>Ga0154006_1000936_pt1 | contig 10011 bp, 8 predicted proteins | sample TSFL090MetaG_FD_104747 | JGI IMG/M metagenome (GOLD analysis project Ga0154006, IMG submission 104747) | Attine ant fungus gardens microbial communities from Florida, USA - TSFL090 MetaG | ecosystem: Host-associated > Fungi > Mycelium > Unclassified | place: USA: Florida, Wakulla State Forest... | reverse complement strand
TCGTGGCAATTCTTCGCCTCGTACTTTGCCAAAGAAAGTCAGTATCTGAGATATTGATATGTTGGTCTTTAGCTCACTTTTCTTATCAGAAATCAAATCTCGAAGCATCGCGCTTCAGCCGTCGGCCTTCGCACGTTCCTGCAAGTCAACCCGCACAGCCAGTCCATGTTATGGTCTTCGGCTATCCTCCAGACGAATACTCGTCTATGGTGGAATATTTTAAGTCACTTGGCGACGCGACGGAACCCGAACCTGATAAACGCGTTAACAATTGTTTCAGGATAGGGTATCAGAATACTGCAGATGCAGTGCGAGCAATAGGGAAGAATGGAGATGTTATACGCGGAACTTTCATGATTGCGACCAAGTGGGCCGTGAGTATCCTTTTTACTGCCTACCCAGAGTATTCCTTAACCTTGTTCTGTTCACAGGAACCTGTCCACGCTGAAGCAGCCCTTGGTTCATCTTTTCGACAAAGTCTTTCTGGAGTAACTGAAGCCCACTCTTTAGGGAGTGCAGCGGATACCGATGAAACGACACAGCCATCTCTCGTCTCGAGTGTACAGAGTATCGGTACTCCGATGCAGCTTCGCCCAGCATCGTCTGCTTTTAGGAAACAGACAGCTCTTTCCGAACCTCGACCGTTCCCGCCGGTACCCACTCCATTGTCTGGTACGGTACTTCCCAGCGATGGAATAGTGCAGAAAGTCCTCAAATACCTTTTCAACTGGTGAAGTTAGTTTTTTTGGTTATTTAAACATCAGTTTTTCATTGATAACGTAGAACACGAACCACCCGCGCTATTTTATTCACGTAGTAGGTCCAGATATGGTTATCATCTCAGTGTATAGAACATGGAGGCCACTTCTACCGTTTTCATGTTATGTTTGCACTGGGAGCTTTCATCTATCTTAGTCAAGGTTACAATCATTAGATACAATCGACCCACGATATGAACGGCTCGTTCGGTAACAAATGTTCGGGTCCATCTGCTGACCACAAATGGATTAAGAACGCTTTTGCGGGATTTGGAGATAGCGTGGATCTCGGGTTGTCACCTCACTATCTACTTGCGTCATATATTTGAGCTAATCGTGGACGGTGCAGTTCCAGAATGTGATATACCATGTTTAAAAAAAGAATCCAGATCCAAAAAATATTGCAAGAATGCATGATTTGAGGACCACTTCATCCTATCGCCCTGTTCCTCGTGTTTTGTCAGCTTGATACAGCTAAATATATGTTCAAAAAGACATACAATTGCTTGTCCAGCTCGAATCTGGAGTATTGTCCAGGAGAAAATTATTGGTGCATAAATTAACGATCGATACTGTCACGTCCTGCAAACCTGACGAGGAATGCGTCGCGCCACTTTGTGTACTACGTGTTCGCATGGGCATAATCACCATGCCTGCGGACAACTTGACACGCAATATATGTAGAAGATCAAGTTCTCCTCCTACTAATGATGTCCATAAAAAGAGTAGAAATCTGTATATTGGGGTGCATCTAGACGTCGTCAACAGGTAACTGAGCCTGCAATCATTCCTATAACGGTTTCGAGGACGAGATAACAATAACAGTTAGCGGAGTTTCAAAAGTTTGAAAAATGAAGGTAGGTTCCCTTAAAGTGGTTTGGTGTCAATTGTGGCCAGACATAAATTTTTATGATTTGTCCGATTGCTGCGTGGGTATGGTCCGGTCAGGAGACTAGAGGCACAAAACGTCATGATCAGAAGGGGACGAAGAACATTGATGATTTCTTGAAACTATGTTGATATCGCCGGATATCATCGGCTTCGTATGGAACTGGCGTATGTGTCTGACTTCAAGTCGAGTCATTGGTCCAAACCTGGGGTTGCGTCAATTATCTTTCACCCTCAGATCTAGATCTGGATTGAGTTGAAAAGGCAGTCCTCTTTATCCAAGGGGGTAGAGATTCTGCTGCATTTCTGCTGCATCCATGCTAATAGACCAGGGTGATTCGTATTTTCGCGACTCTTTGGATGAGGTCCCCGGTATCTCCCGGAAACCCTTGTCTCACTTATCGGGCTGGAATAAGGATGACGGCACGTGACAAAAGTTCCTATGAGGAACGATCAATCAAGCTATTTAGTTGTCCACAGTTCATACTGCGACCTTACACTGACGTTTTCAAGGGCACTGCGTTCGGGGTGCTGGTTCATATGATATTGAACTTTTGTCGATTGCTGTCGAGGTGGCTTAATCAACCCGGCAATCACGGGTCAATTCTCCTTGCCATTGCTTTTGGCCACATCGCGCGACTGACTTGACAAGCCATATCATTTCCTCAAATTAATGAGATTGCCCAGGCTCTCATGATTCAAATCTGTTTGCAAATGGGTGATAGAGGTATGATTAATCATCAAATACACAAGGTTCATCATCCTCGAGGAGCGACCGAATCGTGGGACAACACTACTCCTCATCTGATAGAGATCTCCGTTGTTTGGATCTTGAAATGTCGAGGATTCCTGCCTGGATGTTCCTACCACCGGTGCCCGGTCCAACCGTGTAATCTTACTTGTACAAAAATGCTTAAAGTAAGGAGCAGGCTCATATCTTTTGGTCAAAATCGTCACCTTTCCCCAGCCAAATACTCCAGTCTCGAAGGACTATACTGTGATATGAGCAAGCCTAGATCTACCGTGACCCCAAGACTCCGTGTAGGCATTTGGTATGTATTGAGGCAGTGCAGAACGAAATACAGTATTCACAGAAATTTCAGCGGTGCTGGCATCGGTGGGCTTATTCTCGCAGGTGAGACCTTTCTTGGTGACTCATCTGAAGTCCGTGAATAGTAAATTCTATTTCGACAGTCGCATTATCAAACTATCCGGATATCGAAGTCACCGTGTATGAAGGTGCATCAAAGCTTGCAGAGGTTGGCGCAGGCGTCGGAGTCTTTCCTAGTACGCTATCACTTCCTCTCGTCATACGATGATGACCAATTGTTGTCATGACACACTTCCGCAGGACCATGGGAAATCATCAGGAAGCTTAATCTCGAAGATGACCTACTAAGGGCAACAGAAACAAAGCGCCAAGAAGGACCTGGTAGGTTCATGATCTCCTGAAAACAATGAAAGTTTTTGATTTTCTCCTTGTTCAGTTCCCACATTTGTCTATCGCAAAAGTGATTTTCCCGAGGGATTGGAATTCTATACGCTCATCACACAGGGTATGCATAGTATATAGTGCATCCGGCTTCGTCGCCTGTCTAACCTTATAACAGGTAACCTGATGATATTTCATCGCGCGGATTTTCAGCAGGTACTACTGAGACATCTTATTTCCTCATGCAAAACACACTGTGGAAAACGACTCCGGACATATACTCAGCGATCTTCCGAACCCATTAAACTTCTATTCGAAGATGGAACAACAGCAACCTGTGACGTACTCGTTGGTGCGGACGGCCTCAAATCCGTGGTCCGGCAAACCCTCATGACAGAGAAGGCGCATTTCGCCCAATCAGAGGGGCGAAGAGCAGAGGCTGCAGATTGCCTCGCCTCGATCGATCCGTTGTGGAGCGGTACGAACTCGTACCGCGCTCTCATACCAGTCGACCGGCTTCGAGTTGAATATCCTAGCCATCGTGTTCTTGTACAACCTATGCAGGTCTGTGTAAGCATGAACTTTTCTAGTTGATGATATATGCTAACTTAATTTGCAGTACCTCGGGAAAAATTCAGTGAGTCTTAGGGTTCTTGATCCACTGCGCATCTTTCTGACATCCCTTTCCAGCATGTCATCGCCTACCCCGTCCCAAATAAAGGAGTGATCAACTTCGTGGCCTTCATCTCGCAACATGAAAAAGAAAACACGACGTTCAATGGGCCCTGGGTATCTCAGAGTAAACACAAGGAAATCAGCGATCAATTCAAAGACTGGGAACCTGAAGTCCAAGCCCTCATCAGAGTAAGCTTACAAATTCTGTATTCGTGGCACGCCTGTAGATTGACCACTTTGTCAATCAGTGCGTTGATGAGCCCTTGCGATGGGCGATTCATACTGTCAGACCTCTTTCCACATTTGTGCACTCGCGAGTCGCGCTGATCGGTGATGCTGTATGTCCGTCTTTGATGCTATTTTCGGTAATGATATATGCCATATGCAGGCACACGCAATGCTCCCGACCCAGGGCTCGGGTGCAGGCCAAGCAATAGAGGTGGGTTCTATAGTAAATCCACGGAATCCGAGACAAGTTGCTCACATGGGCACCCAACCTTCCTTAAACTAACCGCAGGACGCGTTCATTCTAGCCACAGTCCTCGGAAATCCCAAGACCGACAGAAGCGTCACTTCGATACAACGTGCCCTAAAAGTATTTGACCTAGTGCGATGCCCACGTGCTCGAGAGGTTCAGGAGCGGTCAAGAATGAATGAAAGATACTTCTCCCTGAAGTATCGCGATGTCGATTTCTCGACGTTGCGAGGGGAGAAATTACAGGCCCGGCTCGTAGAACTTATGGAAACTGTCAAGCAAAATTGGGCTTGGGCCTGGACCACTTCACCGAGGGATTCATACGAGGAGACCACCCGACTGATGGAGTCATGGTGACAGATATGAAATCGGACATCAGGAATTACCTTGGCCGGTTCGCAGGATTTGATTTATTAATACTGTAGCATGTGTTACGAACATCCGACGCCTTTTAAGATTGTACAATAGTGTATCTTTTCTGAGTTCAGCTGGGCCATTACCTGGCCATGAAATTTACTATGACATTACTTCTTGTCAGCTCGACGGTCATTAAGTGGGTTTGTCTGATAAATGCCCCTGGTAACAATGTTCGTTAACGTAAATCCGTGGGCCGTGTGAACAGGCGAGTCAAATAAACGAGTATTGAGGAGCTGTCACACAAGAAATTAGCCACCAAGGTTACCGTGCTACAAGGTTACCGTGTTGCCATAATGTGATCTGGTTGTAATTGCTCTAAAAATAGTATTTTGAGTAGATAATATATACATTATCTATGTTTAAGAAACAGATTCAGAAGGATTTCCGAAACCAACTCTAACAAGGCCTAGCTGGATGTCCGATACCTCGGGTGAAAAATATCCTGGTGAGTATGTTCATCCAAGGCCCGATTCAATTTCGTCGTAGAGTATACAAACGGCTTGCATTTGACTGAATAATGAGGACCACATTGAAGCGTGACACCGGATATTACAATTCATATACAAAACGAATACATGTCGACTTTTGCTAACATACAGCTCTCTTGTTTGTCTTTATCCCTAATCCTCCCATTTTGAAGTCCATTCATGGCATCTCATCCAAGATGTTGGTATCCTCGTCGAGGAAGAGGGATCACAAGCCAAACCAGGTAAAAAGGCGATTGTGGCTTCCTTACAGTAAATGATCTCGTGTCATAAAGTTACAGAGGGGATTCACCTCTCAACAGGTCAATGGATGATATTCTCACGGTCAACTGACTCACAATAAACAAAAGTATGCACTCCTAGGGATTGCATCCACACAATGGGGAAGCGGAACTCGAAGGCTGGAATAGCAGGCCTATCGCGATTCATTAATATGTTCACTGAAAATCAATTGGACATGCAAACTCGACCTACCACTTTCGTGTCTGAAAATCCCATGAAACCCGTAATCCAGAGAACTGATGATTCACGCGAGGACGAGAACGGAACGGTATCTAAGCTCGTTCCAAGCACAAACCAACATAAATTGGGAAATGTGTCGGCTAAATATGATATGACAGGGCTCGTGCCCTTCTATGATGCCGCAGCCCAAGTACCTGACCATCTCCAAAAATGTGTGTTTTACTACCTCACGCACTTCCCTGAAATGTCTTCTAATTTTCTGTCAAACAAAAGATTTTTCCCAGCGATTGCGCTATTTTTCGCTCTACGATAAGCCCCCTGGATGCCTCCTTGACGAGGAAGGTTGGTATAGCGTCACGCCTGAGCGCATAGCCAATCAAATTGCTGAACGTTGTCGATGCGATGTCGTGGTTGACGCGTTCTGTGGTGTCGGAGGAAACGCGATCGCGTTTGCCAAAACGTGCGAAAGGGGTGGGTCACCGGATCGATGGCAATCCCGACAAGTTTCATCCATCCTGTAGTGATTGCTTTGGACACAAATTCCACGAGACTCGCCTTGGCAAGACACAATGCGCAAATCTATGGTGTGGCGGACCGGATTGAATTCATTCAAGCTGATTACATCTCGTTTGCTCGCGCACACCTGAGTCTCGGCTCCTCTGTTAGGCTAAATATAGACCGGAAGATAGATGTCGTATTTCTCAGCCCACCCTGGGGTGGTCCATCCTACCTTTCAGGTTCAACGCCGCCTGAGAGCGTGGAGTTGGACATGCTTCAACATCCCAGTTATTCCCTGGCATCTGTCCAGCCAATCCATGGCAAGGATCTCTTCATTCTGACTCGGAAGATTACCCCGAATGTCGCCTACTACTTACCCCGGAATACCTGTCTTGCAGAAATCAGTAGCTTGCTGAAGGATACCGATGGGCAGGGCAATCCTATTCATTTATCCGAGGAACAAATTGAGGTTGAAGAGGAATGGATGGGGGACAAGCTCAAAGCTCTGACATGTTACTTTGGGGGCCTTGTTGCTGGTCAAGGGCATCACTTCTAAGATCGCTGTTCTGGGCTTTCCTGTCTGATGATCGATGTTGTTCGTTTCTCAATCTCCCCGCTGTTCGACCGGCATAGTCCATCAAAAGGCTGAGCCGATCCATGTCTGATAAAAAAAATGGTGTCGTGACTTTTGCTAGCTGAATTTCTGATGTAAATACAATTAAACGGAACCGAGGAGCAACGGCAGCGCGGCATCGCGGACGTGGAATTGACTTGGCGTTCGTCCGAATAAGCTGACTGTCATATTGAGCCTCCTTATCTTGGAGTCGCCTGACCCCTTTTATCCCCTGTATCTTCTAATAGTAAAAGCCGCACCTGTCCCGAAGGGGAATCAGAAGACCTTTCTCGTTCCGGTGCCTGTTTCTGTATCTCACGATGGAGTACCGTCAAGCCCGTATACAAGCTACCTCCGAGACTCAGGGTGAAGGACATTCCCTCTGATAAGCCTTGAGTAAGAAGGAAGACCTTGTCTATTCATCGTGACAGTGCATTATATCCATCTTCTGTCGTCTTCATCATCCCTACTCCGATTAAGATTGATGAAATCTGACAAGTCATACTAATTGTGCTAAGTTGGTTGATAATTACAGGCTTTTTAGCATCTAGTAAGTTCAAAAAAATGATTCTTATGTTTTCAAATAAGTCATACGAGGCATACAATCATAAAATAGGTATGCAACTACAAGACACAAGTTGAAAACTAGATCACTTGAAACTCATCCGAATGTATGATGAAAAATAAAAAAGAGATAAAGTCCATAAATAAAAGTGATGTGAGTAAAATATTGTTTGCAAACACTGCAGGATTATCATTAGCTTTTTGATTCGCCAGCATATACAAATGGTATGCATGTATTTAAACTTGAAGAAAACCAAATTCTGATGTAGGGGACAATGTGCAATGTTAATTTTGGCTATTCTAAAATGGGCTATGCCAAATCTTTCTTTTTTTTTTTAAACATCATCAATTTGTAATATGGGGCTTGGTGGCAGTCCACAGCATCTATACTAAGTATCTACTTAAATAGGGGGGAATTTTTTGTGTTATGTGTAGGGGGCAAGTGGAAATTGTGCAATACAACATAGGGTGTATTAGCACAAGGTTGTGAAGACTTAAGGCTCAACCAAGGTGGTTGTTCAGGAAGAGCTCAATAGAGTTCCTCATTGGATTCTCCTAGGTACTTATACAAATATTAGATAGTCTGTACACCTACCTCCCACAATCACATGACCCTTACTAAGAACTATCTATATCTTACATAATCCTTCCCATGCTATTGAAATCTTTTTTGTATTGTATTCTCTAATGTTTCCCATCAAGTTGATGAATGCACAAGAAATAGTTTTCTTCTTGGGAGTTGTCTCATAACAGGGTATATATATGGATAAGTTATACCAGGGGATTAGCTTTTCATAAGATGTTGTCTTGGAACAAAAACGCTCTTGGGTTGAACTCAAGGAACATAATAATGTTGTAAATAGAGCTTCAGAGAGGGTTCCATGACTGTTTGTGCCTCTTACACTCATATAAGATATAGTGTCTTATTTCAACTGGAGCCTTGTTGCAAGAGCATATACATAGTTCACTTGGAAAGAACCATTGTCTGTATTTATCTATGGGAGCATGGTTAGTAATGAGATAAGTGATTCTCGCCATTAGCAAGTTAGATTGCCCTGTATGTTTTAGCCATACTCCCCTATTGGAATAGGTGGGAGCTATGGTTTGGTCATGATTATCAAGGTCCAAGAAGTGTTTATCTTTGTAGTTAGATGCTTGGAAGTACATCTGCCATGTTTTGATATATTTATCATATTTATTCTTCTTACTGAGTTCCCATGATACTCAGCTAGAGTACAAAGGCTATATTGTATATATTTTGGTCTCCCTATTGACAGCATGATGTGGTGGCCATTTGTCATAACATGGCCAAATAGCTAAGTCATTATTTATATTTCTTTTCTTTTTCTTTTTCTTTAATTAGGAAATCAATAGATATATGAGAGGGAATGACTCAAAAGAGATGCACAGGACTTTATAAATAGAAGTAAATACAGAATGTATATAAGTAGTATATAGCAATTGAATGGAAACTCTATTGAGTTTTTCTTGTCAACTTGGACTAGGAGTAGTTCTAAGGTACCACAGTCTAAGTTCTTATACCATTTGTCACTGCTTGGGCAATCCTAAAAAGCTATACTATTAATTGGGTTGGCCTGGAAGAAGGTCTTCAACTTATGTGATATGGTGATTGTGTAGAATTGGTATGGGTAACAAAAAGAGTCTAGTATTTTTTCAGCAATATAAATGGTATTGGTGATGATGACAATGTGATTGATATTAGATGTGTTAACAGTCTAATTGATACCATATCTGATAGTAAATAGTTCCGCTTCTGTAGATAGGATGTTCACCACTTGGTAGCAGAGTTTTTTGATACGGGTCTAGTTTCTGTAGATATAAGCAATTGTTGTAGCAACATTATTTTTTACCCCTGCATCTACAATTATTAAGATAGTGTTGGTATTGTTTAGTACATTGAGGTATATATTGTTGAGTTTATTCAAGTGAGCTCTTCTTACTTTGGGATTAGATTGTTTGACAGTGTTGAAGGAAAACTGTTCTAGGAAGAGATCAACCAGATGGTGACCTAGTCTAAGCTCACTATTTAGGTTGTCAAAGGCTGGTATGACCTTATTTAGGCAGTGGTTGATGTCTACTATTGGACTCTTTAGTCAGAGGTTTTGTTTTTGGGTTAGTTGGCTTGTAGCCATATGGTAGAGTAGTGCTACTTTGGAGTGTTGAGAGTCAAGAAGAGTACAAATAGCATATTGTCATGGAAGGAAGGCCATACATAGGTTGTGGCATCCAGCCAATTTGTTGAGGTACAGGTTAATGGGTATTAGCCCTGCAATTGCCTTGATGCTCTAGGTTGAAGAGATATAGAATACATTTGTAATCCATAGAGCAACTCTTTGTTGCATTTTCTTTAGGTTTTTAAGAGAGTAGTGAGTTGGAGTACCCTTGAAGTACCATAGTTGAAAACTATATATGGCAATTAGGAGGATGCATGTTTGTTATGGGAGCCCTGAGTAGGAAAAAGTCTCCCATGCATTTGAACACTTAGTCCAAAATCTCAAAGCATACAATGGGGTTGAGATATAAATAGCAGGGGAACTTAGGAAGCCAAGTCACATGATAAGGTCACAAGGTTGTAGAATATTCTGGAGGAACATATAATCGTAGACTAGTAGCAGTACAGCCACTGTAAAAGTAGTATAAGTAGTAGTCCAATCCAAGGAAGAACTCCATTGAGTTCTTCTTGAACATCCACCTAGGGTGATCACTAAGGACATTCACTGTTC
>Ga0154006_1000934_pt1 | contig 10015 bp, 6 predicted proteins | sample TSFL090MetaG_FD_104747 | JGI IMG/M metagenome (GOLD analysis project Ga0154006, IMG submission 104747) | Attine ant fungus gardens microbial communities from Florida, USA - TSFL090 MetaG | ecosystem: Host-associated > Fungi > Mycelium > Unclassified | place: USA: Florida, Wakulla State Forest... | reverse complement strand
TGCCATCCGGATTCTTGTCGATGGCCTTGGCCAGCTTGCCCGCATCCAGCTTCAGCGTGCCGCCTTTTTCGAACGAGAAGCCGATGGTCGATAGCGACACCGTGCCGTTGCCGGTCGCATTCATGGCCTTGCGCAACTGCCCCAGGAATTCCTTGACCGCCGATTCGCGGGCCAGCGGGCCTTGCTGGATTTTCTCGGACCGGGGCTTGGGTACACGGGTCTCGACCATTTTCGAGACTTCTTTGACCAGGCTGTTGTAGGCGCTCATCAATTCATTGGCCGCCTTGGTGAAGCCGCTGGCATCGCTGGTGACGTCGACGGTGAAACGGTCGTTGGCGCTGGTGGGCCGGTTCAGTTCCAGCTCGATGCCGGAAATGGCGTCTTTCACCGTATTGCCGGCGCTGGAGACCATGACGCCGTCGATCATCACCCTGGCATCCTGCGGCCGCAAATGCTGTCCCGTGATGCTGCCGCTCAGGCGCGCGTAGCTGTCGGTGCCGGTCAGCGCCATCGGGCTGTTCCCCGATGGCGTGAGCACCAGGCGTTCCCCCTTGCTGCCCGGCGCGATCGAGGCCGTCACGCCGGCATTGGCGCCATTGATGGCGGCCATGACGTCATTCAGGCCGATCTTGCCATCGCCGCCGGTATCGGTGGGCACGATGTCGACCATCCTGCCGCCGACCTGCAATTGCAGTTTGCCGTTGTCGAAGGCCGTCTCGGCGGAAAGTTCGGGGAGTGTCAGTGTGCCTTCCGGCGAGGTCGAGAAGACCGCCAGGTCGTCGGTGCCGGTAATGGTCATCCCGCTGGCGGCACCGGTTTCCTTGCTGGCAATGACGAGATGTTCGCCCTCCTTGCTGCTGATGATCGTGGCGGTGACGCCGGCGTCGCTCTTGTTGATCGCATCGCGGATACCCGCGAGAGTACGGTTTTCCAGCGGAATCATGGTGGTCGAGCCGGTTCCCGTCTTGATGGCCAGGATGCCCTGGTCGAAGCTTTTCCCCGGCGGGATCGCGGCCGAGCCGACCTTGTGCGCCTGCGCCAGTTGCTGCACTTCGACGGAATAGCGGCCGGCAGCCGCCTTGGCGGCATCGCGCGGCGCCTGGACCTGGGTCATGCCGCCGCCGCTGGCGGTCGAACCGTAGGCCATGGCCGACAAACTATTATTGGCCATGATCCTGATCGCGCCGCCGGCACCGCCCGTATGCGATTCGAGTTCAAGGCGATCACCGCCGGCCCCGGCGACGATCGAAGCGCTTACGCCGGCGCCCGACTTGTTGATCAGGTCGCGCAAGCCGGCCAGCGTCGTGTCGCGCTCGAGCGTGATGAAGGTCGGTTTGCCATCGCCGGTCTTGATGGCGATACTATCGCCCTGCCTGAAGAGGACATCGCGGGTAAATGTCTGCGAGCGCAGCTTGTGCGACAGGGAGCGGGTACTCTTGTCGTCCTTGATGCTGGCGGTGAACGGGTCTTCGGTCGTGCCGTTACCGCTGGCGCCATTCCTGATCTTGGCGTTGAGCGTGCGGAATTGCTGCTGCGCCAGTTTTTCCAGCGCGGACTCGAAGCTGGCCACGCTACTTTTCAGTTTGCCGTAATTGGAAATCAGTGCATTGAGTGCCTTGGCCCGGTCTGTCAGCGAGGTGCCACGATTCTTGCGCTCGGCCTCGATGAGCGAATTGACCATCTCATTGACGTTGATGGGGCCGGCATTGGAGGATAGCGATCCGGTGCTTGACATCTTGCGCTCCTGTCTGGAAGACATGTCCGAGCGCTTATTCTTCCCGAGCGATGTTGTGTTTCGATGTGGATCCGATGGCGTTCGGATGGCGCGAGGCGTCAAGGGAGGCGGGCGGAAAGAAAGTTGCATTGACGCGCTTTGTTTTGCCGTCGTCCCGGTGCAGAATGGGCATCCCCCCTCACCCTGACGACAAGGAGCTTGCCCATGTCCACTCCATCCAAGGTCAAACCGATTCCCGAAGGCATGCATTCCCTCACGCCGCACCTGGTCTGTGCCGGTGCCGCCGAGGCCATCGAGTTCTACAAGAACGCCTTCGGCGCGGTAGAGCGGGGGCGCATGCCCGGCCCCGATGGCAAGCTGATGCATGCGCAGGTCAGCATCGGCGATTCCTACCTGATGCTGGTCGATGAAATGCCGCAATGGAAGTGCCTGGGGCCGAAGGCGCTGGGTGGCTCGCCAGTCACTCTCCATCTCTATGTGGAAGATGCGGATGCCGTGTTCGAGCGGGCCGTGGCGGCCGGTGCGCAGGTGGTGATGCCGCTGGACGACATGTTCTGGGGCGACCGCTATGGCCAGTTGCTCGACCCGTTCGGCCACAAGTGGTCGGTGGCCACCCATGTGCGTGACCTGACGTCGGAGGAAATCCGCCAGGCCGCAGAGAGTGCCGGCGGATGCGGCTAAGCCGGTTAGTCTGTTGAGCTTGCCTGAATCAAGAACGCCGGCATCGCGGCGGCGTCAGATTGTTGACAACATTTACCTTTCCATTTTCCGTTCGGGCTGAGTAGGTCCGCAGGACCGTATCGAAGCCTGTTCTGAGTCTGCCTCCTTCGTCAAGCTCAGGACAGGCTTCGATACGCGGCTACGCCGCTACTCAGGGCGAACGGAGTCAAACTATCGTCATTTTGGGTTTGTTGCTGCGGAAAAAGGCGCTCAGTCGCGGAAGTTGTTGAATTCCAGCGGCAGATCCTTGATTTCCTTGCGCAGCAGGGCGATGGCCGCTTGCAAGTCGTCGCGCTTGGCGCCGGTCACGCGCACGGCGTCGCCCTGGATGCTGGCTTGCACTTTCATCTTGCTGTCCTTGATGGCGCGCACGATCTTCTTGGCGTCGTCGCTCTCGATGCCGTTCTTGACCTTGATCACCTGCTTGACCTTGTCGCCGCCGATCTTCTCGATCTTGCCTTCGTCGAGGAAACGCACGTCGACGCTGCGCTTGGTCATCTTGTTGGTCAGCACATCGCGCACCTGGCTGAGCTGGAAGTCGGAGTCGGCGTAGGCGGTCAGCTCGCGCTCCTTCTGCTCGACGCGGGCATCGGTGCCCTTGAAGTCGAAGCGGGTGGAGATTTCCTTGTTGGCCTGGTCGACGGCATTCTTGACTTCGACCAGATTGGCTTCGCAAACGGTATCAAAAGAGGGCATGGCAATATCCTTGTAGTCGTGCGGCCGGGGCAGGAGGGAAGGTTGCCCGGCATCCAGTGTGCGATTTTAACGGAGAGCGCGCCGCAGGGCTATTGCCGGTGCGCCGGTGGAGGGTGCCGGGCGGTGTCGGGCCACGGCGAGCGGCTATAATCCAGCGCTTATGTTCCCGATTCCCTTACAGCGCGACTTTTCCCTGCGCGCACTGAACACTTTCGGCATCGATGCCCGTACTCAGGCCTATCTGCCGGTGGACGACGCCAATCTGCTGCGCGCCGTGCACGCCAGCGCCGAGCTGCGCGCCATGCCGCGTCTGGTGCTGGGCGGCGGCAGCAATCTATTGCTGACACGCGATTTTCCCGGCCTGGTCTTGCACATGCGCAACCGCGGCATCGAGGTCGTCGGCGAGGATGCCGATTGCCGCTATGTACGCGCGGCTGCAGGCGAGAACTGGCATGCCTTCGTGCAATGGACACTGGATCACGGTTTGCCCGGCCTGGAAAACCTGTCGCTGATCCCCGGCAGCGTGGGCGCCGCGCCGATCCAGAACATCGGCGCCTATGGCGTGGAAATCGAGGATCGTTTTCATGCCCTGACCGCCTTCGATCTGGTGAGCGGCGAGATCATCACGCTGGATGGCGCAGCCTGCCGCTTCGGCTACCGCGATAGCGTGTTCAAGCACGCGCTGCGCGACCGGGCGGTGGTGCTGGATGTCACTTTCGCCTTGCCCAAGCGCTGGCAGGCCAATGCCAACTATGCCGATGTGGCCAAGGCGCTGGCGGCGCGCGATGTGGCGCAGCCGGGCGCGCGCGACATCGCCGATGCGGTGATTGCGATCCGCACGCGCAAGTTGCCCGATCCCGCGCGGATCGGCAATGCCGGCAGTTTCTTCAAGAACCCCATCGTCCCGGCGGCGCAGCGCGACAGCTTGCTGGCGGCGCATCCGCAACTGGTGAGTTACCGGCAGGAGGATGGCAGCTTCAAGCTGGCGGCCGGCTGGCTGATCGACCAGTGCGGCTGGAGGGGACGTTCGCTCGGAGCGGCGGGAGTGTATGAGCAGCAGGCGCTGGTGCTGGTCAACCGTGGAGGCGCGACCGGGGCGGAGGTGGCGCGGCTGGCGCGGGCGATCCAGGAGGATGTGCAGGCGCGGTTCGGTGTGGTGCTGGAACCGGAGCCGGTGTTTGTCTGAGGGTCTTCTTTATTTTTCGGCCGTGACAACCTTTGCAAGGGGTATGCTACTATTCGCCAATAGTGCGCCAATAAAGATAAATTTTTGTTTTAAGTTAATGATTTTAATGGAAATATATTTTCCATTTCTATTTTTTATTTCGCCAAATGCCCGACATTGGAAAAATGGAATCCATCCTTCCCATGGACGCGGAACTGGTTCCCCTGCTTGAACTTGCCTCCGATATGAGGACGGAATGTACTGTGCTCATGTCCCATGTGGGACTGGAGTCGCGCAGGGCATTGTCCACGATCTTGCGGGCGATGAACTCCTATTACACGAACAAGATCGAAGGACAGCATACTTATCCGGCGGATCTGGAGAATGCGCTGAACAGCCATTTTTCGGCCAACGCCGATGTACACAAGCGCCAGGTACTGGCGCTGGCGCATATGCGCGTCGAGCAGGAATTCGAAGAGCTAGCCGTGGGCGCATCCTGGGACACCCTGTTCGGCGAGGCGTGGATCTGTCACATTCATGAGTCGCTGTACGCGAAACTGGATCAGGACAGCCTGGCCATTCTCGACCAACAAGGCAAGCTGCACGGCTACATGCAGCCGGGGCAAGTGCGTGTGCAACAGGTCAAGGTGGGCGAGCATGCTGCGCCGAACCCTGCGGAGCTGCATGATTTGCTGACGGATTTCCATGATCGCTACGGCAAGGTTCAGTATCGCGAGGCGACCAAGATTTTGGTGGCCGGCGCTTCCTTGCATCGTCTTTCATGGATACATCCCTTTGTCGATGGCAATGGCCGGGTGAGCCGATTGCACAATCACGTGCTGCTCAGCCACATGGGATTGACGGAGGGGCTGTGGTCGCCGATGCGCGGATTGGCGAGAAAGCAGCAGGAATATTATGGCGCCTTGCATCAGGCGGATTTGCCACGCCGCAATGCGACCGATGGCCGTGGCGCCTTGAGTTCGAAGGGACTGGCGGATTTCATTGCGTTCTGGCTGGAGATCTGTCTGGACCAGGTCCGTTTCATGGGGAAACTGCTGTCTTTCCAGGAGATGGAGGCGCGCTACGTGAGCCTGGCGCTGCTGTTTATACATGACTTCGGCAGGGAACCCGTGCAGCATCACCGCAGCACGCTCCGACCGGAGTTGCTGGGACGCGCGCTGTATCGGCTGTTCAAGGCGGGGCACATGGAGCGGGGCGAATTCAAGGCGATGCTCGATACTTCTGATAGAACCGCCAGCCGGCTGATCAGCCGCTTGCTGGATCAGCGCCTGCTGACCTCGGACAGCAAGACCGGGCCATTGCAGCCCGGATTTCCTTTGGCGAGCTTTCGCTTCCTGTTTCCGGGATTGTGGCCGGAAGCCGAGGGGATCGCGATGCCGTCTACCTCAGGCAAGGGCCAAAACGCTTCATTGGCGTAGTGTGCTGGACGTTTTCTCTTTCATCTTCTTTCGACGACGGCATTCGAATATCCCGACTGGAGCCGGTGTTTGTCTGCATTGTGGCCGAGAAGGCAGGGTAGTCTGGTCTTGCTGTTGTTGGCGCGCTGATTAATTCTGTTTTCTCTTCGGTCTTCACGGAGCGCCGGGGACGGCCCGGCAGCCGCTTACTTTTGGTGCCGCCCCAAAGTAAGCAAAAGGCTCCCCCAACTGAACCTGCCCCCTTCGGGGGTGCCCGTCGTCACGGCGCGCCAAGCGGGAAGGGCAGAGTCGCTGCGCTCCGGCTGTCCTTCTTTTCCCGCGTGGCGCACCGCGCCGCCGGCGGGTTCAGAAGGGGGAACTGCGTTCGCCTCGCCTTCGGCTTCGGGATGGGGTCAGTCGTCGCTTGTGCTCGGCGGTACCAGGATATCCCGGCTGCCGTTGCGCGACATGGCCGACAGCACGCCGGCCGTTTCCATCTGTTCGACCAGGCGCGCGGCGCGGTTGTAGCCGATGCGGAACTGGCGCTGCACCGAGGAAATCGAGGCGCGGCGCGACTTGAGGACGAAGGCGACGGCTTCGTCGTAGAGCGGGTCGGATTCGGGATCGGGGGTGTCGTTGCCGAACATGTCGCCTTGCGCGTCGTCGCCCATCGGCGGGGCGAGGATTTCTTCGATGTATTGCGGCTCGCCGAAGGACTTCAGGTATTCCACCACGCGGTGCACTTCCTCGTCGGAGACGAAGGCGCCGTGCACGCGTTGCGGATAACCCGAGCCGGGCGGCAGGAACAGCATGTCGCCGTGGCCCAGCAGGGATTCGGCGCCCATCTGGTCGAGCACGGTGCGCGAGTCGATCTTGGACGAGACCTGAAACGCCACGCGGGTGGGGATGTTGGCCTTGATCAGGCCGGTGATCACGTCCACCGAGGGTCGTTGTGTCGCGAGAATCAGGTGGATGCCGGCGGCGCGCGCCTTTTGCGCCAGGCGGGCGATGAGTTCCTCGACCTTCTTGCCGACCACCATCATCAGGTCGGCCAGCTCGTCGATGATGATGACGATGGTCGGCAGCTTGTCCAGCGGTTCCGGCGCGTCCGGCGTCAGGCTGAACGGGTTGGGGATCTTTTCCCCGCGCGCGGCAGCGTCGTCGATCTTCTGGTTGTAGCCGGCCAGGTTGCGCACGCCCAGCCTGGACATCTTCTTGTAGCGGCGCTCCATTTCTTCCACCGCCCAGTTCAGCGCGTGCGCGGCTTCGCGCATGTCGGTGACCACCGGCGCCAGCAGGTGCGGGATGCCTTCATAGATCGACAGTTCCAGCATCTTGGGATCGATCATGATCATGCGCACTTCATCCGGCGTGGCCTTGTAGAGCAGCGACAGGATCATGGCGTTGATCGCCACCGACTTGCCAGAGCCGGTGGTGCCGGCCACCAGCATGTGCGGCGCGCGCGCCAGGTCGGTGACCACCGGGTTGCCGGTGATGTCCTTGCCCATGGCCAGGGTCAGCAGCGAAGCCGACTTGCGGTAGGGCTCGGCACGCACGATCTCGGAGAGCTTGATCATCTGCCGGCGCGCATTGGGCAGCTCCAGGCCCATGCAGGTCTTGCCGGGGATGGTTTCGACCACGCGGATCGAGGTCAGGCCGAGGGCGCGCGACAGGTCTTTCATCAGGTTGACCACCTGCGCGCCGCGCACGCCTTGCGCCGGCTCGACCTCGAAGCGCGTGATCACCGGGCCGGCTTCGGCGCCCAGCACGGCGACCGGCACCTTGAATTCCTTGAGGCGCTGCTCGATCAGGCGGCCGGTCTCGGCCAGTTGTTCGGCATCGACCTCGACGGCAGCGTCGGCGACTTCATCGAGCAGATCCAGCGCCGGCAGCGGGATGTCCACGTGCGGGGCGTCGTCGATGAAGCCATCGGCGGAGGCCGCGACGGGCGCGGCCAGCGGTGCAGCGGCCGGGGACGCGTCGTCGGACAGGGCATCTTCCTCCGGTGCTGGAGACAGCGCCGGTGCCCACGCCGGTGTCGGCTCCCACGGCATGGGTTCGGCGCTGGGGAAGAAGGAGCGGTTCTGCGGCAGCGGCGGCGCGGGTGGCGTGATTGGCACGGCAGGTGTGTCGAATGCTGTCGCCGTGGGAGCGATCGGGGCGACCGGCGCTGGCGGCACGGGGGCGGATGCCGGTGTCACCGATGGTGCCAATGGCGGCGGTGCGACATCGGCCGGCATCTCGCGTTGCATGGGGGAGCCGGCAGCATCGGCCGCTTCAGCGGACATCTGCGGCAACGGCAGGGCGGTTGGCGACGGCGGTGCGCTCTCTTGCCCGGCAGCCTCTTGCAAGGCACGCATGAGGCGGGTCGGGACGACGTCAGCGCGCGTCTCGGGGGTTGCCTGCGGTGTGTGCGGCGTGGCGCGGCCGATGTTGCTGATGCGGATGCCGCGCGTGTCGGTCGGCACGGCGGGCTGGCGCGCGATCGATGGCGGCACATGCACGGGCGGGGCCGACGGCGGCGCGGCGCGCGACAGGCTGGTATGGGCGGCCTGGCTGGCGGCGCTGATGGCATTGCTGGCGGCGGCGCGTGCCAGCATGGCGTCGGTCGGGCGCAGCGATTCGAAGGCGGCCCATTCGGATTCGGGGCGGGCCGGGGTGTCGGGGGCGGTCTGGCGCGCGGCGGGCCAGCCGGTCGGCCGGGGGCTGCCGGCGGCGGCCTGGGCCGGTGCGGCCGTGCGTGTCGTGGACTTGCGTTGCAGTGACGACAGCGGCACCTGCCAATCCTGCCGCGCGGACGGGGGCGTGGCAGCGGCGGCGGAGGTTGCTTGCGCCGCGCGCGGCAGGTTGGGGCGGGGGCGCGACGGATCGCGCCCGGCGCCGCTGGTGTTGCCTTGCGTGGGGAAGCGCAGCATGGACATGCGGTTGCGTTCGCTTTCGATGCTGCCACGGCGCGGCGGCGCCAGGTCGAGTTCAGCTCCTTCTTCGTCGTGCGGACGGGCGCGGCCAAACAGCGCACCCAGCAGCCACACCAGGCCAAGCACGGCCACCAGCAGCATCAGCAGCACGCCCAGGCCGCGGCCCAGGCTGGCCGACAGGCCGTCGAGCAGCGCCGCGCCGAGCAGGCCGGAGGTGGCGTCCCCGGCTTCATCGGCGGTATTGAACTGGGCGCGCAGGAAGGCTTCGACGGTGGTGCTGCCCAGCAGTGCCATGCCGGTGCCCAGCCAGATGCGGATGGCGCCACGGCCACCCAGGACGGGTTTGCGGGTCAGGAGCGCGAACACGGATCGCAACAGCAGCGGCAGCGTCCACAGCACCGACCAGCCAAACCATTTGATGAACATCATGCTATTGCCATACCCCACACTGGAGCGGCCCGTCGATGCAGGCCGACGGGCGCTATCTTGATTCTCGGACAAGGCCGGTCAGCGCCGGCCGCCAGCGAGTTTAACCGATCCTGCCGGCGACCGTCCCGATCCGGGCCCGGATCGGGGCAATGTCGCCGCCGATATCGGGATTCAGCGATGCGCGGCGTGCCGCTTGCCGTGCAGATGGCAACTGGTCACGTGGTCGTCGATCATGCCGATGGCCTGCATGTAGGCGTAGACGATGGTCGAGCCGACGAACTTGAAGCCGCGACGGCTCAGGTCCTTGGAGAGCCGGTCCGACAGCGGCGTCTTGGCCGGGCAGTCGAGCAGCGAGGTCCATTGGTTGCGGATCGGCTGGCCTTCCACGAAGGCCCACAGGTACGGATCGAGACCGCCCACCTCGTCGCGCAGGCGCAGGTAGGCCTGGGCATTGTTGATGACGGCGGCGATCTTGAGGCGGTTGCGGATGATGCCGGGGTCGGCCAGCAGGGCGGCGACCTTGCGCTCGTCGTAGCGGGTGATCTTCTCGGCGTCCCAGTCGTCGAACAGGCGGCGGTAGTTGGCGCGCTTGTTGAGCACGGTTTCCCAGCTCAGGCCGGCTTGCGCGCCTTCCAGGTTGAGCATTTCGAACAGGGTGCGCTCGTCGTGGCAGGGCACGCCCCATTCCTCGTCGTGGTAGGCCAGGTAGAGCGGATTGCCGGGGTTGGCCCAGCCGCATCGGGGCAGGTCGGTCGGAAGGGACATGGTGTTTTCTCGGCAAAGGGTGTCAGACGGGCAGGGGCGGCTCGTCCATCAGGGCGATCTGTTCGCGCAATTCCAGGATGCGGTCTTGCCAGTAGCGCTGGGTGTTGAACCACGGGAAGGCCACCGGGAAGGCCGGGTCGTCCCAGCGGCGCGCCAGCCAGGCGGCGTA
>Ga0154006_1000931_pt1 | contig 10059 bp, 17 predicted proteins | sample TSFL090MetaG_FD_104747 | JGI IMG/M metagenome (GOLD analysis project Ga0154006, IMG submission 104747) | Attine ant fungus gardens microbial communities from Florida, USA - TSFL090 MetaG | ecosystem: Host-associated > Fungi > Mycelium > Unclassified | place: USA: Florida, Wakulla State Forest... | reverse complement strand
GTCCTTCTAGAATGTTCTACAATCACATGACCTTGTCACATGATATGATTACTTAAGTTCCCATGCTATTTATATCTTGTCTGCATTGTATGACTTGATATTTGCGACTAAGTGTTTGAATGCATGGGAAACTTGTTCCTTCTTAGGGCTCTCATAACATTAGCCTTTTATACATAAATCCTGCATATTGTATGACCCAGAGAATTGTCACATTTTATTTATCTGTGATAAGGGCTTGTACTACAATAGGACCCATGATTATAAGTCATGAGTCCAAGTCTAATATAACAATACTCTGAAACATCCCAAGTATAAGATCTTAGACTGTAACAACTTAGATCCACTCCTAGTCTGAGTTGACAAGGAGAACTTGATAGAATCCTTATTCAATTGCTATACACTACTTATACATATTCTGTTGTTTACTTCTATTTATAAAGTCCTATGCATCTCCTTTGAGTCATTCCCTCTCATACATCTGTTGATTTCTTAATTAAATAAAAAGAAAAAGAAAAGAAATATAAATAATAACTTAGCCATTTGGCCAAGTCATGACACCACCCCCCTCTCAAGGTTCCTCATCCTGAGGATTTTTACAATTTATAGTTAGGGTCAACTATGTTGTCCATTTTATCTTCATCCTCTTCTGTCCATTCCTTGATTTTTGATTTCTTTTGCTCAATTTTTTCCTCTTCCTCTCAGATTGTTTCTAAGGTTCTTCTTCCTCTTGCTCATTCCCCTTTCCATCATCTCCAATTTCTTTCCAATCTTCCCCAATACTCCTCATCATACTGTTTATCTGACTATCCAAATAGTTTCTTTGCCATAAATCACCCCAGCAGTTCACCTCTCCTAAATGTTCCTTTTTCTCTTTCCTGTCTTCTAACATCTTCCATATCTCACCTGTATTCCTTTTCAAATTCCTTGACTGCTTCCTTTACATTCTCCAGGTTTTCTATCCCTTCCCAAGTATCAGATTCAGCTGTAAACCCTTTCTACTGTACCAGGTACTTGTCTTTCCCTCTCACTCATTGTTTGTTTAAAATTCTTTCCACCTCCCACTCTTCTTCTCTCTTGATTATGACTGGAGCTGGTTGCCCCTTTCTCTGTCTCTCTACTTGCTCTATGTATCTTTGTATTCTACTAATATTGACTACCAAGTGTATTTTTACTGTATTAGGTAGTTCTAATTCTACTGCATTCAGTGACATGACTTTCTTGATTTTGTAGGGACCCACAAACCTCTCTGTCAGCTTCTCTGTTCTCCTACCAATCATTTGGTATTTCAAGTTCTTAGTGCTGAGCATTACTAAGTCCTCTTCTTTATACTTATCAGCTTCTCCTCTCTTTCTATTTATATACTTCTTCATTTCCTCTTGTACTTTCTCCAGCACTGCTTTTACCTCTTCCTGAATTTCTTTCATTTCTGTTATAAACTTCTCTGCTCCTTGGTACCTCTCCTTCTTCCTTACTTTAAACCCTATCCTGGGATCTTGTCCATAATTTGTCTTGAAAGGCAATGTTTTAGTACTCGAGTGTACCTTATTGTTATAGGCAAACTCTGCTGTCCCTAGCCAATCTGGCTACTGTTCCTGCCTATGGTCAACAAACATCCTCAAGTACTGTTCTAGTTCCTGATTAACCCTCTCTGTTTGTCTATCTGTCTAAGGGTGGAATACTGTTGACAATTTACTTTTGATCTCCAATACCCTGTTCAATTTCCACATCATTCCCATTGTAAATTGGGGTCTTCTATCTGAAATGATACTTTCAGGTAATCCATATAACTTCCACACATTGTCTCTAAACAACCTAGCTAATCCTTCTACCAATGTCTTTTCTGTAGTAGGAATAAAATGTACCATTTTTGTTAACCTATCAACTACTACTAAAATTGAATCATATCCTTGTGCTAGTGGCAACTTAGTGATGAAATCCACTGAAATGTGTACCCAAGGTTTTTCTGGAATTGAATTTGGTATTAACTTTCCTGCTGGCTGTTCTGTGCAGTTTTTATTATACTGGCAAGTGTTGCACCCTTCTACATATTGCTTTACTTCTTTTGTAACTCCTGGCCACCAAAAGTTCCTAGTAACCAACTCTACCATCTTCCATTGTTCCCTATGTCCTCCTACTGGCATATCATGATATAACCAAATGATTTCTGCTCTCAGCTTCTCATTTCTTGGTATATACCTTTCCTTCTTTATACATGATGCCATCAACTTCTCTCTACTCCTTGTCTCTTAACATTTTTACTCCCACTTGTTTCATTTCTTCTACTGCTTTGATTACCTCATTGTCTTTCACTTTTAACTGTTTTACCTTCTCCAGTAAATCCACTTCTTCTACTATTATCTCTACCTTTTCTGTTTTTCTGACTTCTAGCCACTCTGGTTTTACCAATGTCTTATCCTTGTTATCCTTCTCTATTCCTACCTTCTAGTCTAGCCTTTTGCTTGGACTGTCTGCTTTCCCCATCTTGCTTCCTGGAACATGCTTCAGCATAAAATCAAATCTTGATAGGTACAATGTCCATCTTGCTTGCCTCCTATTCAATTTCTGCACTTTCATAAAGTATTCAAGATTTTTGTGGTCTGTCCATATTTCAAATTTTATAGTTGTTCCTTCCAGGAAATGCCTCCATGCTTTTAAACATCTGACTACTGCTAACATCTCTTTATCATGTATCTTGTAATTCCTTTTCATATCACTTAAGGACTTAGAAATGAAAGTGACTGGCCTCTACAACTCATCAGAGCACTTCATTGTCAGTACTCCTCCAGTAGTGTAGTGTTATGAGAGCCCCAAAAAGAAAATAAGTTCCTACACATTTGAGCACTTAATTGTACAAAGGGGTTAAGATATAAATAGCATGGGAACTTAGGTAATCAGATCACATAACAAGGTCAAGTGATCATGGAATGTTCTGGAAGAATATGTGATCATAGACTAATAGTAGTACAGCCACTATAAGAATAGTATAAGTAATAGTCCAATCCAATGAAGAACCCTATCGAGTTCTTCTTGAACATCTACCTAGGGTGATCACTAAGGACATTTACTGTCTATCAATAACATAAGAACTTGATACCCAATAGTAATCTCACACCTTATGGCCTTACCATCCACTTACTCTCTTATCTCCTTTGCTAGTGAGTACAGTGCTCATAAGTATCTTGAATAGTGGGCTCTAGCTGTAAAGGGGACTTTACTGTCAGTTAGGGACAGTGGGTAGACAGCCTGGACAAAGCTTGTGTCCCTGCCCAAGACCTAACCTCTATATCAAGTGGGCTTATAACTAGTTTTTCACTATCAGCTCTGTACTACTGATCTATTGTAACTTGTCTATGTAGGGGAATGATGGCAACCTCTTAAAGGCCTGTCTAGCTTAGGGATTCCCTTCTTAGAGATAGTACTGTTTTACCCTTCTTAGCCAGTAGTTAGTCATAAGTATAGACAAAGAAGATTGTTTATCCTCCTACAAGGAATCATCACTATTGCCACTATCATCATCACCATTGCCATTGCCATTGTATATGTCTTGCCAACAACAACAGTAACAGGGGGAATCCCCTTTGATACCCACCCCCCACTACACCAGAGAGGAGCAACTCCTCGCCATGATTGTGGTCTTGCAGCAGCAGGTCAATACCATGCTCCTTTAGCAACAGAGAAGCAGAGTGGAGGTTGCAAAACCTCAAGTTTTCAGTGAAAAGATGGAGGAGATGAACATGTTTGTTAATGTAGCTTGCCTATACATTAGAATGAAGATGACAGAAGAGGTAGCAGTGGCCCAGGTGGCCTGGGTGTTGTCATATGTACAGGGAGGAATAGCAGAGGCATAGAAGGATAACTTGCTGGATGAGCTGGCTAAGGGAGAATTAGAAGTGGAATTGGCAGAGTAGTTGTTCACAAAAATAAGGAACAACTTTGGGGAAACATCAGAGAAAGAAAGGAAAATAGAACAGCTGAGAACCATTGAGCAAGGAGGGAGGACCTGTGATGAGTATATGCAGGAATTCAAAAAGGTCGCCAGGGGGAGCAGCTATGAGAGAAGACCCTTCATTGAAGAATTTAAAAGAGGGTTGAATAGGAGTATTAGGAGGAAGTTGGCAGAAGCAGAAGAGCCACCAACCACCATTGGAGAGTAGCAGGAAAGAGCGGTGAGGCTAGATAGAAATCAGAGGCAAAGTAGAATGGAAGAGAGAATGTTAGGGAGGAATGCAGCATACCCAGGGGGAAATATGCAACCTAGAGGAGGAGGATCATATGGGGGAAGAGAGGGGCAAATAACATGGAGAATAGGAGGAGGGTATAGAGGAGGAGGAGGAGGAGGAAATATATTTAATAGAGGGGGAACTCAAATAGGTCCGAGAAGAGACCCAAATGCAATGGATATAGACAGAGAAGGAGGAGGGGACAGGATATGCTATGTGTGTGGAAAGTGGGACCATATGGCCAAAAATTGTTGGAAAAGGCATAAAGAAAAAATAGTGGAAATGCCATAGGAGTCAGCAAAAGAAAATGGAGGACAGTGAGCTCTTGGCTGGCCTCCAATAACCTGTACAGTGTATTGCATCCAGAAAAGCTGGGAAATAAATTCAATTGCACCAATACAACTAAGAGAGTAAGAGATGTATGGCACACTCTACAGCCACTAAGAGAAGTCTGGATGAAGGTAGGCCTAGAAAAGCTGAAAAACCATAAAGGGGTAGTAGTAAGGGCACTGCTGGATAGCAGAGCAACAGGTCTATTCATGGATATGACCTTTGCCCAAGAAAAGGGATTTAAAATGAAGAAGCTAAAGAAACCCCTGTTGGTTAGAAATATAGATAGAACAATAAATGCAGGAGGAGCCATAATGCACTAGGTAGAGTACAACATATTCTTTAAGGGACATGTAGAGAGGGCAAGGATAGATATATGTAATTTAGGGAAAACAGAGGTGATACTGGGAATGCTGTGGCTAGCAGCCCATAACCCAGAGATAGATTGGGAAAAAAGGGAAGTAGAAATGACATGTTGTCTACCTATATGTGGAAAAAGAAAGCAAGAAGGAAAGAAGAAGGAAGTAAAGAAAGTGGAGAAGAACGAGGATGAAGAAACGTTGAGAAGATTGGTGCCTAAAAGGTTTTGGAAGTAGGAAAAGGTATTCAGAAAAAAGAAGTCAGAAAGAATGCCAGTGCAAAAGACCTGGGACCATGCCATAGAATTGAAAGAATTTACGCTGAAAAAGGAAAAGATGTACTCATTGTTGAGCAAAGAAAGGGAAGAAGTACAAGCATTTGTGGAGGATCAGTTGAGGAAAGGATACATCTGACCTTCCAAGTCACCCCAAATGTCACCAGTACACTTTGTGGCAAAAGAGGATGGCACACAAAGAATGGTGTAGGACTATTGACATATAAACTAGTGGACAATAAAGAATGGGTATCCTTTACCCCTCATTGCAGACATATTGGATGGAGTAGGAAAGAGGAAGGTATTTACAAAGCTGGACCTGAGGTGGGGATACAATAACATCAGGATCAAAGAGGGAGATGAATGGAAGGCAGTGTTCATAATGCATATTAGAGCTTATAAGCCTATAGTCATATATTTTGGGTTAATGAACTCCTCCACTACCTTCCAGACAATGATGAATAACCTGTTCAGAGATCTCATAAACCAAGGAGATATGGCAACATTCATTGATTGTTATCAATAGGCAGTAAATGCTCTTAGTAATCACCCTAGGTGGATGTTCAAGAAGAACTCAATAGAGTTCTTTGTTAGATTGGACTACTACTTATACTATTTTATAGTGGCTGCACTACTACTAGTCCACAATCACATGTTCTTCCAGAATGTTCTATGATCACTTGACCTTGTCACATGATTTGGTTACCTAAGTTCCCACACTATTTATACCTTGACCTTGTTGTATGACTTGAGATTTTGGATTAAGTGTTTAAATGCATGGAAGACTGTTTCCTTCTTGGGGCTCTCATAACATTGATGATATTCTGGAAGCTACAGACACCAAAGAAGGACATGACAAATTAGTAGAAGAGGTACTAAAAAGGTTGGAAGAGAATGACCTATTCATGAAACCAGAAAAGTATAAATAGAAAGTAAGAGAGGTAGAATTTCTGGGAGTAGTAATTGGTCCAAGGGGAGTAGAAATGCAGAAGGAAAAGGTGGAGGGAGTACTGAACTGGCCAGCACCCAGATGTTATGAGAACCCCAAGCAGGAAAAAGTTTCCCATGTATTTAAATACCTAATACAAAACCTTAAGGTGTACAACAGAGTAGGAGTATAAATAGAGTAGGACTCAGTAAGCCAAATCATGTGACAAGGTCAGGTGATCACAGAACATTCTGGAAAAGGACATGTGACCACAGGACTCTAGAGTACAGCCACTGTAATAGTAGTATAAGTAGGGGTACAAATCGATAGAAGAACTCCATCGAGTTCTTCCTGAACATCCATCTAGGGTGATCACTAAGAGCATTCACTACTTATTGATAACATAAGAACTCGATACCCACATCCAAGCACTGTTCACCTTGAACCCTGCTCAAAAGTCATTCAAAGGTACAGTTGGCTTCATACCGGCCCCGCAAGTGATTTCCCCTCCACTCTTACTCCATACTCTTCCTTGCTAGGGAGCACAGCACTCTCAAGCCTCTTGGATAGCAGGCCCTAGCTGTAAAGGGGACTTCTCAGTCAGTTAGGGACTGAGGGAGGAGACTAGGTACCAAGTCCAGGTATCTTGTTCAAGTCCTGACCTCATAATTGGATATTGTTCTTTACCTTGTTCTCTATATAAACTCTGTGCTGCGCTCCATTGTGAGTAGTACACACAGGAGATTAGTGGTCATTCCTTAGGAAACCACTTAGCTTAGGGGTCCTCTTCTTAGAGGCAATTGTGTATCAATTTGATTAGGGCAGTAGTCAGTAAGGCAGTAGGAACCCAGACAGGAGAAGACCGTGCACCCTGTTAGACATAGCCTTAAGCTAGCCACCCTGGATCAAGAATCTTCAGAGTACAAATCATCATCCCCATCATCACCACCACCATCACTACGCAACATGTCCCAACAACAACAGCAGCAACAAGAGGAACCCACAGTAGGGCAACTCCTCACCATGATCGCAACCCTGCAGCAGCAGGTCAACACCATGCTCCTTCAATAGCAAGGAAGCAAAGTAGAGGTCGTAAGGCCTCAAGTCTTCAGCGGGAAAATGGAGGAGGTGAGCGTGTTTGTCAATGTAGCTTGTTTATATATCAGAATGAAAATGATGGAGGAGACAGCGGCAACCCAGGTGGCCTGGGTATTATCATATGTGCAGGGAGGAGTAGCAGAGGCATGGAAGGACAACCTGTTGGATGAGTTGGCCAAAGGAGAATCAGAGGTAGAAACAGCAGAGCAGTTGTTTGCAAAAATAAGGGATGACTTTGGAGAGACATCAGAAGAAGAAAAGAAAATAGAGCAGCTGAGAACAATTGAGCAAGGAGGAAGAACCTGTGACAAGTATGTGCAGGAATTTAAAAAGGTCGCCAGGGGGAGTGGCTACAAGGGAAGGCCTCTCATTGAAGAGTTCAAAAGGGGATTAAACGGGAGTATCAGGAGGAAGCTGGCTGAAGCAGAAGAACTGCCAACCACCATTGGAGAATGGCAAGAAAAGGCGGTAAGGTTAGACAGAAACCAGAGGCAGAGCAGGATGGAGGAGAGAATGTTGGGAAGGAATGCAGCACGCCCAGGGGGAAATGTGCAGCCAAGAGAAGGGGGACCATATGGAGGAAGGGGGGGACAAATAACATAGAGAACGGAGGGAGGATATAGGGGAAGAGGAGGAAATATAGGAGGAGGACAGGTGGGTCCAAGGAGAGACCTAAACGCAATGGACGTGGATAGAGGAAGAGGAGGAGATAGGACATGCTATGTATGTGGGAAGTGGGGCCATATGGCCAAAAATTGTTGGGAAAGGCACAAGAGAAGGGTAGTAGAAACGCCGCAGGAGTCGGCAAAAGAAAATGGAGGACAGTGAGCTCTCGACTGGCCTCCAATAATGTATATAGTGTATTGCACCCAGAAAAATTGGGCAATAAATCAAATTCCATCGATACAATTAAGAGAGTAAGAGATGTACAATGCACACTATGGCTGTTAAGGGAAGTCTGGTTGAAAGTAGGATTAGAAAAGCTGGGAAATCATGAGGGAGTAGCAGTGAAAGCACTATTGGATAGTGGGGCAACAGGTCTGTTCATGAACATGACCTTTGCCAAAGAGAAAGGGTTTAAAATGGAAAAGCTAAGAAAACCCCTCTTGGTTAGAAACATGGATGGAACAATAAATGTAGGAGGAGCCATAACACACCAGGTCAAGTGTAATATGTTCTTCAAAGGGCATATGGAAAGGGCAAGGATGGATGTATGTAACTTGGGAAAAACAGAGTTGATACTGGGCATGCCGTGGCTAGCAGCCCATAATCCGGAGATAGACTAGGAAAAAGGAGAAGTAAAAATAACATACTGCCCACCAATATGTGGCAGAGGAAAGCAAGAAGAAGACAGAAAGGAAACAAGGAGAATAGAAGAGGATGAAGACAAGGAAACATTAAGAAAACTGGTACCCAGGAAATTCTGGAAGTGGAAAAGAGTATTTGGAAAGAGAGAGTCAGAGAGGATGCCAGTGCAGAAAACCTGGGACCATGCCATAGAACTAAAGGAGGGGTTTACGCCAAAAAAGGGAAGGTATACTTATTATCAAGAGAAGAAAGAGAGGAGGTACAGACATTTGTGGAAGACCAGCTGAGGAAAGGGTACATCTGACCCTCTAAATCACCTCAAATGTCACCAGTACACTTTGTAGCGAAAAAGGATGGGACACAGAGAATGGTACAAGACTATCGACACATAAATCAGTGGACAATAAAAAATGGGTACCCTTTACCCCTTATCACAGACATACTAGATGGAGTAAAAAAGAGGAAGGTGTTTACAAAGTTGGACTTAAGATGGGGATATAATAATGTCAGAATCAAGGAAGGAGACGAATGGAAGGCCATATTCACAACGCATATCGGAGCATACAAGCCCACAGTGATGTATTTTGGGTTAACAAACTCCCCTGCTACCTTCCAAACAATGATGAATGATCTGTTCAGGGACCTCATAAACCAAGAAGGCACAGCAACCTTCATTGACAACATTTTAGTAGCCACGGATACAGAGGAGGGTCATGATGAACTAGTAGAGGAAGTACTAAGGAGATTGGAAGAGAACGATCTGTTTGTAAAGCTGGAGAAGTGCAAATGGAAAGTGAGAGAAGTAGAGTTCCTGGGAGTAGTAATCAGCCTAAAGGGAGTAGAGATGCAAAAGGAAAAGGTAGAAGAAGTCCTGAGCTGGCCGGCACCTAAGAACATCAAGGAGGTACAAAAGTTCTTAGGCCTTGCCAATTACTACAGGAGGTTCATAAAGAACTTCGCCAGGATAGCAGCCCCACTACATGTGCTAGTCAGGAAGGAGCAAAAATAGAAATGGAAAAAGGAACAGGAGGAGGCATTTGAGAAACTTAAGGTGGTATTTACCACTGAACCCGTTCTAGCCATTCCAGATATCAACAAAGAAATGAGAGTAGAAGCAGACACCTCAGACTATGCAATGGGAAGGGTACTGTCAATGAAGTGCAAAGATGAGAAATAGAGGCTGGTAGCTTTCATCTCCAAATCATTGAATGCTACAGAACGAAACTACGAAATTCACGATAAAGAGATGTTGGCAGTCATAAGGTGCCTAGAAACATGGAGGCATTATCTGGAAGGAGTGAAGCTCAAATTCAAAATCTGGACAGATTATAAGAACCTCCAGTACTTCATGGCAAACCAGAAATTAGACCACAGACAAGCAAGATGGGCCCTATACCTGTCGAGATTTAATTTCACATTGAAGCACGTCCCTGGAAAAAGCATGGGGAAGGCAGATGGATTGAGCAGAAGACCGGACTGGCAAGAAGGGGTGGAAAAGGACAACAAAGACCAGAAACTAATAAAGCTGGAGTGGATTAGAG
>Ga0154006_1000929_pt1 | contig 10068 bp, 9 predicted proteins | sample TSFL090MetaG_FD_104747 | JGI IMG/M metagenome (GOLD analysis project Ga0154006, IMG submission 104747) | Attine ant fungus gardens microbial communities from Florida, USA - TSFL090 MetaG | ecosystem: Host-associated > Fungi > Mycelium > Unclassified | place: USA: Florida, Wakulla State Forest... | reverse complement strand
GATCCAGGACGGCGCGCAGAAACTGGAATCGATGCCGTGGCTGCTGCTGGCACCGGCCGTCATGCTGTGCGTGACGCTCTACTGCGTGAACTTCGTTGGCGACGGCCTGCGTGACGCGCTCGACCCGAAGGATCGCTGATGAATCGACGACCCCCACACTCACTTTGTTCGTTGCCCCCCGAGGGGGCGGCCAGCCTCCTTGGGGCGGCCCGGCGGAGGCTGGCATGACTGCCCTCCTAGAAGTTGAAAACCTCGGCGTGCGCTTCTCGCGCAAGGACGCGCCACCGATCGATGCCGTCAGCGGCGTGTCGTTCTCGCTCGAAGCGGGCAAGACGCTCGGCATCGTCGGCGAATCGGGCTCGGGCAAGAGCCAGACGGTCATGGCGCTGCTCGGCCTGCTGGCCGGCAACGGCGCGACGACCGGCGCCGCACGCTATCGCGGCGACAACCTGCTCGAGATGGATACGCGCGCGCTGAACGCGGTGCGCGGCGACCGGATCGCGATGATCTTCCAGGATCCGATGACGTCGCTCAATCCGTTCCTGACGATCGAGCGGCAGATGACCGAAACGCTGCAGCTGCATCGCAAGCTGTCGCGCAAGGAAGCAACCAAGCGCGCGATCGAGGCGCTCGAATCCGTGCGGATCCCGGACGCGGCGCGCCGCATCCGCATGTATCCGCATGAGTTCTCCGGCGGCATGCGCCAGCGCGTGATGATCGCGATGGCCTTGCTGTCCGAGCCGGAAATCCTGATCGCCGACGAGCCGACCACCGCGCTCGACGTGACCGTGCAGGCGCAGATCATCGACCTGCTGCGCGAGCTGAACCGCGAGCGCGGCACCGCGATCGTGCTGATCACGCACGACATGGGCGTGGTCGCGGGGCTCGCGGACGACGTGATGGTCATGTATGCGGGTCGCACCGTCGAATACGCGCCGGCCGAATCGATCTTCGCGGCGCCGTCGCATCCGTACACGATCGGCCTGCTCAACGCGCTGCCGCGCCTGACCGACGCGGACGACGCGCCGCTCGTCGCGATTCCCGGCAATCCGCCGATGCCCGGCACCGCGCCGGCCGGCTGCGCGTTCGCGAAACGCTGCACGTATGCGGAGGCGCGCTGCGGTGACGCACGCCCCGCGCTCGAAACCTATGGCGCGGTGGGCGCGGTGCGCGCCTGCCACCGGCCGCTGGCCGATCTGACGGGAGGTCTGCGATGAGCGTCGATGAACGCCGCCATGCCGGCGAGACGGGCACGACGGGCGATACGTTGCTGTCCGTCGAGGATCTGAAGGTGCATTTCCGGGTGCCGCTCGGCGGCTATCCGTGGTCGCCGAAGGGCACGCTGCGCGCGGTCGACGGCGTGTCGTTCGACGTGAAGCGCGGCGAGACGGTCGGGCTCGTCGGCGAGTCGGGCTGCGGGAAGTCGACGCTCGCGCGTGCGCTGATCGGCCTCGTGCCGATGACGGCCGGCACGGTGCGCTGGCGCGGCCAGGCCGTCGCGCCCGATCACCTGCGCGGCACCGCGATGCGCCGCGAAGTGCAGATGATCTTCCAGGATCCGCTTGCGTCGCTCGATCCGCGAATGACGATCGAACAGGTCGTCGCGGAGCCGCTCGTCACGCACCACGCGGGCCTCGGCCGCACCGAAGTGCGGCGCCGCGTGATCGCGATGCTCGAGCGCGTCGGCCTGAATGCGCATCACCTGCTGCGCTATCCGCATGAATTTTCCGGCGGGCAATGCCAGCGCGTCGGTATCGCGCGTGCGCTGATCGGCGAGCCGAAGCTCGTGATCTGCGACGAACCCGTGTCGGCGCTCGACGTGTCGATCCAGGCGCAGATCGTGAACCTGCTGCGCGATCTGCAACGCGAACTGTCGTTGTCCTATCTGTTCGTCGCGCACGACCTGGCGGTGGTGAAGGCCATCAGCCAGCGCGTGCTCGTGATGTATCTCGGCCGCGTGATGGAGTTCGGCACGCGGCATGACGTGTACGGCGTGCCGCAGCACCCGTACACGAAGGCGCTGCTCGATGCGGCGCCGACGCCGGAGCCGGCGCGCGAGCGTGCTCGCCGTCCGATGCTGCTGGCGGGCGAGATGCCGTCGCCGCTCAACCCGCCGTCCGGCTGCGCGTTCCGCACGCGCTGTCCGGTCGCGATCGACGCGTGCGCGCGGGACGTGCCGCTGCCGGAAGTGCGGCACGGCTCGGCGGCGCGGGTCGCGTGCATCCGGGCGGGTGTGGCGGAAGTGGCGGCGTGAAGTGACGCAGCAAACATAACCAGGCAGGTCAACAGGGTAGGGTGCGGCGCGAACGATCTTCGCGCCGCGGGTAAAGGCGCGTCCTTAACCGGGCTCGCCGGGGGGCCGGAAGCGGATCGCAACTGGCGTGGACGACATCAACACAAGACGAGAATTACGATGAAAAAGCAAAAGACGATCGGGACAGCATCGAAAATGCTGCTTGCATGGGGTCTGCCGGCGCTCGCGGGCGTATCGCTGACCGGCGTCGCGCACGCCGACGACGCGGCCCCCACACCGCTGATGGTCGCGCAGGCCGCGCCGTCCGCGGGTGCGGCCACGTCGGTTGCGCAGGCAACGACCCCGAACGCCATTGTCAATGCCGAGGCGCAGCAGGCCGTCACGCCGCCGGACGAACCGTCGGCGCAGTCGAAGTCGAACGGCTTCATCGCCGACAGCCATCTGAACTTCCTGTTCCGCAACTATGCGGACACGCTCGACAACAAGGGCGGCCCGCACCGCCATGCGTGGGTCCAGGGCGCGATGGCGAACTTCGAGTCGGGCTTCACGACCGGCTTGATCGGTATCGGTTTCGACGCGTCGCTGTATGCGGCGCTGAAGCTCGACGGCGGCGCGGGCGCGGGCAGCATGGTGCATATCGCGAAGGGCGGCGGCGGTTCGAACCAGCTCGCGTGGGCCTATCCGGGCGTCTACGACGTGAAGGCGCGGATTTCGAACACGGTGGTCAAGTACGGTCTGCAGGCCGTCGACAACCCGTTCATGGAGCAGCACGACAACCGTGCGCTGCCGCCGACGTTCCTCGGTGCGACGATCGTCAGCAACGAATTCAAGAACGTGATGCTCGAAGCCGGCAGCTTCACGAAGACCGACGCGCGCGGCCATACGACGCTCACGAACCTCACGACGCAATACGGCGGCACGCGCATCAACCGCCTGACCTACGTCGGCGGCACGTGGGACTATTCGCCGGACGGCGAAGTCGCGCTGTACGCGAACCAGGCCGACGACGTGTGGCACCAGTACTACGCGTCGGTGAAGCACAGCATCGGCGATACGAAGTCGATCAAGTGGACCGGCTTTGGTAACGTTTACTCGACGCACGATACGGGCGACGCGCTGCAGGGCAAGATCAACAACAATGCGTACAGCCTGTCGCTGGCCGCGCAGCACGGTCCGCACGAGCTGTTGCTCGGCTACCAGCAGATCCTCGGCGACCAGTTCTTCGACTACCTGAACGAAACGAACGGCATCTTCCTGACGAACTCGATGGACGTCGACTACAACGCGCCGCACGAAAAGTCGCTGCAGCTGCGTTATACGTTCTACGGCAAGGAAGCGGGCCTGCCGGGCTTCAAGGCGATGGTCTGGGGCGTGACGGGCTGGGGTTCGGACGGCAGCGCAGGGGCCGCGAACGACCCGAGCAAGTCGAGCATCTACTGGAGCAACGGCGCGCCGGTGCAGGGCCGTCACCACGAGTTCGGCTTCATCCCGTCGTACACGTTCCAGAGCGGCAAGCTGAAGGATACGAAGGTCACGTTCATCGCGATGTGGCACACCGGTTCCGCACACACCGCGGACGCGACCAACAAGGAGTACCGCCTGGTCGTGAACGTGCCGCTGCACGCGTTCTGATCGAAGGGGGACGCCACGTCCCCCGCAGTATTTCCCGCCTTGCGCGGCCGGCCTGTTGCCCGTGTGCTCAGGCCGGCTTGTGCAACTCCGCCACCGGATCGTTCGCGGCCGGGGTGTCTTCCACCAGCGACGTGAGCTGGCGGCCGGTGTCGCGCCACGCGTCGAGGCCGCCGCGCAGCGGCAGCGCATCGGTGAAGCCTGCGTCGAGCAGGCGCTTGGCCATCAGCGCGGCCGTCACTTCATTCGGGCACGAGCAGTACACGACGAACTTCTGCGTGAGCGGGTAGCGCGCGACGATGTCCTCGATGCGCCGTTCGTCCGCGAACTGCGCCCCGGGAATCGTGAACGGATCGAGCTTGCGATGCTCGGGCGAGCGCACGTCGAGCACCACCGGCGCGGACGGCGCGCGCAGCAGCCGCTCGAGCTCGTCGACGCCGATCCGGGCTGTCGCGAGCTGACGGATCAGCGCACGGCGGCGCATCCAGCGCACGGCCGCATAGACGACCAGCAGCGCGACGATCACCAGCAGCACGGCGCGGCCGAGCCGGCTCGCGCCGGCAAACAGCCAGTCGATCTGCTTGTAGAAGACGAGCCCGGCGACGAGCCCGACGATCGTCCACAGCGCGGCGCCCAGCGCATCGTAGGCGGCGAAGGTGCGATAGCGCGTGTGGAGCGCGCCCGCCATCGGCACCGATACCAGCGACAACCCGGGAATGAAGCGTGCTACGGCGAGCACCCGCACGCCATAGCGGCCGAAGAAACGTTCGGTCTTCTTCACGCAGGAATCGCGCGACAGCGACAGCCGGCAGATCGTCTTAAGCGTCGTGCCGCCGTAGCGCCGTCCGGCGATGTACCACACGGTGTCGCCGATCAGCGCGCCGAACACCGACATCGCCAGCACCGTCAAGAGCTGCGAGCCGATCATCGCCGGATGCATCGCGGCCATCGCGCCGAACAGCACGAGCGTCGGCATGGCCGGCACCGGCAGGCCGATGGCCGCCGCGAGCACGTTGGCGAAGACGAGAAGCGGCCCGTATTGGGCGACGAGGTCACGGAGCATGACGGCTGGCCGAAAAGGAAGCGCGTGGTGAGAATACGCAGATGGGCCGATTATCGGCCATTTTCAACCCGGCGGCGGGAATGACGAAAAGCGCCTGACGGCGGAAGGGCGATGCGGGCAGATCGGTGAGCCGGTGCGTTGCGCACGGCTCACCGGTCGACATCAGGACGGGGTGCGGGCGAGCGATGCCGCGCCGTGGTTTTCGCCGGGCAGCTCGGCGCCGTGCGAGCGGATCGCCGCGATCAGTTCGGCCGGCGTGATCTCGTAGCGGACCTCGCGGTGAATGCCGGGCTTGCGTTCGTCGATCTCGATCAGCAGCACGCTCTTGCCGTCGCCGGTCGATTCGAGCCGGAGCGAGCGCAGTTCGCGGCCGTCGGCCGGGTCGTGTTCGGTGAGCAGGGTCATTGCCCCGGATGAGCCGGTAGTGCGCATCGAACCTATCCTCGTTTCGTGGGTGCCGGGTTGGCGAAGATGTCGTTGTTGAATGCAGCTTGACGAAGTTTAACGCGAACGGGCCGCGACACGGAGCATTTTCGTGGGCGTGAAATGAGGGCTGAACCACCTATCCCTCTGATGTTTGAGCCGCGCCGGGCGGGCGTTTCAGCCGGATCGGGCCGCACCGCGTCCGGCGCCCGGCAGTCGTTGCGCAGCCGAAGATGCAGCCGCGGATGCAGGGTGCCGCGCGCGCGGGTCAGCCGGGTCGGGGCGCCGGTGATGCGGCAGTGAAACCCGTTCGGGCCGCGTACCCGCAGGCCATATTTGTCGCCGCTGTCGGTCGCGGTCGCGATCCTGCGCACCGCGCTCGTGATGCGCGGGGCAGGGCGTCGGCACACGCGGGCCCGGCGAGCGCCGGCCAGGGTGCGGGGATGACGTCGACGCGATGAGGAAGCGACATGACATGCCGCGCATGCGCTGTTGCATGCGCAACCAATCGGGGAACGTTCGCGACGATGCCGGAATGGTTGGCAATGACCGATGTTCGGCGACGTGGCAGGTCATGAACCGTCGATTACGCGAGGCCGGCGTGACGCCGGGTGGTTGCACGTACAACTGCATCGCGCGGTTCGACACCCATGTTTCATTTGATTGAAATCGGATAAGCTCGATGCGTTGGTGCGTTCCCGCAGCAACCTGCCTCCGGCCCGATACTTTCGACTCTACCCAGTCATGACCGATATCACGATCCGGCACAGCGAGACGCACGACGTCGACGCCATCCGGAACATCGTTGCGCACCCCACCGTGTACATGAACACGCTCCAGCATCCGTTTCCGTCGCACGAGAAATGGCAGCGTCGGCTCGAACGCCTGCGCGAACAGGGCGTGAGCCTCGTCGCCGAAATCGACGGCGTCGTGGTCGGCCATCTCGGGCTGACTCCGGAGCAGAACCCGCGCCGGCGTCATGCCGCGTCGCTCGGGATGATGGTCGATGCGTCCCATCACGGGCGCGGTATCGGTGGCCGGCTCCTGGCCGCCGCGATCGACCTCGCCGAAAACTGGCTGAACATCACGCGTCTCGAACTGACCGTGTTCGTCGACAACCCGGCGGCGATCGCGCTGTATGAAAAACACGGCTTCCGGATCGAAGGCGAAGCGCCGGACTATGCGCTGCGCGACGGGGCGTATGCGTCGGTATTCCAGATGGCGAGGATCAAGGGGCGGTAGACACCGAAGCGCGTGCGCGCGGGTGTGCGTCGTCGATCGACCGCCTGATGGCATTGCACGGCCGCGTGCTGCTTGCGCGCGGCGACGCGCTCGACGGCGCGCCGCTTGCAGTGCCGGCGCTGGTCGATATCGCACGCAAGCAGATCGCCGCGTCGGTGCAGAGAGCGGCGAACGCGTACGAGCGGCAGGCGCTCGTCAGCGAAGCGGCGGACACGCTGACCGACGCGGGGCTGTACGACGAATCCGATGTGTTGCTGAAGGCCGAGTTGCCGCGTTCGGCGACGCCGTACTACTTCATGTCGGGGCTGGCCGCGAATGCGAAGGCGCGCGGCGACAAGGCCGCGGTGCTCGACTGGTACCGGAAGGCGTACGACGCGGCGAGTGGACCGGCGACGAAGCTGCGCTGGGGCGCGACCTATTTCGCGAATGCGGTCGCGCTGGCGCCGGACGATTCGGCGCGAATCGAAGGAATCGCCGCAAGCGTGCTCGCGCAGGCGGGCAAGACCCGGGATGCGTTTTATGGGGCGAACCCGCGCGCGCTGACCAAGGTCGTCACGCAGCTGAACCGCTGGCGCGGCGGAGGCGCGCACGATGCGTCGGTCAGGTCGGTCGTGAAGCAGTTCGACGGGGTGTGCGCGAAGCTGCCTGCCGCGGATCCGCAGGCAGCGGCCTGCGCGAAACTGATTCAGCCGGCGAAGGCGTAATGAGGTGAGGGGGTGCGGGCGGGTGGGCCGGGAGAGCGAATGCCGCGATTACTGGCTCGACTCCGACGATGCACCGCGATTGCCGCCATGCCCGGCACCCCGCTCGCGGGCGATCTTCGCTTCGGCGGACACGATGCTGGCCGGATAGAACCAGTCGCTCGGCTGGAAGCCGGCCTGCTTGAGCGCCTTCACTTCGGCGTGGACCTGCGCGCGCGTCAGCGGCGGGTTCGACTGCGCGTGCGCGGCCAGCGGGGCCGATACGGCGAGGGCAATGGCAACTGCATGAATCAGGCGCTTCATGATGGGAACCTCCATGTTTCCGACTGGGCGGCCGGCCTTCATTCGGCGAAGCGGCAGCGGTTGAAAACAGTGTAGGCGCGGCCGCGCGCGGGAAAAATGCGATCGCTCCCAACGCAGTGTTCTGCTGCCGGCAACAATGGACGAGGGTGGGATGGGGCCAGAGGGCAGGCCGTGACGAACAGAGGAAGGCGTGAGGAACGAAGCGCCGGCCGCGTCGATGCGGCCGGCAAGGTCGGGCGGCGCTCGGTGCGCCGCCCGATGCGCAGGCTTACACGAGGCCCGTCGCGTAGTACACGGCGATCACGAAAAACACCGCGAGCGTCTTGATCATGGTGACCGCGAAGATGTCGCGATACGACTCGCGGTGCGTGAGGCCCGTGACCGCGAGCAGCGTGATGACCGCACCGTTGTGCGGCAACGTGTCCATGCCGCCGCTGGCCATCGCGACGACCCGGTGCAGCACTTCAAGCGGAATGTTGGCAGCCTGCGCGCCCTTGATGAACAGGTCCGACATCGCGGCGAGCGCGATGCTCATGCCGCCCGATGCGGAACCGGTGATGCCGGCGAGCGAGCTGACCGACACGGCCGCGTTCACGAGCGGGTTCGGAATGCTCTTCAGCGCATCGCCGACCACGAGGAAGCCCGGCAGCGCGGCGATCACGCCGCCGAAGCCATATTCCGACGCGGTGTTCATCGCGGCGAGCAGCGCACCGCCGACGGCGGCCTTCGAGCCGGCCGCGAAATGGTCGCTGACGCGCTTGAATGCGGTCAGCACCACCAGCACGATGCCGAGCAGCAGCGCGGCCTCGACCGACCAGATCGCGACGACGGTCTTGATCGACGTCGTGACCGGCGCGTGCACGCCCGGCAGCACGTCCGGCGCGACCGTATACGACGCGGCGCCGTACCACTGCGGAATCAGCTTCGTGAACGCGAAGTTCGACGCGCCGACGAGGATCAACGGCAGGATCGCAAGCGCGGGATGCGGCAGCGACGTCGCCTCGACGCGCTCCGGCTCGTTGACGAGCGACGTGCCATAGCCTTCGCCCTTTGCCATGGCCGAACGGCGGCGCCATTCCAGATACGTGAGGCCGACGACGATGATGAACAACGAGCCGATCGTGCCGAGCGCGGGCGCGGCCCAGGCGGTCGTCTTGAAGAACGTGGTCGGGATGATGTTCTGGATCTGCGGCGTGCCGGGCAGCGAGTCCATCGTGAACGAGAACGCGCCGAGCGCGATCGCGCCGGGCATCAGCCGTTTCGGAATGTTGCTCTGGCGATAGAGTTCGGCCGCGAACGGATACACCGCGAACACCACGACGAACAGCGACACGCCGCCATAGGTGAGCAGCGCGCACACCGCGACGATCACCGCGTTCGCGCGCGAGCGGCCGATGTAGCGGATCGCGGCATGGACGATCGATTCGGAGAACCCGGACAGTTCGATCACCTTGCCGAACACGGCGCCGAGCATGAATACCGGGAAATAGAGTTTGACGAAGCCGACCATCTTCTCCATGAAGATGCCGGAGAACACCGGTGCGACGGCGGCGGGCTCGGTCAGCAGGACCGCGCCGAGCGCGGCGATCGGCGCGAACAGGATCACGCTGTAGCCGCGATACGCGGCAAACATCAGGAACGCCAGCGCGGCGAGGACGATCACGAAAGACAAGGGAGTCTCCTAATGGCTTTGAATGGCTTTGGTTGTTGTTCGATCGCGGGACGCGCCGCGGACCGGCTCAGGTTCGTGCAGGTTTCGTGCCATCGGCCGGATTGCGCCGCCGGGCATGGGTCCGACGCCGGCCGGCGGGCCTGCGCCGGCCAATGTCTGACGATTCTACATAAATCGTCTCCATCCGGAGACGAATTGGCGGTCAGGACAGCCCATTGAATCGGGCAGGGCTTTCCCGGACAAGGCATTCCGGCGTGTCTCCGAAGTGAGATACTTCGTCTCGTTCTGGAGACATCCGGCCAAGCATACGCGGAGACGACGACACGATGATGAACGACTGGGCCCGCCTGCCCGTCAATTACGGCGACGTGTTGCGGCGTGCCGCCGAGTCGCTGTTTCGCACGTTCGAGGATTCGAGCGCGGGCACGGTGGTCGTCGATCGCGACGCGCGCGTCGTGTGGATGAACGAGCGCTATGCGGCGCGCTTCGGCTTCGCCGATCCGCAGCAGGCGGTCGGGCTCGACTGCGAGGCCGTGATTCCGAACAGCCTGATGCGCGAGGTCGTGTCGACCGGGCAGCCGATCCTGCTCGACATCATGGAGACGGGCCGCGAGCCGCTCGTCGTCACGCGTCTGCCGCTGAAGGACGACACCGGCGCAACGGTGGGCGCGGTCGGTTTCGCGCTCTTCGACGAACTCAAGGCGCTGACGCCCCTCTTTTCGCATTACTCGCGCGTTCAGCAGGAGTTGATTGCGACGCGCCAGTCGCTCGCGCAGGCGCG
>Ga0154006_1000928_pt1 | contig 10069 bp, 9 predicted proteins | sample TSFL090MetaG_FD_104747 | JGI IMG/M metagenome (GOLD analysis project Ga0154006, IMG submission 104747) | Attine ant fungus gardens microbial communities from Florida, USA - TSFL090 MetaG | ecosystem: Host-associated > Fungi > Mycelium > Unclassified | place: USA: Florida, Wakulla State Forest... | reverse complement strand
TGCATTTATGTAACGGAAAATCAATAATAGGACTCGTCAGGCCGTAATTCAAGAGCGGTGGAGGAATATTTTGTAATCAGGATTAAAATAAAGTAAACTGGTTCGCATGCCGACCCAGGAGAATCCCATGTCACGCCCTCGTGGCCGCCCGCGTACCTTTGACCGCGACCATGCCTTGCGGCAGGCGATGCACGTGTTCTGGCACAAGGGCTATGAAGGCACCACCATGACCGACCTGACGGAGGCCATCGGCGTGAAGGCGCCCAGCCTGTACGCGGCCTTCGGCGACAAGCACGCGCTGTTCCAGGAAGCGGTGGATTTCTACGCGCGCCATGTCAGCGCGCTGCCATTGGGCGAGTTGCACGGCGGACGCGGCATCATCGAAGACATGGCCGCCATGCTGCGCGCCAGCATCCGCATGTACGCCGGCAAGTCGACCCTGCCGGGGATGCCGGCCGGCAAGGGCTGCATGGTGGTGATCGCCGCCATCAATTGCGCGCCGGAAAATACGCACCACAGCGAGGCGCTGTCGCAACGCCGGCAGAAACGCCGCGGCGAGATCCGCAGCCGCCTGTTGCAGGCGCAGAAGGAAGGGGAAATCCGGAGCGATGCCGACATCGGCGCGCTGGCCGACTTCTACACCAGCCTGCTCAACGGCATGGCGCTGGGCGCGCGCGATGGCGTGTCGCAGGCGCGCCATGCGGCGATGATCGCGTCGGCCTTGCTGCCGCTGCAAAGTGTGCTGGTGGCGGGGAGTGCGGCGCGGGTGGGGGGGGGCGGCCTGAAGCAGGTTGTCGGGCGCTACAAATAGAAAAGGAGCAATCGCTTGCTCCTCTTTGTAACAGGAAATGGCGGCGGGAAAGCGGCTTCAGGCCGCTTGCGCCATCCCGTCGTTTTCCTTCAGTTGACCGCCCAGGGCCTCCACCAGCGACGCCAGCAGCTTGGCCAGTTCGCCGGTCATCAGCATGAAGTCGCCATCGAAACGCTCGTCGTCGTTCTTGCCGGCGATGTCGGCATCTTCCTTGAGCACGTCCAGCGGCGCGATGCGTTTGACCGAGAGATTCTCGGTCAGCACGAAGGACACCTTGTCGGCCCAGGTCAGCGCCAGGCGCGTGCATTGTTTGCCTGATTCGATGTGGCGGCGCAGGTCGTCGGCTTCCAGCGCATGGCGCACGTAGCGCACGGTGGCCTTGCCTTCGCCGGTCGAGCGCAACTCGGTATCCTGATCCACGGTGAAGCCATAGGGCGCTTCGTCCGAGGCCAGCCAGTCGGTCATGGCCGCGCCCGGCGACATGGCGGTGCGCAAGGTTTCCAGCGGGAACTTGGGGATCGCCTTGAACAGCAGCTTCAGGACTTCCTCGGCCTTGTTGGGGCTGCCGGCATCCACCAGCAGCCAGCCGTTGACCGGGTCGATCCACACCGAGGTCGTGCGCACCACGGAAAACGCGCGCGGCAGCAGTTCGTCGGTGACCAGTTCCTTCAATTCCTTGGTCTGCTTGCGGCCCGGCGGAAAGCCTTGCTGCTCTTCCAGCTCGGCCGCGCGTGCCTTGGTGACCTGATTGATCACGGTCGAGGGCAGCAGTTTCTTTTCGGTGGACAGTTGCAGCAGCAACTGGCGGTTGACCACATGCACCAGCCGGCCGTTGCCGCGCGGGGCGACCCAGCCCTGGCTTTGCATTTCGATGCTGGAGCAGGCGGTGAAGGCCTGGGGCGCGAGCCAGCCCTCAAGCTCGTCGGGATTGACCGCCCAGGGGGCGGGCAGGCGATAGATCTGAAGATTCTTGAACCACATAGGAAACCGCGCAAAAGGATACATTCTACACGCGCCCTCTCCTGCGACGCGATGCCGGATCGTCTACATGGCGCGGGAAAGGTCGTCGCCTCATCCCGTACCGTTGCCCGCGCTAGCCTGCGCGCGCCTGTCCTGGCGGATGTCCGATGATGCGCTTGAAGGCGCGGCTGAACGAGGCTTCCGATTCATAGCCGAGCCGGGTGGCGACCGAGGCCACGCGCATGCCCTCGTGGGCGATCCAGTGGCGCGCCTGGAACATCTTGATGCGCGCGACATAGCGGGCCGGCGTTTCGCCGACGGTGCTGGAAAACTTCTCGATGAAGCTCGACCGCGAGACGCCCATGAGGGCGGCCAGTTCGCCGACCGGCCATGCGCGTTCCGGCTGCTTGTGCACCGCCGCCAGCACCCGGCCGATCTGCGGGCAGCGTACCGCGGCGATCCAGCCGGTCGCATCGCTGCATGCCGATTCCACCCAGGCGCGGATGACGCTGGCGGCCAGCACGTCGGCCAGCCGCGCGAGGATGCCGCAGGCACCGATGCGATTGAGGGCGACCTCGCGTTCCATGGCCTCGAGCATGGTCACCACCGCCGGATCGCGCTGGCGCAGGTCGCAGGCGCGCATGACTTCCGGCATCATCGCCAGCAGGGGATGCAGCGGGTCCAGGTTGAAACGCAGCGCCGCGCCGAACAGCACGTGCGTCGGCGTGGAGGTCTCCGCGGCCGGCTCGGCGCCGGGATGGCCTTCGACCAGGAAGAGATTGTCCGACAAGGGCTTGCGCGCCAGCGCATCGATCTCCACCGGCTCCACCGCCGGATCGCTGGCCAGCAGGTGCGGCGTACTGCGCGGCAGCAGCAGCGCATCGCCGGCATCCAGGCGCTCCCAGTCGGCATGCGCCGTGCGCAGCCAGCAACTGCCTTGCGCGATGAAATGAAAGGTCGCCTCCTGGCGCGGCGAGAAGTGCAGCGCCCACGGCGCGGTCAATGCACAGCGCCCGTATTCCACACCGTCCAGGCGCAGGCCGAGCAAGACGTCGGTCAGGGTATCAGGGGTGTCATCGATGAGCATGGCATGGCCTCCTCGGCATGGCTGCATGGGCGCAGATTTGGATGAATGAGCATGATATTAGGCTTTTATGGCATGGAAAGTCCAGGTCGGAGCGCGTACACTGCGGCTTCATGATTTCTTGAGGACAAGCATGTCTGACGCTTCTTGCATTGAATGCCCCGATTCCGTTGCCGTCGGGGAAACCGTTTCCGCGCTCCAGCGCGACGCCGATGCGCAGACGGAAGTCCGCGCCAACTGGCCGGGCGTGATCAGCCTGGCGTTGGGCGTGTTCGGCCTGGTCACCGCCGAATTCCTGCCGGCGAGCCTGTTGACGGCCATGTCCACCGACCTCGGCGTGTCGGATGGCGCGGCTGGTCAGGCGGTGACCACGACGGCGATCATCGCCGCCTTCGCCGCGCCCGCCACGCCGTTGCTCACGCGCAGTGTCGACCGCAGCCGCGTGATCCTGGCGCTGACCTTGCTGCTGGTGGCTTCCAATGTGCTGGCCGCCACCGCCGGCAGCCTGTCCGTGCTGCTGCTGTCGCGCGTGATGCTGGGCGTGGCGCTGGGCGGCTTCTGGTCGATGTCGGGGGCGCTGGCCATGCGCCTGGTGCCGCAACGCCTGTTCGCCCGCGCCATGTCGGCCATCCTGACCGGCGTGTCGGTCGCCACCGTCTGCGCCGCGCCGATCGGCGCCTACATGGGCAACCTGTGGGGCTGGCGGAGCGCCTTCGTCGCCGCCGGCGTGGTCAGTGTGGTGACCTTGCTGGTGCAAGTCTTCGCCATTCCCAAGCTGCCGCCCAAGGACAATCCGAGCCTGAAGGTGCTGGCCGAGCTGTTGGGGCGTACCGATGTGCGCGTGGCCTTGCTGGCGGTATTGCTGATGATCTCGGGGCACTTCGCCGGTTTCACCTACATCCGCCCGCTGATGGAACACGTCACCCACCTGTCGGTCAGCGCCATCTCGGCGATCCTGCTGGGTTATGGTGTCGGCGGTTTCTTCGGTAACTTCGCCGGAGCCTTCATTGCCGAACGCAGCGAGCGCCATGCCATCGTCTGTGGCGGTACCCTGATCGCCGCGCTGGCGGCCGCCTTGTGGGTCGGCGGCACATCGGCGTCGGTCACTGCCATCGCCATCACGCTGTGGGGGTTTGCGTTCGGCGCCTTCCCGGTCGGCTTCCAGACCTGGATCGTGCGCGCCGCGCCGGATCAGGCCGAGGGTGCGGGCGGCTTGCTGGTGGCGGCCTTCCAGGTGGCGATCGCCAGTGGCGCCGTGGGCGGCGGTCTGCTGGTGGATCAGGTCGGCGCGCTGGGCGGCCCCATGTTTGCCACGGTCGCCCTGGCGCTGGGCGCCTTGTTGACCTTGCGCTACGGGCCGCGGTCGTGAAAACCTGAGTCTTTCTGGTTGGGATGATGGAAACGGGCGTCTGCGGTCGCCCGTTTCTTTTAGCGCTCGCCGTGACCCGATGCACCATCGAAGTCGCGCATCGAAACCGATATACTGTGGTTTTATACAGTTACCCGGCTTTCCTTGATGACGATGACCGACGCCATCCGCCCCCGCCGCATTGCTCACCTCGACATGGACGCCTTCTTCGCGTCGGTCGAACTGTTGTCCTATCCGGAACTGCGTGGGCAGCCGGTGGTGGTGGGCGGGCGCAACATCGGCACGCCGCGCGTGCGCGCCGACGGCAGCCGCGAGTTCGCGCGCCTGGGCGACTATGCCGGGCGCGGCGTGGTGACCACCTCCACCTATGAAGCGCGCGCCCTGGGCGTGTTTTCGGCCATGGGCCTGATGAAGTCGGCGCAACTGGCGCCCGACGCCATCCTGCTGCCGGCCAACTTCGACGCCTACCGCGACAAGTCGCGCCGCTTCAAGGAAGCCGTGGCCGCCATCGCGCCGGCCATCGAGAACCGCGGCATCGACGAGATCTACATCGACCTCACCGACATCGACATGCCGACCCTGCCGCTGGCCGCGCGCATCAAGGAAGCGGTGCGCGATGCCACCGGCCTGAGCTGTTCCATCGGCATCGCGCCCAACAAGTTGCTGGCAAAGATCTGCTCCGACCTCGACAAGCCCGACGGCATCACCCTGCTCGGCATGGACGATGTGCCCACGCGCATCTGGCCGCTGTCGCCGCGCAAGATCAATGGCATCGGCCCCAAGGCCTTCCAGAAGCTGACCGAGGCCGGTATCGGCACCGTGGGCGCACTGGCCGCGGTGCCGCGCGAGCGCCTGATCGAGATGTTCGGCCAGGCCACCGGCGACTGGATGAGCCGCGTCGCCCACGGCCTCGACGAGCGGCCGGTGGTGCTGTCGTCGGAGCCGAAGTCGATCAGCCGCGAAAGCACCTTCGAGCGCGACCTGCATGCGCGCGGCGACCGTGACGAACTGGGACGCATCTTCACCGGCCTGTGCCTGCGCGTGGCCGACGACTTGCAGCGCAAGGGCTATGCCTGCAAGACCATCGGCGTCAAGTTGCGCTACGCCAGTTTCAAGACGGTCACGCGCGACATCACGGTGCCCATGCCGATTGCCGATGGCATGGCGATCCGCCAGGCGGCCACGGAATGTCTGAAGCGGCTGGAGTTGCGGGAAAGGATACGCCTGCTCGGCGTGCGCGCGGGCGGGTTGGTGCCGCTGGCGCAGATGGAGGCGCCGCAGCGTCCGGCGCAAGGGGAATTGTTCTGATCCGTCAGTGATCAGTAATGCGGCGGCCGCTCATTGGCGGCGGCGCGGTCCTGGCTGGTTTCGGACAGTTCCTTGAAGCGCTTGCCCAGTCCCATCAGCAGCATTTCCAGTTCTTCGATCTTCTGTTGCTGCCGATAGACGCTGCGGTTCAATTCTTCCACCAGGTCTTCCTGGAGCGCCAGCTTGGTTTCGATATCGATGAGGCGGTCTTCGTTCATGGTGGGGATTCCTTGTCGAGAGAGCAAATCAGGCGCGGTCTTGCGTCAGCCATTGCGCGGCACCCGCGCCGGCCGCCAGTCCGGTGGCGAAACAGGCGGTGAGCAGATAGCCGCCGGTGGGGGCTTCCCAGTCCAGCATTTCGCCGGCGCAGAAGACGCCCGGCAGGGCGCGCAGCATGAGCGCGTCGTCCAGTGCTTCGAAGCTCACGCCGCCGGCGCTGCTGATGGCTTCTGCGATCGGGCGCGGGCGCAGCAGGGGCAGCGGCAGCGCCTTGATGGCGTGCGCCAGTCTGGCGGGATCGGCGAAATCGTCTTTCGACACCAGTTCGCGCAGCAATCCCGCTTTCGCGCCTTTGAGATGCAGCCGGCTTTGCAGATGGCTGGACAGTGAGCGCGCGCCGCGCGGGTGGGCCAGTTCGGCCTGCACCTTGTCCAGCGGCCAGTCGGGCAGCAGGTCGAGATACAGGCGCGCCTCGCCATTGTCGGCAAGGGCGTCGCGCAGGCTGGCGCTGAGGGCGTAGATCAGGCTGCCTTCGACGCCGTTGGCGGTGACCATGAATTCGCCGCGACGACTATGCCAATCGCCTTGCGGACCGGCCACGCTGGCGGCCACCGGTTTGACCGGCTGGCCGGCGAAGCGCTCGCGGAAATGCGCGCTCCAGGCGGCGTCGAAGCCGCAGTTCGAAGGCTGTAGCGGGGCGACTTCGACCTGGCGTGCGCGCAGCAGCGGCATCCAGGCGCCATCCGAACCCAGGCGCGGCCAGCTGGCGCCGCCCAGCGCCAGGATCACGGCGTCGGGGCGCAGGCGGGTGTCGCCATCGGGCGTGGCCATGCGCAGCGCGCCGTCAGCCTCCCAGCCCAGCCAGCGGTGCCGCATGTGAAAGCGTACGCCCTGTTCGCGCAGGCGATGCAGCCAGGCGCGCAGCAGCGGCGCGGCCTTCATTTCTTTCGGGAAGACGCGGCCCGAGCTGCCGACGAAGGTCTCGATGCCGAGAGCATGGATCCACGCGCGCAGACGTTCGCCGTCGAAGCGGCGCACGAAAGGCGCGAGCTGTTCGCGGCGCTGGCCGTAACGCGGCAGGAAGTCGGGCAGGGCTTCGCTGTGGGTGATGTTCATGCCGCCGCGTCCGGCCAGCAGGAACTTGCGTCCGGCCGAGGGCATGGCATCGTAGACGTCGACGGCGATGCCGTGCTGCGCCAGCGTTTCGGCGGCCATCAGGCCGGCCGGGCCGGCGCCGATGATCGCCACATGCGCGGCCACGGCAGGGGATGAAGAAGGTGCGGACGGGGTCATCGGAGAGAGAGCGGCCGGCGCCGCCATCAGCGGCGGTGCGGCGCGTTGTATTTGCTTTCCAGGCGCGCCACCAGCATCGCCAGGCAGATGGTCATGGCGAAGTAGATCACCGAAATGGTGATGTACGGTTCCCAGTAGCGGGCATAGGTGCCGGCCACGGTGCGCGCGGCATAGGCCAGTTCGGCCAGGCCGATGGCCGAGACCAGCGAGGAATCCTTGAGCAGGGTGATGGCTTCATTGCCCAGCGGCGGCAGCATGCGGCGAAACGCCTGCGGCAGCACCACGTAGCGCATGGTCAGGCCGTAGTTCATGCCGAGGCTGGCGGCGGCATAGGATTGACCACGCTCGATGGACTGGATGCCGGCGCGGAAGATTTCCGAGATGTAGGCGCCGGCATTGAGCGACAGCGCCACCGTGCCCGACAGGAAGGCGCCGTAGTCCTGCTTGATGATGCGCGCCAGTTCGCCCGAGATCAGCAGGCCGTTCTGCGGATGCACCAGCGCCGGCATGACCGCGAAGTGGATCAGCATGATCTGCACGAACAGCGGCGTGCCACGGAAGAAGGCGACATAGAATCCCGCCACCCAGCGCCCGGCGCGCAGCGGCCACTTCCACAGGCCGCGCGTGACGTCGGACAGGCGCAGCATCCCGATGAGCAGGCCCAGGATGGTGCCCAGGACGATGCTGATGAGCGAGACCTGAAAGGTCATCAGCACGCCCTTGGCAAACAGGGGCGCGTAACCCTCGATGATGCTCCAGCGGAAATCCATGTCAGTCCGTGTGTTTCAGTCTTGCCGTGCCGGTTACTTGCCGAAGTATTGCGCGCTGATGGCGGCGAAGCTGCCATCGGCCTTCATCTCGGCCAGGCCCTTGTTGATCCTGGCCAGCAGTTCCGGGTCATCCTTGCGCACGGCGATGCCGTAGTCTTCCTTGGGGAAGCTGTCGTCGTTGACGGTGCGCAGCTTGCTGCCGGGGTTGTTGGCGATGTAGTTCTTGACCACCGGTTCATCGGCCACGACCGCGTCCACGCCGCCGCTTTCCAGTTCCTTCAGGGCCAGCGGGGTGGAGTCGAAACGCTTGATCTTGGGGTTGTTCTGGCCCAGCACCTGCTGCACCAGTTCGTCGCCGGAGGTGGCGCTCTGGGTGCCGACGGCCAGCGGCTTGAGGTCTGCCATCTTGTGCACGCGGGTATCGGCGGCAGGCACGGCGATGGCCTGGGTGGCGATGAAGTACGGATCGGAGAAGTTGACCGTCTTCTTGCGTTCATCGGTGATGGTGATGGCCGAGATCAGCAGGTCGCGGTCACCTTGCGCCAGGAAATTGAAGAAACCTTCGAAGGGGGTGGGCACGAACTTGACTTCGATGCCGATCTTCTTGGCCAGGGCCTTCATGACGTCGATGTCGAAGCCGACCACTTCCTTCTGCTCGTTTTCGGAGGAGAAGGGCGCATAGGCCGATTCCACGCCGACCAGATAGACCCGGGCGGCGGCCTGCGCGGCGGGCGCATCGGCGTTGGCGGCGGGTTTGTCTTCCTGCTTGCCGCAGCCGGCCAGGCCGAGCATGCCGATGAAGCCGGCGGTCAGCGCCAGCGCGCGCAGGTGGCGGAAAAAGGTCTTGCTCATTGGATCGGTTCCCCTGATGTGAAAAATGAAATAAGAAGATGAATCGGACGTGGCGCCGGGCCGCCGGGGCGGGCCCGCGCGTCGTGTCTGGCCGGCGCCGTCTATTTTTTCGCAGGCGAGATTGTAAACCGCTCCCCGGTTTGCGTCCGCAGTCGGGGCAAATTTGCGACAGTGGCGTTTGCCGGTGCGTCCGGCGCTGTTTTTCCGTTCCCAGGTCCCTTCAGGCCGTGTCCGGCGTCGCCTTGGGCCGTTGCAACAGGGCCTTGAGGTTGGCCAGGCGGGCTTGCGGCGTGATCTTTTCGGCTTCCTGCGGCACCGCTTCGCCTTCATCCAGGCGCATTTCCTTGACGAAACGGGAAATCTGGCACTCAATGACTTCCTTGGCGCGCTTGCGGCGCTTGCACCAGGAAATGTGCAAGGAGCGCTGGGCACGGGTGATGCCCACATACATCAGCCGCCGTTCTTCTTCCACGCGGGCGGCCATGGTCTCGGCCGGGGCGTCGGGGTCGCCCTTGTGCGGCAGGATGCCTTCTTCCACGCCGACCAGGAACACATGCGGGAATTCCAGACCCTTGGAGGCGTGCAGGGTGGACATGCGCACGGCGTCCTGCTCCTCGTCGCGGCCTTCCAGCATGCTCATCAGGGCCACCATCTGGGTCAGTTCCAGCAGGTTCTTTTCTTCGCCCTCGCCGTCGCGTCCACCGCAGCCGCGCTCCTTGAGCCAGTTGAGGAAGTCGGTCACGTTCTGCCACTTGCTCTGGGCGGTGCGCTCTTCGAAGCTGTCGTAGAGGTAGAACTCGTAGTTGATGGCTTCCATCATGTCGTCGAGCACCAGGGCCGCGTGTTCTCCCGCGCCCGAGGGGCCGGGGCGCGTGGCGCGCGACTCCAGGGCATTGATGAAATCGCAGAACTTGCGCAGCGGCAACAACTGGCGGTCGGTGAGCTTGTCTTCCAGCCCGCCCTTGTAGACGGCTTCGAACAGCGAGCATTGCCACTGCCCGGCCAGGTTGCCCAGCACTTCCAGCGTGGCCTGCCCGACCCCGCGGCGCGGTGTGGTGACGGCGCGGATGAAGGCGGGGTCGTCGTCCTGGTTGGCGATCAGGCGCAGGTAGGCAATGATGTCCTTGATCTCGGCGCGGTCGAAGTAGCTCTGGCCGCCCGACATCACATACGGGATGCGCTCGCGCCGCAGGGCTTTTTCGAAGATGCGCGCCTGGTGGTTGCCGCGGTACAGGATGGCGTAGTCGGCGAACTTGGCACGCCGCTCGAAACGGTGCGCCGAGAGGGAAATGGCGATCTGGTCGGCTTCGGCCTCTTCGTCGTCCATGGCCAGCACGCTGATCGGGTCACCCAGGCCGTGCTCGGACCACAGGGTCTTGTCGAACAGCTTGGGGTTGTTGGAG
>Ga0154006_1000924_pt1 | contig 10097 bp, 14 predicted proteins | sample TSFL090MetaG_FD_104747 | JGI IMG/M metagenome (GOLD analysis project Ga0154006, IMG submission 104747) | Attine ant fungus gardens microbial communities from Florida, USA - TSFL090 MetaG | ecosystem: Host-associated > Fungi > Mycelium > Unclassified | place: USA: Florida, Wakulla State Forest... | reverse complement strand
TGTCTGAGGATAAACCTCAGACTTAACAACATCTTTTGCTGCTTGTCTAACTTTGCTTTTTTGAACACTTTGATTATCAAATCAAGCAATCACAAATCAGTAAGTGGCCATTTGTGATACAACAGTTGTTGTGCAACTCAAGTCAAGTTGACTCAGTAGCTAAGTCTTTGAGGGTTACAAAGAGAACTTGATGGGGTTCTCAATTAATTGTGCTACCTACTTATACAAGTATGCTATTTGCCCTCATTTACATTAATAGTATTCTACAACCAGCTAAGAGACTACTAATTTGATTCCCTTGTCTGTCATTCTATAGATAGATCTTCCTTGGTCATGGTTAAGACAGTTCATAACAACAGTGCAGATTGTCATGACTTGGTAAAGTAGCTAAGTCAATATTTATTTATTTTTTATTTTCTTTTAATTTCTAAAAGATCAAACATATAAGAGAGTTAAATGAAAAGGAACATGTGGGACTTTACAAATAATGACAAATAGTAGAATGTATATATGTAGTGTATAGTAATTGAATGGGAACTCTATCAGGTTCTTCTTGTTAACTTAGACTAGGAGTGGGTTTAAGTTATCACAGCTAGAACCTTATACAAATGGTAAAGAGCTCTGGGAAGAGGAGGGTGATTCCTTTATTACCAATAGCTCTATTATTATAATCAGACCTCCTTGACAGACAGTCAGCTTACTTTGTTCACTATCTGTTTTATATTTATTTTTCTTAATTTTTACTGAATTTTGCTGAGTTCATTAAGAATTTAAAGTGAAAAAGTATGCTTTAAAAGACTTGAGGACAGGTGCATTTTAGTTCAATTTTTACCAATTTTTTCTGAATTTCTTCTAATTTTTAATGAATTTATTTGAATTTTTAAGTAAAAAGAAAGGCATTAGGTAAAAATTAGTCATGATTAGCCAAAATTTAGTTAGTGATTGCTAAGGGCTATCATCCTATGTCTTTTTGCATACTTACTAGAAGATTATTTGTCAGGAATATACAGAGTAGCATGGGAAGGCTAGAAATATACTGTAAAATTACTATTAAAATACTATGAAAATACACTCCAGGTTCTGGGAAGTAACGCAAATGACAGAGTCAGAATAAGGAACACACTACTGGTGGGAATAAAAGACATTGCTCTCTGGTCCTATAGTTTTATAGTAGTCTAGAGAGAATGTTGGTGACAACAAAAAAATAAAATAACCTTGGTCTCAGCTCATGTACTGTGCCTTAATCTTCTGTCACTGTTGTAGTTGTGTATTTTAGAGTAGTAGAACATTGTCTGAAGAAAGAGTAAATTCAGGAGTAATGGAGTAAAGAGGTATATAGCAAGAAGGAATGATGCTGTAAGACTTTAAGACTTTATAATATTAAGACTTTATGATGTTAATCTATGAACTAAAGAACTATGATGTACAACTGGACTACTTATACAAAGTTGAGAATTGTTAAGTATTGCCTTGAGTACAAAGGGACTTAATTGAGTTGATAGAGAAAGAATCTCTATGTAGTGTAACCATTGGGTTGAGCTAACCTTAGGACTGAGTTATCTTTTATTTGGGGTAAACAAAGAAAACTTGATGGAGTTCCCCTTAGATTTGGGCTACTACTTATACTTTTTACACATGGTCTGTGTTATCAATAGACAGTGAATGTCCTTAGTGATCACCCTAGATGGATGTTCAAGAAGAACTCAATGGAGTTCTTCCTTGGATTGGACTACTACTTATACTATTTTACAGTGGCTGTACTACTACTAGTCTATGATCACATGTTCTTCTAGAATGTTCTATGGTCATTTGACCTTGTCACATGATTTGGTTACCTAAGTTCCCACACTATTTATACCTTGACTTCATTGTATGACTTGAGATTTTGGATTAAGTGTTTAAATGCATGGGAGACTGTTTCCTTCTTGGGGCTCTCATAATAGTCTGTGCTACTAACTTTAACCTACTGATGATCTAATAGAATCTACTAGAATGTTTCTTGACATGTAACCTGCATGACATGACTGATCTTGTGGCCAATTTATTGCAGGATGTGATGGATTGTGACAAATGTGACAGATCATGTGACTCCCATGTTATCTAATTAAAAGAAAAGAAAAGTAAAAGATAAAGGATTAAAGAAATAAAAAGTTATAGCCAAGACAGCTCATAACACTCTGCTGATGAGATCCCTGCCCAAGTGATGTTCTGGATGTAGCAAGGGAGAATTCTGAGTTCAGATTGGTGCTACTATATTGTGAACAAAGCTAAGGTGCTAAGTAAAACTTACTAGTTTATAAACTAAGGGAAAGGTAAACTTATGCAAATACTGGGAAGGTGTACACAAACAATCTGACTGAGGTAAGCAGGTGATGAGTGACTGCTGTGAGGGTGTCACAGGGGACTGTGACAAGAATAGGAGTTATACAAGTGTTCAGTCTACATTATGATCCTATAGAAGTAGACAATTTAGGAGTTCAGGATCAAAAATAAATAAAGAAAATGAAAAGAAAATGAAAATAAATACTAAATAATACCAATTTTTTGGTATATGACATTATTATACATTGAAACATCTGGTTTATATGAAACATCTGATTTACACAAAACATCTGATTTATATAAAACATCAAAAGATAAAACTTAACCTATTTTTGATATAGTTTTGAATATTCTGTTCAGACTTTCCCAGATTGCCTATAAGTCATTGTAAGGGTAACTCCAAGAGTTAACTCAGAAGTTATACCAATAAGCTAGATAAAGGTCCAGAAAACTAGGTTGATCTTTGAGTGAAGCTAGATTTAACTACACAAGCTTCTGTATACAGTACAGAAGGTGGTGAATAGAGTCCAATGCACAGCATAGGAATTCCACTACGAAGTAGGAATCATCAAATCAGTATCCAAGGCAATGATACTAGACCTGGGTGGGAATGCAGATCTCAGATAAGAGGATATCTAATACACTTGGTTAAGCACAATCCTAGATTGAATCTGGTCTTGCACACTGCTTGCACACTGCCAAGGCCTCCTTTATAGCCATCTGTTAATTGTATCATTATATTTTTCATTTTGGAAGAATTACTGTCTAATTAGCCGAAGGCCTAACAGAAGCGTGCGATGTCACATAAGAATGATCAAAATATTTGTGATGATATCAATTGATGATGTCACATAAGAATGATCAGAATGTCTTTCGACAAGTATATAACAACTCGTGAACTGCTTATTACTAACATACTGATCATACTGATGAGGTTCCTCGCTGGTATCTTCCAAGTGTTCATAACTTTGCTGTCCGTTCATCATACTCTCGCTTTTGATCCGAATCAATATCCTCGAAAAACCGTGAAATGCCCCGCTGTTCGCCGCCTTCCGAAAGCAGAGACAGTTCATATCGAGCTGAGTATGTATCCACCGCAGTTTCCTCATCAGTAGGGTATTGACCGAATTATCCACCCAGGTTATGTTGACATTGGCCATCCCTCCCAAAAGACCATTGTGATGTTGCACGGATGGCCAGGTATTTGGAGTAATTGGGCCAGGCAGATCCCTGTTTTACAAGTAATACTCACCCGAAATTAATTTGTTCTAATGGAAACTGATGATGACATGTGACAGAATGAGAATTACCGTCTCCTGGTTCCAGATGTCCGTGGTTTCGGGAATTCTGCTCACCCGGATGACCCAAAGTCTTCGCACACAATGGGGGATCTCGTACAAGACATAATGTGCATCCTTAACCATGAGAGCGTGAAATCCGCCACTTGCATGGGGTGTGTACTTATATCATTCATGACTGAAGTCTTTGGCCCATGATATATCACAGACACGACTGGGGAGCACAACCATGCTACGAGGCCGCCCGTATGCGGCCTGATATTTTTAATGGTGTTATTGGCATTACCATTCCTGTATGAATTTTAATCCTTACTTTAGACCTTTCTTGAGAACGTGTCTGCTGATCCTTTGCCATCTTTCATTCAGTACTTGCCTAATGCAGGTAATTACACACCTGTCAAGGATTTGGTTCCATATTTTCCAAAACTCGCATACCAAGTGTATTTCGATGAGAGAACATATGATGCAGCGAAAGAACTTGGTAACGATACAAGGAGGACCCTCAGGGCGACTTACCGTACGGTTCCTAGCCCTCCTCCGGACAAATTTTTGGAGAGCGAGACCTCGTATTTGGATGCGTGGAAAGATGTCCCAGAAGTGAGCTCAGTCGACTTTCCTGATCTGAATTGTCATCCTTACTTGATATTGAGATACCTCCTATTCCGTTCCTAACCAGTCAAGAAGAGGATTACCTTGTAGCAGCCTTTCAACATTCACAATTTCTTTACAGTAAGCAGCGTCTATTCTGTTAGATGGTCTCAAACTCATAGGATATCCTTGCTAGCTTTAGGCTTCTACACCGACGAGGTGATACGTCCATTGAACGTCCAGATCTAATATTGATTTTCGAGAAATTTTCAACCGTAGAATCGACGCCTTTCTTACATGTTTGACCAAAGCCAAGGAAATCTCACCATTCCACAACCAGTCCTATCAATTTTACCAACAGAGGTCTATCGAACCATGTTCAATTTCAATTTCAAATAACTAACGATCAAATGTAACAGGATCCCGTTGCTAATTGGACGGCAGTATCGGAGCTGTACAATAGCGCAGCATATACTCCTAACCTAGATGTCAAGGCAAGTAGCATTCATCAAATCACTAAGATCAGAGGATGTTGACGAAGCTACAGTATTTTCCAGGAGCACATTGGGTCCATCTTGAGAACTCAGAACCAGTCAATGAAGCGATTATAGACTGGTTGCGTCGATTGTATGGGGCATAGACTAACAAAGTCATTAACTGTGATTGAGAAGTAATTTATTTGTTGGTAGAAGTTGGACTTTATGTTGTATCAAGGAACTCTATGTGATACCTTGAATGATGTCCGCAGCTAGAAGAGGTTGTTGCATATTAAATCAATCAATCATTGGTATTGCCTTACCAATCTCGCCGATGCCGTACGCAACAGCTGTAGTGGTATGTGGTCAGCGCAGATATTTCCAAGGTGGTCTTGCAGATAATTTGCGTAAGTGGCTCAATATCAGCAAAAGAGGGCCGCTTTGTGGGATCTTGGTCCCAACAAGCCCGCACAAGGTGTTGCAGTTGAGGTGTCAAGTACTTGGAACTGTTGGGCCATGAAGGTCGTTCGTCAATGTCTAAAGGATGGAGATTGTGAATAAAAAGTGTACTTGTTTGGGACTTATGGACCAATACCCAGAACCAGATGACAGATGGTAAAGTCATTTATATATGCCCATGGTAGAGCACCCCAATTCAGAATATCAATACAGGTGATAGAAAATGAATATGTGTCCATTTCCTTAGTAAGGTGTGATGATCCATGCATCAATTTAGGAGCTCGCCAGAGGAGGATACCATCTGTGCAAGGGATATCAAGAAAAAGAAATATATGAGGAGGTGAATCCAAACGAGGAGGCCTCACACCACTGATACTGGAGGCTTCGGATTTCATTTCCCTTTTCCCGAAATCAGATATCACACAATGAAGTTTGTCATCTACGAGAACGTTTGTAGTCTATGTCAGACGTTGGGGCGCCAATAGTGAGAGCACGGATGATAGAATAGCCTTGAGATCACCATGATGTACGTTCTGGCTATGTAAATAATCCATCCCTTTTGCGATCTCATGGATGTAAATCTTGACTTCAGTGATGCTCATTCGCGTTTTGGATTAGAGGGATCCTCGGTTGACCAAGATTCACACCTGACCAAATGGGGAAGGTTGTTTGTTTTTCCGTTTCCGAGGGTAAACTGTTACCAAAACGAGGGCTTTTTCTTGACCTTGTCTGACTCCGAACCTTTTTCAAGAATTCGTTCAGGCTCCCATTCTTCTCGTAAGGGCTCACAAAGAACCAGGGTGGATCACCGGCAGTACCGCTAGCACCGTACACCTCCAGTACATTAGGGTGTTTGAGATTTTTTTATATAGCTACTTCTTGCTTGAATGATTCACGTGGAGTGGTATCTGCGAGAACTTGGATCGTGACTGTGCGGTTTCGCCAGGAGCCTTTGTATACATCAGAGAAGAAACTGACGCCTATTTTTTGGTTACGATCAACTTCATATCTGGAGATTCGAAAGTTATTAGAAGCCGAACAAGTGCCCCGATTTTGTCCCGACTGTCCTTCTTGATGCTCTGATCCAGGTGCATGGTGTCGATCAATCTCCTCTTCCTAAAATTCCTCCCTCTGCTCTCCCAAAACGCACTTTTCCTTCGTTCTCAGTCTGTCAATCGTACGACACAAACCTATGTGTCTACATCGACGTCGGGTCTGCCTAGGACTACTTTCAGCCCAACGTCTATCATAGCAACTGTTGCTGCCTCGCAGTGGTACGAAGTCATCCAATAACAGCAATGTCCAGGACACGCCCGGTCCGTCGTTTGGCGTTGGCTTCGGGTCCGGTTGACGATCTATAAATGTTTATCGGGAGAAGGAGGAAAGGAAGAAGGATAGAAACAGGAAGTTTTCGTTGTCCAACAAGCCTCTCATAATGTCCCCCGTCATTTCTATCGAGCCCAAATGCCCTTCAGGCGCAGATTTACTGCGAGCACACAGTAAAGGAGATCAAAGTCCACCACTCAGGAGGTCGACATATCTTTCGAGGCTCGAGGGTGAGATTAGTCTTACAAAACCGCTTCCGACGCCTGTTCTACCTGGCCTCAGCCTGAGAGATGCGATTGAGGCCGACATAACCTGTGCGTTTTCCTCTGAACTCAATTTAACTGAATGCCTCATTATCGCATTAGTAATGTCAACATGGGTATGAGCTTGATGAACCGTCCAGCTGCCATTGCTCCTGCAGAACTTTCGACTATAGTTGAAGCTGATAACTCTGCCATTTCAATCTCGAAATACATACCATCTGCCTTATCTGAATCCCTTTGCCTAGCGACAAGTGAGGAAGAATATACCATTCGTCTACCTGTGCTCCATCATGCAGCTTCATCGAGTAGCAATGTGACACCGTTAATGACATCGTCACCTTTGCAACCTAGTTCACCTGTCCAGCCTGAGCAATTCTCACCTCGTTCTAATTCTATCGGCACTGGAACTGCACCCACCGCCTTCGTTACCATCTCCGCACCCACAAGGCCACGTTCAAGAAACGTGCTTGGCCCTTCAAATGACAGTTGAAGATACGGATGACAACAACCTGTTGGAACAGTTGTCAACATCTCAACTTGCATCACAGGTTCAAGCTGCACTCGCAAGTACCTCGTGGGGTACCTCCAGTGATAGAGCATTTGTAATCGACACAGAAGTGAGCTTTATTCAGATGCACGACAAAGATAGCCTGAGGACACCATCTCAGTTGGAAGCATCTTCTTTTGCGGATAGCGAGGAGTGTCATCTCTTCACAAATTTGAGAAGAGAAGGACATACAATAGACGCAGACACAGACAAAAATGTGGACATGCACGACAACCCAGGCGCATCACGAACACCGTTGGATCCTCCTTCCCTCCCATTACTACCAATTCGAGAACACGAAAACGCGTACGCCATAATGAGATTAACGACGACGAAACTTCGCGAATCAATAATCAATAATTCACCTTTGTCCGTTGTTAATCCCAATCTTTTACTGCATACATTGGGTAGGCAAGACGAGATACCGCTGAACACGTCGAGTTTAAACCCTGATCTGAGAGATGGAGTCATGGACAAGTGCAGAACCACCAGCGCCAAGAAAAATCATCGACGTCGACCCTGGGGAGGATCATGAAGCTATCTCCGCCTGCTTCCGCTCATCCTTCAATGCTGCAGTCATCTGTAGAAGCAGGAGCTATCAAATTTGTTTCGTCACCAGCTAGTATTCTAGCTATGGCCTCAGCAAAAATAGCTACCCCCCTCGTTGGTCTCTCCTCACGTGGTCATGAAGCAACAAAATCTTCCCTCCAACCTGTCTCTCACGTTCCCACACCCATGTCCTACTCTACTTCGGCTCTCAAACCAATCCCAGCGGCAGCAGAGACAGCAGTGACAACGAGCAAACGATGCATAGCGTCGCCATCTTTCCTACCTTATCTCAAACCCTCCTCACCTCTCTGGTTCTCAATCTTTTCCTACTCTATTGTTACATGCAAAGAGTTCAAGTTTACCGCGTAGAATTGATTTACCTGGGTGGAAATGGCAATAAAATTCCCCAATGTTGAACTCCGAGGACTGCTGTATTTTCACCTATGCAGGCGCAGGCGAACTCTCCTTCGTTTGTTTCGCCGACAATATCTGTATCTGCAAACACGAAACCTGGCGACACAGGCTTGAGGAGGTCATTCGGCTCCGTTGGGGTTGCTGTTAGTAACTCTACTAGAGGTCAACAACAAAAGCAACAGCAAATCAATAAACATCTGGTCAATTCGGACAAAAATGCTAGTGATGTTGCTGTAAGGACTAGTGCAGTTGGTCAGGTTGCTCGTGTTAGATCGCAAATTGAACCGAATGGTATGTTATCCTCCTTTGATTTCATAGATATACTGACAAAAATATATCCCGGGACAATCAAGAAATTGACTTACAGGCAGTATCCGATACGAATCAGATTTGGATTTGCCTAATGCTCCTATTACTGGTATTGATACACGAGAAGAACAAGAATATTTGACATGGGCTGTTACCAAAAACAATAGAGCTGAGGATGAGGATGACACTCGGAGGTTGACTGTGGATGCGTGTTCACGGCGAAGCCGGTGAAGAGAGTGAGGGTCTAAAACTGGGATTACCTTTCACTGGTGGTTAGTAGATATTTTTTCATCCTGACAATTAGAGTGAACGAACGTTAATTTACCTACTTTCCATTCAGCCAAAACCACCACAGAACGTGTCCAGACGCCTTCGCCGTTACCTGTACATGCACCGCTTTCTTCACATCATCACCAACATCACTCACACCAACACGATTTGTACCATTCAACAACACCTATCACGCTCAATGCTCCTAATTTAACTACACCCACATCAATCAGAAATAAGACTGGAATATTCATACCTAGTCCAAGGCCAAGTCCGATGTTACCTCCTGAGCCACTCCTGCCCAGTCCTACCCTCCCTGACTCATCTTACCCCTCCATCTCAAAGTGATACAACTCGAAGTGCCAATGCCAGAGAAGATGAAGGGGAAAAAAGTGGTTTGTGGTGGAAGTTTGAGAAGCAGACGTGTTTCTGCGCCTTTGAGGTTGTTCTTGGGTGGTGCGAGTAATGCGAGCGCAGGGAGTATTTGATAAGATGGAGAGTCTGGATCTGGGAAAGACAGGCATGATGATAAATGAAGACTCAAGAGAATCTCTCAAAGAAGCGTTGAAAATGGCGTAATCAGGAGCTAGATATGCCCTCTCATCCTTTCTGATTCACAACTCTACTTAAATACACTATGCAGTCCAAGTGGCTAACCTCAATTCTCTTGCCCAACTCATAAACACCATTGTTCTCTGCTCTTTCATCTGGAGCCCAAACTCGACTTGCCACGGATCAAAAAATCAAGAAACGACTAATTGAGTACTTGGCAATAGTCCGTCTCAAAGAGCTCAATGCAGACAAGGAAGGGCGAAAAGCAGCTGTAAGCTGCAATCCTATCGATCCAGGTAAACCTGCCCTCTAGACTCCAACTTTAACAAATCCTTCGTTATCTGCTTCCCTTCTAAATATCGCTCATTATTGATAGAGGGCCCAATACTTTTTGTAGTAGGGCTACCAGGTACAGGCAAAACTTCCCTCCGTCAAAGTATAGCTTGTCTTTCTTTCCAGCATATCTCTCTCGGCGGTATCCAAATATATACTGATGTTGCATCTAGTCGCGGATTCATTGTTCAAGTGCTCCAAAAAGCCTTATGCATTGTCCCTGTCATTCTTTTCGATAAAGTTGACAAAACTGGACAAAGTTAGGTTAGGGTTAGGGTTAGGTTAGGTTAGGTTAGGTTAGGGGGTTAGGGTTAGGTTAGGGTTAGGGTTAGGTTAGGTTAGGGTTAGGGTTAGGGTTAGGGTTAGGTTAGGGTTAGGTTAGGGTTAGGGT
>Ga0154006_1000923_pt1 | contig 10108 bp, 8 predicted proteins | sample TSFL090MetaG_FD_104747 | JGI IMG/M metagenome (GOLD analysis project Ga0154006, IMG submission 104747) | Attine ant fungus gardens microbial communities from Florida, USA - TSFL090 MetaG | ecosystem: Host-associated > Fungi > Mycelium > Unclassified | place: USA: Florida, Wakulla State Forest... | reverse complement strand
GCCCTACTTCCATACCCTGCGCACCTTTCTCACCGCGCTGTCGCTGCTGCTGCTCCTGGCCGTGCTGCTCATCGTGCTGCTCAGCCGATGGGTGGCCAAGACCGCCCTGCGCCCCTTGCAGCGCCTGTCGAACGAAGCGCAGCAGCTCAGTCCCCGACACCTGTCGCATCGCCTGCAAACCGAGCACCTGCCCATCGAGCTGGCCGACCTCACGGCAGCCTTCAACGGCGCGCTCAGCCGCCTCGAGACCGCCTACAAGCAGCTCGAGGCCTTCAACGCCGACGTGGCGCACGAACTGCGCACCCCGCTCACCAATCTGATCGGCCACACCCAGGTGGCCCTGTCGCGACGGCGCAATGCCCAGGACCTGGAAGAAGTGCTGCAGTCCAACCTGGAAGACCTCGACCAGTTGCGCGCCATTGTCAACGACATGCTCTTCCTCGCGCGCGCCGACCAGGGCGAGACGGCCAGCGGACTGGTATGCACCGTCCTGGCCCGCGAAGTGGGCAAGACCATCGAATTTTTCGAGTTCGTGCTCGACGACCAGAAGCTCGCGGTCGACATCGAGGGAGACGTCGAGGCCAGGGCTGCCATCGACCCGACGCGCTTTCGCCGCGCCATCACCAACCTGCTGCAGAACGCCATCCAGCACACGCAGGGCGGCGCGCGCATCGTGGTGCGCATCGATCGCCTGGACGGCATGTTGCACATCGCCGTGACCAACCCGGGCAAGAGTATCGAAGCGCAGCACCTGCCCAGGCTCTTCGACCGCTTCTACCGGGTGGACCCCGCCCGCCACGACAACGGCGAGACCCACGGACACGGCCTGGGCCTGGCCATTGTCAGGGCGGTCGCCAGCATGCACGGCGGCAGCGTCTTCGCTTCCAGCCATGACGGCCTGACCACCATAGGCTTCAGCGTCCGGAGCTGAAGGTTCCGCCCCGCTACCAGGCGCCCTTGTGCTCGGGAATGCGCGCCACCAGCGGCATGGCCGCCAGGAAGATGAGGGCCGAGAACGCGTAGACCAGGGCCTGCGTAGCGCCCGGGTCGGGTGTCCGCGTGAGAACGGCCGTCGCAACGGCAACCGTGGAGATCTGCCCCAATTGCATCGACATCGTGCGTATCGAGGCCAGGGTGGACGAGCTTTGGGGCGCGAGCTGCAGACCGGCATTGCGGGTGGCCGGATTCGAGCCGCCGCCGCCCGCGCCGATGAGAAACGCCGCTCCGGCCAGCCAGGCGTAGGGCGAGATGCCGCCAGCCGGGTGGGTCGCCAGCAGGACCACGCCGAGGCCCATCGCCGCCCCGCCCACATACACCGGCATACGGTAGCCGGTTCGACGAATGGCCAGCGCGCCAAGGATGGAAAGCAGGATGGTGGCGATACCCTGGGCGACCAGCAAGGTGCCGGAATCCAGCGCATCGATGCCATAGCGGTTCGCGGCATACAGCGGCAGCAGCGACACGACGCCGGTGCGCATCCCGCCATAAACAATGTTCACGATATTGACGACGCCGAAGCTCGGCCCGTGTATCAGCTTGGGATCGATAAAGGGCGATGCCACGCGATCAATATGGTGGAGAAAGCGCCAGAACGCCGCGACGGCAAGCACAACGCAGGCCCCAAACGGCCAGGCAGTGGCACCGGAATCACCAAGGCTGCTCACGGCCAGCATGGACGCGAACAGGCCAACGCCCAAGAGCGCCATGCCCCGCCAATCCATATCCGGGTGCTTCGCGCCGGAACGCACAATCGAGTCGGCGGGAATGAAGCGGCGCGCGAGCACAATCGACAGGAGCCCGAGCGGCACGTTCACAAAGAAGATCCCGCGCCAGTTCCAGTATGTGACGAATATTCCGCCAAAGATCGGACCGATGAGCGCGCCAATGGGAAAGATGCTGCCGAAGAAGCTGACGGCGCGATCGCGGTCTTTGCCGAAGTGGTCGACGATCAAGCCCGTGGCGGAAGGCGTGAACCCCGCGCCCCCTGCTGCCTGCACCGCGCGCAACACGACCAGCACGTAGATATTGCTGGCGAGCCCGCACAGCAGCGACGCAATGGTGAACGCGGTGACGGAATAGATAAAGACCCGGCGCCGGCCGTACTGCTCGCTCAGCTTGCCAATGACGGGCAGCATGAGCATGAAGCCGAACGAGTAGGCGGTCATGGTCCAGCCCACCAGGTTGATGGGCGCGTCCAGATCATGTTCAAGGGAATGCAAGGCGGTCGCCACGATCGTGGAGTCGATCGCCATCATCATGAGAGGCAGCGCGATGATCAAAAAAATCAAACCACGCCGTACGGGTTGCGCTTCCTTTGTACTCATTGGGGAGATCTTTCAAACGCAGGGAGGTCGGGGATGACGCCCATCAAGCCTGCCAGTCTAACAGTGTGCGACACCCTGACATCACCCTGTTCGCCTGTCAGCCGTTCGTCAGTCGCCGCAGGGTCAGCAGCCGCTAACATCCCGTCCACAACGATGCCGGCACCCGCACCCGCCCATCCATGATCAGCGCGGCCGTGCGCAACAGCGCCGCACGCGCGGTTTCGTCGGGCTGCTCCAGGCTGTCTTTCACCAGGTCTACCGTGAACTCGCCGGTGGGATGTTCGATGGCCAGGCGCCGCGCCAGCCCATCGGGCACCTGCGCAATGCCTTGCATGACCGAGCCGGGCAATACCGCCGCCGTCGCCACGCTGACTGCGCCGAGCACCCCGATGGAAGCATGCACCCGGTGCGGAATGAAGGTGCGTGTGCAGACCGCGCCGCCGGCGCGTGGCGGCGCCACCAGGGTCATCTTGGGCACGGTGCGCTGCGCCACGTCGCCCAGATTCATCAGGGGACCGGCTTTCAGCCGGATGGCCTCCACCCGCGCCTTCAGAACGCTGTCGGCTTCCAGCGTGCCGCGGTCTTCATAGCCGGAAACGCCAAAGTCGGCAGCGCGCAGCAGCACCACCGGCATGCCGTTGTCGATGCAAGTCACCGCCACGCCGTCGATCTCGTCGCGCGCCCGGCCGGTAGGCAGCAGGGCGCCGCAGGTCGATCCGGCGGTATCGCGAAACTCGATGGGCACGGCGGCGGCCGTGCCGGGCACGCCGTCGATGCGCACATCGCCCTCGTAGTCGACCTGGCCGTCGGGCGTGCTGACTTCGGCCACGGCAATCTGCCCGGTATTGACCATGTGAATGGCCACGCGCGTGCGTGCCCCCTGCACGGGCACCAATCCGCGCTCGATGGCGAAGGGCGCCACACCGGCCAGGATGTTGCCGCAGTTCTGCCCGTAGTCCACGCGCGGCTCATTGACCACCACCTGCGCGAACAGGTAATCGACATCGGCGTCCGGGCGCTCGGACACATTGACAATGGCAACCTTGCTGGTCAAGGGGTCGGCACCGCCCAGGCCATCTATCTGGCGCGGGTCGGGCGAGCCCATCACCCGCAGCAGCACCTGGTCGCGCAACGCCGCATCGGCGGGCAGGTCATCGCGCAGGAAGTACACCCCTTTCGAGGTACCGCCGCGCATCACGGCACAGGCGATGAATGTCATGCCAGGTTCTCTGGAACGGTGGGCGTCAGCCGCATATAGGCCTCGGCATACTTGATGTTGCGTGCCGCGGTGATGCCGATGTTGCGCTTGGCCTGCACGCCGCGTTGCAGGGCCACCCGCGTGTAGTACTCCCACAGGTGTTCTTGCCCCGCCATGGCTTCGATCGCCTGCCGCTTGGTGTCCCACACTTCGGTGATGTCCAGGAAGGTATTGGGAATCCAGCCGCACTGCTCGGTCTGGTGGGGCTCGAAGGCCAGTACATGCGGCGCTCCGATGATGCCGGCGCCGGGGTTATAGCCTTCGGCCTGCGCGATGATCCGGGCCTCTTGCGCAACGCGCATCGCCAGCGGGTGGTCGTAGTTGTAGGGATCCTGTTCCGAATGGCTCAACACAAAGCTGGGTTGCAGCTCGCGGTACACATCGGCCAGGCGAAACAGCGCCTCGTCGGAGACGCGCAGCGGATAATCGCCCAGGTCGAAAAATTCGATCTCGGCCCCCAGGATATCGGCGGCAACCTGCGCCTCTTCCTGCCTTGCCGCCTTGACGCTGGCCTGCGTCATGCCGCCCTTGCGCCACAGCTTGGCCGACTCGCCGCGCTCGCCGAACGAAAGGCACACCACTTTCATGCGAAAACCCTGCTTCACGTGCAAGGCAATGGCCCCGGCCGCGCGCCACACGAAATCGGCGGAATGCGCGCTGACAACCAGCCCGGTTTTCGGGGAAAGGGGGGAAGAAGACATGGATACTCCAGCGGAAAGCGGCCCAATACAGGCCAGGATAGCTCAAGCCCGTAGCTTCGCCCCGCTGTTGTTATCCCGCCAATTCTATTGCCGCCGAAGCGATGCGTTTTTTTTATAAGGAGGCACAATCGCGCAGTTCAGCCGATGGCGGCGATTTGCCGCAGTGCAGCAAGAAATGCTGTCATGGCAGGCGACGGTTCGCTGTCGCGCAGATACGCCAGGCCGATACGCCGCTGCGTATGCTCCACCGACACCGGCACCGGCACGACCGTCAGAATGCCCTGCTGCAGTTCCTGCTGCACCTGGCGGGTCGACAACAAGGCCAACCTGTCGCTGGATAGCAGCAAGGCGCGCACGATGGATGGGCTATTGGCCTGAACGGCAACCTGCGGCGGCTCAACGCCCTCGGCACGAAACGCCTGCTCGAACGCTGCCCGCGAAGGGGTGTCCGCCAGCGGCAGCACCCATGCCTGGCCGCACAGATCACGCAGGCTGGCCAGCGCACCGCGCTGCAATACGGGATGATGGGCACGCGCCACCACGTTCAGCGCATCGGTGAACAACGGTTCATGCCGCGCATAAGGCTCCTGTTCGTCGGCGCGCAGCGCGCCCACGATCACATTGACCTCGGCACAGCGCAGGCCGTGGCTCAGCGTGGCGTAGGTGCCGTCGACGATGCTGATGTTCAGGTCCGGGTGGGCCTGCAGGGTGCGATCCACCGCGCTGGGCACCAGGTAGCCGCTGGACAGCGGCAGCGCCCCGATGACCAGCCGTCCGTTCAGGCGCCCGCGCATCGAGGCCAGCTCTTCGCCGGCCACGCGAATCTCGGCCAGTGCCAGCTTGGCATGCCGCAACAGGGTTTCGCCCGCCTCGGTCAGGCGCGTGCCGCGGCCCGACCTGACGAACAGGGCGACAGCGGCCAGCGCTTCCAGTTGGCGCAGCGTGCGATTCAGGGCGGGCTGCGTCACCTGTACCGTTGCCGCCGCCGCCGACTCGCCGCCATGGTGCGCAATCGCCGCCAGCGCCAACAGCATGCGCTCAGTGACCACCTCGCCCAGGCGCCCGGAACGGGCGGCCCGGCGCGGCTCGCCTGCGGACGGCCGGATCTCGCGTTCGGCCGACTGCAGTTCGCGCAGGGCGCGTTGTGTCCGCCGCCGCAGCAGCGCCCCCGCCTCGGTCAGCGTCATGCCCTTGGTAGTACGCTCGAACAGGTCCTCGCCCAGTGTGTCCTCCAGCTGCCGTACGGCACGCGACACGGCGGGCTGCGACAGGTAGATCGCCTGGGCCGCGCGCTGCACGTTTCCGTACCGGGCTACGGCTTCGAATGCTCGCAATTTGTGCAACTGCACAATCCCTGGATGAGCGTGCTTCATGGGCATTTGGCGAACTTGCGGGGAAGGATGGGCATGATACGACGGCATTCCAGCACGGCCTGGCTTTGCCTATTATGCAAGTTCGCCGCAACGGCGCATGCGCGAGCGGCCGTCTTGGTCAACGCACGCACCACCTACCCCAGGAACCTCCATGAGTATCGGTTTTCGCATTCTCCCCCGCCAGCGCAAGGTGGACACCAGCGTTGTCGAACGCTTCAGCCAGTTGCCGGTAGCCAATGTCAGCGATTGCATGTCGCGCATGACGGCCGGCGGCGCCAGCCTCAAGCCCATACACAAGGCGGCCCTGCTGGCCGGCCCGGCCTTCACCGTCAAGACCCGTCCCGGCGACAACCTGATGATCCATAAGGCCCTGGACCTCGCCGAACCGGGCGACATCGTCGTGGTCGACGGCGGCGGCGACCTGACCAACGCGCTGATCGGCGAACTGATGGTGGCCCACGCCGAAGCGCGCGGCCTGGGCGGCATCGTGATCTACGGCGCAATCCGCGACTACGCCACGCTCAGCATCGGCAGCTTCCCGGTGTTCGCCTGCGGCGTCACCCACCGCGGCCCGTATAAAGACGGCCCGGGCGAAATCAATGTGCCGATCGCCATCGATGGCATGGTGATCGAACCCGGCGACCTGATGCTGGGCGATCACGACGGCCTGCTGTGCGTGCCCTACGACCACGTCGAACCGATATACAAAGCCACTCGCGCCAAGTACGACGGCGAGCAGACCAGCATGGCCGAAATCAAGGCCGGCAAGCAAAACCGTAGCTGGATCGATGCCACGCTCAAGCGCCTGAATTGCGAAGGCATCTGACCGCCCCGCTACCGCAGCCGCAGCAGAGCCTCCAGCGAGGCTCTGTTCATCGAACCTCGAAGCGCTCCACCGCCTTCGGATCGAACGAATAACCCCAGCCCGGTCCGGTCGGCACGATGGCATTGCCGTCCGCATCCATCCTGATCGGTTCGCCGTACAGCGGCGCGAACCAGGGCATGTGCTCGGCAAACAGCGCGTTGGGCATCGCCGCCGCCAGCGACAGACTCATCTCGGTGAACAGGTGCGGCGAGATCAGCACGTTGTTCACTTCCGCCAGATGCGCCACCTTCAGGAGCTCCGTCGGGCCGCCCATACGCTGCAGGTCGGGCATGAGGATGTCGGCGGACTTGTGACGCAGCATCTCCAGCATGCCGAAACGCGCGTATTCGCTTTCGCCACTGGCAATGGGCGTATCCAGCGCCGCGGCGACCACGCCTTCCGAGATGTGGTCATGGTAGGGAACCGGCTCTTCGATCCAGCCCAGTTCGAACTCTTCAAGCATGCGGCCCAGGCGGATGGCGCGGTCCGCGGTGAACTGCTGGTTGCAGTCTGCCATCAGCTTGATACCGGGGCCCAGCGCCTCGCGCACGGCGCGCACGCGCGCCACGTCTTCCTTGGCGGACGGCTTGCCCAGCGACATCTTCATGGCGCGGTAGCCTTCTTTCACCAGCCCCGCCGCCTCGTCCTGCAACTGGTCGATGGACGACGACAGGCGCATGCTGCCGCTGCGATACAGCGGCACCGTCTCGCGGCAGGAGCCGATCAGCTTGCTTACGTTCAGGCCGGCCTGCTTGCCGCGCAGGTCCCACAGCGCCATGTCGATGGCCGACAGCCCTACCACCGTGGCGCCGCGATGACCCAGGAAAGCGATGTCGGCCCAAGCCTTCGACCAGAACGCCCCGCTCATGCCAGGGTCCAGGCCGATCACCAGCGGCTCGAAGCTGCGGATGACTTCATGCAGCACGGGCAAGCGATGGCCGTTCAGCGTGAAGACCAAGCCCTCGCCTACCAGGCCCTCGTCAGTTTCGAGCATGGCCAGGATGCAGTCGGCGCTCTTGATGATGATCCGTGCGCTGGGGATGGGCGCGGGCAACGGAACGCTCACGACCTTCAGGGTCAGTTTGGTGATTTTCATGATGGATCTCGGGTCGGAAATTTATTCGGGTACCACACCGGCATCGTGCAGAATGGGGCCCCAGTAGGCGATGTCATGCTGCGCCACCGCGGCAAACTCGTCATTGCGGCGGCCATCCGCATCCACGCCCAGGGCCTCCAGCCGCTTCTTGATATCGGGCCGGCGCATGATGTCGGCCAGTTCCTTGCCCAGCCGCTGCGTGATCGCGGCCGGCGTGCCCGCCGGCGCGAAAATGCCCTTCCAGGCCACCATTTCGAAACCAGGCAGTCCCAGGTCTGACACGGGCTTCACGCCCGGCAGGGCGGCCATTTCCTTCTTGCTGGTCACGGCCAGCGCCTTCAGCTTGCCGCCCTTGATCAGCGGCTCGGCCACCGGAATCACCTCAAAGGCCATGTCGATGCGCTTGCCCATCAGGTCCGTCATCACATTGGGGCTGCCTTTGTAGGCAATTTGCCGCATGGAGGTATGGGTCATGCTCTGGAACAGCGAGGCCGACATATGGTGGAAACTGCCGTTGCCGCTGGTGCCGTAGGTCAGCGCATCGGGCTGCGCTTTCAAGGCGGCAATGATGTCCTGCACCGAATTGAACGGGCTGTCGGCCGGCACCACCAGAACGCAGGGACCTTCGTCCAGCATGGCGACAGGTTCAAAATCCTTGCGCGGATCGTAGGGCAGCGACTTGTAGACAAACAGGTTCGACACATTGGTCGTGGTGTTGCCCGCCAGCAGGGTGTAGCCGTCGGGCTTGGCGTGCGCCACCATGGCTGTTCCGACAATGCCCGACACGCCGGCACGGTTCTCGATGAGTATCGTCTGGTTCAAGCGCTGGGCCAGCAAGGGCGCAATGATGCGGGTCACCGTATCGACCCCGCCGCCGGCGGTGTACGGAACCACGATGGTGATGGGATGCGACGGATAGTCCGACTGGGCCATGGTTGCCGCGGCGGGCAGAAGGCACAGGGCCGTGGCAAGGGTTTTCAACAAACGCATGGATATTCTCCTCTTCCTTTGATTCTCGGCCCGCCTTTATCGGCGGGCTTTTTTTTCTAGGTGGTTCAAACCTCGTCCATCGGCTGGCGCAGCCTGGGCGCGCCTTCCGCGCGGCCGGCATACTGCGCCAGCACCTGCTCATCCAGATCCAGGCCCAGGCCGGGTGCATCCGGCAACTCGATATAACCGTCGACCGGCCGAAACTGCGCGGGGCAGATCCGGTCGGCAAACTCCGCAAACGGCAGGTAGTACTCCGTCAGCAGAAAGTTCGGCATGGTGGCGGCCGCATGCACCGTGGCCGCCAGCGCCAGCGTGGTCGAATTGAAGTTGTGCGGCGACACGCCCACCGAATAGGGCTCGGCCATCGCGGCGATTTCCTTCATCTCCAGAATGCCGCCCACATTGCAGACGTCCGGATTGATAACGTCCACCGCGCGCCGCTCAAACAGGCCGCGAAAGGCCGACTTGCCATACAGCGTCTCGCCCGAAACGATAGGTATGTTTACCGCCTCGCGCACCTCGGCCAGGGCATCGACGTTGTCGGCATGGCAGGGCTCCTCGTACCAATACAGCTTGAACTCCTCCAGCGCCTGGCCCACGCGAATCGCGCTGCAGGGCGGCAGTCGGCGCAAGACATCGAACATGATCTCCACCTCGGGCCCCACCGCCTCGCGCACCGCCTTCACCACCGCCACCACATGGTCCTCGCGCTCGCGCGGTATATAGGTGCGCCAAGGGCCCGGTATGGGCGACAGCTTGATCGCGTCGTAGCCCTTGGCCACCACGCGCTCGGCCGCGCGTGCAAAATCATCGGGCGTCTTGCAATCGTCGCTCCAGCCGTTGGCGTAGACGCGAATGCGGCGCTGGTAGGCTCCGCCCAGCAGGTTGTAGACCGGCTGTCCGCAAGCCTTGCCGGCGATGTCCCACATGGCGTGTTCAATGGCGCTCTGCGCGCAATACAGCTCGAAGGAATGGCGGCGTTGCGCGTAGTCGTCGAAGATGGCTTGCGTGAAGTGCTTGATGTCGAAAGGACTGCGGCCCAGCGTGGCCGCGCCCAGTTCCGCAATCGCGCCCTCGATGGCCAGGTCGCGGCCGCGCAAGGTATAGGCTTCGCCCCAGCCGTGAATGCCCGCATCGGTCTCCACCTTGACGAACAGCCAGGTGCGGTTGCGGAATCCGGGATCAACGGAGTAGGACTTTACTGATGTGATTTTCATAAGGATCACTCCGGCTGGATGCCGGCGCTCTTGATGACCTCGCCCCAGCGCCTGGTTTCCTCCTGGATCATCGCGCCGAAGTCGGTGGGGGAACTCGCCACCACCAGGGCACCCATCTCGGTCAGCTTGCGGCTCACCTCAGGGTCCTTCAGCGCGCCGATGAAGGCGTTGGCCAGCTGCTCGCGCACCTTCGCCGGCGTCGCAGCGGGCGAGACCAGGCCGTACCAGTTGTCGTACGTGGCGCCGGCATACCCCTCCTCGGCAAGGGTCGGCAGCTTGGGCAG
>Ga0154006_1000920_pt1 | contig 10119 bp, 11 predicted proteins | sample TSFL090MetaG_FD_104747 | JGI IMG/M metagenome (GOLD analysis project Ga0154006, IMG submission 104747) | Attine ant fungus gardens microbial communities from Florida, USA - TSFL090 MetaG | ecosystem: Host-associated > Fungi > Mycelium > Unclassified | place: USA: Florida, Wakulla State Forest... | reverse complement strand
TTATTAATTATGTTGTTGAGGCAACGAAGTAAATATTTTGGGCTTATATGCTAATTGGATAAACACCCCGGCTACGAACCGGGTATTGCAGGTTCGAGTCCTGCTAGGCCCATCAGAAGCTACAGAAATGTAACTTTCTCGGTTAGAACAGCGTCATATCAAGGTTTTCTTGATGTTTCGCTGTTCTTTTTTCGTGGTTTTTGGCGTTTGTAGATAATACTAATGGCACTAAATAACACTCCGCCCGCAGGAATACCCGCAAGATTTTGAGGGGGTATTTCTGATCGGATTTCACAAAGTGCCACCAACTCAACAGTCACAAGGTTTTTGGAGTTTCCAACGTCACATTACACGTGGCGGGTAAACCAAAATTGCTTGTGAAACTCAGGGTTCAGATATGGTGTGTCAATCAAGTTTGGAACGGTGAAGTTGTAGTTTCCCGATGTAGATGTGTCAGTGGCGGCGAGTGGCGTTGCGAACAACGTCTGGTGCTGAGATTTATCCTTGGAACGCAGATGACTTTGCTGATTACTCTAAGACAGTTTCATCATTGGAGGATTACGCAGTTTTGCGTGATTATGCCAAGGGTGTCATGTTGTCACGACGATAAAAAATTAAACCCCAACATCAAGTGCCAGACCGGTCCGAGGTGTTGGGGTTTATTGTTGTATACTTGGTTTATCAAAAAAGTAAAAGAGGAGTGATAAATGGTTGAAACGATTTTATCTGCGGTGACGGGCGTTAAGAAGGTATTTGATGCAACAATTGGTTTTATTATTTTCGTGGCAATTGTAGGTGGTACGATCTTATTTGCGCCAAGCGTGTTTATCCAAGCGGCACATTTGACGAATATTCAGCACGAATACGGATATGTGTTTGGAATTATATTCTGGTTCGCGTTGGCTGCTTTGATGGCAAAGATTTTTGCGTCAATATGGGATTTTGCCAAAGCGGTTGGCGAAAGCAAAATAGCTGTCAAAATTCATGTCACAAAGGGTTTGAAGTGGCTTAAGGATAAAGCCGATTTGGAAGATTGGGCCATGTTGATCAACATATACGATGGAGATAGCCATTCAAGGGAACTTGGTGTTGAGAATGGTTCACTGTTACGGTTGATTGAGCATGGTGTGATTACACCCACGTCTAATCGTATGTGGATGTACGATAAATTCTATCAAATGTATACGGTCCAAGAATATGCTTTTGCATATATTGCACAGGTGCGTGATGATAAGGTTGCTGAAATTAATGCGCAGTATCAACCTGACAAGACAGAAGAATAGATAAAAAATAAACCCCTGACTAACGAGTTAACAACTCAAATTAGTCAGGGGTTTATCTTATACAATTATCGCAACTCAACGGTGCGAATTTCATCATCAAACGTGCGGTAGTCGATACCCATATCATTTAGATACTCAGCCATGTCATCGACGGAACCAGTGAATACCGGTTGATCGTCGTCTTGGACATCATACAGGCTGATTGAATCATCTTCGTTTGCCATGTAGAAGCCGATACCTTCGAGTGCGTCACTGATGATTGTGTCACCATCGTGGGTTTTACCAGTCCGCTCGTTGGTGTAGACAAACTTGTAGCGCTTATCAAACGTGTTGATAGGCGTGGTTGTCACAATCTCGACTGGCTTGTTCTCGTCAGCAACAGCAAACAGCTTCTGACCACACGGAAGTTATGCATGCCGTTTGAGAGAGTGATGCCTTCACCTAAGAACTTGATCACCGTTAGACGTTTTATCTCAAGAAACACGCTCGTTATGGATTACGTCAAGTGCAGTGAAGTGCATTACTGTTTCATCATCAAACATTTGGTTTACCTCGTTGTATTAACGCAGTTTACATGAGGTACTTCGTGCTACTTATGGCAGTGGCTTAATTTTGGATATGAGATAGTTCACTAGCACTAGGAGTATGTTTATAAAGATAAATAATTTCAGGCTAACAACTAGCAGTGCATGCTGATCAAACCCGATAGATGCCATATAACTAAATCTAATTAACCATGTCGTAGGCATAAAAAACATGGTGTAATCAAACAATGCGGTTTCTGCAATTAACGCAATAATTGTAGCGCCCGCCACAATTAGATAGGATAGTACAGAATTTAAATTACGAGCGAGCAGATAAGTAATTTGTGCCACCATCAGTAAGTTGAGCAATATAAGTGATGGCAACCAATTTATAGTTACGTGTGCTACATGGCTCAGTATGACATAACTGATGATTGCAAGTAGCGTGTGAAATATCCAATGTGTGACCACTTGCATTTCTCCCCAGATAAAGTAGGGGTTTCGAAGATGGGTCGTAATCATGAAATTTCCAGCTGTTCGATCATGTTGCACGCTTTGAATAATCGATACACTCATCAACAAAGGTGCAAATATGCCAACAAAAAGTTTGACGAGGACGATAAACTGACCAGGGTGTGTTAGGCGCGGCAAATAAAGCGCGAGGATGACTGTTATTACGAGATAACTGATTAACACTGCTGGCAGTAATCTTTTGCGGTTTTTGATAAACTCAATCGCGATAATTCTACTTGTCATGTTTGTGCCTCCGTGTATATAGATACAAAATGCCTTCTAGTAGGGCAAACATCACAAACGTTGTGAGGAGTATTGGCCAGATAAGCACATTGCTGTAGTGTCCCAAGGCCAGGCCGTTTGGTTTCACGCCGGCGATATAAGCAATGTTGTGAATCGCAAAAGACCATGGTGTTGGGAAATTACTTAGGGCGGAAGCTAATATACCGATTACAACAACGACGCCAATAACGTTATTTAGGTTGATTACCAAAAGATAGATTACTGGTAATAGCCATGCGGCAAATATTGTAATGAACAGGATTGGTAGAACGAATCCCTGATAGAAGTTGATATCAGATAGCCCAAATATAAAGGTCAGGAACGCGATAGCTGCAACTTCATAGAGAGCAAAGCCTTTTAGAAATGACCAGTACAGGTTTAACAGCAGAGCGTGGTAGTATTTGGGTATGTCAATGACGGACTCACGCACGTTAAAGAAGTTACCCGCATTTCGCTCTTGTCGAGTTTTTTCAATAGCTAACATAGTCAAAGTTAGAAAAATCCAGATAGTTGAAAAATTATTTTGGAAAGTTGCCAGACGCACACTGTTCTGTAGTGGACTTGTTAGTAACCAAATAACTGTAAATCCAGCTGCGATGACATTAGCGACGACCATCAACCAGTTAATATGACTGTGTTGTAGTTTCAAGTGCTCCATTGATAGATAATGACTCATGATGGTATGGTCCCTCCGCTAGTCGTTATAGTCACGATAGATGGTCGTAAGTTCCTCTGCGGAATAGCCACCACTGTTTGAAGCGTAGGTTATTTTGCCGTGCTGCAGAATGGCAAAAGCGTCAAACGCGGTTGCTAGTTCAGTAATTTGATGCGTGGTGATCATAATGGTCATCCCACTAGCGGCTAACGTGTGCACAATCGTCTTGAAATCATCGACACCTGCCATGTCCAATCCATTGGTTGGCTCATCAAGAATTAAAAACTTTGGGTTATGGATAATAGCCATAGCGATTCCTAAACGTTGCTTCATTCCTAATGAAAAGTTCTTTACTTTAAGTTTTTTGCTGACGTCACCTAGACCAACTTCATGAAGTGTTGCGCTAATTGATGGTTCTGATAGATTGTACAAAAGTGCCATAATTCGCAAGTTTTCTTGTGCGGTCAAATTAGGGTAGATAGCTGGTGATTCGATTAACGCACCAAAGTCTTTTGCTTGTTCCCGCGACAATGGTTGTTCGTTGTAAGTCATCGATCCTGAAAAATGTTTATTCAGACCCAGGATGGTTTTTTACAAAGTTGTTTTACCAGCCCCGTTATCACCAAGTAGACCGAAGATACTGCCAGTTGGAATGTTTATTGAAACGTCATGCAATATTTGCTGACTGTGATACCGCACTGATAAGTTCTCTATTAGTAAGGTGTTACTCATGTAATTACTCCTTAAAATGTAAAACACTGCTTGTAAGGGACGGGGTAGTCCAATTTCAAGACGGTTAATTCGAGTATACCGTTACTAAAAATTTTGACTGTATGCATTATTGCACATTAAATTTAGTATCAAATAAAAGGCGGATTATTAATAAATAAGAAAAACCCCGAAAGTTATTTTAAATTTCGGGGTACGTCACATTTACTGTATCTTTTCATGTTCGCAATCAACAGTTTCAGTAATCCTCATAAAGTAAAAATTATTTAGTTTTTAGGCGTTGAATTAGAAATTTTTGACACACCAATAATGAATACTATTAACCAAATAACTAAAATAGTGATACTTACTTTTGGGAATAGGGCACTAAGAGTTAATGCTATAAGTGTTGTTAAACCACCAAAAATAGCAGCTGAAATTGCCGCAGCCACGGCAGCAGCTGCGGCCGTAGCTGCACCGTACCCCGCGTATTTAATACTTTTTACAATGGCGGAGTTTAAATACAGTTTAAACCCGGTGCTTGTTTTCACAATCTTAGTAGTGCCTTGGCGAAGAAAGTCTTGCTGATAGGCAGCGGTTAATACATCTGCAGGAATTGAATCGTATGCAGTAGGGTTAATAGTTCTTAATTTACTCAGTATTTCTGTATTTGAAATGTAACGTGTACTGATAATCGGGTCTTCTTTTCCCGTAGTCTGAGAAATCATATCCTCTAAACTTCCCCCAGAAGACGAAGCAAAAGCTGATATTGGTGTAACGAAGCTACCAACGGTGAAAGTGAGACCCATGAGTGAAGTCAAAAATGCCTGTTTGTTTATCAAAATAGGTTCTCCAATTATATATTTTGTATTTGTCTTATGGCCATTTGAATATGGTGAAAACGATATCAAACATAAAAAATGATTGCAAAATGATATTAAAATTTTGTTTAGATTTCAGCTCGAGTCAAGGGCCTATTGGGAGAGTTTTTGGTTGTTGATTCGAGACTAATAATTTTAACGTGAATTTGATGCCTTTTTGCGGACCTAACTGACAATAAGAATGATGAAATGTTGATAACAACTGAGGGGTTCAGGATAATTTGGGTTAAAAAGCATTTGTAAAGTCGTGATATGCTAGTAGAAAATCACAGGGGATAATGATATGACACACATTTATGATTTAATTATTGTCGGCACTGGTTCAGTGGGGGCTGCAACTGGTTATTACGCCGCCCAGAAAGGCTTGGACGTATTAGAAATAGATGCCTACACACCGCCACATACCGAAGGATCACATCATGGAGAGACCCGAATTATTCGACATGCATACGGTGAAGGCGGGGCATACGTGCCCATGGTGCTGCGGGCGCAAGAATTATGGAATGAGTTAGCATCAATGACAGACCGACCAATTTTTGAGGCAACTGGCGTATTGAATGCTGGACCGGCTGATTCAGAATTTTTACGGACAGTACGGGAAACGGCTGACAGTTACCAGTTGCCTGTTGATGAATACAATGGGCAGACGGTCCGTGAAAAGTGGCCATCATGGAATTTGCCGGTAGATTATCGAGTTTTGGTTGAACGTGGTGCAGGTGTTTTGCATTCTCAAAACGCCATTAAAACTTATATTGAACTGGCCAAGAAACTTGGGGTTACCCAGTTATTTAACAATCGGGTAGTCCGACTTGATTCAGGTTCAGATGATAACGTTGCGGTGGTAACTGAACAAGGTATGTATACTGGACGACGGGTGGTTGTGACAGCGGGGACTTGGGTAAAGGAGCTGATTCCAGATTTACCTGTGCAACCAACTCGTAAAGTGTTTGCATGGTTCGAGGCGGAATCTGAATTGGCAGCCAAAAATGGTTTTCCAGCATATACAATTGAAGATCGGGACGGAACCCAGTTTTATGGTTTCCCGGCCACTAATGGGACAATAAAGATTGGTCGGCATCAAGGGGGCCAGCCTATTACGTCCCCCACTGAACGTGTGCCGTTTGGTGAGGTTGGTACAGACGTGGATGAAGTGAATCAAATGACAGATATGTTTTTAAGTGGTGTTGGATCAATAGCACATGGTGAATCATGTACATATGACATGTCGCCAGACGGTGATTTCATTGTTGATCAGGCTCCGAGATTCGAGAATATAACGGTGGTTAGTGGGTTAAGCGGTCATGGATTTAAGTTTGCTAGTGTCCTTGGTGAAATTCTGGCACAGGAAGCGGCTGGAATCGATGTGCCGTTTGACTTAGCACCGTTTCGATTGAAGCGTTTTTAATTTAGTGGTTTATCTATTCGAAAAATCGAATGGGGTCGCTATCTCAAGGGGGCTCCCATGAAAATCGAAGTCGTATAAACTTAAAACCAAAAAGAATAGAACTGTTTTTTAGGCGTTTGCAGTTGGTGATACTCAAACACGCAACCTGCATGCTTTACTTGGTGCATCTTCAGAAAAATGGGCGATGTAGAATGAAACAATAACGATCTTGGATTTTGTGTCAAGAAGATGGGGCTACCAAAGATAGAAATGCCTATACAAACAGCCTGACAATCACTTCAAGAAATGGTTGTCAGGCTGTTTTCTTCTATATTGCGTTTCTTTATTTCAAGTTGAATCTTTAGTCGATCATTGTGAGAACTCTTGTTAATGCGTTACGTTCACGAACTCCTTGGTTTAATGGGTGTGTGTCGTCCCCGTAACCTAGTGCAATTCCGATACCGATTAGTTCGTCATTGGGAATGTTCAAATTTTCATGTAGAACATCGGGATACTTAACAAGTGCGTAAGCAATAGCTGAGTCCAATCCCTGGTTTTGAGCGCTCAGCATTAGAGTTTGAGAAAACATTCCTAGGTCATGGATAGACCAGTCTGGTGATCCCACTGGGATGGTTAGATACACAATGTGTGGCGCGTTAAATAATGTTATTTGTGATTCGTTAAAACCGGGGGTATTGTTAAATTGTTCAGTGGCCCCAACCATATTTTCTCTTGAGAATTTAGGCCATTCCGTCCGACTTATGTTCTTAAAATCAGGTGATCCTTTTATGCCTTTCATGTTATTTTCAAGGTAATTACGCTTAACTGTTTTTAGACTGTCACCACTAGAAATGTACACCTTCCACGGTTGTGCGTTTACCCAAGATGGCGTTCGTTGCGCCTCTTCGACAATGGTCTCTAACACGTCTTTGTCAATTGTCTGATCTGAGAAGTAGCGTGTTGATTTACGGTTGTTGATTAATTCTTGAAAGTCCATTTTAATAACCTCTCTATGTGTCGTTGTAAGTAATTTTATACTGGACCTAAAATCGAAAATACCAAAAATCAACGAAATGTTGTAAAATTTACACTGAATTAGGAGGTGCAAGATGAGCAGTGCCGAAATATGCATAAGATTTCTGAATGGGTCTGATTACAATGACCAACAAATTACATGTAACCAATTTAGTAAGTTGGAATACTCTGACGAAAACCAAACAATCAGTAATGAGAAGCAACTTCTTGAGAACTTTAAGAATGGTGGCGAACTAGCCGTTCAAAATTTGCAAGAGTATTTTGAAACAAGCAATTTATTCAGTCTAGCTAAAGATAAATTACAAAGTTATCAAATGATGTTCATCAAACAAATAACACTTGTTAATCAGGCCGCGGTATCAGCCGGTGTCAGTGCAACGTTTGCCAATACTGTCAATGATTATTTCATCGAGCGAATGTTGACAGCCACGGATAGGGACGGTATTAATCTTGTTCACAGAGAGATGCTAGAGTATTATCTCGACCAAATTGTAAAAAGTCGGGGTTCGCAGGCATACTCTGCTGAAATTAGTGAAGCAATGCAATATATCGATCGACGTCTTCATCAGAAAGTAAGTGTTAAAGAAGTTTCAGATAGCGTAGGCCTGTCGCCCAACTACTTTGCCAACACATTTAAAAATGAGGTAGGGATTGCACTAACCGATTATATAAACAGACGTAAAATACTGGTTTCGCAGAATATGTTGCAATATTCAAATTTCAGCATCACTGAGATATCTCAGTACCTTGCGTTCAGCAGCGAGAGTTACTTTATCAAGGTCTTTAAAAGCGTCAAAGGCATCACGCCGAAACAGTTTAAAAAGACCTTAGTAGCAAACGGATAGATTGGTGCGACTTTAGTGGTACCTAAAAATAGCTTGATGATCACGCAAAGAAGTGATCGTCAGGCTATTTTTAAATTAAACGGGTTGTAAGTAAACTCTTGTACGTATGTATTGTCGCCGATTGCATATTGACTGGTGAATAAAATAAAAAAGCATCATGCATATGATGCTTAAACAGTCTACGAAAATAAGTTCTTGATGAAGTTTAACCATTTAACTTCATGCGTCTGAGGCTGTTTTGTTTTTGGGGCTACCTTATGAGTGGCACTATGGGATTGGTCCTTGATCATGTTGTAGTAAAGGAGATTCGTTTCCATAGACGCTTTAGTAGCTGCAGCCGTAGCTGTCGAAAAATCACCTGAATATTTGCTAGTATCCATCTCTACATTGTGTTTCTGGTAGAACTTTCTGAGCGTTCCTATCTTAACGTAAATGTCAGTTTTTTTAGCTTGCTTAATTGCGTAAGACTTTGTTGGCACCGAAAACATGGTGCCAGTTTTTCGAATAACAACATAACTCGAATCTGGTCCGCCTGAGAACATGTCGTCTAATGGAGAAATATCTGAAGCCGAAATTGTTAGTGGTATAAGGCCAATAATGATAAATGATAATAGTGCTGTAAATAAATTTTTTCGCATCTTAAGTCCTCCGAAACATAAAACTACCTTGAATAATACAAACAACGTACCATATAAAATTTCGAAAATGCAAAACTGCTATTAAAAACTGTCATTTTTTATATTTGCGTTGTAATGGTAATAGTTATTTTTGTATTCGTAACGATCAACTTTACGTTTAGGTTCAATGCTTATAACAGGTTAGCAGTTTTCTGATACCGTGATAAGCTTGAGATATTCGAGATGATTATTGAGGGGGATGTAAGAATGAAAGTGAAAGTGTACATTGCAAGTGCTTTTAGCAAGGAAAATGCCGGAGGGAACCGAGCGGGGATAATTTTTCTACAAGAACCGTTGTCAGTGACTCAGAAAATAGCCATTGCAAAAGAATTGGGGTTTTCTGAATCAGCTTTTATATCTAATTCCGAGCAAGCTGATTTCAAATTTGAGTATTATACGCCAACGAGCGAAGTGGATTTATGTGGTCATGCAACGATTGCCTCCTTTACCCTCATGCGGGAACTTGGAAAGGTTGTACCGAACCGATACACAATTGAAACCAAGGCGGGGATTATTCCGATCGAAGTCCAGCCGAAAAGAATATTTATGAACCAGCAGCCCTCAGAATTTTTTGAGAAGATTGAGAAGTCTGAATTGAGCGAGGCCATTGATATTTCAGCAGTTAATTACAACTTCGATATTCAAGTGGTATCCAAAGGTGGGAAAGATATTTTGGTACCGGTTAATATCAATGATCTCAACGCACTAAATCCTAATTGGCAAGTAATAGCAACACTTAGTGAGCAATATGGTGTCATCGGTATGCACGTTTTTGGCTTGTCAGAAACGGATATTGTCTGCCGCAATTTTGCACCGTTGTATGGTATTAACGAAGAATCTGCAACTGGCACGTCAAGCGGTGCCTTGGCGTGCTATCTATTCACGAAAAATATTCGGCGCCAAAAAGAGTACATTTTTCAGCAAGGCGCTAATTTGGGAAGTCCTTCAGAAATCGTTGTAAAGCTTTCTGTTAATCAGCAGGATGAAATAATAGGTGTTAATGTTGGGGGCGCTGGTTATGTTGACGATGTAAAGTTCTTAGAAGTTATCTGATACGAAAATATTTTTCAATGATCGTGCGAAGAACTGTTGTAGTTAGTTACTCAAAATTCGCTTGTAACATGTATATGCCTGATGATGTTTCGTAATCATCGGGCATTTTTTGCTGTCTTTTCACTCAGGATAAGCTAAATTTTAACTTGTTTACTATTTTGAAAACGGTTACAATTAACCCGTACACAAATGGAACCGGTTCCGTAATTATGTTTTAGGGGGAATAATATGAACCACGAAGAGGTAGCAAAGCGGGTTGCGAAGGCTTTGGGTGATGAT
>Ga0154006_1000919_pt1 | contig 10123 bp, 6 predicted proteins | sample TSFL090MetaG_FD_104747 | JGI IMG/M metagenome (GOLD analysis project Ga0154006, IMG submission 104747) | Attine ant fungus gardens microbial communities from Florida, USA - TSFL090 MetaG | ecosystem: Host-associated > Fungi > Mycelium > Unclassified | place: USA: Florida, Wakulla State Forest... | reverse complement strand
ATGGCCAGGGCGTCGTCGAAATCAGCGTAGGTCATCACGTAGAGAATAGGCGCGAAGGTTTCCCGCCGCACGGCGGCCGTCTGCGCCGGCATTTCCACAATGGCGGGTTTGACGTAATAGGCGTCAGCCGGGCCTGCGGTTTCGACGCGCTCGCCGCCATGGACGATACCGCCCTGGTCCCTGGCGTCCCGCAGCGCGGTCTGCATAGCGTCGAAGGCCTGGCGGTCGATCAGCGGGCCGACCAGCGTGCCGTTTTCCAGCGGATTGCCCACGGGCAGCGAAGCGTAGGCTTTCGTCAGTTTCTCCAGCAGGGCGTCGCGCAGACTGGCATGGACGATAAGGCGGCGGGTGGTAGTGCAGCGCTGTCCCGCGGTGCCGACGGCGGCGAAGAGAATGCCGCGGACGGCCAGATCCAGATCGGCGGACGGGCACACGACGACGGCGTTGTTGCCGCCCAGCTCGAGCAGGCAGCGGCCGAAGCGCGCCGAGACGCGCGGGCCGACTTCGCGGCCCATACGGGTGCTGCCCGTGGCGGAGATCAGCGCGACGTCGCGGTGGTCGACCAGGGCTTCGCCGACACCGCGCAATCCCTGCACCAGCTGCGACAAGCCGGCGGGCGCCTGGCCGAAGCGCTGCGCGGCGCGTTCGAACAGGTGTTGGCAGGCGATCGCGGCGAGCGGCGTCTTCTCCGAGGGTTTCCACACCACCGAATTGCCGCAGACGAGGGCGAGCGCGAAATTCCAGGACCACACGGCGACGGGAAAATTGAAGGCGCTGATGACACCCACCACGCCCAAGGGATGCCAGGTCTCCATCATGCGGTGGCCGGGGCGCTCGGAGGCGATGGTGAGCCCGTACAACTGGCGGGAAAGCCCGACGGCGAAATCGCAGATGTCGATCATTTCCTGCACCTCGCCCTGGCCCTCGGTCAGGATCTTGCCTGCTTCCAGGGAAACGAGCCGCCCCAGTTCGGCCTTGTGCGCGCGCAGCTCTTCGCCGAAGAGGCGGATCAGTTCCCCGCGCCGGGGAGGGGGAACATCGCGCCACGCCTCGAATGCCCGCCGGGCGGCTGCGACGACGCCGTCGACAGCCTGGACGGGCGTGGACCGGACGCTGGCGAGAAGCGAGCCGTCGATCGGGGAAAACGATGCCAGATCTCCCGACGGGTCGGTTTCGATACCGAAGTGCTGCAGAAGGGAGGCGGTGCTCGTGGCGGTGTTCATCGGGTGATCTCCAGTCAGTATGAGTCAATGCGCGGATCCGGGCGGCACGGCGATCAGGCGCGCCGCATGCCGGCCAGGTCTTCGACGCCTTGCCCAGCCAGCGCCTGCATGACGGCCTCGAGCCGGGCGACCAGGCTCTCTTCCGGCGGCGCGAGCGGCAATATCGCGTCGCCGAACTCCATGCCATTCAGGCGCATGGCCGCCTTGAGCGGACCGGGATTGGTCTGGGCGAAGAGCACATCGAGCAAGGGCAGTATCCGCGAGCGGGCCGATTGGGCACCGGCGAAATCGCCCCGCTCAGACAGGTCGGAAATGGATTTCCAGTATTTCGGCAGCAGCACGGACGAGGCCAGGATGCCGCCATGCCCGCCGAGCGCGGCGTGGATGGGATGCAGATAGTCGTCTCCCGACAGCAGGCCGATCCGACCGCCGACCAGGCTGACGACGCGTTCGAAATGCGTCAGGTCGGTATTGCAGGCTTTCATGCCGATGATGCTGCCGTCGTCCACCAGTTCGGCGACCAGCTCGGGCGTGATGTTGACGCCGGTGCGGGCACCGATGTCGTAAAGGAGCAGGGGAGCTTGGCTGTCGTGCGCATAGTGTCTGAAATAGGCCCGCAGGGTCTGCGCGGTCGGTCGCGCGTAGAAGGGCGTGATAAGCAGCAAACCGTCGGCGCCCGCCGCCATAAATGATTTCCCGGCAGCCAGGGCTTCGGCGTAGCCGGGGGACAGCACGCCCGCGATCACGGGAATGCGGCCGTGGGCGGCCCTGACGGTGGCGGCCACAGCCCTGGCGCGGGCCTCGGGCGACATGGCGGTGTATTCGCCGGTGCCACCAACGGGAACCAGGCCCCGGGCGCCCGAGGCGATCAGATGCTCGACCAGCTGTTCCAACCTGGGTTCGTCCACGTTCGCGTCTGCCCGGAAGGGCGTGGGCAGGGCGGGAAACATACCTTTCAAATGCGATGCATCCAGCGTCATGGGATTACCTTTACGATTCGAGTCACTCGCGATTGCGTGAAATTGACGGGACCAGTCACAACAGCTTGCCCGGGTTCATCAAGCCCAGCGGGTCGATGGCCTGCTTTACCGCGCGCATGAGCGCAAGCTCCACGGCGGGCTTGGCATGCTTGAGTTCTTCGCGGTGCGCGGCACCGATACCGTGCTCCGCGCTGATGCTGCCGCCCAGCGCGAGCGCGGTGTCCTGAACGACGGCCGTAATGGCGGCCGCGCGCCTGACGCGTTCGGCCGGCTCGAAGCCTTGCCATACCGCGTGGGGAAACAGCAGGATGTAGTGCAAATTGCCGTCGCCGGCATGTCCTACGACGAGCCTGCTGGCGTTTTCCGTCAGGGCCGCCAGGGCGGCGTCGGCCCTGCGCACGAATTCCCCCACGGCGGACAGCGGCACCGAGATGTCGTGCGAAACGCTGTGCCCCTCGCGCACATTGGCTTCGGAAACCGCGTGGCGTATGCGCCAGATAGCCTCCGACTGAGCCTGGCTGGCGGCGATGGCCACGTCGCTGGCGATACCATCCTCGATCGCCTTGCCCATGGCTTGCTCCAGCAATTCCTGCTGTTCCTGCGCACCGTTCATGTCGGCCAGTTCGATCATGGCGACCCAGTCGCCGCGGCCCTCGAGAGGATCGCGCGTGTCCGCGATGTGCTTGTAGACCAAGTCGAGCTCCGAACGCGAGCAGACCTCGAAGCTGGTAATACGATCGCCGCAGGCAGCGCGCGTCAAGGCCAGCAGCACCGGCGCCTGATCCAATCCGTCCAAGGCGGCCCAGGCGGTAGCGTGCGCGGTCGGACGCGGAAACAGTTTGAGCACGGCACCGGTCACAATGCCGAGCGTGCCTTCGCCGCCGATGAAAAGGTGCTTCAGATCGTAGCCGGTGTTGTCCTTGCGCAGGCCGCGCAGACCGTCCCACAAGGTCCCGTCGGGCAGAACGGCCTCGATACCCAGGACCAAATCACGCATCGAGCCATAGCGCAATACCGCCGTCCCGCCCGCATTGGTGGAGATGTTGCCGCCGATCTGGCAGGTGCCTTCGCTGCTGAGGCTCAACGGGAACAGACGGTCGGCCTCCTGGGCCGCAGCCTGCACCATGGCGAGCGTGCAGCCGGCATCGACGGTCATGGTCTGGTTGTAAGGGTCCAAGGCGCGCACCCGATTCATGCGCGTCAGGCAGACCACCAGGCAGGGTCCGTCTTCGGGGCGGGGCGTGGCGCCGCCGCACAGACCCGTGTTCCCGCCTTGCGGCACGATGGCGATGCGCTCGCGCGCGCAGAGCTTTACGACGGCGGCAACCTGGCTCGCGTCTGCCGGGCGGGCGATTGCGAGGGTTTTTCCTTTGCATTTCCCCCACCAGTCGTACAGAAAAGGCTCCATGTCCTTTTCGTCGGTGATCAGACCGGCCTCGCCGAGAATATCGGTCAATTCGGCCAGCACGGCATTCTGTTTGGGCATGTCGGTTCCGATCAATGAGTAGGCGTGTCCGCCACGGCTGCCATGCGCATGCGGCAAACATGGTCAGGACTCAATTCGTCCAGGCTGGCGCAACCCAGCAGGCGCAAAGTGATGGTGGCTTCTTCCCGCAGCAGCGTCAGGATCTCGTCGACCCCTTTGAATCCCATGGCGGCCAGGCCGTATAGCGGCGCGCGGCCCAGCAGCACGCCATCGGCGCCGCAGGCGACTGCCTTGATCGCGTCCGCGCCGCGCCTGACGCCGCCGTCCACGAAAACGCGCAGCGTGTCGCCGACCGCCGCGCGCACCGAAGGCAGGATGTCCAGAGGCGGCATGGCGCTGCCCAATTGGCGTCCGCCATGATTCGAGATCACGATGCCATCGACGCCGTGACGCGCGGCCAGCATGGCATCTTCCGCAGTTTGTATTCCTTTCACGAGTACGGGGCCGCTCCAATGCTCGCGGACCCAGGCGATGTCACGCCATTGCAAAGACAGGTCCATGGCCCGGCTGAGCGAGGCGGCCTGCCGCGACAGTTCCGGGACTTCCCCCAAGCTGTACGCGATGTTCAGCAGCTGGGGACCGCCGTGACGCAGCATCTGCCAGCCCCAGCGAGGATGCCGCAACACGTCCGAGACCAGCCTTGGGGTGAGGCGGATCGGCAGCTTGAAGCCGTTGCGGATGTCGTGATCACGCTTGCCGTGCACGGGCGTGTCTACAGTCAACAGCAGGCAGCGGTAGCCGGCATGTCTGGCCCGGCGCATGATGTCTTCGGCGATCCGGCGGTCCTGCTGCACGTAAAGCTGCAGCCAGAGGTCGGCATCCGGGGCGGCTTTCCTGACGTCTTCCAGCAGCGAGGTGGAGGCGGTGGAAAGGATAAAAGGCAAACCGTGCCGGGCTGCGGCGAGGGCCAGTTGTTCGTCGGCCCGGTGCCGGAACAGTCCGTTCAGGCCAGTGGGACCCACGGCCATGGGAGCGGCGCCGACGACGCCGAACCAGCCGGTCTCCGTCGTGCAGGACGTCAGGTCGCGCAGCACCCGAGGACGCAGCAGGGTACGCCGGTAGCTTTCGGCATTGCGGCGCAGGGCGTCGCCATCTTCCGCCGCGCCGTCCAAATAATCGAAGGCGAAACGAGGCAGTCGGCGGCGCGCGGCGTCACGGTAGTCGGAAACACTGGGGAACATCGTGCGGGGAGTTGCCGAGGCAAGGTGATAAAAGTTTAGGCACCCATAAAAGATACCAACTAATTAGTATGTAAATAAGGAGGGGCTTTCCCTAGGTAATTGACAGGCGGCAGACGTAAACGTCGGGATGAAAATCGGCCGACGCATTGGCCCCGGGCCGTTCAGGTCCGGCTCATCACCTGCGCCTGGGCATAAAAACAATACCCGCTGTTGCGCACGGTCTTCACCGGCAGGGTCTGCCCGCTGAGCGAGGCCACCCGGCGCCGCAGCCGCAACATCTGCGTGTCCAGCCGGCGCTGATCGTAGTCCAGATAGTCGGCGCCCAGTGCATCGACGATCTGGCGGCGATTGACGTTCTCGCCCGGCTGGGCCATCAGGCAACCCAGCACCACGGCATCCTGCTGCGACAGCGGCACGGACGGCGCGCCCGGAACGCGCAGTTCACGCGGTCCCAGTTCCAGCACCCAGCATGAACTCGGACCGTCGATCACGGCCTCCAGGCTCAGGCGGCGAGCCAGCGCGGCCAGGGTGGCCGCCAGGATGTCCAGGCTGGCGCCCTTGTCCAGGTAGTGGTCGGCGCCGAAATCCAGGCCCTGTATCTTGTCGGCGTCGGTATTGCGGGCGCTGTAGATAACGATACCCATGGGGTCGCCGCTGGCCCGCAGCCGGCGGACCAGATCCAGGCCACAGCCGTCCGGCAGGCCGATGTCGATGATGGCCAGGCGGTGGCGATGCGGATCGAAAGCATGCTCGAATGCCTCCAGGCTGTCCAGGCTCGTGGTCGCGTAGCCTTGCTCTTCGAGGAATTCTTTCAGTTCTTGCCGCAGGACGGGCTCATCTTCAAGCAAAATCACGTCCGGCATCAGGATTCTCCTTGCGGCTGCATGATGAACGGAAGCATGATTTCAAACGTTTTGTTCAAATGGTTGGGAGGGCTGCTGGTCGCGGCGACGCTCGCCGTGAGCCTGCCCGCAGGCGCTGCCGCCTTACATCTGGGCTCGCGGGCGCGCGTCTATGATACCGCCGGCCATCTGGAGCGCCTGACCGACCCCGGCGGCGCGCTCGACGCGGACCAGGCCAACGCGGCGCCGGGCTGGTCGGCGATGCCGGGCAGCCTGAGCGCGGGCTTCACCTCCGACGCCGTCTGGCTACGGCTGACGTTGGATATCGGGCAGGCGGGGCCGGACGGCTGGATGCTGCGCCTGAGCAATGCGCTGCTGGACGATGTGCGCGTGTACACGCAAGAGCAGGGCGGCTGGCGCCTGCTGGGCCGCGGCGGCGGGGATGTGCCGCGCGCCGAATGGCCGGTGGACTACCGCAGCCCGGCCTTTCGCTTCACGCCGCGGACGGCTGGCCCGCATGTGCTGCTGCTGCGTCTGCGCAGCAAGCATGCCCTCGCCACCCGGCTGGACGTCATGCCGCGGCAGACCTTCGAGAACCTGGCGCGCAGGGAGGGGATGCTGTTCGGCGCGTATGCCGGCTTCTATCTGCTGCTGATCTGCCTGCACGCCGTGTTCTGGCGCGTGACGCGCGCGCCCATGAGCGGATTGTTCTTCGTTTATATCGGCCTTTGCATCTTCAACGAGGTGATGTCTCTGGGGCCGATCCAGCAACTGGCCGGCCTCCCGGTGGCGGCGAGCGATCTGCTGGTGGGGCTGGGCATTGCCTGCGCGCTGCCCATCGCCACGGCAATGACCATGCGCCAGCTGGAACTGGGCCGGCTGTATCCGCGGCTGGCGCGCGGGGTTCTCCTGATCTGCGCGGCCGCCGCGCTGGTCTGCTCGCTGCTGATCCTGTCCGGCCGCTTCGCCCTGGGCATGCAGCCGATCCAGTTGCTGGCGCTCGGCGTGATGCTGGCGATGGCGGCGGCGGCACTCTACCTGATGTGGCGCGGATGGCGTCCGGCACGCCGCTTCCTGTTGATTTTCGGTGTGTTCTACGCGGGCGTGACGGTCGGATTCCTGCGCAACCTGGGTGTCGTGCCCATCAACGGCTTCACCCAGCATGCGACCATGCTCGGCACCATGGTCCATATGCTGCTGCTGAGCCAGATGATCATCGGCCGGCATGAGCGGCTGCGGCGCGCCCGGGAATCGAGGCAGGCCAATCTGGCCGCCGAGCTGGCGCAGCAGCACAACCAGCGCCTGGAGCGCGAGGTGGCGCAGCGCACCGCGGACTTGCTCGACGAGATCCGGCGGCGGGAGGCGGCCGAGGAGGATCTGCGCAGGGCGCTGGAACTGGAACGCAAGGTGCTGGCCGAACAACGTGACTTCGTGGCGATGGTCTCGCACGAATTCCGCACGCCCCTGGCCATCATCGGCACGTCGGCGCAGCAGCTCGGGCGCAATCTGGACGCACCTGCCGAAAAAAGCCAGGCGCGTTGCCGCAATATCCGGGAGGCCTCGCTGCGGCTGTTGTCGCTGGTCGATCAATATCTTACGGACGACCGCATCCGCGAGCCTCGAGCCGAGTTGTACGACGAGATCTGCGACGTGCGTGTCATGCTGGCCGAACTGGGACTGTCCTGGCCCGAAGGCCGATTCCGGTACGTGTTCGACATGCCCGACGCGTCGGTGCGCTGCGACGCCGGCCTGCTGCGGGTCGCCTTGCGCAATCTGCTGGCCAACGCGGATCGCCACGCACCCGACGGCGGCGCGGTCGATGTCGCCGTCCGGCACGATCAGCACTCGCTGCGCATAGAGGTTTCCAATCCCGGCGCCTGCATTCCCGAGATGGAGCGGGAACGCCTGTTCCTCAAGTATTACCGCGGACAGAACGCCAGGGCCAAACCGGGGGCGGGTTTGGGTCTGTACCTGGTGAGCCGCATCGCAGCCCGGCTGGGCGGCTCGGTCGTTCTGGCTCAGGCCGGCGGCGACGAGCCGGTGACGTTCCGGCTCAGCCTGCCGCTCAGATTTGCTCAGTTTTGAATGCCGCCGCTTCAAGATAATGTCAGGCGGACAACAATCAGAAGGAATCTCATGATTTCCGCGGCCGATTTTTTTTCGAAAATCCTCAAGAATAAAAAAGCCCGCCTGGCGATATGCAGCCTGTTCGTCGCCTCGGCACTCGCCGCGTGCGGCGGCGATGACAGCCCGCCTGCGTCTTCAGCCTCGCCTTCGGCCCAAACGACCGTGATGGTGTACATGATCGGTTCGGACCTGGAATCGGGAGGAGCCGATGGCCCACAGGACGGCGGAGCCGCGACGGGAAACTTGCTTGAAATGATGAAGGGCTCGTTGCCGCCGAACGCCAATGTGGTCATAGAAAGCGGCGGGGCGAAACAGACCTCGCGCGCCGGCAGCCCGATCCAGGACTGGACGACGGTTCAAAGAGAAGTGCTGATGAACGGAGCCATCCAGCCCTTGATCAACGGCAACCTCGGCCCGATCGACATGGCGCAACCGTCGTCGCTGTCGGATTTCATCAATTTCGCGCATGAAAACTATCCGGCGCAAAACTACCGGCTGCTCCTCTGGGACCATGGCAGCGGCTGGCGAGGATACGGTACCGATGAAATATCGAAACAGTCGTTTTCTCTTTCCAGGCTGGCGCAGGCCCTGCAAGACGCGCGGGCCAAGACCAATATCCATTTCGACCTCATCGGTTTCGATGCCTGCCTGATGGCGACCGTCGAGGCCGCCGCCGCGCTTGCGCCCTATGCCGATTATCTGCTGGCTTCGGAAGAGCTGGAGCCCGGTCCGGGCTGGAACTGGACGGTGGTGGTCGACAATGCATCCGCGGACACCCGGACATTCGGCACACAGGTAATCGATGCGTATGTGGCCAAGCAGAAGAGCATCAAGGAGTACGCGACCCTGTCCCTGATCGATCTGACCAAAATCTCCACCGTGATGACGGCCCTCGGCAATTGGGCAGGGGATTTGCAGTCGCTCATCAGCAGTCCGGCAAATTGGGCAGACGTCGCGTGGGCGCGCCTTACCGCCTTGTCGTATCCCGTAGGGGAAAACGCAAAATATTATGACGAGGTCGATCTGGGGCAATTGGTCTGCACGTTTTCGGCATCTGCCATTGCGGCCGACTCTTCCAACGCATTGCTGCAAGCGGTTTCCAAGGCCATCGTCTACCAGAATGCGACGGACGACTATAAAGATTCGACTGGACTGACCATTTATTTCCCTTCCAAGTCGCTCAGCAACCAGGCTGTCGATGCAGACTACCAGCAACTGAGTTTCTTGCCTTCTTACCAGCGCTTTACACAAGCGTACGTGGCAATGAGCGAAACTTTCGGGGAAGGGGCGCTGTTCAATATCGCGACGTCCGGCACCTCGCCGACGATGCACTACGAGACGGCATCGGATGCCGGTCTCGCGGAAATCGACAATGTCCTGGCATCGGGCGAACTGGCGCCCGGACAGCCTATCCTGATAGGCTCGACGCCTCGTCCCATCAACTACAAAGGGCCGCGACAGACGAGCGATGTCGCCGACATCTCGGTCAGCGCCGCAGCCGCCGATAATCAATGGATAACGCTGAACGGCCACCCCATCATGATCGCCCGCGCCGGCAAGCAAAATCTGGCGGATGGCACTCAAATCGAAGTCCTGGGCGCTCCCATCAAAGTCAATGGAATCGACACCATCCTGCTATTCAATCGCGATGGTTCCGACAACTTGACGCCGGTGGGCACGATCAAGCTGGACGACGACGAGGAAAATCCCGGCGCGGAGCGTCTCATGCCGCTGCCCACCTCCACAGACGAAATCATCACTCGCGGCATTCCCTACGATACGGCGACGGATGCCTTTATGGACATGGTGGACACGTCATCGCCGTTCACCGCCGATTTCTCTTCATTTGCTCTGTCGTTTACGTCCATCGATAACAGTACTGTCTATAAACAGGGGATACTGGCCACCGACCTGGCCCAGAACATGCGGCTTTCCGACCTGACCGCGAGAACTAATTAATCCATCTGGGATAGATAGCCAGCCCGATCCCCGCGAAGCCATCTGCCGAGCGGGGATCGACGCTTCAAAGCGCGTCATGCTGGCGCTGGAAAAAGCTACGCTGACACTTTTAGGGACACTCTGAATAATTCCCGCCCTTTGTCGTAAGCCAGACATTCCCCCCCCAACTGCACGACAGTTTTTCGATGCGTCAGTTTGCGAAGCTGCCAGGGGGTCGAGTGCCGGACGAGACGACGATCTTGAACTTCCGGCATTGGCTGGAGAAGAACAAGATAGCCGAAGAGATGTTCGAGGGGGTAAATCTGTTGTTGCAGGACTTTGGGCT
>Ga0154006_1000914_pt1 | contig 10155 bp, 9 predicted proteins | sample TSFL090MetaG_FD_104747 | JGI IMG/M metagenome (GOLD analysis project Ga0154006, IMG submission 104747) | Attine ant fungus gardens microbial communities from Florida, USA - TSFL090 MetaG | ecosystem: Host-associated > Fungi > Mycelium > Unclassified | place: USA: Florida, Wakulla State Forest... | reverse complement strand
GTACGGCTTGCCGTCGGGGCCGGTCGCGCTGTCGGCGTTCGCGAGGTTCGACGCGGTGACGTTCAGGCGCTGCGATTGCGCGGACAGCGCCGAACCGGCGACGCCGAAGATGTTCATCAACGAGGGCATGGAGGCTCCTGGTTCGGGTACGAAAGCGGCGGGTGCGAAAGCGGCGCGCGCTTACGAGTTCGTCGAGATCGCGGCGATCATCGCCTTGATCTGCTGGGTCATCACGGTCATCCCGGTCTCGTAGTGCAGCGCGTTGTTCGCGAACTGCACGCGCTCGGTGTCGATGTCGACCGTGTTGCCGTCGAGCGACGGCTGCAGCGGCATCCGGTATTGCGCACGACCGTAGTCGTCGGCCGGGCCGCCCGTCGGAATCAGCTTCGCGGTGCCGGCCATGTGGCCGGGCGCCGTCGATACCATCGTCATCCCGCTCGTCACGCCGGCCGGCTGCGCCATCGGCAGTTGCGCGGCATTGCTCGGCGCGAGACCGCCGCTGGTCTGCTTCAGCGAGCGCGCGAGGGTCGATGCGAAATCGGTGTCGCGGGCCTGGTAGCCGGGCGTGTCGGCGTTCGCGATGTTCGACGACAGCAGTTCCTGCCGATAGGCGCGCACGTCGAGCGCCTGCCGGCCGAACGCGAATTCGGCATCGAGTTTGTCCAGCATGTGTGCGTCTCTCCGTATGAAGCGCTGCACGCCCCTTGCGCCGGATGCCGACCCAAGAGGCTTTTTTCCATGACAGCGATGGTAGGCGTCGGGCGCAACCGGCAATCGGGCGAATAACGCGGCAAAGGCCCCCTCTATTCATCGTTTGCGCGCCGGCCGCGCTCCCTAGAATGCGAATCGGATCAACGGCTTCGAGGACACGGCGATGACAGGCAGCGCACTGCGCGTGAACCACGGACGCGGCATGCGGGTGCGCCGTGCGTTCGCGCTCGCCGCGGCGCTGTGGCTCGCGGCGCCGGTCGCGCATGCGGACGACGGGATGATCGTGATTCCCGGACGCGGCGAATCGGCCGAAACCGCGCTCGCGCATGCGAATGCGGCGAGCGGCGGGCAGTTCGGCGGGAACGCGGGGGCGGCTGCCGGGACGGGCATGGCGATGGCGGGCGGTGCGGGTGGTACGGCCGGTGTGGCCACTACCGGCTACGCGGCGCAGCCGGCCAGCTCGATGGTCGTGACGAGCGTTGCGCCGCCGGTCACCGTGCCGGCACCCGCACCGCGCCCCGTCTACGCAGCCGCGCGCGCGAACGCCGCGTATGGCGCGCAGCGCGCCGCCGATCCGGGCAGCGTCGCGACCGTCGTCGCCGGGACGGCCGAACCCGCATCGAATGCCGCTCGGCCGGCGGTCGCCGCGCGCATGGCGGCGGTTCGCGCCGGCTCAACCACGCCGGCTCCGCGCGCGCCGGCGGCTCCCGCCAACCCGGCCCAGGCCGCCGCCGCGGCCCAGCCGGCCACGCCGGCCGGCCAGCAGGATCCCGAGTCGATCCGGCGCACGGCCCTCGCGTTCCTGCAGCAGCAGGTCGCGGGCCTGCCGGGCAAGACCACCGCGACCGTCGCGGCCGCGTTTCCGCGCGGGCTCGCCGCCTGCACGACGCTCGAGCCGTTCCTGCCGACCGGCGCCCGCCTGTGGGGCCGCACGACGGTCGGCGTGCGCTGCGCGGGCGAACGGCCGTGGACGGTCTATCTGCAGGCGAAGGTTGCCGTGCAGGCCACCTATTACGTCGCCGCGCGGCAGATCACGCCCGGCGAGCCGCTCACCGCGGCCGACCTCGTCGCGCGCGACGGCGACCTGACGGTGCTGCCGCTCGCGGTGATCACCGATCCCGCGCAGGCGGTCGGCGCGACCGCGCTCGCGCGCATCGCGGCCGGGCTGCCGCTGCGCCAGGACATGCTGAAGAGCGCCGCGTCGGTGTCGGCCGGCCAGTCGGTGCGGGTCGTCGCGGCCGGGCCCGGCTTCACGATCTCGGCCGAGGGCAGCGCGCTCGCGAACGCGGCGCCGGGCCAGTCGGTGCGGGTCAGGATGGCCGCGGGGCAGATCGTCACGGCGATCGTGAAGGACGCCGGAACCGTGGAAATTCCGCTGTAGGGCCGGATCCCGCCGCAAGATTGCAAAGAATTGTTTATTCGGAGAATTTCGGGCTCGCGGTGCTAAAGTTCGGGCCGACCCGGCCGTTATCTGGGTCATACCGTACAGGAAACCCATCGTGAAGATCGATTCCACTCCGAACCCGAGCCCACTCGCGCCGACCGGCAACGGCGCGGCCCGCGCGCAATCCGGCGCGGCTTCGTCGTCGTCCGCGCACGCGGCCGACGCTGGATCGACCGGCGGCGACACGACCGTGAACCTGTCGGGTCTGTCCGGCCAGCTGCGTTCGGCGTCGGCCTCCGGCAGCGCCGACGTCGACACGGCCCTCGTCCAGTCGATCAAGGACGCGCTGAACAACGGCACGTTGACGATCGACGTGAACAAGATCGCCGACGGCGTCTTGAATACCGCCCGCGACCTGCTGCAACAGCAGCGCCCGCAGGGCAACTGAGCCGGCCCGAGGCGCGTCACGCCCGGACCGGTCCCCTGGTTTGCCGGCATGCGGGAACGCGTGCCGGCACGACGAGCATGACGCGATGAGAGAAGAGCTGCTGGCCACGGTCAACGACGAACACGCGACGGTCGAAGCGTTCGCGTCCCTGCTCGCCTACGAGGAAAAGGCGCTGACGACGGCCCAGCCGCTCGACATGCTGCCCGGCATCGTCGAAAAGAAGAGCGCGCTGATCGACCGGCTCGCGCAACTCGAGCGCACGCGCGACACGCAGCTGTCCGCGCTTGGCTTTCCGGCCGGCAAGAAAGGCATGGACCAGGCCGCCGAGCGCGATGCACGCCTCGCCGGCCGCTGGCAGTTGCTGCTGCAGGCCGCCGAGCGCGCGCGCCAGGCCAATGCGACCAACGGGATGCTGATCCGGATCCGGATGGACTACAACGACCGCGCGCTCGCGGTGCTGCGCTCGACGCCCGCGCCGGCCGGCGTCTACGGGCCCGACGGGCGCGTGTCGGCGCTCACGCGCTGAGGGTCTGACGTACCGTCCACGCCGGCGCGCCGATGCGCCGGTCGTGCATCGCGCGGCCCGCCTGCGGCCGCGCGCCCCCTCCCCGCCTTACAGCAGCGGACACGTCGTGACCTGCGTGCCGCGTTCCACGCAAAGCCGTTCGTAGTCGCGCAGATACGCGCGCTCGTCGTCGTTCAGCAGGTCGATGTCGATCAGGTCCCAGTCGTAGCCGACCGTGACGATGTTCTCGAACGCCACCGTGTCCGATGCGTCATCGTCCGCGCGCACGATCACGATGTTCTCGATCCGCACGCCGCCCTTGCCCGCCAGGTAAATGCCCGGCTCGACCGAAATCACCGCGTTCGGCACCAGTCCGTACCGCGCGCCCGGCGCGAACCGCACGCCACCCTCGTGCACGTGGATCCCGACGCCATGCCCGGTGCCGTGGCCGAAATCGTAGCCGTGATCGCGGCACACCTGCCGGACCACCGCATCGACGTCGCCGCCCGTCGCCGTCTTCGGGAAACGCGTGACGAGCCCCTTGATGCACGCCTTCAGCGCGACCGTGTAGATCTCGCGCTGCCACGGCTGCGCGACCGTCTCCGGCTGCGTGCGACGCAGCACGACGCGCGTGCAGTCCGTCGCGAAACCGGCGTCGTAGTACGCGCCGCTGTCGAGCAGCACGAGTTCGCCTTCCGTCAGCTCGACGTCGGCGCTCGCCGCCGTGTAGTGCGCGAACGCGCTGTTCGCCCCGTTCGCGGCGATCGACGGGAACGTCAGCGCGACCGCCGAGCGCTCGCCGTACGCGTCGTTGATCGCGCGGGCCAGGTCGTATTCGGTATGGCGCTGCCCCGGCTCGCCGGCCTTCGCCCAGCGCATCGTCTCGGCGATCGCCGCCGAACTGCGCGCGAACGCGTCGCGGAACCGGTCGAGCACCGCCGGCGTCTTGCCGGCCCGCAGCGCCTCGACCGGGTTGAAATCCGCGTGGCGCGCGTGCGGCCACACGCGGCGCACCGACTCGACGAGCGCGCAGTTGACCGATTCGAAGCCGTAGCACACGTGATCGATCGCGAATGGCGCGAGGAAGCGCTCGAGTTCGGCGAAGTCGCGCCGGATCACGTGCAGCGCCGGATACGACGCCAGCTCGACCGGGCACCCGTCGCAACCTTCCGGCAAGAACAGCGCGACCTGCTCGCCGACCGCGAACAGGAAGCCCAGGTGCGACGACGCATTCGGGATGTGATAGCCGCGGCTGTTCAGCAGGTACGCCAGATCGTCCGACGCGCACGTGAAGAACGCGGTCCGGCCGGGCGCCGCGCCGGTGTGCGCGGCGAGCCGGCGGTTCAGCGCGTCGAGGTTCTGCGCGACGCTCGCGCCGGTCATCGCGGCCGGCAGCTCGAAGATCGGCCGCTCGACCACCCAGCCCGGCAGCGCGATCGCGCGGTCGATCTCGCGCTCGACGAGGCTCGTCCAGTCGAGCGACGCGGCTTGCGTCTGCGCGACGAGCCGATCGCGCTGCCCGACGCTGATCCGCAACGCGTCGTAGCCGACCCGCGCGAGCCGGCTCGCGTGCGCGACCAGCCAGTCGGCCAGCGCCTGCCAGATCGTCACGTTCATCCCGAGCTTCTCGATCCGCACCTGCGCCGGGTCGCACTGCTGTTCGGCCTGCAGGTGATAGCGGCCGTCGACGAACAGCACGAACGGCGGCAGGCCGAGCGCCTGCGCGGTCGCCACGCTCAGGAAGATCCCGCAGCCGGCCGAGCCGTCGAAGCCCGACACCGCGTAGCGCGGGTTGTTGCGGCGCGGCAGGTATTCGGTGATGTATTCGTCCTGCGACGTGACGACCACCGCGTCGAGCCGCAACGCATCGAGCACGCGCGACAGGCCGGCCTGCGTGTCGGCGACGGACGCGTCGTACGCGGGAAGGCCGGAGAAACTGTATTTCAGTCGATCGATCATCGGAAACCCGTTGTGGATTGTGGTCGGCGGTCGGCGGCGTCGCACGGCATCGCGCACGCCCGGAGCGGCACGCCGCCCGTGCGCGGACGACGCGCGGCGCGGCAGACAGCCGGGCTGCGGTGCCGTTCCGGCAAGCGGCCCTCGGGAAAATTTTTGTCTCACTTAACTTTGTTTGATGCGTGCGACAGAATCTAGAGCACGCGCAAATTGAGGTCAAGCTAAAATTTTCGTAGGGCTAAAATGACCGATCCGGCGCACGGCGGGTGGCGCGGCCTGCCGTGGCGCGGCGTCATGCGGGCGCCACCGCGCGGTACAATGCGCCGGCATCGTCGTCCCGACGGCCGTACTTCGTGCGATTCGCGGACCAGCACCGTCCGGCAACTGCACCGCCCTCCGCTCGCCTCCCGACTCGTTGCCACGAAAGAGATTCATGGATTCAGACATCATGCGTATCGGCCAGCGCATCCGCCGCCTGCGCCGGGAAGCGAAGAAGACGCTGCTGGAAGTCGCGACCGAAGCGAATCTGTCGGTCGGGTTCCTGTCCCAGGTCGAGCGCCATCTCACCGGCATCTCGCTGTCGTCGCTCGCCAATGTCGCGAAAGCGCTGAACGTGCCGCTCGGCGTGCTGATCGAGCAGCCGCGCCAGGCGCAGCCCGATTCGCACGCGGGCCGCCGCGAACCGTACGCGGTCGATGCCGCGTCGCAGTGGTACGAGCGGCTGTCCACCACCTTCGACGGCAGCCAGATCAACGCGCTCAAGGTCCGGATGATGGAGGGCTACCGTTCGGAATGGGTTGCGCACGGCGGCGACGAGTTCGTGTACGTGCTGACCGGCCGCCTCTGCTACACGATCGGGAAGAAGGATTACCCGCTGTCGCCCGGCGATTCGCTGCACTTCGATGCGAGGAAGCGCCATCGCGTCGCGAATGTCGGCGACGGGCCCGCCGAGCTGATCGCGGTCGGCACGCTGCCGCTGTTCGACGACAGCTGCGCCGAATTCGGCTCCGCGGCGATGAAAATCAGGCTGCTCGCACGCGATGCCGGCGCGACGCCGGGCGAACCGCGCGTGAGCCGCCGCGAGCCGGCGCCGAAACGCGAGCGCGACGCGGCGGCTGCGCAGTCCGCCGAGTCCACCAACATACCGGCCCGCACGGCGGCCAAACCGGCTGCCGGGAAGTCGCGCGCGGCCGCCGGCAAACGTCCGGCTGCCGCCACGCCGGCCCGCCGCCCCACCGGCCGCGCGAAGCAATGACGGCCGGGGGCCGGGCAGCGCACCGCGCGACCCGGTTTGCCAGCACGATGCGCGGCCCCCGTTCGCGGCACGACTCGCCCGACCATTCCCCCCACTACTCCCCGATCGCCAGCGCCTGCTTGACGGCCTCGACCCGTGCGCGATGCACGGCGTCCTTGATCTGCATCGCCTCGTTGCCGACGCCGCGCGCGATCGCGCCGGCGTCGACGCTGCGCGCCGCGACCAGCGCCACGCGCAGCCGCTCGGCCTGCGGATACGGCTGCATGTCGAGCCCGAGCCGGCCGCGCGCGTCCGACTCGCACGCCTGCAGCAGCTCGGCGAAGCGTGCCGGCTTGCGCAGCGCGTCGCTGCGCTCGAAGAACCGCACCAGCGCGGCCGCGCCCATTTCCATCACGCGATGCAGGTTGCCGTGCTCGCGCGCGACCACCAGCGCGAGATCGCGGCATTCGTTCGGCACGCGCAGCCGCTCGCACAACGGCTTGATCAGGTCGACGCTGCGGCCTTCGTGGCCGACGTGGCGCGGCAGCACGTCGGCGGGCGTCGTCGCCTTGCCGAGATCGTGCGTGAGCGCCGCGAAGCGCACCGGCAGCGAATAGCCCTGCTTCGCCGCATAGTCGACCACCATCATCACGTGCACGCCCGTATCGACTTCCGGGTGATAGTCGGCGCGTTGCGGCACGCCCCACAGCGCATCGACCTCCGGCAGGATGCGCGCGAGCGCGCCGCATTCGCGCAGCACCGCGAACATCCGCGACGGCTTCGCCTCCATCAGCCCGCGCGCGATCTCCTGCCACACGCGCTCGGGCACCAGCGCGTCCGCTTCGCCCGCGTCGACCATGCGCCGCATCAGCGCGAGGGTGTCCTCCGCGACCGTGAAATCCGCGAAGCGCGCGGCAAAGCGCGCGATCCGCAGGATCCGCACCGGATCCTCGACGAACGCATCGCCCACGTGCCGGAACACGCGCGCGCGCAGGTCGGCCTGGCCGTCGAACGGATCGATCACCGGCCCGATCAGCGCGCCCTCCGGGCTCACCTCACGCGCCATCGCGTTGATCGTCAGGTCGCGCCGCGCGAGATCCTCGTCGAGCGTCACGTCCGGCGCGTAATAGAACTGGAAGCCGTGATAGCCGGCCGCCGTCTTGCGCTCGGTGCGCGCGAGCGCGTATTCCTCCTGCGTGTCCGGATGCAGGAACACGGGGAAATCCTTGCCGACCGGCCGGAAGCCCTGTGCGGCCATCTGCTCGGGCGTCGCGCCCACCACCACGTAGTCGCGGTCCTGCACCGGCACGCCGAGCAATTCGTCGCGGATCGCTCCGCCTACGGCGTAGATGTTCATGGCGCGGGTTCGTATTCGGCAATCACGTTGGTTTCGCGGCGCGCGGCGTCGATCCAGCGCTGCACGGCCGGCAGCGCCGTCACGCGTGCGGCATACCCGGCCGCGTCCGGCGACAGCGGCGGCGCGTACGTGTTGAAGCGCATCACGACGGGCGCATACATCGCATCGGCGATGCCGAATTCACCGAACAGGAACGGGCCGCCCGAGGCCTCGATACAGGCACTCCACAGCGCGTCGATGCGCGCGACGTCGGCGAGCGCATCGGGCGTCGCGCCGCGCCCCGGCATCGACGCGCGCACGTTCATGCCCATCTGCGTGCGCAGCGCGGCGAAACCCGAGTGCATCTCGGCCGAGATGCAGCGCGCATGCGCGCGCTCGAGCGGATCGGCCGGCCACATCGGGAACTGCGGATAGCGCTCGGCGAGCGTCTCGACGATCGCAAGCGAATCCCAGATCGCCATGCCGTGATCGTCGATCAGGCACGGCACCTTGCCGGTCGGCGAATATTCGCGGATGCGCGCGGCCGTGTCGTCGCGGCGCAGCTCGACCGCGATCTCGTCGAACGGGATCCCGAAATGCGCGAGCAGCAGCCACGGCCGCATCGACCACGACGAGTAATTCTTGTCTCCAATGACGAGTTTCATGGCGAGGTTCCGAAAAGCGCGAAAGTGAATGACGGAAAGCGACGGCCCGCGGTGCCTAACGGCGCGAGCGGAACCAGTCGAAGCGGGACCGCCGCGCGGCATGGCCGAGATACGCGGGCGCGATGCTCTCGAGACTCGCGGGCGACAGCCCGAGTTCCGGCGCGAGCGGCCCGGACAGCACGTTCGGCACCGACATCGACGCGAGGTTGTCGCGCGTGATGACCGGCTCGCCGGGCAGGCTTTCGAACACGCGCGCCTGCAGCCGCGCGAGCGCGTCCGGCAGCCGCACGATGCGTGCCTGCCGGCCGACCAGCGTGCCGCAATAGCGCACCAGTTGCTCGAGCGTGTAGACGGTCGGGCCGCCAAGCTCGTAGGTCCGGCCGTGCGCGGCCGCGAGATCGAGCGTGTTGACGAACGCGCGTACGACGTCGCCGACGAACACCGGCTGGAACTGCGCGTCGGGCATCGCGAGCGGCAGGACGGGCAGCGTGCGCTGCAGGTTCGCGAAGGTATTGAGGAAGGCATCGCCGGGGCCGAACACGACCGACGGACGGAAGATCGTCAGCGCGAGCGAATCGGTCGCCGCGACCGCATGCAGCGCGGCCTCGCCGTCGCCCTTCGAGCGCTGGTACATGCTCGCGCCGTGCGAATCGGCGCCGAGCGCGCTCATGTGCAGCACGCGCCGCACGCCGACTTCGACGCATGCGACGGCCAGCGCGGCCGGCAGCGCGACGTGCGCGCGCTCGAACCCGGGCCCGTACGGCGTGCCGTGGCCGCCATGCAGCACGCCGACGAGATTGACGGCCGCGTGCGCGCCGGCGACGAACCGGGCCAGCGTGCGCGTATCGAGCGCGTCGAGTTCGACGATCTCGACCGGCAGCATCTGCAGGTGGCGCGCATGGTCGCGGCGCCGCGTGCCGATCCGCACCTGCTTGCCGGCGTCGATCAGCGCATTGACGAGCCGGCTGCCGATGAAGCCGGTGCCGCCCAATAGCGCGACGGTCTGGCGATCCATGTTCAGGTCCTCAAAAGAACACTGCCGCGTCTCGCGCGGCAGTGTGAAGATTGCGGATCAGGGCGAGATCATGCCTAGGCGTTTCTTCAACGACTGCGGTTTGCCCTCGAAGAGCGCCGCGTAGTAGACGGTATTCGACAGCACGTTCTTCACGTAGTCGCGCGTCTCGTTGAACGGAATCGTCTCCGCGAAGATCGCGCCTTCGACCGGCTGCGTCAACACCTGGCGCCACTGGCGCGGCCGGCCCGGGCCCGCGTTGTAACCGGCGGTCGCCAGCACCGGCGAGCTGTCGAAGTTGTTGTAGATGTCCGCCAGATACCAGGTGCCGAGCTGGATGTTGGTATTGATGTCATGCATCTGCGCGCGCGTGATCGTGCCCATCCCGAGCTTCTTCGCGACCATCTGCGCGGTGGCCGGCATCAGCTGCATCAGCCCGCCCGCGCCCACCGACGAACGCGCGCTGATGATGAAGCGCGATTCCTGGCGGATCAGCCCGTACGCCCATTCGACGTCGAGGCCCGTCGACTGCGCATAGCGCTCGACGATATCGCGATACGGCGACGGATAACGCAGCGTGAAGTCGTGCTCGGCCTTGGTGCGATCGGCCGTGTTGACCGCGCGGTCGAGCAGGTCGATGCGCTTGCCGTACGCGGCGGCCGCGAGCAGCTGGCGATCGGTCATCCCGCGCAGCGGCCAGTTCCATTCGCGGTTGCCTTCGAGGCGCAGGTTCAGCCCGTAGAAGCGCTGCGCGAGCGCGAAGCCCGGGATCTTGCTCATCGCGTCGACGTCGGCATCGCTCGCCTTCGCGCGCGGCGGGATCGTCGTGCGCTGGCCAAGCTCTTCGCCGGCGAGCTGCCCGTAGAAGTTGTACTGCCCCGCGACCTGCTCGAATTCCTGGTTC
>Ga0154006_1000912_pt1 | contig 10160 bp, 15 predicted proteins | sample TSFL090MetaG_FD_104747 | JGI IMG/M metagenome (GOLD analysis project Ga0154006, IMG submission 104747) | Attine ant fungus gardens microbial communities from Florida, USA - TSFL090 MetaG | ecosystem: Host-associated > Fungi > Mycelium > Unclassified | place: USA: Florida, Wakulla State Forest... | reverse complement strand
TCCTTTTTGACCTTTCAATATAAACTAGAGACTCTGCTGCCATATCAAACTGTGGTTATCCACAAGTGGTTCTAGATTGTAGTTCTAATAGAAATATCTCTTTAGCCTGGTACCAGCTTACCATTCTTGTCTCTCAAGTCTTAGTAATAAGCTTTGTCTACCTTAAGTGTTGTTCTAAACTAGTTATCAATCTTACTCTTGCCTAAAGACATATATATAATAGGTTCTAGAGCAAATTTTCTTTATGAATCTGTTAGTATAAAGTGTATTAAATGTTACTTTTTATGCAAAATTTGCTTGTGGTATAATAATAAGGAAGTTGTAAGAGAATTAGCACTAAAAAGATTTTAGAGGTAAAAGAAAGTATTTAGAAAAGTAGAGTCAGAGTAAATGCCAGTGCAAAAGGCCTAGGATTATGCAATCAAGTTAAAAAAGAAATTTGTGCCAAAAAAGAGAAAAGTATATACATTGTCAAGAGAAGTATAGGAGAAAATGCAGGTATTTGTAGAGGATCAGCTATGTAAAGGATACATCTGACTATCAAAGTTATCACAGACATCTCCAGTCCATTTTGTGGCCAAAAAGAATAAAAAGTATAAGGGTGATTGGAGCAGAGCTTCTAGGAGAATCCTCAGATTATAAATATACTCCAGAGTATATTACAACTCACCTTCTAGGAAAATCCTTAGAGAATAGGATAAAGCTCCTGGAAAGGTACTCTATACTATATATACAAGTCCCCCTAGCTACAGAACATTCTAAAGGTTAGGATCAGGAATACAGAAGTAGACAACTAATTAAATATTATGTAATTATTATTTAATTAGTGTAGAGTTACTCTGGTGGGCTACTACTAGTACATTAGAAATGCAACTTAGTGTAGTCTTCTTACATTTATCCCTCTAAGGTTGCTGTGTCTTAAAGCAATAGGTCTAGGATGGAAAGATTGTATTAAACTCAGTCTAGTAGATATATCTAGAAGCTCCTAGGTATCTGTAGTGGAAGTTTGCCACAAGGTCAGATACAGAAACTTCAGAGGTAGACTTCTAGAAGTTGTGTTCATAGCCATATCCCTTTTATTTAATGAGATATTAAAAATATCTCCAGTGCTAGTGACTGTCGAGAATTTCTTCTACCTTTTACTTTTTCTTTCTGTCAATGACTATGAAGGATGGTGGAGGCTTTGCTCTTCAACTAGGTATAGGATTTTTGGAGATGGCTGTCAGTTTTACTACGTTAAAGACTAGATGGAGTTACTTTATGGAATATGGCAGCTTTAGATGGTATACCATAGATCCTACTTGCCTTTTTACTGTGAATGGACCTAGTCTTCAATACAATAGTTTTATGGATAGCTAGATAGTACAAATATTAAAGATATCTAGGAATACTCTGTTGCTAGGTTTAAATACAGAGACCGGAGATCTTCTTTAGTTGTAGTATCTTGCCATATCTTTCTGGACCTTGTATATTGCTGACTTTGTCTCTTTAGCTGCTGCCTTCATCTAATCTATAAACCTGTTTACTATTTCTAGGCTGGAGAAGGGTTGTCTAGGTTCAAAGCCCATGTGAGAGACTTGTCTGGTATCTAACAGGAATAGTGTTTATTAGGTAGAGAAGTGAACATAGTTGTTATACTGGAACTCTGTTGCCTCTTATTTACAAAGACTTATAGATATTGATTCAGTTCCTGATTTACATATTCCATTTGTCTGTCCATCTGTAGATACCATATAGTAAAAGAGACTAGTTTGATTTCAAGTAATCAATAGAGCTCTCTGGTAAAGAGGACTACAAACTGGGGGCTCTAGTCTAAAACAACTCTCTAGAGAAGCCTATGTAGTTTCCAGACATAGTAGAGGAAGAGCTCTGCTGCCTTTTCCATAATTATTATTGTATGTATTAGAAGGAAGTAAGTTCTTTTTGACACCGAGTCTATTACTGTTATTATAGCATTGAATCCAGAAAAGGTAGGGAGTTCAACTACAAAGTCTATGCTAAGGGTGTTCTACTATTCTGCCAGGATTTACAGTAGATAGAGCTCTTCTATTGGAGAAGATCTTGCTGGTTTGGTCTAGAGACAAAAATCATAGGTACTTATATACTGTTCTATGTACCTCAATATCTAAGACCACCAGTAGTTCTAGGAGATAAGTTCTAGGGTCTTCCAGCATCTAAGGTATTCAGTGATCTGGATATCATGGCATAAGGTAACAATACATCTTCTCAAGTCTAGGTTCTAAGAGATGTATATCTTTTTCTAAAAACAAAGTAGACTATCTATGTTTGACTACTCTGTTGAGTACACTGCTTTGTTAGTTAACTGCCAGAGTTCCTATGCTGCCTTTGCCATAGGCTCTTTCTGGTCTCCAGTCCAGTTGCCATGCTGTATTTCAAAAAGCAGGTTCTCTTTAAGGCCTTTAAGTTTTACCTCTTCCAGAGTATAGACTACTAGAAGCTCGAGGCAAAGGAAGACAATATTTTTATTATCAGAGGATCTATCTCCATGGTCTGAGTATCTGGACAAGATGTTCAGTTTCTCTATTAAGTGTCCCAGGTAGTAAACCAAGGAGAAATCAAACCTTACCAGATATAGGGACCAGTAAGCCTGTCAGTACTTGAGCTTTTTTGCTATCATAAAGTACTCCAAATTCTTGTGGTCTATCCAGATCTCTACCAGGTGTCTTGCTCCTTCTAGAAAGTGCCTCTATTTCTCCAATGTGCAGATGATAGCCAACATCTCCTTGTTATGGATCTTGTAATTTCTTTCTACTGGAGATAATGACTTGTTGTAGAAGACAATAGAATGCTACTTCCTATCTTCTGGAGATAGTTGCAATAGAACTGCTCCAGTTGCGTAGTCTGAGCTATCCACCTTAATATAGTGTTATACTGCCAATGAATTTTCTGTGGAAATATAACATAGAATATACTTTATACTTCTGAATTCAGTATCTGAGTTTATCCTAGAAATCTCCTACAAGCCCTTAGATGTATAAAAGACTACCAAAGATCACTTCTACCAGACAGTCACCAAGCTATCACTTGCTTAATAGTATATACCTTGGAAGGCAAGACTAATAAGCTAGCATCATGTTTTAGAGACAGACTATCAATATTGATGCTCTAGAACTCAGAAACTCCATGGGATCTTATTGCCTTGGGTTCTATTTATAGCTGAAAGAAGTGTATTAAAGAGAGCTTTACAATGATCATTGAAGCAAACAATTACATTAAGCAGTTCCTGAGATATCAGTAATTTAGTATATAGTGACTTGGTGATTGCCAACTGATCTGCTGATAACTCAGTGAATACTAATTGCTTTGAGATATTTTTGGTATCTTTTGAAAGGTCTTCTTAATGGCTTTTAGTAGCCATTTAGATTGTTGAAATCAGTCAAGTATTCCCAGAGTTATGGTCCAAATGAAGTTTGTGATAATATAGTAGTAATAGATATAGTAACTTAGCCTGAGGCAACTTAATTATCCTCCTAGCCTGAGTTGACAAGAAGAACTCAATAGAGTTCTTATTTGATTGTGGTACACTACTTATACACTTCTTGTGTTTACTTCTATTTATAAACTCCCATACATCTCTTCTTAGTTGTTTCATCCTACATGTCCACTGATTTCCTAATTAAAAGAAAAGAAAAAGAAAAAGAAAATAAATAATAACTTAGTTGTTTTTGGCTGTGTCATAACACTACCCCCCTCTCAAGATTCCTCGTCCCAAGGATTTTTATAGTTCATAGTATGGGTTGCAAATGTCTTCCATTTTGTTGTCATCTTCTGTCTACTCCTTGGGCTCTGAACTTTCCTGCTGAATTTCTTCTTTTTCCTCTTTTATTGTTTCCATAGTTCTTTGTCCTCTCATTTGTTCTCCTTTCTATTGTTTCCAATTTCTTTCCAGTCTTCTCCAATATTCCTCATCATATTGTTTGTCTGACCACCCAAATAGCTTTTTTGCTATGAATTGCCCTGGCAGTTCTTTCCTTCTAAATGTTCCCTCCTCTCTCTTTTGTCGTCTTATGTCTTCTATGTCTCTTCTGTATTTCTTTTCATACTTCTCTATTGCTTCCTTTGCATTCTTCAAGTTCTCCTTTCCTTCCCAGATATCTGATTCTGCCATAAATCCCTTCTATCATACCAGGTACTTATCCTTCTCTCTAATCCATTACTTATTTAATATTCTCTCAACTTTCCATTTTTCTTCTTCCTTAATTATGACTGGAGCTGGTTGCTCCTTCTTCTGCCCATCAACTTGTCCTATATATCTATGTATCCTACTAACATTTACTACTAGATGTATTCTGATTGTGCTAGGTAGTTCCAATTCAACTACATTTGCTGATACAATCTTCTTTACTTAATAAGGGCCAACAAATCTCTCCATCAACTTTTTTGTCCTTCTACCAGTCATCTGATATTTCAGATCCTTAGTGCTTAGCATTACCAAGTCTTCTACTTTATATTCATTGACTTCTCCTCTCTTTCTATTTATGTATTTCTTCATCTCCTCTTGTGCTTTTTCCAGTACTGCTTTTGCTTCTTCCTGGATCTCTTTTATTTTTGTCATGAATTTCTCTGCTCCTTTGTATTTTCCCTTCCTCCTCATCTCAAACTCCATTCTAGGATCTTGTCCATAATTTGTCTTGAAAGGCAACACTTTAGTACTTGAGTGTACTTTATTATTGTAGACAAACTCTGCTATTCCTAACCAGTCAGACCACTGCTCCTGCCTGTAGTCAATAAACATCCTTAAGTACTGTTCTAGTTTTTGGTTAACCCTCTCCATCTGTTCATTGGTTTGAGGGTGGAACGCCATTGACAATTTACTCTTGATCCCCAATATCCTATTCAACTTCCTTATTATTCCTGCTGCAAACTGTAGTCCTCTGTCTGAGATAATGCTCTCAGATAACCCATGTAGCTTCTATATGTTGTCTCTAAACAACCTGGCTAGCCCTTCTACTGATATTTTCTCTGTAATAGAGATGAAATGGACCATTTTTGTCAATTGATCTACTACCACTAAGATTAAGTCATATTCTTGTACTATTGGCAGTTTAGTAATAAAATCTGCTAATATATGCATCCAAGGCTTTTCAGGTATTGAATTGGGCATTAATTTCCCTGCTGGCTGTTCTGTGCAGTTTTTGTTTCTTTGACAGTAATTGTATTCTTCCATATATCATTTCACCTCCTTAGTTACTCCTGGCTACCAGAAGTCTTGGGTAACCAACTCCACTGTCTTCCATTGTCCTCCATGTCCTTCCACTAGTATATCGTAATGCAGCCTAATTATTTCTGCTCTTAATATATTGTTTTTAGGTACATACACCTTTCCCTTCTTATATATTATGCTATCTACTTCCTTCCATTCTTTGTCTCTCAGCATCTTTACTTCCACTCATTTTATTTCTTCTACTGCTTTGACTACTTCATCATCTTTTACTTTTGACTTCCTTACTTTCTCTACTCCTTCCATAATTACTTCTACCCTTTCTATTCTTCTGACTTCCAACCACTCAGGTTTTACCAATGTCTTATTCTTATTATCTCTTTCTACTCCTACTTCCCAGTCTGGCCTCCTGCTTAGGCTATCTACCTTTCCCATCTTACTCCCTGGAATATGCTTTAATGTAAAATTGAACCTCGATAGGTACAATACCCATCTGGCTTGTCTTCTATTCAGTTTTTGCACCTTCATGAAGTATTCAAGATTTTTGTGATCTGTCCAGATCTCAAATTTCATCATTGCTCCTTTCAGGAAATGTCTCTATGCTTCCAGACATCTAACTACTGCTAATATTTCTTTGTTGTGAATCTCATAGTTCCTTTTTATATCACTTAGAGATTTAGAAATAAAAGTAACTGGCCTCCACAGCTTGTTAGAACCCTTCATTGATAATACTCTAGTAGTGTAGTTTGAAGCATTTGCCTCTATTCTAAATTCTTTGTCTAGATCTAGGGCTGCTAGTACTGGTCTAGTTATAAAGATCCTTTTGAGCTCATCAAACACTTTCTGCTACTCTTCTTTCCACTGCCACTTTATGTCTTTCCTTGTTAGTACATTCATTGGCCTTGCTACTTAAGTGAAGTTTTTGATAAACCTTCTATAATAGTTAGCGAGACCTAAAAACTTTCTAACATCTTTCACATTCTTTGGCTCTAGCCAACTTAGTACTCTATCTACCTTTTCCTTCTCCATTTCAATCCCATTGGGTCCTATAACAACTCCCAGAAATCCAATTTTTCATATCTTCTATATATATTTTTCTGGCTTGATATACAAGTCATTTTCTTCCAACCTTTTCAGTACTTCTTCTACGATTTCATCATGCCCTTCTTCTATTTCTATTTCTACTAATACATTATCCACAAAGGCTATTACTTTCTCTTCATTAATCATGTCTCTTAGAATTTTATTCATTATTGCTTGAAATGTGGCTAGTGAATTTGTCATTCCAAAGAACATGACTGTTGGCTCAAAGGACCCCATATAGGTCATAAACGCTCCCTTCCACTTATCTCTTTCCTTAATCCTTACATTGTTGAACCCCCATCAAAGATCCATTTTTGTGAATACTTGTTTACCCCCTATATTGTCAATTAAGTCCGTGATTAATGGAAGTGGGTAGTTATTCTTTACTGTTTGGTCATTTAAGTTGTAGTAGTCTATTACCATCCTCTTACTCCTATCTTTCTTGTCTACAAAGAATACTGGTAATGTCTGAGAGGATTCTAAGGGGATTTTGATGGTCTAATGTATCCCTTTCTCAGTTGGTCATTTATAAAGTTCTGAACTTCTTCCCTTTTGTTTTTGGATAAAGAATAAATTCTTCCCTTTCATGGTTTAAATGTTTCTTTGAGATCTATGGTATGATCCTAGATTTTTCTTGTTGGCATTCTTTCTGACTCCACCTTCCCAAACACCTTCTTCCATTTTAGGAATCTCTTTAGGACTATCTCCTCAATCTTCTTATGATCCACTTCAATCTCCTCATCTCTTCTCCAGTCCTTTTTATCCTTCATTGCCCATCTCACTATCTTCTCTTCTTCTAGTGTAACTACTCTTTTTCCTTTCTTCACTTTCTGCCCCTTTTCCAATTTTGTGTTCCTTTCACATAATGGAGAGCATCTTGTCATCTTGACCTCCTCTGTTTCCCAATTGATTTCTGGGTTGTGGGCTTGCAACTATAGCATCCCCAATATCACGTCTGTTTTTCCCAAATCACACACATCCATCCTCATTCTTTCTACATGGCTCTTGTAGTATATGTTTACTTCTACTTGGTGTGTAATAGCCCTTCCACTATTGTTTGTTCCATCTATGTTTCTGACTGCTACTGGTCTTTCTAGCTTCTGCAGTCTAAACCCATGTTTTGCTGCCATTTTCTTGTCCATAAACATTCCTGTCACACCACTATCCAAGAGTACTTTTACCATTATGCCTTTATGTGTGTCCACTTTCTCTATTCCTATGTTTAACTATACCTACCTTAATATTTTGAATGTTCTTCTGATGTCTCTTTGCCTATCCTCCTTTTTTGCTGTGTTTTTTGGAACTTCTGTCTATACACTGCCCTGCTGTACCTTTCCCTCTCTGGAGCATGCTGCTACTCCTTTCTTTTTCTTTTGCTTTGAGCACCCGTACCACTTGGCTTCCTCTAACTTTCTTCTTCTAAGGACTTCTTGTCCTCTATTGTTTTCCCTATGCATTCCTTTCTTTCCACACCATCTGTATTCTATGTAGGTCGCTATGACTTTTTCTGTCATCTATTCTAACTCCAACAGCTGTGCATCTTCTGGTACATTCTCTACTCTACAGTATTCCTGTGCCTTTTCCCAATTGGAATGCACCAGCTTCCCTCCCTGCTATATCTTTTGTGGCCTGGTTATATGTACCACTTCTCCTTCCTTCTTTCTCTTCCTTTTGACTTCAATATTTGGACACTCCTACTTGTAGTGTCCTACCCCCCAACATCAGAAACATTTTACCTCCTCTACCCTTTCCTGTTGCTTTATTTCCACTTTCTCCTTCACTCCACACTGCATCACTCTACTGGCTATTACTTCAAATTTATTCTGGAGAATCAGTTTCCCCTTTGCCTCTCCTGTCTTATTTCTATAGTTATAGGCCAGGTATCCAAACCTTTTACACCCCCAATATATCCTTCTTTCCTTCTCTTCTATTTCTGCCCTTAGCTTAGCAAGAGTACATCATTGGTTGAGTATCCCACTCATGAGAGAGTTATATTGTTCTAGAAACATTGTAAGAACTTAGACTAAGATGTCTTAGAACTACTCCTAGTCCAAGTTGACAAGAAGAACTCAATAGAGTTTACATTAAATTTCCTATACTACTTATACAACTACTACATGGTCTGTGCACTTTCTTCCTATGGTTCCCATGTGACTTAGTCATGTGCCATCACCTGACTGTGGCTCGTAACCCTGTGACTCTTGTGATACTTAGTTACATGATACTTTCTCGTACTCCATCCTTGTATAGTAAGTCCAGAAAGGAAAAGAAAGGAAAAGAAAAGAAATAATGACTTAGTTGTTTTGCCAAGTCATGACACCACCCCCCTCTTAAGTTTTCTCGTCCCAAGGAATTTCCTACAACTCATAGTACAGATTAACCATGTTGCCCATTTCCTCATTGTCTTCTTCTGTCCACTCTCTTACCTCTGATTTGTCTTTCTCTTCTTCTTTCCTAATCATCTCCATTGTTTTTCTTTTCTTAGATTGTTCTCCTTTCCATCATCTCCAATTTCTTTTTAACCTTCCCCAGTATTCTTTATTATATTTCTTATCTGACCATCCAAACAACTTTTTTGCTGTAAATCTCTCTGGCAATTCTCCCCTCTCAAATATTCCTTCTTCTCTTTCTTGCTGGTTTACTTCCTCTATGTTCTGTCAATACTCTTTTTCAAATTCCTTGATTGCTTTCTTTGCATTTCCCAGATTTTCCCTTCCTTCCCAAGTGTCTGATTCCGCTGTGAATCCTTTCTATTGTACCAGGTATTTGTCCTTTTCTCTAATTCACTGCTTATTCAAAATTTTCTCTATCTCCCATTCTTCTTCTCTATCAATTATTACTGGAGCTGGTTGCTCCCTTTTCTGCCCTTCTACTTGCTCTATATATTTATGTATTCTACTAACATTGACTACTGGATGTATTTTAATTATATCAGGTAGCTCTAATTCTACTGTGTTTGATGATATGATTTTCTTTACTTTATAAGGCCCTACAAATCTTTCTATCAACTTTTCTGTCCTCCTCCCAACCATTTGGTACTTTAGATCTTTGGTGCTCAACATCACTAAGTCTTTTACTTTATAATCATCGGCCTTTCCTTTCTTTCTGTCTGCATACTTCTTTATTTCTTCTTGTACTTTTCCTAGTACTGCTCTTGCTTCTTCCTGTATTTCTTTCATCTTCTCAATAAATTTCTTTGCTCCCTCATATTTCTCCTTCTTTCTTCCTTCAAACTCCATTCTAGGATCTTGCCTGTAATTTGCCTTAAAAGGTGTTGTTTGAGTACTCGAGTGCACTTTATTGTTATATGCAAATTCTGCTGTTCCCAACCATTCAGGCCATTGTTCTTGCCTATGATCAATAAACATTCTCAAGTATTGCTCTAACTCCTAGTTCACCCTTTCCATTTGCCCATCTATCTGTGGGTAAAATGCCATTGACAATTTACTCTTAATCCCCAATATCCCATTTAACTCTCTCATTAACCCTGCTGCAAATTGGGGTCCTTTATCCAAAATGATGCTTTCCAGTAGCCTATGCAGTTTCCACACATTATTTCTAAACAACCTTGCTAATCCCTCTACCAATGTTTTCTCTGTAGTTAGTATAAAATGGACCATTTTAGTTAACTGATCCACTACTACTAGAATGCTGTCATATCCCTGTGCCAAAGGCAACTTAGTGATAAAGTCTGCTGATATATGCATCTATGGTTTTTCTGGAATTGAGTTTGGCATTAATTTTCCTGCCAGTTGTTCTATGCAGTTTTTATTATGCTGGCAAGTATTGCACTCCTCTACATATTGTTTCACCTCTTTAGTAACCCCTGGCCACCAAAAGTTTTGAGTGACCAGCTCTACTGTCTTCTACTGTCCTCTATGTCCTCCTACTAGTA
>Ga0154006_1000910_pt1 | contig 10165 bp, 10 predicted proteins | sample TSFL090MetaG_FD_104747 | JGI IMG/M metagenome (GOLD analysis project Ga0154006, IMG submission 104747) | Attine ant fungus gardens microbial communities from Florida, USA - TSFL090 MetaG | ecosystem: Host-associated > Fungi > Mycelium > Unclassified | place: USA: Florida, Wakulla State Forest... | reverse complement strand
TGCTGGTGATGTATCGCGGCAACAAGGTGGAGGAGGGCACGACCGATGCCGTGTTCGCTTCGCCGCAGCACGGCTACACGCGCGCGCTGCTGTCGGCCGTGCCGCGCCTGGGCGCCATGCACGGCACTGACAAGCCGGCGCCTTTCCCCTTGTTGCGCGTGGACGGCAGCCAGGTGCCCGAGACCCCGGGCGCGGGCGACGCCGATACGGTGCGCCGCGAGCAGGGTCCCATCCTCAGCGTGCGCGATCTGATCATGCGCTTCGACATCGCCTCCGGCGTGATGGGGCGCGTCGAAAAGCGCGTGCACGCAGTCGAGAAGGTCAGCTTCGATCTCTACCCTGGCGAAACGTTGTCGCTGGTGGGCGAGTCGGGCTGCGGCAAGACCACTACCGGGCGCACGCTGTTGCAACTGGTGAAGAACCAGGGCGGTGTCATCGAATTCGACGGCAAGGACATCGGTTCCTTGCGCGGCCATGCCATGCAGTCGGTGCGCCGGCATATCCAGTTCATCTTCCAGGACCCGTTCGCTTCGCTCAACCCGCGCATGACGGTGGGCGACTCCATCATGGAGCCGCTCCTCATTCACCGCGTGGCCAAGGGCAAGCAGGCCCGCGAGCGGGTGCGCTGGCTGATGGAAAAATGCGGGCTCATGCCCGACATGATCAGCCGCTACCCGCACGAGTTCTCGGGCGGCCAGCGCCAGCGCATCAGCATCGCGCGGGCCTTGGCGCTCAACCCCAAGGTGGTGGTGGCCGACGAGTCGGTCTCGGCGCTCGACGTTTCCATCCAGGCGCAGATCGTCAATCTGCTGCTGGACCTGCAGCGCGAGCTGGGGGTGTCTTTCCTCTTCATCTCGCACGACATGGCGGTGGTCGAACGCGTCAGCCATCGCGTGGCGGTGATGTACTTAGGCCAGATCGTCGAGATCGGTCCCCGCCAGGCCATCTTCGAGAATCCGCAGCATCCCTACACCAAGAAGCTGATGGCCGCCGTGCCCATCGCCGATCCCACGCGCCGGCATCGCCAGCGTTCGCTGCTGGTGGATGAGATTCCCAGTCCTGTGCGCAAGGTGGGCGATGAGCCTGTGGTTCAGCCTTTGGTTCAGGTGGGAGAGGGGCACTTTGTGGCCCGTCATCCGATCGGGGTCTATGCCTGACGTGGTTCGTTGGAAGTGGTGATTATTTGAGTTCTTTTGACGTCTGTCCGGGTGGGGTGTAGGGGTAGGCGCTTCGCTGGGCTCGGTCGGGCGCTCTGCGCGCCCGACACCGCGTCGCCTCGCTCGGCCCAGAGGCGTACCCCTACACCCCACCCAGACAGAATGCATTAGAAAAAATCGCCACGTCGTCGGGACGAATCGTGTGCTTGGCCCTTCGTAGGTCACGCACTGCCAGATAATAAGATCTCGGTTCGCTTGCCAAACTGGGCTGCCTTGCGCAGCCCAGTTTGTCTCGGGCCAGCTCAGCAGCCGATCCCTCATCCGTTTGTCGTTTTGGGCAAGCGTAGGCGCACTACTTCGGCGAAGTAACGTGCGCCAATAGGCAATATCGTGTCGTTAAAGTCGTACTGACTGTTATGCAGAGGCACACCCCCATCCGTACCGCTAGTGCCGTTGCCAATGAACACGAATGCACCGGGAACGACTTTAAGGAAGGCTCCAAAGTCTTCCGAAATCATCATTGGTGAAACATTGCCGTCCACATTGTCAGCGCCCACTACGGCTTGTGCCGCGCTGACCGTTATGGGAACCGCCTGAGGCCAATTGACCGTGGGAACGAACTCATGCGTGTACTCCACCTCGCAGGCCACGCCATGCGCTGCTGCAATACCATTGCAGACTTCACGCATACGACGTTCCAATAGGGCCTGCACTTCGGGCGCATAGCTGCGCGTATCGCCCTTGATCTCGACATTTGTCGGGATAGCGTTGCGGATGCCGTCGGTGTGAATCTCGGTGCATGAGACCACGGCTGAATACGCCGGATCGACGGAGCGCGCGACGATGGTCTGGAGTGCCAGGATGATCTCGGCGGCAACCACTAGCGGATCGGCAGCCATGTGTGGGCGTGCCGCATGACCGCCACGGCCTTTGATACGAATAACGAAATTGTCCTCGCTGGCCATGATGCCGCCGACGCGTGTGGCGATATGCCCCACGGGCATGCCGGGGATATTGTGGGCGCCGTATATTTCATCTACGGGGAAACGTTCGAACAAACCGTCGTTGATCATGGCGGCTGCGCCCCGGCCGTGTTCTTCCGCAGGCTGGAAGATGAAGCGCACCGTGCCGTTGAAATCCCGATGGGTCGTCAAAATCCGAGCCGCGCCCAATACCATGGCCATGTGACCATCATGTCCGCAACCATGCATGCATCCGGTGTTTTGCGAAATATGCGCGCGACCTTCGGCCGTCTCGGCCATGGCTAAAGCATCCATGTCGGCGCGCAGGCCGATTACGCCCTGGCCGTCACCCACGGTCAGGTTCGCAACGAGTCCCGTCCCTCCGATGCCTCGATGCACTTCCAGACCGAGGAGTTCCAACGCCTTGGCTATGTAGCTCGAAGTGTTGTGCTCGTTGAAGCCAGTTTCGGGGAATTGGTGAAGATGGTGACGCCAGCGCACCAATTGCGTACCCAGTTCAGTATCGACGTACATTCCGGTCCTCCTTAGAGATTTAACGGGCCAACCAGGCCGTCTGCCGCGTTAAAACCGACTCGGGGGATTCACCGACCAGTTCCTCGTAGACCCGCGGCGCGGTCGCCCCTTCGGTGCTGACGATCAGCACCCGCGATTGTGTATCGAGGCCGACTTGCGCAAACCGGCTTGCATCGTCGTGCAGCAGTTCCAAAGCCGCCAGCCCGGCCGTGCCCGACTCGCCCGCCACGATGGGGATGTCCTTGTCATTGCCGGCCGCCAGGATGCGCATCGCTTCGATGGCCTGCCCATCCTCAATGGTCATGAAGTGATCGACGCTGGACTCCAGGAATTTCCAGGCGAGCGGCGAAGTTTCACCGCAGGCCAGACCGGCCATGACGGAATCGATCGAACCGATGACCTTGGCTGCACGCCCTTGAATGGCGCTTTGCAGCAAACAATCGGCCTGCACGGGTTCGACAACGATGAAGCGCGGCCGTTGCATTCCCTGATATTCCCAGAGGTAGCTGACCAGTCCTGCCGCCATGCCACCCACGCCGCCTTGCAAAAAAACATGCGTGAAAGCGCCTGCTTCATTGGGCCGCGCGCCTGTTTGCTCGACCAATTCGGCTGCGATAGTGCTATAGCCCTGCATCACGTCGCGCGGTACGTCTTCATAGCCTTCGTAGGAGGTGTCGGAAATGACCTGCCAGCCATGGGTGGCGGACAGCTGCGCGGCCTTTTCGACCGACTCATCGTAGTTGCCTTGAATTCGCACGATTTCGGCACCGAAGGCCGCAATCGCCTTTTCGCGTTCTACGCTCACATTGGCATGCAGCACGATCACGCAGCGGCAGCCAGCATCGCGCGCGGCGGCTGCCAGTCCCTTTCCGTGATTGCCGTCGGTGGCGCTGATGACGGTGTAGTCCTTGAGCAGATCCGTATATCGGCCTGTGAGGATGGCTGCAGGGTCGAGGTCAGGGTACAGGCGCAGGATCTGGCGCACCAGTGCGATGGGTGCCCCCAGCGCCTTGAAGCTGCCAAGCGGAGAGCGTACGGATTCGTCCTTGACACTGACTCGGGCCACGCCGAGCTTTTGCGCCATGCCGGGCAAGTCATATAGCGGCGTGGCCTCGCGCTCGATACCGTTCCAGGCGCCCAGCCATCGACGGCTTTCCTGGGCGCGTTCGATGCTCATGATGGCGCGCAGTTCAGCAGGATAGGGTTTGCGCATCGCGCGCTCATTGGTAATCAGCATGGGAGCGATCTCCTTGAAATGGAATAAAGAGGTGTATTCAGGCCTTGGCCAAGCGGCGCTGCACCACGTCCAGCAGGACTTGCGCACCTTGAACGAGCTGTACGTCATCGGTGTGCTCGCGCGGGTTATGGCTGATGCCGCCACGGCTGGGCACAAAAATCATGGCTGCCGGAGCGATGCGTGCGATCATTTGGGCATCGTGGCCTGCACCCGAGGTCATGCGGCGGTACGTGAAACCGAAACGCCGGGCCGATGCCTCGATTTCGTTAGCAAGGTTGGCATTGAACACCACGGGTTCGAAGCGCACCAGACGTTCGGTTTCGATCTTCACACCTTCGCGTTCGGCAATCTCCACCAGAAAATCCGCCAGACGCTTTTCCGCAGTCCGTAGGCGGTCTTCGTCTGGGTCGCGCAGATCCACCGTAAAAGTCGCCTTGCGCGGGATGACGTTGATCACGTCTGGCTCCAATCGTAGCGAACCGACCGTCGCCAGCGTGGTGTCGGGCGCTGCGCTCACCACTTTTTCCCGTAGGAAGGTCACGGTCGCGGATGCCACATAGCCCGCGTCATGACGCAGCCGGGTTGGCGTGGTGCCAGCATGGTTCGCGGTCCCGAGCACAGTGACCTTTTGCCAAGAGATGCCTTGCAGGTTCTCTACCACGCCGATCAATTGCCCTTCGGCTTCCAGAACCGGACCTTGCTCGATATGAAGTTCCAGGTACTCATGCGGCAGGATGGCGCCGGGCTCCATGTCGCCGGCATAGCCGATGCGCGCCAGTTCATCGCCCAGGCGCGTACTGTCGGTGCCGATGGTGCTCAGCGCTTCATCGACGGCCAGTCCACCTGCATAAACCAGTGAACCCATCATGTCGGGCTGGTAGCGTACGCCTTCTTCATTGGTGAATGCGCCGATGACAATCGCGCGCCGCGGCTGCACACCTGCCGCGCGGTAAGCACGGACCACGGCCAGGCCAGCCAGCACGCCATAGCAGCCGTCCAGTGCGCCGGCATTGCGAACGGTGTCGATGTGCGAGCCGATCATCAAGGGCCGCTGCTTGTCCGATTCATAGGCAGAGGGCAGGATGCCAAAGATGTTGCCAATGCGGTCAATGCGCACGTCCAACTGCAACTCGCGCATCCATTGCATCACTAGATCGCGCCCAGCCTTCTCAGCATCAGTCAGAGCAATACGGGTACGCCCGCCCACCGCGGCATCGGCGCCAATGTGGCCCAGACTCTGAATCTGCGCGAGCAATTGTCCGCCATCCAGAGACAAAGAAGAAATAGGCATGAAATTGCTTCCTATGAACGAAATGCAAGGCAGTCGATCAGCGATAGCGCCCCAAGAACTGGCGTACCCGGTCGGTGTCTGGCGCCGTGAAGAATTTCTCGGGCTCCGCGCGTTCGACGACAAGCCCTTGGTCAATGAAAACCACTTCGTGCGAAATCGCACGGGCGAAATCCATTTCGTGCGTCACGATGACCATCGTGAAGCCGTCCTCCGCCAGGGTTCGCATCACGGATTGGACTTCACCGACGAGTTCAGGGTCGAGTGCGGAGGTCGGTTCGTCGAACAGGATGACCTCGGGGCTCATTGCCAGTGCCCGGGCAATTGCCACGCGCTGCTTCTGTCCGCCGGAAAGGGTCCACGGATAGGCATCAATCTTGTGCGACATGCCTACCTTGTGCAGCAGTGAGCGTGCTCGTTCTATCGCTTCGTCGCGCGCCACGCGCTGCACGTGAACCGGCGCCTCGATCACGTTCTCCAGTACCGTCAGATGCGGCCAGAGATTGAAGCTCTGGAACACCATTGCGGTGCGTGCGCGCATGTGCGCCAATTCGCGCCCGGACATTGGCGTCTTGCCGTCTGCCCGGATGCCAATGCGTTCGCCTGTGATGTGTATCGATCCGCTGTCGGGCTGTTCCAGCCAGTTGATACAGCGCAGCATGGTGGATTTTCCTGAGCCGGAGGAACCTAGCACGCTTACTGTTTTACCTCGCTGCACCTGGAAGTCGATGCCTTTGAGCACTTCCACGTTGGCGAAACTTTTGCGCAAGCCGCGCACGTCGATGACGGGCATGTTGTCATTCATAGCTGAGTCCTCGGGTTTTGGCTAAGCGGCCGAGCAACCGCAGACAAGTTTCGATGCCCAGGCTCACTATCCAGTACAGTGCGATCGCGGTGATAAATGCCGGCATCGGAATAAAGTAGATCGACTGCACATCGTTGGCAGCCGCCGTCAACTCAAAGACGGTAACAATCGAGAGAAATGCTGTGTCCTTCAGGCAGCAGATCAACTGGTTGCCAAACAGAGGGCCTGATCGCAAAATCATTTGCGGCAGCAGGATGCGTCGGTACATGCCGAATGGCGTGTACCCGTGAGCCTGCGCCGATTCGGCCTGGCCTTGCGGCAGCATGGCCCGTGCGGCTCGCAGGATCTCCGCGAAGTAGCATGCGTGATAGCTGACCAGCGCTACGATGCCGGCGGTCCATGCGTCGAAACGGATGCCCGCTTCGGGTAGACCGTAATACAGCAGGTAGACGTAGATCAGGAACGGCGACATGCGCAGCAGATCCAACAGCGCACGTAGACCGCGGCGTGGCAGGTTTTGATATCCCTCCAGCAGATAAACGAGACAGCATGCAGTGACGAAGGCCAAGAAAGATGCCAGCAGGAAGAGCAGCAGTGTGTTGGCGAATCCCAGCAGAATATGATCGGCATGGGACCAGACGGTAAGCCAGGATTGCATGGAGTCTCCTTACATCGCCAAGCGGCTGGCATAACGGTCGACCATGCGCTGAAGCCAGACCAACACGCCGATGATCAACAAGTACATCGCGCCCGCGGCCAAGATTGGGGGCAGCGGTTCGTAGGTTACGGCGCCGATCCGGTAGCTCACGCGCGTCAAATCAACCAACCCCACCATGGCGATTGCCGGGCTGCTCTTGACCAGCAGCGACATTTCGTTCACCAGCCCTGGAAGGCTGGTGATTACCAGCTGCGGCAGTATGATCCGCCGCAGCATCAAGTCCTGCGTCATGCCCGCTGCCTTGGCTGCTTCGATTTGATCGCGCGGGAAGGTTGAGAAGGCCGAGCGCCAAATTTCAGCATTGAAAGCTGTGGTGTTGATCGTCATCGCGGCCACGGCGATGATCCGCCGATCGATGTCCCAGCCGAGCGACGGCGCCGCGACGAACAGGAACAGAACCAGCGTGACCAGCGGGGTTGCACGAACCACGCTCACATATAACGACAGGATCTGGCCAAGCAAGGGAATGCGCGCGCCGCGTAGCATCGCCATGCCCAGACCCAGCACGATACCCAGCGCGATCGAAATCCCGGAGACCCACAACGTTATCCAGGCCCCGCCAAGGATTTCCGACCAGAAGGAGGAATCCATTATCGGCTCCCTTGACGAAAGGGCTGGATACGTTGCTGTGCCGCGCGGCGCTTTTCGGCGGCCGGTTGGCGCCGGCTCATTTGGCAGCGCTCAACTGGCGCAGTTGTTCGACCGACGAGATCGGCTCATGTGGCAGGTCTGGGAAGGTCATGCCAAACCACTTCTGCTGCAGTTCCTTGAGCTTGCCGCTCTCGCGTAGATGTGTGGCAAAACCTGTCAAGAATTCCAGTACTTGATCGTTGTCCTTGGCGATCGGCCATGCGATGAAGCCGAGACCAGTCGTCGCTTCGCCCAGCGCGAACACTTTCGGTTTCTCTCGTACCAGCACCGAAGCGTTAACCACTGAGTTAACGGCGTAGTCCAGCCGGCCGTTGGCGAGATCGGTATAGACCTCGGGGTATGACTGATACTGCACCACTTTGCCTAGTTTTCCGCCCAGCGCCTGCAACTTGGCATCCAATTGGCTCAGACGTGCGAGCTGGGCACCGCCGGCTTGGACCCCCACTGTCTTGCCGCTCAGATCTTTGATGCTCTTGATGCTGTCGTCGTTGGCGCGCTTGATGTAATGGGAAATATCGGCGCCGACTGGAGGCGCATAGTTAAAGGCAGCCAATCGTTCTTCGGTCACACCGGCGCCAGTGATGGCCGCGTCGTATTTGCCAGCCGTCACGGCGGCGAGCAAACCGGTCCAAGGTAGAACTTCTTGCTGTACCTTGAACGGCGCGTAGGCGCGCAATTCGTTGATGACGTCCTTGTGAAAGCCGTCGGGCTTGCCATCCTTGATGAACTCGAAGGGGTAGAAGTCGTCTTCGGTGACGACGTTCATCACTCCCCGTTTCTTGATTTCGCCGAGGGTGGCGGCACTGGCGGCGCTGCTGCCCAAGCCGACTAGCATTGCGGCACCAGCCATAATGGCCAGACGTCGTGACGCGTTGACCTTGTCATGCTCTTGTGTCGTTGTCTCCAAACGATTCATTGCCTGTCTCCTTAGCGGCCTGTCTGGCTCATGTCTTTGCTTGGACTCGCCTAGCCGCGGTACCTCACCCTGCCAAGCGGGTCACGGATAGGTTTGGTGCATCTAGCACCTGGACGAAATTTTATTTCTCAGATAGCCTATGAAAATCTCTGATTTCAAATTCAAAATGCAATTTTTTTGCATTTTGGGTGTTTTTCGAGGAATATCATTCAGCCATGCTTCCCACACTGGACAGTTTTGATTTGCAGTTGCTGGCGCTAGTGCAAGAGAACGCCCGTCTGTCACAAGCTGAGTTGGGGGCGCGCGTGAATCTCTCGACGGCGGCGGTTAACCGCCGCCTCAAACGGTTGGCTGACGATGGTGTGATCAAGCGTTACGCGGCGGAGGTGGAGCCAGCGGCAGTGGGGTATCCGCTGACGATCATCGCGGGTGTGGAAACCGAGAGCGAACGCGTCGATCTCCTCGACGAAATGAAGCAGGCATTCGCCTTATGTCCCGAAGTGCAACAGTGCTATTACGTGACTGGTGACTGGGATTTCATTCTTATCTTCACCGTGAACAACATGGAGCATTACAACGCGCTCACACGTCAGCTGTTCTTCACGAACAACAATGTCAAACGGTTCAAGACTTTCGTGACAATGAGCCGAGTCAAGGTCGGGCTATCGTTGCCCCTGTCATAGGAAATCCCGGGGCAATGCACAGCAGTGTAGACTACTGGAATTTATCCCCATGGCCCTGCGCGCCACCATTTACAAAGCTGATCTGCACATTGCCGACAGCGACCGCCATTATTACGGCAGTCATTCGCTCACCATCGCCCGTCATCCGTCCGAAACCGACGAGCGCATGATGGTGCGTCTCCTGGCCTTCGCCCTGAACGCCCACGAAGACCTGGCTTTCACCAAGGGGCTGAGCGACACCGACGAGCCCGACGTCTGGCGCAAGGAACTCACCGGCGACATCGCCGACTGGATCGAAGTCGGCCAGCCGGACGATCGGCGCATCCTCAAGGCCTGCGGCCGTTCCGAGCATGTGTTCGTCTACTGCTACAGCCACGCCAGCAATATCTGGTGGGACGGCATCAAGAACAAGCTCGAGCGCGCCCGCAATCTGCGCGTCATCCATTTCCCGTCGGAGCAGGCCCAGGCGGTCGGCAAGCTGGCCGAGCGCACCATGCAGGTCCACGTCAACATCCAGGACGGCGAGGCCTACGTCTCGACCGACAAGGGGCAGGTGACGGTGGTGCCGGAGAGCTGGCGGTAACAGCCTCGGTTCCGGGCGAGCGTCAAGCCGACGGCATGGCCGGCGGCCATCGATGCGTTTCTCCCTGGCACGACTGGCACCAGGCATAGAGGGCTTCGTACAGGATCATGCCGTGCTGAAGCATGAGCTGATCGTCGGCGAACAGGTGCGATAGCCCCAGCGACATGGCGTACAGCCCGCCAGACTGCGGCGTCAGGTCCAGCCGCGAGGTGTCGGCGCCGCGCACGATCGCCGCCAATTGCCGCAGCGCCGGGTCTTCTTGCAGCTTGTACTTGTCGAGAAAAGCGTCAAAGCTGCACTGTTCGCCGACGTGCGACAGCTCCACGCCGGGAATGTCGTAGGGGATCGCGCCCGTTTCCTGAGCGACGCGCAAGACGTCGCCCGGCTGCACGTAGAGAAACTCCGGTTCCTTGTCGATGAACCGGCCGATCAGCCACGGGCAGGCAATGCGGTCGATCTTGGGGCGTTCGCGGGTGATCCATTTCATGATGATCTCCTCGGAAAATGTTTAGGGCCTGTACACACTAAAAGGAGCCTCGCATGAGCACGCAAAAGAGCGCCTATCAAGGCGCGAAGCGCAGCCGTGGTGGTGCCACGGCGAGCATTCGCAACGCAGAGAGGCGCTCTTTTG
>Ga0154006_1000908_pt1 | contig 10168 bp, 10 predicted proteins | sample TSFL090MetaG_FD_104747 | JGI IMG/M metagenome (GOLD analysis project Ga0154006, IMG submission 104747) | Attine ant fungus gardens microbial communities from Florida, USA - TSFL090 MetaG | ecosystem: Host-associated > Fungi > Mycelium > Unclassified | place: USA: Florida, Wakulla State Forest... | reverse complement strand
GCTAGTGCGCAATAGGCTGGGCCTTGCCGGCCTGCTCGACGCCGGTATGCGGATGCGCCAGCTGCTTGACGACGAGTGCGGCGGCCGACACGATGCCGCCGATCGCCAGCACCGAGAAAATGCCGGAAAAGTCGTAGTGCTCGGCCGTCAGCGCGGCGACCAGCATCGAGCCGGCGATGCCGCCGAAGCGGCCGATGCCCAGCATCCAGGCCACGCCGGTGCCGCGGCCGGCCGTGGGGTAGAAGGCCGCGGCCAGCGCCGGCAGCGACGATTGCGCGGTGTTCATCAGCACGCCGGCCACGAAGACGATCAGCATCAGCAGGCCGGCGTTGCCGACGGCCTGGCCGACCAGGTAGATGCTGAGCGCCGTGAGCGCATAGCAGGCGGCGACGATCTTCTTGCCGTTGAAGCGGTCCATCAGCACGCCGCTGAGGATGGCGCCGACGCCGCCCAGGGGAAAGAGCGCCGAGGTCAGCGTGGCGCTTTGCGGGCTGAGGCCGGCCTCCTTGAGCAGCACGGGCATCCAGTTGATCACCCCGTAGAAGATCACCAGTCCCATGAAGTAGGCCAGCCACAGCATGATCGAGCCGACCAGGTGCGTGCGCGACACCACCACCTGGGCGCCGCTGGTGTTGTTGGCGGCCGCGGCTTCGCCGGTGGTGAAGGACTCGGCCGCATCGGCATCGGGCGAGATGCGGCGCAGGGCGGCGCGGATCTTTTCGGCAGGCTTGCCGCGAACCGCCATGTAGCGCACCGATTCAGGCAGCTTGACCAGCATGATGAGCACCAGCAGCAGGGGCACCACGCCGCCGAGGACCAGCACGCTGCGCCAGCCGAATTGCGGAATCATCCATGCGGCCAGGAAGCCGCCGAAGGCCGCGCCGACCGGAAAGCCGCAGAACATGGTGTTGGTGATCAGGGCGCGGCGCGATTCGGGGCAGTACTCGGTCATCATCGTGACGGCATTGGGCATGGCCGCGCCCAGGCCTATGCCCGTGATGAAGCGCAGGGTGGTCAGTTGCTCGAGGCTGCCCGCATAGGCCGAGGCCAGGCAGGCCAGGCCGAAGATCGTCACCGAACCGAGCAGCATGGTGCGTCGGCCGAGCCGGTCGGAAAGCGGGCCCGAGACAATCGCGCCGCAGGCCAGGCCGAACAGCGCCGCGCTGAGCACCGGCGCCAGCGCAGGCTTGTCGAGATGCCATTCGCCCAGGAGCGAGGGCGCGATGAAGCCGATGGATGCGGTGTCGAAGCCGTCCAGCAGGACGATGGTGATGCAGATCGCGAACACCAGCCACTGAAAGCCCGAAAACGGGCGGGCGTTGATGAATTCTCGTATGTCGATTGAGCGGGTGTCGTTCATGTCGTCCTCCTTCGTGTCGAAGCCGTGGCGTCATGGGCGCGCCCCGGTGCATCCCGGCCGTGGCGTGGTGGCCGCCGGTCGATTTGTGATTTTTGAGTATTGTCCGCTAGACAAACAGGCCAAAAGCCCCTTTTATATGGCACTTTTCGAAAATTTTCGGGTTTCCCCTAGGGCCTGCTGGCGCCAAAAGGAGTCAGGCGCCGGCCGGCTTTCAGGAGAGCGCACGCAACTGCTGGCGCAGCTGATCGACCTCTTCCGGAGAAAACTGCTTTTCGATTTCGGCATGCGTCTGCACCCACAGGGGGAATGCCTGGGCGAGCAGGCGCTGGCCGGCCGGCGTCAGGCTGAGCAGGCGGCTGCGCTTGTCGTTCGGATCCTGCTCGATGACCACCAGTTCCCGTCTCTCGAGCGGCTTGAGCGCGGCCGTCAGCGTGGTGCGATCCATCGCCAGCAGGGACGACACATCCTTCATTGCCGGCGGGTGCGGCCGGTTGAGCGACATCAGCAGGGAAAACTGCCCGTTCGTGAGATCCAGCGGGCGCAAGACGTCGTCGAATATTCGCGCAAGGTTGCGCGCCGCCCGTTGCATGTGCAGGCACAGGCAGCAATCGCGCACCATCAAGGTCGCGTCGTAGGGGACTTTTTTTACCGGCGCCATATTGTAATTGTGTTGATATCAACCTATATTATCAAAACCCGACGGGCAATACCCGTTTTGCCCGCTACATCCGACGTAGGAGGATACATGAGCGATCAACAATTATTTCTCGCTGTTTTCCTTGGCCGCGAGGATAGTCCGAACATGAAGGCGTGGCAGGCCCTGTCCGAAGAACAGCGGCAGGCCAGGCATCTGCAAGGCATGGCTGCATGGAAGGCGTGGGCCCAGAAGCACCAGGCGGCGCTCGTCGAAATGGGGGGGCCGCTCGGCAAGACCAAGACCATCGGTGCGCACGGCATCGAGGATACGAGCAATACGATGGGGGCATTCTCGGTGGTGCGGGCCGCCACGCACGAGGAGGCCGCCCGGATGTTCGAAGGCCACCCGCACTTCACGATCTTTCCCGGAGAGACGATCGACGTCATGCCGATTCTCCCTATCCCCGGAGCCTGATCGATGCAGGGAGACGGTGCCGCGGAATCCGACGCGGCATCCGTCGCACGTACGACAAATTCGCCTCGACGATTTGGAGACTTGTGATGAGACTTTACGGATTTGCCGGGACCCGTTCGCAACGGGCGCTCTGGGGACTGAACGAAGTCGACGCCGACTTTGAATATGTGTCGGTCAATTTGCCCGAAGGCGAGCACAGGCGGCCCGAATTCCTGCGCATCAATCCAGTGGGAAGGGTCCCTGTACTGATAGACGGTGACCGTATCATTCCGGAATCGGCGGCAATCGTGCTATATCTCGCGGACAAATATCCGGAGAAAGGCCTGCTGCCTGTCGATCTCGAAGAGCGGGCGCAAGCTTACCGCTGGATCATGTTCGCGGTCACCGAGCTCGAACAACCGCTCTGGCGCATCAGCCGGCACACCTTCCTGTATCCGCCGGACAGGCGCCTGCCTGCCGATATCGAACTGGCGCGGGACGATTTCATGAGCATGGCCGCGATCCTCGAAGAACATCTCAAGGGTCGTGAATTCATCATCGGCGACAAGCTCAGCGCTGCCGACTGCGTGACGGTCTATCTGATCGACTGGGCCAATGAACAAGGCTTGATCCAGACTTTTCCGCGCTTGCGGGAATATCTTGAGCGCTTGTATGCCCGGCCCGAAGCGCCGCAGCGTATCGCCGCGACGCGTTGACGTCACGGCTGCGGCGCTGAACGGGACATCCCGCGTTGATATCCCTGCGCGGCCCGCAGCAGCTGCCGTGTGTACTCGTGTTGCGTCCGGTTCTGCCGGATGGCTTCGGCATCGGTGTGTTCGACGATTTCGCCCTGGCGCATCACGGCGATGCGCGTGCACAGGAAGTTCACCACGGCCAGGTTGTGGCTGACCAGCACCACGGTCAGGCCGTGTTCGCGGTGCAGCCCGCGCAGCAGGTTGAGGATTTCGGCCTGCACCGACACGTCCAGCGCCGAAGTGGGCTCGTCGAGCAGCAGCACGCGCGGCTCGACGATCAGGGCGCGAGCGATGGCCACGCGCTGGCGCTGCCCGCCCGAAAGCTGGTGCGGATAGCGAAAGCGGAAGGCCGCGCCCAGGCCCACCGAGCGCAAGGCCGCGTTGATGCGTTCGTCATGCCTGTCCAGGCCCTTGATCGCCAAGGGCTCGCGCAAGGTGCGATCCACGGTAAAGCGCGGATGCAGCGAAGCATAAGGGTCCTGGAACACCATCTGCACATCGCGCGTGCCGGCTGCCGTGCCCAGCGCAATGCGGCCCGAGCTGACCGGCGTCAGGCCGCCGATGGCGCGCAGCAGCGTCGTCTTGCCCGAGCCGGATTCGCCCACCAGGCCGTAGGCTTCGCCCTCGGCAACCTGGAAGCTGGCGTTGCGCACCGCATGCACCGTGCCGCCGTGGCCCGGGAAGCTGATGTCGACGGTCTGTGCATCGATCATGCCGGGTCTCCGTCGGCGGATTCCAGCCAGGCAGGATCGCGCTGCATGACGGGCAATGGCCCGGGTTGGCCGGACAGTGTGGGGCTGGCGGCGAGCAGGGCGCGGGTATAGGGGTGCCGTGCCTGGTTCAGCTCGCGTGCGGCACAGGTTTCGAGCACGCGGCCGGCGTACATCACCGCCACGCGGTCGCAGAAGGCGCCCACCAGGGGCAGGTCGTGGCTGATGAAGATCAGCCCCGTGCCGTGTCGGGCGATCATGTCGTCCAGCACATCCAGCACCTGCATGGCCACCAGCACGTCGAGCGCGCTGGTGGGTTCGTCGGCCACCAGGAGGCGCGGGCCGTTGGACACCATCATGGCGATCATCACCCGTTGTCCCATGCCGCCGGAGAGTTCGTGCGGGTAGGAGGCCGCTACGCGTTTCGGGTCGCGGATGTGCACGGCGGCCAGCGCAGCGAGGATCTGCTCATCCATCTCGCGCCGCACCATGCCGGGGCTGCGCAGGGCGCAGGCTTCGCGCATCTGCCGGCCCACGGTCATGACAGGGTTGAGCGAGTATTTGGGGTCTTGCAGAATCATGCCCATTTCGCGGCCGCACAGCCGGCGGCGCTCAGGCTGCGGCATGGCGAGCAGGTCGCGGCCATCGAAACGCAGGGCCTGGGCCGACATGCGGGCGTTGGGCGGCAACAGGCCCAGCAGCGCGCGGCCGGTCAGCGATTTGCCCGAGCCCGATTCGCCGACGATGCCCAGGCGCTCGCCCGGCGCGAGCGTCAGCGACACGTCGCGCACGGCGTGTCGCCATTGTTGATCGGGACCAGGGAAGGCAATGCCCAGGCGGTCGATTTCGCACAGAGCCGAGGCGGTATTCACATCAGTCTCCATGGCGCGGATCGAAGGCATCGCGCAGGCCGTCGCCCAGCAGATTGAAGGCCAGGCTCACCGCCAGGATGGCCAGGCCGGGCAGGGTGGAGACCCACCAGGCGTCGAGCAGCACGTTGCGGCCCGAGGCCACCATATAGCCCCATTCGGGGCTGGGCGGCTGCGCGCCCAGGCCCAGAAAGCCCAGGCCCGCCACGCTCAGGATGATGCCGGCCATGTCGAGCGTGGCCCGCACGATGACCGACGAGGCGCACAGCGGCATGATGTAGCGCGTGAGCAGCCGCAGCCTCGATGCGCCCTGCATGCGCGCCGCATGGATGAAGTCGGCCTGTGTCCAGCGCAGGGTCTCGGCGCGGGCCAGGCGCGCGTAGGCCGGCCAGGCCGTGATCGAGATGGCGATCACCGCGTTGAACACGCCGGGGCCGAGGGCGGCAGCCAGCGCCAGGGCCAGCACGATCTTGGGAAAGGCCAGCGCGATGTCCGTGACCCGCATCAACACGCGGTCCACCCAGCCGCCGAAAAACCCCGCCGCCGTGCCTATCAGCATGCCGATGGGCACCACCACCACGACCACCAGCACGGCTATGGCCAGCGTCAGGCGCGCGCCGTGCACCAGACGCGAGAGTATGTCGCGCCCGAGCTGGTCGGTGCCCAGCCAGTGGCCGGGGCTGCCCGGCGGCAGCAGCCGGTCGGCCAGCACTTGTATTGTCGGGTCGGGCATGGGCAGCAGCGGGCCGATCAGCGCAACGAGCACCAGCAGCGCCAGCACCACCAGGCCGCACAGCGACAAGGGGTTGGACACCAGCCGACGCCAGCGCCGGTAGGCCTGGCCCAGGGCGGCCTGCGCGCGCGATGCGGGTTCGGGGCTGAGGAGCCAGGCGCGATAGCTCGCGCTGCGCGCCAGGCGAGTGGTCGAGGCCGTCATGTGCGCACCCGCGGGTCGAAGATCCGGTACAGCACGTCCGTCAGCAAGTTGATGAGTATGAAGAGGGCGCCGATCACCAGCGTGCAGCCCAGCACCGCGCTCATGTCGGCATTGAGCAGCGCGCCCGTCAGGTACGAGCCGATGCCCGGCCAGGCGAAGACGATCTCGGTGAGCACCGAACCCTCCAGCAGATTGCTGTAGGTGAGCGCGATGATGGTCAGCAAAGGCACGGCGATATTGCCGAAGGCGTGCCGCCACACCACGCGCCATTCGGGCACGCCCTTGACGCGCGCCGTGGCGATGTACTCCTGGCTGAGCTGCTCGAGCATGAAGGCGCGCGTCATGCGGCTGAGGTAGGCCACCGAGTAGTAGCCCAGGATGAGGGCCGGCAGGACAATGTGCGAGAACGCGTTGAAGAACACCTCCCACTCGCCGGCCAGCGCCGCGTCGATCAGCAGGCTGCCGGTGCGCATGTCCACCATGTCGTCGTAGGCCGGGTCCACGCGGCCGGGGCCGCCCACCCAGTGCAGCCGCACATAGAACACCAGCAGGCCCACCATGCCCAGCCAGAACACGGGCATGGAGCTGCCGATCAGGCCGACAAAGCGCGCTACGTGGTCGATCGCGCTATTGTGGCGCCGGGCCGCGGCCACGCCCAGCGGCACGCCGATCAAGATGCCGATGATCGTGGCCAGCGTGGCCAACTCGAGCGTGGCGGGAAACACGCGCAGGATGTCGTCGATGACGGGGTTGGCCGTCAACAGCGAGGTGCCCAGCTTGCCGTGCAGCACGTCGCGCACATAAAAGTAGAACTGCGTGGCGAGAGGCTGGTCCAGCCCCATCTGCGCGCGGGCTGCCGCATAGGCGCTGGCCGAGGCCCGGTCGCCCAGCACGGCCAGCACCGGGTCGATGGGCACCTTGCGGCCGATGAAAAACGTCACCGCCAGCAGTCCCGCAAAGGTGGTTGCCAGCGTCAGCACCCAGCCGGCGAGGCGCACACCGCCTTGCCACAACCGCATCGCGCCTGCGCTCATTGCTTCTTGATGCGGCGGTACGACACCAGGTCGTTGATGGGGCCGACTTCGATGCCGCTCACGCCGGGCTTCATGGTCACCTGCGACATGCGCTGGAACATGATCACGAAGGGCGAGTTTTCCATCATCTGCTTCTGCATGGCGCGGTAGCGCTCGGCGCGGCGCTGGGCATCGGGCTCGGCCAGGGCGGCGTCGGTGTCCTGGGTGAGCTGCGGGATGTCCCAGCTATTGCGCCAGGCCAGCATCTTGTACGGGGAGCCGTCCGAGTTGTCGGGGTTCCAGGCATAGCCTTGCGCGTTGCTGTGCGGGTCGATGTAGTCGGCCGACCATTCGCCGATGTAGATGTCGTGCTGGCGCGCGCGGTATTTGGCCAGGGTCTGCTTGTTGTCGCCGGGGATGAGTTCGACCTGGATGCCGGCCAGCGCCAGGTTGGCCTGGATGGCCTGGGCGATCTCGCCATAGGGGTAGCCATTGCGCATGTCCATGGTCACCTTGAAGCCATTGGGCAGGCCGGCCTTGGCAAGCAGCGTCTTGGCTTTTGCGACGTCCTGGTGGAAAGGATTGTCGTTGACCGCGCCCAGGAACCCCTCGGGCAGGAAGGCCTGGTGCACCTTGTACGTGTTCTTGGCAATGTGGTCCTGGATGCCCTGGTAATCGACCAGCCACTTGATGGCTTGCTGCACCTCGGGTTTTGCGAGCTTGGGGTTTTTCACATTCAGGCCCAGGTACAGCAGCGTGGCCTGCGGCACGGCCAGCGAGGCGGCCTTGCCGCTCTTGGCCAGCGCCTCCAGGTCGTTGTCGCCCAGGTTGCGGGCCATGTCGGCGTCGCCGTTTTCAAGCAGCAGGCGCTGGCCTGAGGCCTCGGGCACATGCTTGAGCACGATGCGCTTGAGCCCTGCCGGGTCGGGGTGGGCGTCGTCGCGGGCGAGCACCAGGCTTTCGTTGGCGGTCCACTTCACCAGCTTGTAGAGGCCCGAGCCGGCCTCGTGGGTGCGCAGCCAGGCATTGCCGAAGTCGCCGTTCTGCTCGTGTTGCTGCAACAGCTTGCGGTCGACCACCGAGGCGGGCCAGGCGCCCAGCACATTGAGCACGAAAGTCGGGGCATAGGCCCGGTCGGTGGTGATGCTGACCGTGCCGTCGTCGACTTTCTTGACGTTTTTGGCCGCATTGGCGGCGGTGAGGCCGATGCCTTGCAGCACTGCGGCCGCGCCCTTGTCCAGCAGCACGCAGCGCTGGATGGACCAGGCCACGTCGTCGGCCGTCAGCGCGTTGCCCGAGTGGAACTTCAGGCCCGGGCGGATCTTGAAGGTATAGGTGAGGCCGTCGGCGCTCACGCTCCACGACTGCGCCACGTCGCCGTTGAACCTGGACGGATCCGCCAGGTCGACCCGCACCAGGCGGTCGTAGGTGTTGGCGATGTATTCCTCGGGGAAGAGCTCGTAGACCTCGCCCGGGTCGAGCGTGGAGAATTCGTCGAGCATGGTGGCCATGACCAGCATGTCCTTGGGCGTGGCGGCCTGGGCGGGCTGGGCCGAACCCAGGGCCGAGGCCAGCGCGCAGGCCAGGATCGTCGAACGCAGCAGTGCGCTGCCGTCAAATGCCAGTTTCATGGAATCTCCCGCGTTGGTGCGCCGAGGCGGCCAATAGGCTTGCCGCTCGGGCGCGATGAGCAAAAATGTGGCAGCGCACCAGGGGGGTGTCAATTGGAGAAAGTGCGCAGCCGCATTGCTGCGCGGGACCGCGCTTAGAATTTCTTGAAAGGCGATTCAAAATATTTCCGCTTTCTCGCATTGAGCATGTCCGGCACATTGAGGCGTTGCCCATTACTTCTGCCGAGATTCTCTCATGCGTAAGAACTCCCGCTTCAGTCCGGCCCGCCGCGCCGTGGTCTCGGCCGCATTGCTGGGCGCGCTGGCCGCCCCGTTTTCCCAGGCCCTTGCCGCCGACAGCTATCCCGACCGGCCGGTGCGCATCATTGTCGGCTTTCCTCCAGGCGGCGCCACCGACGTGATCACGCGCCTGGTGTCGCAGAAATTGTCCGACAAGCTGGGCCAGGCTTTCATCGTCGAGAACCGCCCGGGCGCCGGATCCAATATCGCCAGCGAGTACGTGGCGCGTTCGAAGGCGGATGGCTACACGCTGCTGGTGCTGACGATCCAGAACGCCACCAATATGTCCATCTACAAGAACCTGCGCTACAACACGGAGAAGGACTTCATTCCCGTTGCGCAGTTCATGGCGTCGCCCAGCGTGCTGGTGACCTCGCCGGGCATCCCGGCCAAGGATCTCCAGTCGCTCATCTCCCTGGCCGGGGCCAACCCCCACAAATACAGCTATGCATCGACCGGCGTGGGCGGTTCTCCGCACCTGGCCGGGGAAATGCTCAAGGCGCGCACGGGCATCGACTTGCTGCACGTGCCCTACAAGGGCACGGCGCCCGCATTGATCGACGTCACCGCCGGCGTGGTGTCCGCCAGCTTCATGACTACCCTGGGCGTGCTGCAGCAGATGCAAAGCGGCCAGGTCCGGCCGATCGCGGTGGCCTATTCCTCGCGCCTGCCTGAGCTGCCCGACGTGCCGACGATGGCCGAGGCCGGGGTGCCCGATTTCGAGGTGGTGTCGTGGAACGGCCTGGCCGCGCCCGCCGGCACGCCCCAGGCCGTGATCGACAAGCTCAGCGATGCGGTCGAGGAGATCCTCGAGTCGCCCGAAATGCAGGAGCGCGTGAAGGAACTGGGCGGGCAGGCCGTGCTGCGCTCGCAAAAGGACTTCACCGCCTATGTTCACAGCGAAACCGCCAAATGGGGCGTCGTGGCCAAAGCCGCCAAGATCGAGCTGGAGTAAGGGCCGCCATGTCTATTGCGTTGATTACGACAGGCGGAACCATAGTCTCTAAAAAGGCGGCGGACACCGGTCTGGCGGCGCCGGCATTGGGCGGCGAGGCATTGCTGAAGGCGATCGGCGGCTACGGCCAGGTGGGCCGGGTCGAGGTCGTCGACGTGTTGCGCGTGCCGTCGCCCCTGATCGGGCTGGATGACTGGCGCGCGCTGCACGCTGCCGTATTGCGCGGACTCGCACGCGCCGATATCGAGGGCGCGGTCATTACCCACGGCACTTCCACCCTGGAAGAAACCGCGTGGTTCCTGGACCTGACCCTGGGGGCGGACAAGCCTGTGGTGCTGACCGGGGCGCAGCGCAACGCGTCCGAACCCGACAGCGACGGGCCGCGCAACCTGTTCAATGCATTGAAGGTCTGCGAGTCCATGGCCGCTCGGCGCATGGGCGGCGTGGTCGTGGCGCTCAACGACAGCATCCACGCCGCGCGCGAGGTCACCAAGAGCCAGACGCTGAATGTCGAGACTTTCAATTCCGGCACATGGGGGGCGCTGGGCCAGGTGCGCGCCGGACGGGTC
>Ga0154006_1000907_pt1 | contig 10173 bp, 11 predicted proteins | sample TSFL090MetaG_FD_104747 | JGI IMG/M metagenome (GOLD analysis project Ga0154006, IMG submission 104747) | Attine ant fungus gardens microbial communities from Florida, USA - TSFL090 MetaG | ecosystem: Host-associated > Fungi > Mycelium > Unclassified | place: USA: Florida, Wakulla State Forest... | reverse complement strand
TCGACCACGCGCTTGAGCACCCAGCGGATCGACGAACCGTCGGCCGGCGGTTGCGCGACGCGGTATTCGTCGACTTCCAGCACATATTGATAGCCGGGCTGGTACGCAAAGCCTTCGATGCCCGCGTACCACAGGCTCCACGGCTCGGCCGGGCTGCTGCGCACCTGCAGGCAGTCCACCGGTGCGACGCCCGTGCAACGCACCGGCTGCGGCGCGACATAAACGGTCCTGGACACGGGCCGGCCGTCGGCCGCGCGGGCCGCGGGCGCGTCCGGCGCGGCCGCGCCGGTCTGGCAGCCGGCGAGCAGCGTGCTGCCGGCAATCACGGCCGCGCCGAGCAGCATGGGGGTCTTGCGAATCATCGGAGGGTCCTCTGGAAGCGATGGCGGGCCGATTAGACGAACGGTGCGTCGAGAAAGTTCACAAACCGCTTACAACCCGCGTGCCGCCCCCCTCCTTCGCGGGAAGTCGCGTGTGCGCCGGCGCGCTCGGGGCTCGTATCCGCTGGCAGACCGCAAGCTGCAGAAGCTGAACCGCCAGGTGCGCGCGGAACACGCGGGCGACCCGCCGACGGTCGACGGCGGATTCTCCGTGCGGTGATCGTGTATTACCATCGGCGCTTCCTCGTACGCTTCGCGCTGCCTGCTCCGTCCCGCCACGGCCGCGCAGCGCCCCTGCTTCGCATGACCTCACCCGTTCCGTCCGACGCCGCGCTGCGGCCGCTGCCGATCGATGCGCTGACCGTGCCGGCCGCGCTCGACGGACGCGCGGGCACGAACCGCTCGACCGGCGCACATCCGCAGATCGCCGCGACCAACGATCTCGACGCCGTGCGCGCGTGGCTCGCGCGCTTCGTCGATACGCCCACCACGTTCCAGAACTATCGCAAGGAAGCGGAGCGCCTGCTGCTGTGGGCCGTGATCGCGTGCGGCAAGCCGCTTTCATCGCTCACGCACGAGGATCTCGTCGTCTACCGGCAGTTCCTGCTCGCGCCCGCGCCGGCCGACCTGTGGTGCGCGAACGGCGGCCGCAAGCATCCGCGCGGCGACCCGCGCTGGCGGCCGTTCTACGGGCCGCTGTCGGCGGCCAGCCAGCGGCAGGCGATGGTGATCCTGAACGTGATGTTCACGTGGCTCGTGCAGGCCGGCTATCTGGCCGGCAATCCGCTCGCGCTGTCGCGGCAGCGGCAACGGCGGCCCGCGCCGCGCGTCACGCGCCATCTCGGGCCGCCGCTGTGGCAGGCAGTCAAGGACGCGATCGCCGCGATGCCACGCGACGATGCGCGCGCATCCTTCCATGCGGATCGTGCGCGCTGGGTCTTCACGCTGCTGTATCTCGGCGGGCTGCGCATCACCGAGGCCGCCGACACGACGATGGGGCACTTCTTCGCACGGCGCGATGCGAACGGACACGATCGCTGGTGGCTCGACGTGACCGGCAAAGGCGGCCGGCAGCGGCTCGTGCCGGCCACCGCCGAGATGATGGCCGAGCTCGCACGCTACCGGCGCGCGCACGGCCTGCCCGCGCTGCCGGCGGACGGCGAGCCTACCCCGCTCGTGCTGCCGGTCGGCCTCACGCGCAAGCCGCTCACCCGTGCAGCGCTGCATCGCATCGTGAAGCAGGTGTTCCGGTTCGCCGCCGACCGGTTGCGTGCGCAAGGAGAAACCGGCGAGGAACAGGCGCGCGTGCTCGAGCAGGCGTCCGCGCACTGGCTGCGTCACAGCGCGGGCTCGCACATGGCCGACGGCCGCGTCGACCTGCGGCTCGTGCGCGACAACCTCGGGCACGTGTCGCTGACGACCACCAGCCAGTATCTGCATGCGGACGACGACTGGCGACACAGCGAAACCGACGAGAAGCACCGGATCGGCTGGTAGCCGCTCAGGTCAACGCGCCGCGCGGTTCAATACGCGAGCCCGCCGCCGTGCTCCTCTGCGGTTGATCGCGCGGCAGTCGCGCGCGATCAATACACGGCCACCCAATGCCCGGGCACCCACGCCCAGTGGTTGCCGGCCCACCGGTAATGGCCCTTCGCCCAGCGATAGCCGGGGGCCGGCGGCGGCGCCACCACCTCGGCGACCGGCGCGGGCTGCGGCGGCCGCGCGGGTTCGACCACGCATGCGGACATCAGCGCCGCGCTCGTTGTCACCAGTGCGGCAAGCGATACGGATCGGATCTTCATCGTCGGTTCTCCCTGTTGTGTCGTTGGTTGGACGGTGCCTTTACGGGTGTCCGCGCATGCCGCGTATCACGCCGTGCCGCGCACGAGGCCCGTCATCGGCCGCGTCGCACCGCTGTCCGCGAACAGCGTGGCTGCCGTACGGCCCGGATCGAGCCGCAAACTTTCGGCGGCCGCGCCCGCGATCAGCGCGTCGAGCGACGCGGTTGGCCTCAGGTCGCGCCCTTCGTACAGGTCGCCCGGCCGCAAGCCAGGCCAGTCGGCGATCACGCGGCCGCCTGCCACCGCCCCGCCCGCCAGCATCGCAACCGATGCCTGCCCGTGATCGGTGCCGCCCGTGCCGTTCACGGCGGCCGTGCGGCCGAACTCGGTCACAACCAGCACGGTGGTCTGCTGCCATACCGGCCCGAGACCATCGCGCAACGCAGCGAGCATCGTGTCGAGCGCCTTCAACTGATTCGCGAGTCGCGCGTTCTGCGCGCTGTGCGTGTCCCATCCGCCCGTCTCGATCATCGCGATCCGCGGGCCGTCGTCGCGCGCCAGAAACGTCGCCGCGAGCGTGCCGACGCCCGCCGGGTCCTGACGCGCACGCGCATCGCCGGCGAGGCCGCGCGCGGCCATCGCCGATTGCCACAGCGGCCCGAGCTGTGCGTCGGCCTCGTAAAGCGTCGACACGCGCGCGAGCAGGTCGTCCGGCGCGGCCGGCAAGCCGGACGCCGCATACGACGCGGCCTGCACGCTGCCGCGCAATGCGAGCGGCACCGTCGGCGCGAACGCGATCGCGCGCTCGCGCGTCGCCGGCAGCATCGCGGCGAGCCGGTTCAGCCAGCCGTCCTTCACCTGATACGGCGCACGGCCGCCGGTCTCGAGCACGTTCTGGCCGTCGAAATGCGAGCGATCGCGATACGGCGACGCGATCGCGTGGACGAACAGCGCCTGCTTGTCGCGGTACAACTGCGCGGTCTGCACGAGCGACGGATGGAGCGCGAATGTGCCGTCGAGCCGCGTCGCGGCCGCCGTATCGATCGCGAGCGAGCCGCGCAGCGACGCATAAGCGGGCTCCACATACGGGACGACGATGTTCAGCCCGTCGGCCGCGCCGCGCTGGATCACGAACACGAAGCGCCGGTCGGTGTCGACGTTCGCGAACACGATGCGCGGCGCGACGAGGATCGCGCCTGCGCCTGCGGCGGCAACGCTCAGGAACTGTCGGCGTGAGAGTGCCATGGTCATCTCCGTTGGAAATCGGGCGACACGAGCAGCAGCGCGAGCGACGTCGTCGCGCTTTCGGCGCGCGACAGCGCGGTCGACGTCGATGCGCTCAACGAGCCGGCCAGCAGCGTAGTGCCGAGCGTGCGCGGATCGAGCCGGTCGCCGGTGCGCGCGGCGAGTTTTTGCGCGATCTCGACCCGGCGCACCAGCGCGTCGGGCGCGGCCCAGCTCGCGGCGACATCGTCGTAGCCGGCCGGCGAGCCTGGCCGCCACACCGGCTGGCCGAGTTGCGCGAGCAGCGGCGCAGCCTTCAGGTCGCCGGTGTCGCGCCAACCGAGCCCGCGCAGCGACGACACGGCCCACTCCCACGGCGTCTTGAACTTGCGATTGACCGGCGACCACGCGTCCGGCGCGTCGACGAGCGCGCGATAGACGGTCGGCAAATCGCCGCCGCTCGTCTCGAATGCGCGCGCGAGTTGCTCGGTGAGCGCGGGCGGCGGATCATCGGCGACGAAATGGCGGGCGAGCTGGAACGCGATATGCCGGCCCGTCGCCGGCGAATGCGCGAGATCGCTCAGGATCGCGCGCCCCTGCGCGTCGCCCGGCTGGTCGTACGTGCGGCCCATCACCGTGCGCGCGCCCGGTTCGTGCAGCTTCGCGCGGAACACGAACGTACCGGGCGCACCATCGCCCGGCTGCGGCCCGCGTCCGCCGGCGATGCTCCAGCCGGTCAGCGCACGCGCGAATTCCGTCACGTCCGCTTGCGTATAGCCGGTGCGGACGCCGAGCGTATGCAGCTCCATGATCTCGCGCGCGAGGTTCTCGTTCAGCCCGCGCTTCGCCGATGGGTTGCGTGCTTCGGCGCGCAGCGCGGCCGGACTGTCGGGGCCGACCGAACGCGCCTGGTCGAGGAACAACTGCATCGCCGGATGCTGCTCGACGGCGACGAGCATGTCGTCGAAGCGGCCGAGCACGTGCGGGCGGATCGCATCGCGCTCGAATGCGCCGGCGTACGCGGCGACCTGCCCCTTGTCGACCGACACCGCGAAATGGTTCGCCCAGAAGTGCACGAGACGCTCGACGAACGGCGCGGGCGTGTTCAGCGCACTGTTCAATCGCGCGGCGACGGCGCTGCGATACGCGTCGTAACCGTCGCGACGGATCGACTGCGCGGCCGCGCGGCTGGCCGCCGCGTCGTCGCCCGTCATTGCGTTGCGGGTGTTCGCGAAGCGCGTCGCGAGCGTCACCGCGTCCGGCTCGTCGGCCCATGCGGCCGGCCGTGCTTCGTAGCGGTCGAACTGGGCACGCAATGCGCGCTTGGGCTCGGCGGGCGGCGCTTCGTCGGCCCGCGCGCCGAGACCGAAGCGGTTCAGCGCGATGGCGGCCGGTGAGATGTCGTTCGGGTGGTCCATGACGGAGGCTCTCGCTCGCGATGCGTACCCGTGTTTAACGGGAGCCGGCGCGAAATCCGTCGCGGTGCGAGCGAAATATTTTGAGTGTGCCGCGCGGGCAGCGCACGTCTTGCGATTTGCTTTCGAACGACGACGGGGATTCGGCTGACGACGCACGGCGCGGATTGCCAAGGACCGCGAAGCGATGAAGTCGATGTCGCGATCCACCGTCGCGATGCCGATTTTGTTCTATCTGCCCGTTTCCCCGCGTGATCAACTGACGATCAATCTCGTTAGCCGACAAGGCGGGAACCATGAAACTGACCCGAATCGCTTTCGTTCTTCTCGGCTTGATCTGGGGATCCAACTTTATTTACATGAAATGGGCGGCCGCGTGGATCAGCCCGATGCAGATCGCCTTCCTGCGCGTGCTGTTCGGCTTCCTGCCGCTGGCGTTCGCCGCGTGGCGCCAGCGCGTGATTCATCGAAGCCAGGCCCGGCATTTGCCACACTTTTTCGTCATGGCGGCTGTCGCGACGGCGCTCTACTACGTGGCCATCGTGAAAGGCACGGCGCTGCTGCCGTCGGGGATCGCGGGCGTGCTGGGCGGCTCGATCGCGATCTTCACCGCGATCTTTTCGCTGCTCTTCCTCCGCACCGAGCCACTGAACCGGCTGATGGCCGTCGGCGTCGTCGTGGGGTTCGCCGGCATCGTGCTGATTGCGCGTCCGTGGGAGGGCGCGGGCAATCCGATCGATCCCGCGGGCGTCGCGTGGATGCTGGCCGGAGCGATCATCCTCGGGCTGTCGTACGTCTACGTGAAGCGTTTCCTGTCGCCGTTCGGCCTTCCGCCGCTCGCGCTGGTGACGTGGCAGATGGGCCTCGCGTTGCTGATCCTTGCCGTGCTGACGGACTTCACCGGGATCGATCGCATCGTTCACGACTGGCGGGCCGCGTCCGGTGTCGCCGTCGGGCTCGGCCTGCTCGGGACTGGCGTTGCCTACCTGCTCTATTACTTCCTGCTGCAAGAGCTGGGGCCCGTTGCGGCTTCAGGTTCGACGTACATCACGCCCACGGTTGCGCTCCTGATCGGATGGGCAGCCGGCGAACACGTGGGCGTGCTGGAAGCGAGCGCGATCGCGTTGGTACTGGCCGGCATCGCGCTGTTGCAGATCGGCCGGCAACGATCGGCTCGCGACATCGCCCAGTCGGTACGGGCTGCTCGAACCTGAAGCAAAGTGCGTTCCGTTCCATCGAACGGATGGAGGCGCCTTTTCACTGACAGCGCGGCACACGCGTTGACGAAACCAGTCCAAGACGCTCCGCTGCGCCCGGCGCTTCCTTCCGGATTGTCCGACGCGGCGGGGCAATCGGCGCGGTAACCGCTAGAATTGCGGTTTTGCCCGGAAACCGTCCATGTCTTTTGCCTCGCTCGGCCTGATCGATCCGCTGGTGCGTAATGTGCAGGATCTCAATTACCAGACACCCACGCCAGTGCAGGCCAAGGCAATTCCTGCCGTGCTCGGCGGCCAGGACGTCATGGCTGGCGCACAAACCGGCACCGGCAAGACGGCGGGGTTTGCGCTGCCGCTGTTGCAGCGGCTGGTGCAGCACGGCCCGGCGGTGTCCAGCAACCGCGCGCGCGTCCTGGTGCTGGTGCCCACGCGCGAGCTGGCCGAACAGGTGCTGCAGAGCTTCGTCGCGTACGGCAAAGGCCTCGATCTGCGATTCCTGGCCGCATACGGCGGCGTGAGCATCAACCCGCAGATGATGAAGTTGCGCAAGGGCGTGGACGTGCTCGTTGCCACGCCGGGCCGCTTGCTGGATCTCAATCGCCAGAACGCGGTGCAGTTCGATCAGGTCCAGACGCTGGTGCTGGACGAAGCCGACCGCATGCTCGATCTGGGCTTCGCACGCGAACTCAATGCGGTCTTCGCGGCGTTGCCGGCGCAGCGCCAGACGCTGCTGTTCTCCGCGACGTTTACCGATGACATCCGCGCGATGGCGGCGAGCATTCTGCGCAGCCCGGTCAACATCAGCGTCAGCCCGCCCAATGCCACGGCCAGCAAGATCAAGCAGTGGGTGGTGACGGTGGACAAGCGCAACAAGCCGGAGCTCTTCATGCATCTCGTGGCCGAGAACAAGTGGGAGCACGCGCTGGTGTTCGTCAAGACCCGCGCTGGCGTGGATTATCTGGCGGCCATGCTCGATGAAGCCGGTTATGCGGTCGACACCATTCACGGCGACAAGCCGCAACCCGCGCGCCTGCGGGCGCTGGAACGCTTCAAGACGGGCGAGGTGCAGATGCTGGTCGCCACCGACGTGGCCGCGCGCGGGCTCGATATCGACGATCTGCCGCTGGTGATCAACGTGGATCTGCCGATCGTCGCGCAAGACTATGTGCACCGGATCGGCCGTACCGGCCGCGCGGGTGCGAGCGGTGTGGCGGTGTCGCTCGTGTGTGCCGACGAGGCACCGCAACTGGCCGCGATCGAAGCGCTGATCCGGCAGACGCTGCGCCGCGAAGAAGAGCCGGGCTTCGAAGCCGAACACCGCGTGCCGGAAACGAGCGCGACGGGCCAGATCATCAAGAAGCCCAAAAAGCCGAAGAAACCCAAAGTGCCGCAAGCCGGGGCGACCGCCAAGCCCGCGCCCGGCAAAAAGCCGCGCCCGCAAGGTGGCGAAACCCGACGCAAGGCCGACGGGCCGCGCGCCGGGGCCGCGGCTGCCGGCGAAGGGATCGATAGAAGCGTGTTGCGCGGCAGCCCGTTCAGCGTGCAAAAGCCGCGCAGCAAACCCGCCGGCAAGCCGGCCGCGGGGTCAGGCAAGCCGGCCGGCAAACCCGCCGCCGGCCGCGGCAAACACCGCCCCTGATTCGATGCGACGCGGCGCTCACTGACTCCCCGCCGCCGGCTGCTTCTGCAACCGCGCCGGCAGCCGCCAGTTCCCGCTGCGCCGCAACCCGTCGACGAACTGCGCGCGCTCGTCCGGCGTCAACGTCGCCGCGAAATCGACGACGCTGCGCTCGACCTGCCCGCGCAACGCGCTATCCGCCGCGCGCGTACGGTCGAGCGCCGCATCGATCGCCGCCCGATCGAGTTGCGGCGCGGCCAGCAGGTCCAGCACCGTGATCCGCCCGTCACGCCCTTCCCGCGCGAAATCCCGGCCGTCCTTGCGCGCCGCCTTCAGCGCCGCCGCAAACTCGCGCTGGCGCGCCTCGGGCAAGGCATCCGCGGCGAAGCGCAGAGCCGTGTGCTGCGCGGGCATCCCCGCACCATGCAGGCCGCGATGCGTCGAGAACCACTGATACGCGCCGCCGCCGATCGCGCCGAGCATGAACACGTTCAGTACGACGGACCCGACGAGCATGAACTTCCAGCCGCGTTCGCTCATTCGTCGCCTCCGTCGATGCTCGGGCCGCCGAACGTCGTCGTCAGGTAGCCCGGTTCGTGTTGCGCGATCGGTGCGCTGCCGAGCATCAGCATCGACACGGCCACCGCGCCCGCCAGCGCGCCGGCCAGCCCGACGCCCGCGAACGCCGCGCCCGACCACCACACTTTGCCGCGGCGTCGCGCGCGTTGCGGTGCGGGCGCCGTCGCGACGATGCGTTCGACCAGCGCCGGCGCCGCTGGCGCAACCTTGTCCTGCATGAGCCACGCATCGAGCTCGGCGGCCTCGTCGAGTGCCTCCAGCGCGTCGCGCGGATGCGCTTGCGCCCACGCTTCGGCCGCCGCGCGTTCGTCTTGCGGCCAGCGCCGCGCATCCGAGCCGTACGCGGCGACGATGGTACGGAATCGTTCGGGTGTCATCGCTTGTCCTCGCTAGGTGGATCGCCGGCCAGTTGCGCGCGCAAGTTGCGCCTCGCGCGCGCGAGCAGGCTTTCCAGCGCATCGACGGTGATGCCCATCAGGTTGGCCGCCTCAACGTTCGACATCTCCTGATAGTACTGGAGCACGAGCGCTTCACGCTGCCTCGGCGGCAACGCGGCGAGCGCGTCACGGATGCGCGCGTCGCGCGCGCGCCGCTCCGCGTGCGCGGCCGGCTCGGGTTGCGTGTCGGGCACGTCGGGCAGCGTGTCGACCGGCTCCTCGCGCCGCCCGCGCAAGCGGTCGTAGCACAGGTTCAGCGCGACGCGATGCAGCCACGTGTCGAAGCGCGCTTCGCCGTCCCGCCAGCGCGGCGCGTGATGCCAGATCCGCAGGAAGGTTTCCTGCGCAACGTCTTCGGCTTCGGTCCGGTCGCCGAGCAGGCGCGTCGCGAGCGCAAGCAAGCGCGGCAGCTTGCGTGCGACCAGCACGCGCACGGCCGACGCGTCGCGCGCGCCGACCCGCGCGACGAGTTCCGCGTCCGGATCGGCGTCGCTCAACGCGGGCTGCTCCGCAATGCGCCATGCGAACGCCGCAGGCTGGCGGCGGGTGTGCCCGCCGTCCGGCTGACGCTCATCGTCGTGCTCTCCTTGCTTGCGTCGGGCCGGCGCCGGACGGCGCCGTGCCAGTGCTTCTTCGACCACGCGTGGCGCGCCGCGCCCGGGATCGGCCCGGCCGGTTTCATCGACATCCGGTTCGAACGGCATATCGATCCTGTCGATTGCCCGCCGGCCGGCGCGCTCAATATACGACGACCGGCGCCGGCCGGTAATACGCCGGACGCGCCGGCACCACGACGCAGCCCGCCAGCACGACGGCCGCGGCGGCCGCGGCGGCCAGGATCACGATGGTTCGAAAAGACATGGCTCGACTCGCAAGGTTGGATGGAGGTCCCGTCGAACGGGCGCTGCGTACCGCACGGCACGGTGCACGTCACGCCCAGTGGCCCGGCACCCAGCGCCAGTTCGGACCGCGCGCGGCCCAGTGGCCGGGCGCCCAGCGATAGCCCGCACGAACGCCTTGCCAGTGCCCGGGGATCCATACGTAGCGGCCCTGCCGCCAGTGCCAGTGGCCCTGGTCCCACACGTAGCCCGCGCGCGGCGCCGGCATCACTTCGACGCGTGGCGGCGGCGGAGCGACGGGTGCGACGATGACGGCCTGCGCGAATGCGGCGGACGTCGCCAGCGCAGCCACGCAACCCGCGGCAAACCGTAATGAAATGGAAAGTTTCATGCAAGACTCCGATGCGTCGCGTATCGAACGTGCGCGGCCGGAAGCGGCCGTTCATGCGTTAAACGACGCAGGCGGCAAAAATCCGTCGTGCCACCGGCAAATAAATTTCTGCCGCGCCGGCCACGCTGCGCGCCCCCGTCGATTCGTCGGTTCCGTGCGCTGATTACCGTCTGTCACAACCCGGCAAAACTGCACTTCGACAATGCCTGTCACCGGGATCCCGCTCGTTTCCGGCCCACGCCCCGGACGCGCTTGCGCACGGCCGGGCGGTTCCGCATCTCGCGTGCCATCC
>Ga0154006_1000904_pt1 | contig 10177 bp, 10 predicted proteins | sample TSFL090MetaG_FD_104747 | JGI IMG/M metagenome (GOLD analysis project Ga0154006, IMG submission 104747) | Attine ant fungus gardens microbial communities from Florida, USA - TSFL090 MetaG | ecosystem: Host-associated > Fungi > Mycelium > Unclassified | place: USA: Florida, Wakulla State Forest... | reverse complement strand
GGCTTGATTGCCATGGAGAAAATCTCCAGCGAACGGGCGCCATCGGATGCTTTCATGGGGACGGGGTTCAATGAGCGAGATATGTTGCGCGAAGACCTGACGGCGGCGCGCCAGGCCAGCGATGCCGCGCTGGCGGCGTTGCAGGCGGCATTCGAGCATGATCCCCGCCTGGCGTCCTCCGATCTGAAGAGCAAACTGTACACGGTGCGGCAAGCCATTGCCGGTACCCGCTCCATGGTGGATGAGATCGGCGCGCAGGCACCCGATAAGCGCCTGTACGACTACGTGGCCTCGGCGGTGGCCGGCCAGGTGGATCTGACGCCGCGGATGGTCAAGCTCACGGGTGAACTGGCCAGTATTGCCGACAGCACCGACCCGGCATTGCGCGATGGCCTGGAGGCGGCCCGCGAGGCGGCCAGCCTGTGCGAATATGCGGGGCAACTGGCGTCACGCCTGACGGCGGCGCTCATCACGCATCGCAAGCTCAGCCATGACGAGGTCATCGAGATCGGGAGGCTGTATGGCCGCATCGAATTGCTGCGCTCGTTGCTGCGCGCCCAGATGAAGGGCTATCTGCAACCTCCCGAACTGCGCCGTGCCCTCGATGAAGTGGACAAGCAGTATTTCGAGGGCGGCTACCAGTTTTTCGAATACCTCTTGCGGGTCGGATTGACCTCGGGCGACTACGGTATTACGCCCCACGACCTGATACAACGTTATTTTCCGTCGCTCCAGAGCATCTCGGCCTTGCGGGATGTCATCCTCGACGACCTCTTGCACCAGGCCGAGCGCCGCAACCGGCAGGCGCGCAATTTCCTGGTCACGGTGGTGGCGCTGACGGTGCTGGCTTGCCTGTTCTTCCAGTTATTGATGGTTCTGATCCGTCGACGGGTGGTGCGCCCGCTGGTCACCGCCACCGATCTGGTGGTCGGACTGGCCGAGGGCAAGGTGGATTGCACCATTCCGCCGGCGCGCTACAGGGATGAAGTGGGCGACATGCTGCGCGCGCTGATCGTGCTCAAGGCGCACATCCTTGAGCGCAACAGCCTGGCCCGCGAGCGCGAGGTATTGATCACGCAACTGCAAGTGTCGTCCAGCACCGATTTCCTCACCGGCATGCTGAACCGGCGCGCCTTCTTCGAGCATGGCCGTCAGCAGATGGCGGCGGCCCAGCGTTATGGGCGCGAACTGTCGTTGATCCTGTTCGACATCGACCATTTCAAGCGCATCAACGATACCTACGGCCATCAGGCGGGCGACGAAGTCTTGCGCGGCACCGCCAGGCTGGTGTCGACACTGTTGCGCAAGGTGGATGTGCTGGCGCGCTATGGCGGCGAGGAATTCATCATCCTGTTGTCGGAGTCCGATGCGCAGCAGGCCACGGCCGTGGCGCAGAAATTGCGCGTGGCGCTGGAAGGGATGGGATTCGCGCTCGACGACGGCCGGGTGATCACTATTTCGGCCAGTTTCGGCGTGTCGGGCAGGGACCAGGGACGCAGTCTGGAAGACATGATCCGCTTGGCCGACCGGGCCTTGTATGCGGCCAAGGGAGGCGGGCGCAACCGGGTGGAAAGCGCGGCGTAACAGGGATGGAAGAGCGTGTCGGCATGGCCTGATGGCTGTGCGGCCAATCCGTGCCGCGGCCGGGGTGGCGGTAAAAATGATGCAACCGGTGTTGACGCCGGTTTTTTTGCGATCTATTATGTTCGCGCGAACATAAGAAAAGCCGGATTTGAACTGCATTTCACGACACCCGGCGCAATCGGCCGGGCAGGGCCTTCCAGCGGCGCTGGCGGGTCCATCACAGGAGACTGTCATGATCACGCAACAGCAGGTTTCGCAGTACCAAGACGAAGGTTGGCTGGTCGTTCCAGATTTGCTCAACGACATCATGCGACAGCGGATGAAAGATGCCCTGGCGCAATGGGTCGAGCAGTCGCGACAGGTCAGCAGCCATACCGAGGTGTTCGACCTGGAACCCGGCCACACCGCCGCCGAGCCGCGCCTGCGGCGCATCAAGGGGCCGCACAGGCATCATCCGGTGTTCGAGGAGTTCATCCGCTCGCAACCCATGCGCGAGGCGCTCCAGGCCTTGCTGGGGCCGGCCTTCCGTTTGCAGAATTCCAAGCTGAACCTGAAATCGCCGCGTTTCGGCTCGCCCGTCGAATGGCATCAGGATTGGGCTTTCTATCCGGCCACCAACGACGACATCCTGGCCGTGGGCGTCATGCTTGACGACACCACGCTGGAAAACGGTGCCATGCTGGTGGTGCCCGGCTCGCACAAGGGGCCGACCCATGATCATCACGACACCAATGGCCGTTTCTGCGGCGCGCTGGATCCGACCACGCCCGGCCTGGGTCTGGAACGCGCCGTGCCGATCGTCGGCCGCGCCGGTTCGGTGTCGTTCCACCATGTGCGGGCGATCCATGGATCGGCCCAGAACCGCTCGACCATGTCGCGCAATTTCCTGCTCTACGAGGTGTGCGCGGCCGATGCTTTCCCGCTCCTGGGAGTGCCCGATTTCGACGCCTTCAACGAATGCCTGTTGCAGGGCGAACCGACCATCGTGCCGCGCTTTCGCGATGCGCCGGTGCGCATGCCCTTGCCGCCGGCGCTGAACCAGGGATCGATCTACGAAAACCAGTCGGCCAGCGGCAAGCGTTTCTTCGACCAGGTCGAGGTGCCCCAGACGGCCACCACCTGATCACACTTGGCCGTGCCTCCCGTGGGAGGCACCGGTCGGACGCGATGTTGGATTCTTGCAGAGGCCCAACCCATGCAGACGCATCATCAGACGTTTCGTGTCTATCAATCCTTGTGGGCGATGGAGCGCCGCCGCCCGGACGGCCATGAATGGTCGCTCGACGAAAAGCTGGCGATGATCCGCGACGCCGGTTTCGATGGCGCCGGCGTGCGCTTTGCCGATCTCGACTATGCCCGCGAAGTCACCGGTTTCCTGCGTGCGCACGGCATGACCTGGCAGGCGCAGTGCTACCCGCGCACGGTGGACGATCTCAAGCCCATCATCGCCCATGTGCAGGAGCTGGGCGCCGATCACATCAACCTGCAAGCCGATGTGCGGCCCTACACGGTGGATGAATGCATGCCTTACATCGAAGGCTGGCGCCGGCTGGCCGAGGATGCTGGGATCGCCTTGCACATAGAGACGCATCGCGATCGCATGACCACCGATCTGTTGTTTACCCTGCATCTGTTGGACCGTTTCCCCGACCTGCGGCTGACGGCCGACCTGTCGCACTATGTGGTCGGTCGCGAATTCGCCTGGCCGATCGATGCACACAATCATGCCCTGATGCGCCGGATCATCGACAACGCCTGGGGTTTCCACGGCCGCGTGGCCAGCCGCGAGCAGATCCAGCTGCAACTGGATTTTCCGCAGCACCAGAAATGGGTGGAACTGTTCATGGGCTGGTGGGAATACGGTTTCCGGCACTGGCAGGCGCGCGCCGATGAGGACGCGGTGCTGACCTTCCTGTGTGAACTGGGCCCGCCCGAATACGCCATGACCGGCGCCGACGGCTATGAGTTGTCCGACCGCTGGCAAGAGGCGCAGCAGATGATGTCCATGGTGCGCGCGTCATGGGCGCGCTGCCAGCAGGATGCGCCGGCGGGCGAAGCCGTCTCTTTGCAGCGCCAGCGCGCGTGAGCCGTTGCTTCAGGTTCCGGTATCGATGTAATCCGTCCAATCCGTTTTCAGTTCAGGCAAGGCAAGCAAAGGAGTTCCCCCCAACGGCAGTACATTCCATCGCAGGACAAGACGCGGTCGACCGGACATAACCATCCCCGCCGGGCCAGCGGGCATGCAGCAGGACGCATGCTCTGGCGACCGGCCCCGGCGTCCCGTCATCGAACAGGAGAGAGACATGAATGCACTTGCAGGCACCCGGTCGCATGCGGCCGGTGGTGGTTTCCAGCATTCCGGCCAGGCCCAGGGCAGCGGCGCCCAGACACAGTTGAGCGAAGCCGAGATCCGGCACCGGCGCATGGTCTTGCGCTCGTCGGTGATCGGCACGGCGCTGGAATGGTATGACTTCTTCCTCTACGGCACGGCGGCGGCGATCGTCTTCAATGTGCTGTTTTTCACCAAGCTCGATCCGATGATGGGCACCCTGGCGGCGTTCGGTTCCTATGCGCTGGGCTTCGTGGTGCGTCCGCTGGGCGGCTTCGTGTTCGGCCACCTGGGTGACAAGATCGGACGCAAGAATGTGCTGGTGGTGACCTTGCTGATGATGGGGCTGTCCACCACCCTGATCGGCTTGTTGCCGACCTATGCCAGCATCGGCATCGCCGCGCCGATCCTGTTGACCTTGTTGCGGCTGGTGCAAGGTTTTGCGGCCGGCGCCGAGTTTGGCGGCGCGGTGACCATGTCGGCCGAATATGCGCCGGCCAACCGGCGCGGCTACTACGCCAGCTGGCCGGGCGTCGGCGTGGCCTTGGGCGTGGTGCTGTCGGCCGGTGCCTTCGCGCTGGTGAGGATGATGCCGGAAGCCGATTTTATGAGCTACGGCTGGCGCATTCCCTTCCTGCTGTCGGCCATCGGCCTTGGTGTGGGCATGTACATCCGCATGTTCGTCCAGGAGTCGCCGACCTTCGAAAAGATGAAGGCGCGCAACACCGTGGCCAAGGCGCCCGTCAAAGCGGTCTGGAAAGAGCAGAAGCGCAGCCTGCTGATCGCCATCGGCGCGCGTTTTTCGGAAAACACCGCCGGCTATATCTTCCAGGTCTGGGCGCTGTCCTATCTGACCGCGCAATTGAAGGTGGAAGCCAGTATCGGCCTGACCGCGGTGCTCATCGCCGCCGGCATCGGCGCCTTGCTCAACCCGGTATGGGGCGCGCTGTCGGACAAGGTGGGGCGCAAGCCGATCTATATCCTCGGCATCCTGGTGATGATCTTCGGGGCTTTCCCGTTCTTCTGGATGCTGGAGACACGCCAGACTCCGATGATCATCGCCGCCTTCATCATGATGATCGTGTTCGGGCTGTATCCGATGTTCTCGGTGCAGGCGGCCTACTTCGCCGAGCTGTTCCCGCCACGCATGCGCATGAGCGGCATCTGCACCGCGCGCGAGCTGTCGTCGGTCATCACCGGCGGCATGGCGCCAGTGATCGCCACCGGATTGCTGGCCTACTATGGCGGCAGCTACTATCCGATCGTGGGTTATCTCGTCTTCATGGGCGCGGTGGCGCTGACGGCGCTGCTGATTTCGCCGGAGACGCGAGGCGTGGTCTACGACGAAGACCAATGAGGCCAGGCAGGTGAAGTGAGCAATGTCAAAGCGGCAGACTTGGCGGGTCTGCCGCTTTTGTCTTGGGCCGAGGTATCGGGGTTCAGGCGCTGTCGCGTTCGATGATGGAATATCCCAGATCGCACACCGGTTGCGCCACACCCTGGCCGTCGAAACGCGCCAGCAGCATCTGCGCGGTGGTGGCGCCGATCAGGTGGCCGCTGATCTGCACGGTGGTCAGCGCCGGCATGATGGCGGCGGCGATGTCGAGGTTGGCGAAGCCGGCCAGCGCCAGCTCGCCAGGCACGGCAATGCCGCGCCGCAGGCATTCCATGGCGGCGCCGGCGGCGATGGCGTCATTGCTGAAGAAGACGGCGTCCACCTCGGGATGCTGCTCGCGCAGCAGGGCCACCGCTTCGCGGCCGGCTTGCAGGAAGGAGCCCATCGGGATGCGCAGATACACCGGCGCTGGCGCGCCGTGCGTCAGCAGGGCGTCGCGCAGGCCGGCGTGGCGCGCCAGGCCGCGCGGATCGTCGCCGCCGACGAAGGCCATGCGGCGATAGCCCTTGCGGTACAGATAGTGGCCCATGGCGCGGCCGGCGTCGTGGTTGTCGAAACCGACCAGCATGTCGATCGGCTCGCGTGTGAAGTCCCAGGTTTCCACCACCGGGATGCCGGCGGCCTTGAGCCGTTGCCGGGTGCGCGCCGTGTGCTGCACGCCGGTCAGCACCACGCCGTCGACGCGGCGGCCGATGAAGGCTTCCACCAGCGCGGTTTCGGCATCTTCGTCGTAGTTGCTCTGGCCCAACAGCAACTGGTAGCCGCGCTGGCTCAAGGGCTCGGACAGCCCGCGCACGGTTTCGGCGAAGATCGAGTGGCCGATGGTCGGCACGATGGCCGCGACGATGCGCGTGCGGCGCGATGCCAGGCCGCCTGCCAGCATGTTGGGGATGTAGCCCATGCTGGCGATGAAGGCTTCGACGCGGGCGCGGGTGTCGGGCGCGACCTTGTCGGGCGTGTTGATCACGCGCGAGACGGTGATGTGCGACACGCCGGCGGCGCGCGCGACATCTTCCTTTGTGATGGCGCGCGTAGCGGGAGCCGGGCCGGTATCGTTTTTTTTCTTCATGGTCGCTGGAGCCTCATCCGCGGTCGTTGAAGGCGGAGATGTGCGATACCTGGAACACGTCGGACAGAGATTGCAGCTCGTCGCGGTGCCGTCGTGCCAGGCGGTGCAGATATTGCTCACCCAGCGGCGTCAGGCGCACCTGTACCAGCCGCTTGTCGCGGTCGTCCGGGGTGCGCGTGACCAGGCCCGTCTTCACGCAACGCGTGACCAGCGCCACCACGCCGTGATGCTGCGCCTGGAGCCGTTCGGCCAGTTCGCTGATGCTGGCCCATTCGCGCCCTGGAAAACCCTTGATGTGCAGCAGCAAGAGATACTGCAGTGGCGTGAGACCTTCTCCCTGCGCCGCCTCTTCGCTGAAACGCAGGAAGCGCCGCAGTTGGTAGCGGAATTCCGAGAGCGCGTCGAAATCTTCCTTGGGGAGTTGCGTAATACGATCCATCCGGGTCCATTGCGGGCAACCGGGCCCGCTGCAATGATTGCTGACAATATCCGATTCTATCTTGCCGTGGTTCAAAAGTTATATTCCGCGCCAAAGTTGCGCCGCCTGTGGCCAGTGCCGGCCGGATGCGGATCGGGAACACCTGGGGCCGGCGCCGGTCGATTGGCGTAGTGCGACGCGCTGTGCGAGGGTTGTCTATGTCGCAAGTTGCCGCAAGAGATGAGGCAGGGAGACCGCGATGACAATGCGCCTGATGATGATCGGCCTGTGCGCCGTGCTGGGTTTGCAAGCCTGCGAGCGCCGGGGCGGGCAGCCGCCGAGGCCGAAGATGGCGGAGGTGTGGGTGGCCGTGCCGGTGATGCTGCCGGGTATGCCGCCAGACCATTCATCCAATCAGATCAGTTATGGCGTTCGTGAATATCTGCTATTGCCACAATAAAGCAGACTCGGTCGCGGGCGATGGCTATAGTTACACCTGTCTCCTCCAATCTCCTCCTTAAGAAATTGGATTCAAGCCCGCAACCATCAGGTCTGCGGGCTTTTTTTTATCTGTTTTCCGGGCATTTCCCACCCGTTCCCGGCGCGATGGCCGGGGCGATGGTGCGGGTATCCGGCATGTGGCCGCATCTCTTGGTAAGATGCCGGTTCCAGCGGGCGGAGTACCGCTTGCCGCGTCCGAACCAGAGTCATTCATGTCCCAGTCATCTTCCTCTTCCGCATTGCCGTCTTCCCCGCCCTTGCCCGAGCGGCCCGACACGCCTTGCGTGGCCGTCTGTTCGACCACTTTCGACGACGTTTGCCGCGGCTGCGGTCGCACGGTGGAGGAGGTGGCGCAATGGGTCTTCATGACGGCCGATGAGAAGGAAGTGGTCTGGCAGCGCATCCTGGCCGAGGGCTATCCGCGCCGCAATTACTGATGAGCGATCAGGTCGCCGCCTTCCCGGCCCGGGTCTAGGCCTTGCCTTCGAAAAAGCGCACGCCCACGCGGCGCAGCATGTCGGTCAGGGCGATCAGCGGCAGACCGGTCAGGGCGGTGGGGTCGTCGCTGCGGATGCTGTGCAGGATGGCAATGCCCAGGCCCTCGTTCTTGGCGCTGCCGGCGCAGTCGTAGGGTTGCTCGATGCGCAGGTAGCGCTCCAGCTCGTCGTCGGGCAGGTCGCGAAAACGCACTACGGTCTGGATGTTGCGTAATTGCACGGCCGCGCGCGCATCGCTGTCGCGGCCATCCCACAGGCACAGGGCGGTATGGAAGGTCACTTCGCGCCCGCGCATCTTTTGCAGTTGCTGCATGGCATTGGCGTGGTCGCCGGGCTTGCCGATCTGTTCGCCATCGAGCGTGGCGACCTGGTCGGAACCAATGACCAGCGCGTCGGGCGCCAGTTGCACGATCGCCCCGGCCTTTTCGCGCGCCAGGCGCAAGGCGGTATCCTGCGGCGCTTCGCCGCGGCGCGGGGTTTCGTCGATGGCGGGTGCCATGACGTCGAAGGGCAGGCCGAGGCGGCCCAGCAATTCACGGCGGTAGGCGGAACTGGAGCCGAGGATGAGGCGGGGGGCGGGGGATGTCATGGCGGTGTGGTCGGCGGCAGGGAGGTGGAACTGTTTGGGCATGGCTGGAATGACAATGTTTCGTGCGGCGGTGCAGATCCAACCGGCCGGAATGTGATCCGAAAGTGACGGGCGGGCGGGTGCGGATGACTGAATTTGCCCACAATCGCGCTAACACTTTGACCGGTAAGGGAATTTGCTGGTATTATCGCTGGTTTTCCGGATTCTGCTTTGGTATGAATGCAAATGTGATCGACGCGTTCGAGTTCTGCCGCCTCAAGCAGCAGGCCCAGGGCGCGATTCCGGTAGCTGAATTAGGTCGTCTGGCGCAAGAGACGGTTGACCGTTCCGGCACGATAGCCTGGACCCTGTCCGGTGATATCGACAAGCTGGGGCATGCTCAACTCAGTCTGACAGTGTCGGGAGCGGTTAATCTGATCTGTCAGCGTTGCCTGACGGCATTGTCTTTCGAGATTGATTCGAAGTCGCTGCTTGTCCTGGCAAAAGATGAGGCCCAGGCCGATACGATCGAGGCGTTGCTCGATGATGACGGAATCGATGTCATCGTCGGGTCGGCAACTTTCGACGTGACCTACCTGATCGAGGATGAAGCCTTGCTGGCGTTGCCCCTGGCAGCCAAGCACGAGGCCTGTCCCGACGGGGCGGCGGCCCAAGCCAAGAGTGCCGAGCGGCCTTCGCCGTTCGCGGTGCTCGGGAAGTTGAAGCAGTAATTGTTTGGGATGTCCGGCAGGTGCCGGGCAGCGGCATACGGGGTTGTCGGAAACCTGCGCCCGGTATGTTAGAATTTTCAATCTTAAGGTTTAGGATTTAGGAGTAATCATGGCCGTTCAACAGAACAAAAAGACCCCGTCGAAGCGCGGTATGCATCGTGCACACGACTTTCTGACCGCCCCCCCGCTGGCTGTCGAGCCGACGACTGGTGAAACCCACCTGCGTCACCACATCAGCCCGAACGGTTTCTACCGTGGTCGCAAGGTGCTGAAGACCAAGAACGACGAGTAATCCCCTTTATCGGGATTGCTGTTTTTGGAGAAAAGCGGCGCAATGAGCTTCCTGCAAGGAGGTTCATTTTGCGCCGCTTTTTTATGCCCGTCGCGGTCGCATGCCTGTCATGACGCCGGCGCGGGTTGCCTGTCCTGCCGGCGCGTCGAAGGTGGGCCCGTCAGTTTGAATGGTGCCCGATCTGCCGCATAATGTGGGCTGGCAAGGCTCTGAACCTAATCAATGACCATCAATATTTCCATTGACTGCATGGGCGGCGATCACGGCCCGTCGGTCACACTCCCTGCCGCGGCGGCATTCCTGCGGCGCGAGCCTGATGCCAGGCTGATCCTGGTGGGGCAGGAAAGCGTACTGCGCCCCCTGCTGAAGAAATACAAGCTGACCGACGCCGCGCGCGTCCGGATCCAGCACGCCTCCGAAGTGGTCACCATGGAAGACCCGATCGAGGTGGCCTTGCGCCGCAAGAAGGATTCTTCCATGCGCGTGGCCGTGACCCTGGTCAAGGAAGGCCAGGCCCAGGCGGCGGTGTCGGCCGGCAATACCGGCGCGCTCATGGCGGTCTCGCGCTATGTGCTCAAGACCCTGCCGGGCGTGGATCGTCCGGCCATCTGCACCATCCTGCCCAATCAGAAGGACGGCCCGACCTACATGCTCGACCTCGGCGCCAATGTCGATTGCGAGCCGCAGCACCTGCACCAGTTCGCGCTGATGGGCTCGGCCCTGGTGTCGGTCATGGAAGGCAAGGCCAAGCCGACGGTGGGCCTGCTCAACATCGGCGAAGAAGACATCAAG
>Ga0154006_1000900_pt1 | contig 10200 bp, 10 predicted proteins | sample TSFL090MetaG_FD_104747 | JGI IMG/M metagenome (GOLD analysis project Ga0154006, IMG submission 104747) | Attine ant fungus gardens microbial communities from Florida, USA - TSFL090 MetaG | ecosystem: Host-associated > Fungi > Mycelium > Unclassified | place: USA: Florida, Wakulla State Forest... | reverse complement strand
CGGCGTTGGCGATGTTGCTGGCGGTGGCGTTCAGGCGCTGCGCCTGGGCACTCATGGCCGAACCGGCGACGTTGAAGATATTGGAAAGGGACATGGTTCAATCAACCCGGTTGAATGGCGTTCATCATGGCCTTGATCTGGCTGTTGACGTCGGTCACGGAGGCTTCGTAGCGCATGCCGTTGTCGACGAAGGCATTGCGTTCCTCGTCCATGTCGACCGTGTTGCCGTCGACGCTGCCCTGAGATGGCGTACGGTACAGCAGCGGCGAGCCGGCGATGCTGCCCGGGCCGGATTCCGGCGCCGTGGCGGCCACGTGCTCAGCGGCCGTGCGCGCCATCTGCAGCGGCGGCATGACGCTGGACTTGTTGTCCAGCGCGTTTTTCAGGGTGTCGGCGAAATTGATGTCACGCGCCTTGTAGTTGGGCGTGTCGGCGTTGGCGATGTTGGACGCCAGCAGTTGCTGGCGCTGCGCGCGCAGGTTCAGCGCCAACTCGTTGAAACGAAGGTAATCGTCCAGTTTAGAGACCACGGGGCCCTCCCGAAATACCGGCAACCGCTCAGGACCAGGCCTGGTTCAAGCACACGCGCTGGTTGCCGATGATGGATTTACGTAAGGTGGATCATACGGTTGCTCCTGAAAAACGAACGACCAATAAGCAGAGAAAAGCGCGGCTTGTTTCCGGCTTTGACGCCTCGCGCGCGCGATAGCATTGCTGCCGGGATTCACCAGAGCCCGCCTGGGCCGCATTGCAAGAAATGAAACTTTTCCCTTTCCGTCCGAGCACTTTTTCCGGTGCCCTCAGCGCCCTCCTCGCCCTGGCACTGATGGTCGGCACCCCGGCCGTCCAGGCGCAGGCACAGCCCCAATCCGTCCAGCCGCAACAACAGATACGGATGGCCGACGCGCCGCAGCGCCAGGACTTGCCCTCCTTGCAACAGCTGGCCGAGCAGTTCCTCCAGAGCCAGGCCGCCGGCATGCCCGGCGAAGTCACGGTGAGCACCGACCCGGTGGATTCCCGTCTGAGCCTGACCGCCTGTTTCGATCCGCAAGCCTTCATGCCCAACGGCGCGCGCCTGTGGGGCCGCACCACGGTGGGCATCAAGTGCGTGGCGCCGGCGCCGTGGACCATCTACGTGCGCGCCAACATCCGCGTGATCGCCGACTATCTGGTCGCGGCGACGCCGCTGCGCTCCGGCCAGACCATCGGCGCGGGCGACATCACCCGCATGCATGGCGACCTCTCCACCCTGCCCAATGGGGTGGCCACGGATGAAAACCAGGTCATCGGCCGCATTTCCTCCATGGCCTTGCGCGCGGGTACGCCGCTGCGCATGGATGCCCTGCGCAGCCAGCAGGTGGTACAGCAAGGCCAGACTGTACGCATCGTCTCGAATGGCCCGGGTTTTCAGATATCGGCCGAAGCGCGCGCCCTGAGCAATGCCAGCGAAGGCCAGACGGCTCAGGCGCGCACGGCAGCCGGCCAGGTCATCAGCGGGATTGCGAAGGCCGGCGGCATTCTGGAAGTCAACTATTGAGTTGATAAAAAGCAATTTATTTCCATACGGCATTACTTATAAAGCCGGCATACAGAAAATATGCCGCTTGCGTGAAATATGTCATTGAAATGTTAAAGTTTGCGTTGCCATCGCCGATAATCCTGATGTCAGAGGGGTGCGGTGCACCTCCGCCCTACAAGGAATACTGCCGTGAACGTGAATGACGCTCTCAAATCCATCGCCGCACGCACCGAACAGGCGGCGGCACGCCCCGGCGCCCAGACCGGCGCACCAGTTGCCGGTAACGGCGCGGCCACGACGGCTGCACAATCCGACGCCGTGCGCCTGTCGGCCACCTACCAGACGCTGGAAGCCAAGGTCGGCGGCGGCAGTTCCACGTTCGACGCCAAGAAAGTCGCCGAGATCAAGGCCGCCATCGCCAATGGCACCTTCCAGGTCGATGCCGACAAAGTCGCATCCGGCCTGATCAACACCGTGCAAACCCTGATCAGCGCGCGCAAGGGCTGATCCGCTCGTCCACCACCCGCATACAGATACATGGCCCAAGGCATGCAAAATCCGGCGCAACACCTGGCAGAGGAACAGACGGCGCTGATGCGCTTGGTGGAAAAGCTGCGCCAGGAGCAGCAGTTGCTGTCCGAGACCACGGCGGAAGGCATCACCGACCTGATCACCGAAAAAGCCAGGCTCGTGGCCGAGATGACCACCCTCGCCGGCCAGCGCCACCAATACCTGGCCACCATCGGCTTTTCCGAGGACGAACAGGGCATGCAGCAGTGGATGACCGCGCACGGCTCGGCTGCCGACAAGGAAATCTGGGCCGCCATGTTCGAACTGGCGCAAGACGCCCGCGAACTCAACCGCGTCAACGGCATCCTGATCGGCAAGCGCATGTCGGTCAACCAGGGCGCGCTGACCGCCCTGCAAGGCAAGACCGCCGCCGGCACCTTCTACGGCCCCGACGGCCAGAGCAGCGTCAAATCGGGCGGCCGCCGTCTGGGCGTGGTCTGAAAACGGCCCGACAGGCTCCTCGCACCACGTAAAAAGCCTGGCATTGCCAGGCTTTTTCATTTCCACGGGGAACAACCGGGGCTTACGCCGCCGTCCAGGAATGCTCACGCAGATAGGAGCGCATGCGCGAAATGGCCTGGCTGTGCAGCTGGCACACGCGCGACTCCGACACCCCCATCACCGCCCCGATTTCCTTGAGGTTCATCTCCTGCTCGTAATACAGGCCCATCAGGATCTGTTCGCGCTCGGGAAGGTTGCGGATGGAATCCACCACCGCCTCGCGGAAGCCGCCTTCGATCAGGTGCTGGAGCGGGTCTTCCGACTGCGAGACCTGATGGCGGTCGAGGAAATGCTCGTGGCCGCCATCCTCGTCATGGAAATCCTCGTAATAGATCAGTTGATGGCCACCGCAATCCGACAGCATGCCCTGGTACTCGGTCAGGCTGATCTTCATGTGCTGCGCCACTTCGGCTTCCTGCGGCTGACGGCCGAGCTGTTGCAGCAGGGTCTGCATGGCATCCTCGACCTTGCGCGCATTCTGGCGGATGCTGCGCGGCAGCCAGTCGGTGCTGCGCAATTCATCGAGCATGGCGCCGCGGATGCGCTGCACGGCATAGGTCTCGAATTGCGCGCCGTGGGTTTCCTCATAGCGGTTGACCGCATCCAGCAAGCCCATCATGCCGGCCTGGATCAGGTCGTCCACCTCGACGCTGGGCGGGAGCTTTGCCTTCAACTGATGCGCGAGCTTCTTCACGAGCGGCGCATGCAGCTCCAGCAAACCATTCTTTCCCGTTTTTCCCTTGTGGTTATACATGCACGTCACACTCCCAGACTGGCGCCGTCGGTCGCCATGCCATACGGATTGCCCGCCGCGGGCGGCGTCGCGAAACGCTTGGCCAGACGGTGAAAGGCAACCGCCGCGCCGGCGAACGGAAACACGTCCATCACCGCCCTGCCTTGCCCGCACGCGCGCCGGATGTGGTCGTCGGCGGGCACCGATCCCAGGAAATGCAGTTGCGCCGCCAGATAACGGCTGGCGGCCTGCGCCATGTTGGCGTACACCGTCTTGGCCTCGGCATCGGTGGCGTCATTGACGATGAGGCTGAACGGGCGCCGCCCCAACCGGTCGCTCAGATTCTTGAGCAGCACATAGGCGGCCTTGATCGAATTGGCCGTGGGCGACATCTGGATCACGATCTCGCCCAACTCCATGGTCGAGACCGGCAAGGACTGATCCTCGGCCAATACGCCATTGACCAGGGTGATCTGGGCTTGCTCGATGAGACCGTCGAAGATCTCGGTGAGCCGGCCGGCCTGCGCATGATGCGCGCCCGGCACCACGCGGCGCGCGATGCGCGCCATCGAAAAGCCCTCGGGCAGCAGCCTGATGGCGTCGGCCATCGGGCGCTCCCGGGTCGCCACTTCCTGCAAGGTCGCCACGTCATGGCGCAAGCCGATGCGGGTCAGCAGGCCCGACGAAGCCACGCCACCATCGATGAGCAGCACATTGTGGCTGGACTGGGCCAGCGACGCCGCCAGGTTGATCAGCATCGCGCTTTTTTCTTCTTCGCTCAGCACAGAGAAAAAGGTGAACAGGCGCGGCACCGGACGCTCCAGCATCCGGCGCAATCCTGCAGCCTGATCGAAATCGTAACTAGCCAAGGCTCACCTCGCGCAGGCCCTTCTCATTCATCGACATGGCGGTCGGACCGACCACCACCGGCAACTCCCCCTCCTGGAATTCGAAGGGCGCGGTCTCGCGCTTCTGCTTGAAGGCGCGGTCGGCCAGGTAGAGCTTGTTGGCCACGTGCAGGTCTTCCGGCACGCGCTGGCCGTTGGCCACATAGTGCAGGTTGAGCTTGTGGCGGATCACCACGTCGAGCACGTTGCCGATGGTAGCCGCCTCGTCGAGCTTGGTGACGATGCAGCCGGCCAGGCCCGAGCGCGAGTAGGCGTGGATCACTTCATTCAGGGTGCCGCCGGTGGCGGTGGCGTTCAGGCACAGCAGGCGCTTGATGTCCACGCCGGCGCCGGCCAGCATGGCATCCTGCTCGGCCACCATCTGGTCGCGCTGGCCGACGCCGGCCGTGTCGATGAGCACGGTGTGCTTGCCCTTGAGTTCTTCCAGCGCGATGCGCAGGTCGGTTTCATCCTTGACCGAATGCACCATGACGCCCAGGATCTTGCCGTAGATGCGCAATTGCTCGTAGCCGCCGATCCGGTAGCCGTCGGTGGTGATCAGGGCCAGCTTGCCCGGGCCGTGGCGCATCACGCAGCGCGCGGCCAGCTTGGCCGTGGTGGTGGTCTTGCCCACGCCGGTAGGGCCGACCAGGGCGAACACGCCGCCGTTTTCCAGCAGGTCGTTCTCGTCGCCCACGGTATTGAGATTGCGCGCGATCACCGACTTCACCCAGTACAGCAGATCCTGGCTCTTCTGGTTGCCCGGCAGGTTTTCGGTGATCAGGCGCGACAGCGCCGCCGAGAAACCGGCCGCCAGCATTTCGGTCATCACGCGCGCCTTCAGCGGCTCGCGCTTTTGCGTGCCGCCCCAGGAAATCTCGGCCAGTTGGGTTTCCAGCACGCCGCGCATGGAGCGGATCTCGGTCATCACTTCGGACAGGATCTCGTCATAGTCCTTGCCGTCGAATTCGGGCAAGGCCGAGCGCGGGCGCTGATCCTCGGCGTCCTCGGCATGCGCGCGGGCAGCCGGGGCGACAGGCGCCGCGTGGCCGGTCTCGCGCTGCGCACGACGGCTGCGCCAGACGCGGGCATCGGCCGCCGGTTCGGCCTCGCGGCGCGCATACGAATCGACGCCCGGCTGGTCCAGCAGCGGCACCGGTTCGGCACGCACCGGACGCGCTGGCTGCGAGGCCAGCGGCGACGACAACAGCGCCGCGCGGCCAGGCATCTGCGCCTGCGGCTGGCCGTTTTGCTGTTGCAGCGAGGCCGGCTGGGCGCGATTGCTGGCTTCGCGCGCGGCGCTGGGCGCCACCAGCGTGGTCATGTCCTCGTTGGCCATGGCCAGGATCTCGACGCCATCGGAAATATTGCGGTTGGAAAGGATCACGGCATCCGGCCCAAGCGCTTCGCGCACCTGGCGCCAGGCTTCACGGGACGAATTGGCGATAAATTTCTTCACGTTCATGCTTGCCCTCCAACTAGGCTGGTAACTTTAATCGTTTTCGAATCAGGTATTTCCGAATGCGACAACACGCGCAACTGCGGCAGGCTGCGCCGCAGGAAGCGCGACAGCAAGGTGCGCAGCGAGGCCGGCACCAGCAGCACGGTCGGCAGGCCCATCTGTTCCTGGCGCTGTGCGGCCTGCTCGGTCTGGGCCACGATGGCATCGGCCAGGCCCGGCTCGATGCCGGCGCCCTCGCCGCCAGCCTGCAAGGCTTGCATCAGCAGGCGTTCGAGCTTGGCGTCCAGCGTCATGACCGGCAATTCGTTCTCGCCCGGGAAAATCTGCTGCACGATGGCGCGGCCCAGGGCCATGCGCACGATCGTCGTCAATTCGTTGGGCTCCTGCACGCGGGCGGCGTGTTCGGCCAGGGCCTCGATGATGGTGCGCATGTCGCGGATGTGCACGCCTTCCGTCAGCAAATTCTGCAAGACCTTCTGCAAGGTGCCCAGCGGCAGCATCTTGGGCACCAGATCCTCCACCAGCTTGGGCGCTTCCTTGGTCAGGTGGTCCAGCAGCGCCTGCACTTCCTGGCGGCCCAGCAATTCGGCCGCATGGGTAGTGATCAGGTGGTTCAGGTGGGTCGCCACCACGGTGCCGGCATCCACCACGGTATAGCCCATGGTCGAGGCCTGCTCGCGCAGGTTGGCGTCGATCCACACGGCCGGCAAGCCGAAGGCGGGATCGGTGGTCATCATGCCCGGCAGCGGCCCGGTGACCATGCCCGGATTGATGGCCAGGTATTGCCCGGCATGCGCTTCGCCGGCGCCGACATCGACGCCTTTCAAGGTAATCCGGTAGGCCGAGGGTTTCAATTCCAGATTGTCGCGGATGTGGATCGGCGGCGACAGAAAGCCGACTTCCTGCGCGAATTTCTTGCGGATGCCCTTGATCCGCTTGAGCAGTTCGCCGCCCTGCGCCTTGTCCACCAGCGGGATCAGGCGATAGCCGACTTCCAGCCCGAGGGTATCGACCGGCACCACGTCCTGCCAGCTGGCTTCCTCGGTTTCCTGCGCCTGGGCCGCCGCGCCCTGGGCTGCCGCCTGCGTCTGGGTGGCCGCTTCCTGCTTGGCGTGCACGGTGCGCTTGCCGACGGCGTAGGCGGCGCCGGCCATGGCCGCGGCCAGCAGGATGAAGGCGATGTGCGGCATGCCCGGGATCATGCCCATGCCGCCGATGATGACCGCCGTGATGTAGAGCACTTCCGGCTTGGCGAAAAGCTGGTTGATGAGCTGGCCGCCGACGTCCTGGTCGTTGGCCACGCGCGAGACCACCACACCGGCCGCGGTCGAGATGATCAGGGAGGGAATCTGCGCCACCAGGCCGTCACCGATAGCCAGCAGCGTGTAGTTCTTCAGCGCGGCGTCGAAGGCCAGGTCGTGCTGCACAATGCCCACGATCAGGCCGCCGACGATGTTCACCACGGTGACGATGATGCCGGCCACGGCGTCGCCGCGCACATATTTACTGGCACCATCCATGGCGCCGTAGAACTCGGACTCCTGCGCCACTTCCTTGCGACGGGCACGGGCCTCGGGCTCGCCGATCAGGCCGGCGTTGAGATCGGCGTCGATCGCCATCTGCTTGCCGGGCATGGCGTCCAGGGTGAAGCGCGCGCCCACTTCGGCGATCCGGCCGGCACCCTTGGTCACCACCATGAAGTTGATGATGGTCAGGATGATGAACACCACGATACCCACGGCGTAGTTGCCGCCGATCAGGAAGTGGCCGAAGGCTTCGATCACCTTGCCCGCCGCGTCGGGGCCGGTGTGGCCCTCGGTCAGCACCACGCGGGTGGAGGCGACGTTGAGCGACAGGCGCAGCATGGTGCTCACCAGCAGCACCGCGGGAAAGGCGATGAAGTCGAGCGGCTTGACGGTGTACAGCGCCGTCATCAGCACGATCACCGACAGCGAGATATTGAAGCTGAACAGCAGGTCGAGCAGGAACGCCGGCAGCGGCAGCACCATCATCGCCAGCATCATGACAATGAGGATCGGGGCCGCCAGGGCCCGGGATTGCTTCACCGGCATCCAGGCCGGTATTTTCATGGTGCTGAGTTTTGCCATAGGTTACTGCAATGTTCTGCGCTGGGCGGCCCCGGCCTTGGGGGCGGTCACGGGGTCGAGTTCCTTGGGGACATACAGCTCGGTGGGCTCGACCGGGCGCTGCCCGCCGAACTTGCCATAGGTACGCAACTGGAAGACATAGGCCAGCACTTCGGCCACGGCCGTATAAAGTGCCTCGGGAATTTCATCGCCGATGTCGGTGTGGGTGTGCAGCGCGCGTGCCAGCGGCGGGGCTTCCAGCAGCGGCACCTGGTTTTCGCGCGCCAGTTCACGGATCTTGGCGGCGACGTCGTCGGCGCCCTTGGCCACGACCTTGGGCGCGCCCATCTTGCCTTCGGTGTATTTCAGGGCTACCGCATAGTGGGTCGGGTTGGTCACCACGACATCGGCGGTGGGCACTTCGGCCATCATGCGGCGGCGCGCCATGGCGCGCTGCAAGGCGCGGATCTTGCCCTTGATGTGCGGGTCGCCTTCGGACTCCTTGTGTTCCTGCTTGACTTCCTCGCGCGTCATGCGCAGCTTGCGGCCGTAGTTCCAGATCTGGTACGGCACGTCGATGATGGCGATCAGGATCAGTGCGCAGACCATGACGATGAAACTGATCCACAGCAGGTGCGTGGCGTGCGACATGGCGCTCTTGGGCGCTTCCACGCTCAGGTTCATGACCGCGTCGATCTGGCTCTTCATGACCAGCCAGGCCACGGTGCCCACCAGCAGCGTCTTGAGCACGGCCTTGACCAGTTCCACCAGGGCGTTGATCGACACCATGTTGCTCACGCCGTTGATCGGGTTGAGCTTGCTGAACTTGGGCATGAGCGACTGGCCGTTGAACAGCCAGCCGCCCAGCATCAGCGGCGAGGCCACGGAAGCCAGCAAGACCATGAAGACGATGGGAATGACCGAGATAACCAGGTCGATGATGTGCGCCGACATCGTGGAAAACAGCACATTCGGGTCGAAGATGGCCGCGCGCTCCAGCGACAGGGCCGCCACCATGATGCGGTTCAGGCTGGTCACCATCGGGCCGCTGAACATCCAGACGGCGCTGCCGCCCACCAGCAACAGGACGCACGTACCCATTTCGCGCGAACGCGGCACATCTCCCTGCTCACGGGCACGCTCAATGCGTTTGGCCGTGGCGGGCTCGGTCCGCTCCATGTCACTGTCGTCGGCCATGTGCCGAATCCCCCTGCAAAATCGTGTTCCCGGTCAGATAGACGGATTTCGAGAACTAATAGGCAGGATTATTGGCGAGCAAGCCCCCGCCGCATCAGGGGAATAAAGGCGAAAACGTCCCCCATTTCGGACTAGGCAAGAACGCAAGGGTCTGCCTCGAATGAAACGCGAGGCATCGCCACCAAATGACAAAAAGACAAGGTGAAAGAATTCGGCCGTGCATCCCCCGCGGCCCTGGCAGGCCGTCGGCGCCATCCACTCGGGGACAATGGCGCATGACGGGTAGCCAGCCTCCCATTTTTCATTATCATTTCGACATGACAAAGACATCCGGGATAGGAGCTATCCCGGATGTCCTCACTTGCCGTCATCTCGACAACAACCGATCAGAAGCCGAGACTTTCCAGCAGATCGTCCACCTGCCCCTGGTTGGCAATCACGTCCTTGCCGGTCGGGTCGATCTGCGGGCCATTGAGCAGGCCGGTGTCTTCACGCTTGGCGTCTCCCGGCGAATAATCGACCAGCAGTTGCACCAATTGCGACTCCAGGTCATGCGCCAGTTCGGTCACGCGCTTGATGACCTGGCCGGTCAGATCCTGGAAATCCTGGGCCATCATGATGTCCAGCAGTTGCTGCTTGGTGGCCGCGCTGTCCTCACCGGCCTGCGCCAGGAAGGCCGAAGTCTTCTGCGCCAGCGCGCGAACCTCGCCATCAGCCAGCGCGCCGCCGGCAACCGCATCCCATTCGGATTTCAGGGCGGCGGCGCCATCATTGATGCGATCCTGCAAGGGGCTGGCCAGTTCGGTGGCGTTCAGGACCCGCTGCGCGGCCTGCTCGGTCATGCGGGCCACGTATTCCAGGCGATCGCGCGCATCCGGCATATCCGACGCCGCCTTTTCCAGCAGACGGTCGAAGCCCAGGCCGCGCAAACTGTTGTGCAGATTGCGCGTCATGTGCCCGATGCGGGCCAACACCTCGTCGTTCATGCCCGCGGCCTGGCTGTCGTTGCCCTCCGTGCCGGCGTTCATCTCAGGCTCCCGAAGCCATCTTTTCGAAGATCTTGGCCAGTTTTTCATCCAGGGTGGCGGCCGTGAACGGCTTGACCACATAACCGTTGGCGCCAGCCTGGGCGGCGGCCACGATGTTTTCCTTCTTGGCTTCGGCCGTCACCATCAGCACCGGCAGCTTGGACAGCGCCGGATCCTTGCGGATTTCCTGGAGCATGGTCAGACCGTCCATGTTGG
>Ga0154006_1000896_pt1 | contig 10229 bp, 7 predicted proteins | sample TSFL090MetaG_FD_104747 | JGI IMG/M metagenome (GOLD analysis project Ga0154006, IMG submission 104747) | Attine ant fungus gardens microbial communities from Florida, USA - TSFL090 MetaG | ecosystem: Host-associated > Fungi > Mycelium > Unclassified | place: USA: Florida, Wakulla State Forest... | reverse complement strand
CCCATGGTGGCGGCCATGTAGACGCCTTCGACCCAGTCGCGCGACTCGGTCACCAGCGGCACGGCGGTAGAGCGGCGTCCGCCAAAGATGAAGGCGTCGATCTTCACGCCGGCCGGATCGTCCCAGGCCGGATCCAGCGCGGGATTGTTGGTGGCAGCCACGGTGAACCGCGCGTTGGGATGTGCGGCCTTGGCGCCGGTTTCCTTGGCGATCCGGGGCGTCCAGTCCTTGCCCTGCCAGTCGATCAGGTGATCGGGCAGTTTGCCGTCCGAGTCCTTTTCCATGCCTTCCCACCACACGTCGCCGTCGTCGGTCAGCGCCACGTTCGTGAAGATCACGTTCTTGCCGAGACTCTTCATGCAATTGGGGTTGGTGTGATAGTTGGTGCCGGGCGCCACGCCAAAGTAGCCGGCCTCGGGATTGATGGCGCGCAGGCTGCCGTCGGCCTGCGGCTTGATCCAGGCGATGTCGTCGCCGATGGTCGTCACGCTCCAGCCCTTGAAGCCCGCGGGCGGCACGAGCATGGAGAAGTTGGTCTTGCCGCAAGCGCTGGGGAAGGCCGCGGCCACGTGGTACTTCCGGCCATCGGGCTTGGTCACGCCCAGGATGAGCATATGCTCGGCGAGCCAGCCCTGGTCGCGCCCCATGGTGGAAGCGATGCGCAGCGCAAAGCACTTCTTGCCCAGAAGCGCATTGCCGCCGTAGCCCGAACCATAAGACCAGATTTCGCGCGTCTCGGGGTAATGGACGATGTACTTGGTCTTGTTGCAGGGCCAGGCAGTCTGGTCTTTCTCGCCTTGCTTGAGCGGCGCGCCGATGGTGTGCACGCAGGGCACGAAGTGCCCGCTGTCGCCGATCACGTCATACACGGCACGACCCATCCGGGTCATGAGCTTCATGTTCACGGCCACGTAGGCGCTGTCGGACAGTTCCACGCCCACGTGGGCGATGGGGCTGCCCAGCGGCCCCATGGAGAAGGGAATCACGTACAGCGTACGCCCGGCCATGCAGCCGTCGAACAAGGGATGCAGCGTGGCGCGCATCTCGGCCGGGGCCATCCAGTTGTTGGTGGGGCCGGCATCTTCTTTCTTCTCGGAACAGATGTAGGTGCGGTCTTCGACGCGGGCCACATCCGAGGGATCGCTCCAGGCCAGGTAGCTGCCGGGGCGCTTTGCGGGGTTGAGCTTCTTGAGCGTGCCAGCGTCCACCAACTGCTGGCACAGGGCGTCGTATTCTTCCTGGCTGCCGTCGCACCAGTGGATTTTGGCAGGCTTGCACAGGGCAGCCATTTCGGCGACCCAGGCAACGAGCTTGGGATTCTTGATGTAAGCGGGGGCCTGTATGTTCAGGCTCTGCGCGGATGCGTTCATTGAAGCTCCTCCTTATAAAAAAACCAGTTTCTCAAAACCATCGCACGGCAACGGCTTTGAGAAAACGGCTTGCTCGGGCGGGACAGCCGCTACTGTCAAAGAATCGATTCTAGGAAGATGACCAAAATTTGTCAGTAACTGACTAAGACCGGATGAGTCGGGCCGCTGGGGCCATCCGGGTAAACTCTATGATCGGTGGTGCAATCAGCCACTATTGTCTGGAATATCGAGGTTTTGTCGCACCAGTGAACACTCCACCAACGGTTTCCCCACGCGCACGCTTGACGCCCGCCACGCGCATGGGGCTTTCCATTGCCGCGGCCACGGGCCTGTACGGCATTTCGTTCGGCGCCTTGAGCATTGCCGCGGGCTTGAGCCTGGCGCAGACCATGGCGCTGAGCCTGCTGATGTTCACGGGCGGTTCGCAGTTCGCGTTCATCGGCGTGATCGCCGGCGGCGGCACAGGCGCGGCGGCGCTGGGCGCGGCCAGCCTGCTGGGCGTACGCAACGCGGTCTACGGCCTGCAAATGAGCCGCTTGATCGCGCCGCGCGGCCCATGGCGCTGGCTCGCGGCGCACTGGACCATCGACGAGTCCGCGGCGACGGCCTCGAGCCAGATCGATGCAAGCGAACAGCGCCGCGGCTTCTGGGTTGCCGGCGCAGGCGTGTTCCTGCTCTGGAATCTGTTCACCCTGGCCGGTGCGCTGCTTGGCGACGCGCTGGGCGACCCGCGCAGATTCGGGCTCGACGGCGCGGCGGTAGCTGCGTTCCTGGGGCTGCTGTGGCCGCGCCTGCGAGCGCGCGAGCCTGTAGCCCTGGCCCTGGTTTGCGGCCTGGTCACGGCAGCGGCCGTCCCCTGGTTGCCTGCCGGCCTGCCGATTCTGCTGGCCGCCGCCGTGGGTGCAATCTGGGGTTGGTGGCGCAGCCGCGCAAGACCGGCACTGGCGTCCGTGCCCGACTCAAGCGGGAGCCCCTCATGAGCCCGGGCCTGTGGGGCTGGATCGCGCTGGCCTGCGCGATCGCCTATGCAAGCAAGCTGCTGGGCTACGGCCTGCCCGCGCACTGGCTGAGCAATCCCCGCATGGGCCAGATCACGACCAGCCTCACGGTAGCCTTGCTGGCCTCGCTGACCATGATGAACACGCTGGCCAGCGGGACGCACCTCGCCTTCGATGCGCGATTGGGCGCGCTCCTGGCGGCGGCCGTCGCATTGTGGCTGCGCTTGCCGTTCCTGGCGGTCGTCGTCATCGGGGCGCTGGCATGCGCCCTGCTGCGTTGGTGGCACATGTAGCCGGGCCGACGCACGCCACATTCCACTATTCCATTGCCTTCTCTCATCCGCAACGGTAGTCTTGGCGGTATCCAAGATCGTCAACCGATCCGATACCGTCGACATGCTGCTTATCGATACCGCTGTCAAGCCTAGAGAAAAACCCTATCAGCTCCTGTGTCGTTTTCTCAAGCTGGGGCGAAAAGGGCTTGCGTTCGTGGCGCTGGCGCTCGCGTTCATGAGTTGCGCCACGCATGCCCGCGCCGAAGAACCGATCAGGCTGCAGGTCATCGGCGGGCTGGCCAGTGTCACGCAATACACAAAGGTCGAGCAGCCCTTCTGGCAGTCCGAGATCAAGGACTTGTCGGCGGGCAGGATCAGCGCCACGATACGGCCGCTCGATGCCGGCGGGCTGCGCAACCAGGAAATGCTTCAGCTCATGCGGCTCGGCGTGGTGTCGTTCGGCACCGCCCTGCTGTCCAACGTCTCGGGAGATGAACCGGAGTTGAATGCCGTCGATTTGCCCGCGCTCAATCCCGACGTGGCGACGCTGCGCCGGACCGTCGGCGCGTTCCGGGAGCATCTGCGAAAGATCCTGCGGGATCGCTACGACATCGAACTCCTTGGCGTCTACACGTATCCCGCGCAGGTCCTGTTCTGCGCCAAGCCCTTCAAGGGGCTCGACGATCTCGCCGGACGGAAAATACGCACCTCGTCGGTAGGTCAATCGGAATTGATGAGCGCCCTCGGCGCCCGGCCCATCATCCTGCCCTTTGCGGAAGCCACGGCGGCCCTGCGCGACGGTGTCGCCGACTGCGCCATCACCGGAACACTGAGCGGCTATGAAATCGGCCTGCCGGACGTCAGCACGGCCGTCCATACTTTTGCCATCAGCTGGGGCGTGTCGATCTTCGGCGCCAATGAGACTTATTGGAACTCGCTGCCGCAAGACGCTCGCGCGATCATCAGCCGCGGCGTGAGCCAGCTCGAGGAAAAGATCTGGTCGCAGGCGCAGGCCGATACGCAGCTGGGACTGGCATGCGATGCCGGCGCGGCGGACTGTCCCGGCAAGCCGGAGCGGCCCATGACCATTGTGCCGACCTCGTCCGCGGACGCGGAACGGCGCCGCCGCCTTCTGACCGAGGTCGTCCTGCCGCGCTGGGTCGAACGCTGCGGCCAGGACTGCGTGTCGTCCTGGAACACCTATCTGAAGCCGATTCACGCCATCGAGGCCAAAGCGCCGTAACACGCCAGCCACCGCGTCTGTGAGTATCCATGTTCAATCGCCTCAAACTCATGGTTGGAACCGGAATGGCGACGGTACTGGTGGCCGCCGCCGCGGGGACCGTGCACCTCATACAGCAAAGAAAGCAGATGGCATGGCATGCCGCGGAACAATCGCTCGAGAGCTCCGCGGTAGCCGTCCAGAACGCGCTTGACCGGCAGCTGCTGCAGGTCGACGGCGCCCTGGCGAGCTTTCCGGCCTTGTTCAACGTGGCGCAGATTGCGCCCAACCAGGGAGAAGCCGCCAGCAAGCTGCTGCGCGGCCTGAACTTCCAGACGATGGCGTTTCGCGACCTGCTGCTGGTCGAACCGGATGGCGGCATTATCGCGTCCGCCAGACCGAACAGCGCGCGCCACGCGCTGCCGCCCGAAGTCGCAATGGCGGCCGGGCACGCGCCGACGAATCTGGTCGGCCCGCTGCGCAATGCCATCACCGGCGACTGGTCGCTCTATGTCGCTCGCACCGTTCGAGGCTGGAACGGCATCGTCCCGGTCGCCGAGGTGCCCCTGCCCACGCTCATGAAACTCCTGGCGGAAACGGGTGTGAGTCGAAGCACGCGGGTTTTCCTGGAACGCGCCAACGGCCAGATCGTGGCCTCATTGCCTTACGACGAACTGCTGATCGGCAAGTCCCAGGCTATTGCGCGGCCCGAGCAGTCGAACAACGGCAGAGCCTTTGCACAGGAGGCAGATCGAGGCGAAACCACCTTGACCGTGGTCAGGCCCTCGCTCTATGGGGATATCCAGGTCGTACTGTCCACAAGCAGCGCAACCTTTCTTGCGGACTGGCGCAAGGACCGGGACGGGACGATTCTGGCAGCCGCGATCGCCGCCCTGCTCATGACGGCTTTTTCCGGAGCGATCTTTGTCGTCATCCACCAGCGCGACCGCGCGGAGGCAGAGCGCAGGCAGGCCGCGACGGTGCTCGACAATGCGATCGAGGCCATGTCCGACGGCTTCGTCATGTGGGATGAAGACGACCGGCTGGTCACGTGCAATCAGCGCTATCGCGACCTCTATGCCTTGAGCGCCCCCTTCATGACTATCGGCGCGCGTTTCGAAGACATCATCCGCAAGGGCGCGGAACTGGGACAGTACCCGCAGGCGGGCGGAAACATCGAAGAGTTCACGAACAATGTCATCATCTGGCACCGGCAGGGCATCGGCACCATCGAGCGGCTGCTGCCTGACGGCCGGTGGCTGCTCATCTCGGAACGCCGAACGGCGGATGGCGGAATCGTCGGCATCCGCACCGACATCACCGCGCTCAAGGCCGCGCAGGCCGAACTGGCCACCGCCAACACGCGCGCCAACGAGGCCGCCGGAGAAGCACGACGCCAGAATGCGGCCCTCCTCGAGCGGGAAAGCCGCATTCGCTTCCTGGCTCACCATGACGACCTGACCAGCCTGCAGAATCGCTTTGCCTTTCGCGGCCAGATCGCGAAAGCACTGTCGCGGATAAGGAACGAGCACGAGCCGATCGCCCTGCTGTTTCTCGACCTAGACCATTTCAAGGACGTCAACGACACGCGCGGGCACCCTGTCGGAGATCTGCTGCTTCTGTCCGTGGCAGAACGGCTCCTGTCGTGCATGCAGGACAAGGAATGCGTCGCTCGCCTGGGAGGAGACGAATTCGCGGTCCTCAGCCTCGATCGGCGGCAGCCGCAGCAGGCCGAAGCATTGGCCGCCCGCATCATCGAGACGCTCAGCCGGCCTTATTTCATCAGGGAACGGACCATCTATATTTCGACGAGCATCGGCATCGCCGTGGCCAAGAACGTGAGCATCGATGCCGACCTCCTGCTGAAACAGGCCGACCTCGCACTCTACCAGGCGAAGTCCCGGGGACGAGGCATGAGCTGTGTTTTCACCGCAGAGATGGATGAGCAGCTGCATGCCCGCCTCGCCATGGAAACGGATCTGCGCAAGGCCATCGAGGCACAGCAGTTCAATCTGGCCTACCAACCGATTTATGAGCTGCAATCCTACAAACTATGCGGGTTCGAGGCGCTGCTGCGCTGGCAGCATCCCGTACATGGCCTGGTCGAACCGGGCGAGTTCGTTCCGGTGGCCGAAGAAACCCGGCTGATTGTCGACATCGGCGAATGGATCATCCGGCAGGCTTGCGCGGATGCCATCCGGTTTCCCGGCTTGCTGCGGATCGCCATCAACCTGTCGCCTGTGCAATTGAGCTACAGCGACACGGTTACGACCGTGCGGAACATCTTGAACGAAACGGGACTCGACCCCGCCCGGCTCGAGTTTGAAATCACCGAGACCGCGCTGCTGGCCAATGACAATCGAACCCTCGAAGCACTGAAGAACCTCAAGGACCTCGGCGTTCGCATCGTGCTCGACGACTTCGGCACGGGCTATTCGAGCCTGAGCCATCTGCGGCTCGTTCCCCTGGACAAGGTCAAGATCGACCGGTCCTTCGTACACGACATGACAGTCCGTCCCGATTGCGCCGCCATCGTCACGGCCATCACGGCGCTCGCGATCGAACTGGGCATGACGACCACGGCAGAAGGCATCGAAACGCTGGACCAGTTCGATGCGGTCCGCCGGGCGGGCTGCACGGAAGCCCAAGGCTACCTGCTGGGAAAACCTCAACCTCTCCTGCAAGCCGCTTTCGCGGCACGCTTCAACCCTTCTCACGACCCAAGCGATCACTCTCAAGACCACGAGCCATCCTGGGCGTGAGCATTTAGTCATGACCCTAGAACAACTCACGGCATTCCACCTCATCGCGCAACTGGGCTCATTCTCCAAGGCGGCCAAGGCTTCCCAGCAGGCCCAGTCGCTGCTGAGCAGAAAGCTGGCCCAGCTGGAACAGGAGTGGGGCGACAAGCTTTTTCACCGTACCGGCCGCGGCGTGGTCCTCACGGATTTCGGCGAGAAAGTCCACCCTTACGTCAAGACGCTGCTCGCGGATGCCGCCCGGCTTCAAGAACAGGTCATCGACGCAAGCGGCATACCGACAGGGATCGTCCATGTGGGCATGGTGCCGTCGCTCGCGATGGAGCTGGCCTCCGCGCTGTACACCGATATCCAGCAGCTCGCGCCTCAAGTGCACCTGCGCATCACCGATGGATTCAGCGCGCAGCTGGACAATATGATGGCGGCCGGCCAGCTGCATGCGGCCGTCGTCAGCCGCTACGGCTCGCTGCGTTCCGACACAGAAGAAAAACTGGGCGAAGTCGACTCGTATCTGGTCGGCAAGGCGGGATTGCCGATACTGGGCAAAGGCACGATACCCATGCGGGACCTCGACGGCCTGCCGCTGGTGCTCTCGTCGTCGAACGTCGGACTGCGCAGCGTCGTCGAAGAGTTCGCCCGGCTCGCCGGGATCCAATTGAACGTAGTGGTCGAGGTGGATTCGCTGGAATCGGTACGGGCGCTCTGCCTGAACGGATCCGCCTACACCATTCTTCAATATGGCTCCGTGCGCCGCGACATCGCGGACGGCACGTTGCAGGCGGCGAAAATCGTCAAGCCCGACCTCTCGCGGATCGTTACGCTGTGCGTGTCCGGGCACGCGCCGCTAAGCCGGGCGACGCGGCTGGTTCTTGCGCGGCTGCGGGTCCTGGTGCCCGAACTGCTGGACCATTTCGTCCGCCGCTGAAACCATCCGCGCCTGCCTACTGGTCCACCGGGGAACCGTCGATATGCATGCGGGTGTTGACCTTGCGGCGCCGGTAGGGATGGCGCGCCACGGCGTCCTCGCGCAGGCTGATGCCCAGGCCCGGCGCGTCGCCGATGTCCAGGAAACCCCGTCCGTCATGCACGGGCGCGCCCTCCACGATATCCGCGAACGGCGGCCGCTTGTCGGTCTGGTCGCTCCAGGTCTCGGCCGGCAACTCTTGCAGCAGGAACGCCGGGCTGGTCGCCGCGATCTGCAGGCAGGCCACGGTGGACACCACGCTCAGCGGATTGTGCGGAACGACGCCGACATGATGGGCTTCGGCCAGCGCCGCGATTTTCCGGGCGCCGGAAATACCGCCGACCATGCACACATCGGGACGGATCATCTGCGCGCCGTTGCGCGCCAGCAGCATCTGGAAATCCCACAAAGACGTCAGGCGCTCGCCAGTCGCCAGGGGAATGCCGACCTTGCTCGCGATCAGGCCCATTTCGTCGAGATTGTCGGGCGTGACCGGGTCTTCCATGAACATGGGGCGATACGGTTCGATGGCGCGTCCGAACTGGATGGCCTCGTAGGGGGTGAAGCGCCGATGGATCTCGATGCAGAGGTCGACGTCCGGACCGGCGATCTCGCGGTAGTTCCTGACCGTCTCGACCGCGTCCTCGATCTTCCTGGAGTACGACTCGTAGTACGGTTCGGAGCGGGGGCTGTCGAGAAACGGCGTGAGATGGCCGACCGCGGTGAAGCCAAGGTCGCGCGCATGCTTGACGTTCGCGTAGAGCTCTTCCTTCGTGGTGCCGAAGACATGGTAGTAGGTACGCGCCTTGTCCCGGATCTTGCCGCCCAGGAGCGCATGCACCGGCGCATCGTAGGACTTGCCGAGGATGTCCCACAGCGCAATGTCGATCGCGCTCAGCGCGGCCATGATCGCCGAGCCGCGAAAGTGCGCCCAGCGATACATGGATTGCCAGTGGTGCTCGATCCGCCTGGGATCCTTGCCGATCAGATACTCGGAGAAGGTCTCCAGCGCGCCGATGGTGGCTTCGTGGAACGCCCATGCGCCGCCTTCGCCCAGGCCCGTAATGCCCTTGTCGGTCTTGACCTGGACGAAAAGAAACCGGTCGCACAGAATCGGCTCGATGCTCGTGATCCGCATGAATTGATACTCCGTATTGATTGATAGTCGCGGGCAGGCCGCCTGCCCCATGCCATTACTGAGGCGAGAGGCCCAGCTCTTTGATGACCCTCGCCCATTTGTCGATTTCCGAATTCTGCAAGTCCCCGAATTGCCTGGCGTTCAGCGGCAAGAGCTGGATATGGGTGACCTCCATCTCGTGGCGCACGTCCGGGGAGTTTGCGGCCTGGAGAAACGCGCTCTCCAGCTTGGCCACGATTTCCGGGGGCATGCCCGCGGGCCCTGCCACGCCGACCCAAAGGCTGGACTCGTACTCGGGATAACCGAGTTCCGCGACGGTAGGCACATCCGGCAAATCGGCGACGCGGCGCTTGCTCGTGGAGGCGAGGATCTTCAACTGGTCCGACTTGATCAGTCCTTCCGAGCTGCTATAGCTGCTCAGCATCGTATCGACCCGTCCGGCGATCAGATCGGGCAGGACTTCGCTCGTCCCCTTGTACGGGATTTGCGTCAGCGGAAGATGGGCCTCGACCGCCAGCGAGGCCATGCCCAGATGCGGCCAGGCGCCCATGCCGGTCGTCGCATAGGTCACCTTGCCCGGATGCTGCCTGGCGTAATCGGCGAACTGTCGGAAATCGTGAAAAGGCACGTTCTTCGATGCCAGGATCAAACCCGGCACTTCGCCCATCCCCGCGATCGGCGTGAACGCCTTGCGGGCGTCGTAGGGCAGGTTCTTCATCAACGAAGCCGTGGAAGCAAGCCCGATCTGGCTCACCAGCAGCGTGTAGCCATCCGGACGGGCCCTTGCGACATACGCATTGCCGATGACGGTGCCCGCGCCGGGACGGCCCTCCACGAGCACCGGCTGGCCGAGAATTTGCGACACCTTGGGAGCGAATATCCGCGCGATGCGGTCGGTTACCCCGCCATTGGGAAAAGGGTTGACCAGGGTAATGGGCTTGTCGGGGAATTGCGCATGGGCGGCAAAGCCTGCGCCGAGCAGGCACACGGCAAGCGCACCACGAAAATATTTCATGATGTACATGTTATTTTGTCTCCACCGATGATGGCGCGAACCGCGAATCCGCAAAAGTCCGCATGGCTATGTCCGTGACAAGATACTGACCGCCAGTTGCTGGAACAACGCGCGGGCGGTGATTTCAGTTATCCATTATTTCGATACCCGCAGTTTGCTCGATCGATTTTGGCGGTTGGCCCGGCAACAATGCCGGGCCTTTTTGCGCAGGACGAAACATGACGATGTTTGCTCAAATCCTGGCCGGTCTGGGATTGTTGTTCGTAGGTCTGGGCCTGATCAGCAAGCATTTGCGCCAGGCAGCCGACAGGCGGATCCGCGGCGCCATGCGCACCGCCACCACCTCGCGCTGGAGCGGCCTGCTGTCGGGCGGCCTGGCCGGGGCCATCATCCAGTCCAGCAACGCCATCACCCTGATCACCGCCAACCTGGTTCACGCCCGCGTGCTGTCGCTGGCGCAGGCGATACCCGTGGTGGCAGGCGCCAAT
>Ga0154006_1000894_pt1 | contig 10238 bp, 11 predicted proteins | sample TSFL090MetaG_FD_104747 | JGI IMG/M metagenome (GOLD analysis project Ga0154006, IMG submission 104747) | Attine ant fungus gardens microbial communities from Florida, USA - TSFL090 MetaG | ecosystem: Host-associated > Fungi > Mycelium > Unclassified | place: USA: Florida, Wakulla State Forest... | reverse complement strand
GCATCATCGGAGTGTGGCCAGCAAAGGCCTCGGGCGACAGCGTGGTCATAGATCCGGCGTAAAGTCGTTGCTTGAGTTGCCCGAGTTTACCAGTGGCTTCGGTGCACACGCGCGAAGTTCGCCATTTGGCCAGTAGCGGGAGATCGGCCGGGGCGCTGCGGGCCCAATACGGTGAGTCGATCGCGTCCGCGCGCAGGCACTGAAAACCGGTTTCACCCGGCACACGGAGCTCCTGCGCCGACCCGGGATCGTTGATGGGACGAGCGATCGCTCCCCGACTCAGATACTCAAGTAGGTCGGGAGAAGATCCTGATCGACGAGGCGGATCTCGATGCGATTGGCAACCTCGACGTGCTCGGGGTTGCCAATCGAGAACGGGGCATCTGTCACGCTGACGATGATCGTGCCGGTTTGCTTGCCGTTTACTGAAACCGGAATCAGGGCACGTGCCTCTGGAACCTGTTGCTGCGTGATCGCCTTCGGCAGGTACAGCATCCAACCGACACCGGGCTTATCGTCGAACACCTGTTTGTCGACGTACCCTTGAGGCTCGACTGTGACGTATGCCGGTGCGGTACATTGAACGATAGCTTCAACGACCGCGGCGGCTTGCTCGGCCGAAAGTAAGCGTTCGTCGTTGAAGTCAACTTCGATTTTCTTCGGCCGCTCTTTGGTTGCGACGAGATAGGTCAACGTTGCGCCGGTGCGTTGGTTATCGCCGCCATCCCACAGCGAGATAATCTGCGGCCGATGCTCTGCGCCTTCGAACTCGGTTCGCAAAACTGCCAGCGCAGCGGTCGTTGGTTTCCAGTTCTCAAACGCGGGATACAGATGCGCTTCCTCTTTCGAATCGCCTGTCAGGAACCATTGGGCGAACTGGGGCGCGTGAACGTGTATTGCCTGCGCGACCGCTCCAAGTCGTTCAAAGGCGATGGGCAGGTCCGACGCATCGTGCAGCGGATCTCTGAAGCGGGAGGTGATTTTCATATTCAGCCGGTGACAACGTAGGGGATCCCGTTTTCCGCGAGCGTGGTGCGGAAGTAGGACATCGTTAGCGGAGTCTGAAAATAGTACTGGAGTTTTGTCGGCGGGTTGGCATGAACCTTCATTGCTCGCTCCTCTATTTCCACCGTGATTTTGGAGAACCCTTTGAACCACGTGACGGGCTTCTTCGTCTCGGCGTCGAAGAACTGGTCATAGTCACCTTTCGCTTCCTGCAGGAGGCATGCTGGTTGTTGGAAGCCGTCGAAGTCGGTGCCGGTCCATGCCCATTCCTCGCTCCATCCTTCCTCGACACTATACGGTCGTCCAGTGACGCGTCCTTGATACTCGCGAGGCCCGCGATTCATGTTGTAACGACGACGGACCGGCGCACCGCCTAGTTCGGGCGGGCATTGCTTGCACTTTTCACCCGTACGAGGCATCGCCCGTACGTCCGGCGTCGCCTTGCTCTCGTCCCTTGGTGTATCACCCGACAGACTCCCCGTTCCCGCCACCGCTGCCCCGCCCAATAAAGCTACGCCAGCGCGTGCCAATAGCGGCCCAAGTTCCACTGCCGCCGCTTCGATCACCGGTACCACCAATCCCGCCATTTTTAGATCCTCCGTTGTTTTCCGGATGTTCGATGTGCCATTTGATAACGCGAAGGTAATCATGAAAGCGTTCGTCGGCCGAGCGGCCGGGGCGCGTGATCCATGCGCGCGTCGCAGGTTTGTCGTAGAAGCTCGACGCGTATGCCTCGATCCGGAGAAACGCCGCGACATTCTCATCGGACTGAATGCCGAGCCGCCGAGCTGCAACGTATGCGTTCCAGAGACGCGTCGGCAGTGTTTCGTCGCCGGCCAGCTTCGGGTCCGCTTTGACGAGATCCTGCCGGATACGTTCGACATATCCGCGCGCATCGATCTCGGCAAGGCCGGCGATCTGTTCGCTTGTCAGCTCAAGCATGCGGGTGCACTCCCTTCAGGTTTCCATTCACTTCGACGAGCCAGTTAAATATCGGGACGAAGAATTGCATGCGCTGGGTGAGTTCCATCAGCGATGCTATGTCGGCCATGATCCGGGCATCGTAGAACCGGAGGAGGGCGGTGCGACCGTCAGGCAAACGCACGTCGAGTCGGCCGCGCATCTCGTCAGCGAGCGATTCGATTGGATAGGCGCTGATCAGCCAGGACACGCCTGTCGAGCTGCTGGCCATGGCCGAAAGCGCACGTCGCGTCGTGCCGGATGCGCGCTCGTACTCGAGCAGCCACGGACCGGCATCGGCCAATGAGGCGTCCGGTGTACCGTCGAACAGCGCTATTGCTGCTTGCGATCGCTGAGGAGGCGATCCGCCGGCTGCATCCTCGAACAGGAGGCCATCGACGAGGGCGTACAGATGCACCTGCATCGTCAGTTGCTGTTGGCGTTTGAAGAAGAACGCTTCGATCGAGACGTCGGTCATGGGCTTACCCGCGCGCGATCATCGTCGCCGCGTTCTCGGCAGCGGACTTCAGGCATTCGAGACAGAGCGTCGGCGAAGGGGCCAACGCTGTAGCGGCGGAGGCCGCTGCGCCGCCGGTCGTTGCTTCGCCGGCTCCGACGTCATCGAGCGTCGCGGACGACTGCGACGCAATCAGCGTCGCGCCGCACGCGGTCTTCATGCCCTCGATGGCCGTTTCCCGGCCTGCGATTTGGTGCGGGTAGTGTCGCCCGGTGGCGGGCAGAATCGGAAAGATGCCTTTGCATTGCGGGCAAAGTACCTTGTGCCCGACGCCGGCAATGGGTTTCCCGTCAATCGTAGCGGTCGCGGTGCCCTCCAGCACGCGCCCGCCGTGCGTCGTCGTGTCGCCGACGCAGATCATGGCTCGGGCCATATGTTCTCTCGTAGGTGTGGTTTTCGTATGAATTTACCACTTCCGGGAGAGCGGTCGATTGCAGTCGACCGTGCAGTCCGTCAAATTGTGTCAACCGGGCTAGAGCATCGTCGCCCGCTGCTTCTCCTCCCTGAGAAGGTGCCGGAGGCGCTGAAACTGGCCTTGGCCGCCGGCAAGATCTCCCTTGTTGTCGACGTTCTTGTCGACATAGTCGAACCAATCCTGCACCCGCGCGATCGACTTCCTCAGCGCGAGAATTTCAAGGATCAGCAATCTGACCTGAGGGTCGGTGTACTCGCGCCATAGTGCGCGCAACTCCGAATCGGTGGGCGCGTCGAAGTCCGGCATGGTCGGCTTAAGTTTGACGCGTCGGTCTCTGAGCGGGACACGATTCCGGTCGACCCTACCTCCTTCGATGCGGCGCGATTGCGCCGGCACAAGCGGGTTGTAGACGGCCTCGATCCACGACGCCAGCTCGCGTTCGGTCAACTCGATGGGCGTGCGCTTCCATTCCTCGTCGCCGAGGAATCTATACTCCCAAAAATATGCCCACTGAGGTTTGATCACGGCACGAATACTGTATAAAAACACAGTGTATCGCGAGGTAAGATGGTTCGGTCAAGACCGAAAATCGGGGACGTCGATGTGCACGAACTACAAAGCGCCGAACGAAGATCCGGGCATCGATGAGCTGAAGATCGGCTTCGGAGATTTGTACCGCCGCGATCCGTGGGAACCGGATGTCTACCCGGACTACACAGTTCCGATCGTGTGGGCCGACGGTGACGGTGTAGGCGTCGTCAAGGCCGTGTTTGGTTTCTGGCCGAAGTTCATGCAACCGGAGCGCGTCGACGAACGCGGCCGGAAGTGGAGGAAGCTCGACACGGTGAACGCCCGGTCAGAGACGGTCGGAGAGTCGCGGCTGTACAGCAAGGCATGGCGAACGGGGCAACGCTGCCTGATCCCGACGCGCTGGATATACGAGCCGTGTTACGAGACGGGCCGGAATGTGCGGCAGCGGATTGGCCTTACCGACTGGCAGTCGTATTGCGTCGCCGGCATCTGGCACCGCTACGAGGGGGACGACGGTCGGACGCTGGTCGGCATGAGCATGCTTACCATCAACGCTGACGGCCATGCCGTGATGGGGCGTATGCACAAGCCCGATGACGAAAAGCGATCGGTAGTCGTACTGTATCCGACTGACTACGATGAATGGCTGCACACCAAAAACACTGAAGTGGCTCGCTCAATGTTGAAGTTCTTCCCGGCTGGCGAATGATCACGGAGCCAAAGTAGCTTCTCTGCGGTGAAGAAGTCGGTACGGTAGTGGCGTGTTCCAGAACAAAAACGGGAGATGTATGGTTAAGTATAATTTCACAATCAAAAACTATCGATGCTTTACGGATGCTAGACCGGCGCGATTTTCTATATCTAGGGGGATGACGTGTTTTATCGGTGTTAATAATTCTGGTAAATCGGCTCTATTGAAGATGTTTCAGGAGTTGAGGAATTTATGGCAGGTTGCTGCCAATTATGATGGTAGTGGCACTGCCAATATGGCTGCTACGCAAAGCTACCACGTCTTTGATCAGCAGGAAATATTTTGCGATCGCAATGGTCGAAATTTGACGATTGAGATTGAAGTGATCGGTGCTCCCGACGTTACGAGTGCTGGGGTAATCAATGTGAATCGAGTTGTACTTATCGGATCTCGTGCTCAGGTTGAGAGTCACAATAATGTGCCGTGGTCCATTGATTACTATGTGGGAAAGGATCTGGTGCCTCAGACGGCACAGTTTTCTAAATCGGGTGCGGCTGGTAAGGGTGACGAGTTTAGTCTCGCAGGGATAGGAACTTATAGTGTCGCTTTGCTTCGAGAGTTGTTTAGGATTTTATTTGGATCATTTTACGTTGGGCCATTTAGAAACGCGATAACAGTTGGTTCGGGAGCGCACTTCGATTTGGCGGTCGGAGAGGCTTTCATTGGTATGTGGAATGATTGGCAAAATGGGCCAAGCAAGAGAAACAATCGCGCAATTACCACGGTAACGGAAAACATTCGACGAGTGATGGGATTTGAGAGGTTGAGTATTACTGCGTCGATTCAGTCCAAAACGCTTCAGCTTAATATAGATGATCGTCCATATAAATTAAACGAGGTTGGATCTGGCCTTGCTCAGCTTATCGTGGTATTTGGCAATGCATTGATCCGCTCTCCGTCGATAATATTCATTGATGAGCCGGAATTGAATTTGCACCCGAGCTTGCAGCTTGAATTTCTCACAAATCTCGCGTCTTATGCGTCGCATGGAGTTGTTTTTGCGACGCATTCGATAGGTCTCGCTCGGTCATCTGCAGACAGGATTTACACCGTTTCTAACGGAATGGCAGGTATAGAAGTTGAATTATATGAGAAGAATGTGAGCCCCGTAGAGATGCTTGGAGAGCTAAGCTTTTCTACATACCGTGAGCTGGGTGCAGAGAAAATTCTATTGGTAGAAGGTACGACAGACGTTAAGGTTTTTCAGCAATTCCTGCGTAAGACAAAAAAGGAAAATCGGGTGGTTGTTCTCCCTCTAGGCGGTAATTCACTTGCGAACGGAAACGTCGAGCATGAATTATCTGAGCTGCAACGCGTTACCGATGTTGTGGCCGTCGTAGTAGATAGCGAACGTGAAGTTGAAGGTGGGGAGCCGCTAGCGGCAAGGACAGAGTTCGCGGAGCTATGCAGGAAGTTGAGGTTTGAGATCCTGCTCACTGAGCGGCGAGCAACTGAAAATTATTTCGATGATGAGGCCGTAAAGAATGCGTTGGGATCTGGATTTTCGGCGTTAGGTCATTTCGAAAAACTTTCCGATAGCAAAAATGGTTGGAGTAAGGCGGACAATTGGAGGATAGCGATGGAGGTCGATTGGGAGTGTCTGAAGAATACTGATGTTGGGAAATTTATCGATGCGCTCTAGTGATGATTGTTTTTGTGGGGAAAGCGCTCTTTGAATTGGGGTGCGACTGGTTGACTGTTCGGTTGCAGATAATTCTCTGGTCGCCGGTCCAGTTTCGACCGATTTAAGCAGTCCCGCCGTCATGCACCCAGCAGATGGCCTTCGACGCCGAGAAACACAAAGGCCCGCTGAAAGCGGGCTTCTTGTGCGCTACAAATTGGCTGCGGCAGTGGGCGGAAGCCTTGCAGGATAAGCATCGTGCTTATCATTCCATCCCCTGAACTACGTGGCACCAGGCGAACATGTGGTCTGAGCGAGCTTCGGATCGACAGCTTCATGACCTCTATCGCCGGACGCCGTGGAGGCCTGAAATTGATCTGAACGATGGCTCGTCGCGAGCATCGACGGACAGTTCAAAACGCTGATGTTGCGAATTTTGTAAATGCGTAGCAGGATGGGGTTGGCTGAATCGATGGATATTTAATAAGGCCATATCGGAAACGATGGCGTCAACGCTACCAAGGCTTTAAGAAAATGACGGAATATTTGTACAGATTTAGGCCGGTCGACAGGTTGCTTGATAAAAATCACGAACTTGAACGTCAGGAGATTTATTTTGCATCTCCTGACCAGTTGAATGATCCGATGGAAGGTTTTAGGGATATATTTTGGAAGGGTGATTCGATAGTTTGGAGAAGTCTTTTTAAGCATTTTCTTCTTTGCTTGAACCATGCGTATGCCATGTTGGCGATCGTTCAGGAAGAGCATCCAATCACGTGGCAACATATATCACTATTGGATCCCCGCAAGCTCGTTGTTTCTCCGGACGCAATTGCACTTAATCAGTCGTTGCTCGACGAATTTTTTTCAGACGAGGTGGTCGCTGCCTACGTCGATAAACTATCTCGCCGCCGCACCCCTGTAAGGCGTATAGAGCTTGAAATGCATATTAAAAATATCCATTTGATTGCTCTTCCGATAATCTACGGTGTTTACCGGCGACGAGGACTCCTTCCGGGGCAGGGGGGTAGTGCTAATTTTATTGGTGTGGCGAAAGCTGAAATGCTTGGATTGATTGAAGTAATTTCGGATGTTGATGAAATTCAGGATCGAGATGCTGGGATTAAATTTGATGCTGAAATGATATTTGCTGCGCAGCAGAATGCGACGCGCCAGTTGGATTTAATAAATCAGTACAATTGTATTCTGGATTCTAGTCAAAAGAATAGGTTGTTCGTCCTTGTTAACTTTCCCGGCGAGTATGTTCAGCAGCTCGAAAAAATTGTGCACCCAGAGTGGTATGCGGCCTGTTTTATGCAGCACTGTTCAAATTCTTCCACTTGGGGGCATTACGGATCGAGTCATGCTGGTGTGTGTCTGAAATTTAAAACGATGCGAACAGATGAGGGGCTAACGCTGAGGTTGCGAACTTTGAGCGGCATGAGCGGTGCCGGACCTATTTATAGCTTGGTTAATCACGTATTTCGGCAGATTGCGTACGATTCCAGTTATCCTGAAATTGATTTTTTTAGAACACTTGGGCGACTTCCTATTTCAGTGATAAATGCTCAGTGGTACACCGATGAAAAGGGGTGCCGCAGTGACTGCGCCGATACTCTTGTTGGTCATGATGATCAGTGGCGACAGGAATATTGGAGAAAATTTTATTCGGTGACTACGACTAAGTTGAAGGATTGGGAGTATGAGTCGGAGTATCGACTGGTCCTTCATAGTTCTCTTTTCGATCTCGCATCGAGTGATAGGGCGTTGAGATATGAGTTTAACGATCTGGATGGAATTATTTTCGGAATAAGAACATCAATAGAGGATAAGCTAAAAATCACAAAAATAATCGAGGATAAATGTCGTGAAAATAAAAGATCGGACTTTAATTTTTATCAGGCATACTATTCGTCTCGGGGTGCCAGAATTGAATATTCTAAGATGTCGCTTTTGAAGTTCAATATAGGCGAGGCGGGTTAATCTGGCCGACATGACTCGACTCAAGCGCCTCGGCAGGAGCCGGGGCCCGTCGACGGAGCCGCCTATTTCTGCCAAGCTCGTTTGCCTACTCGTGCGGCTCGCTACAGAGCGTGGCAGCCAATCGACCAGTAGATGGATGCGTCAGGCAGCGCCAATTTTTTGATATTGTTCAGGTCGCGGCGGTTCAGTGTGCAGCGGTGTGCTGTCGCAGGTGGCGGCGGTGGATGTGGCTGGCTTAGAACAACGCATCCTGTACTTTTTGCTCTTGGCTCGACGCCTTGGCAGTAATCATTTCGATTGGACGCCCGAATAGGAGAAAGTCTGGAATGGCTAGAGGGGGCACTACTTTTAGTGCCACTTGGGAATCACTTTTTAGCTTCTCCCTCAGTTCCATGAGTAGCCGTCCGAGGACGTTCTGCCCGACCAAGGTTTCGCCCGATTCGTCCTGCAACTTGGCACCCCAATAGTCATCCTTGCGCGATTGCTCGACAATCGGTCGATCTCGGGTGGCGAGTAGTAACCGACCAAACTCATCGTAATTCTGCACGAGCTTTACGCGAAGGCACCATCGCATGATCTTGTATCGCACAAGGTCCCAGTCCGGCCTAGAGTTCTGCCGATATGGCTTGCTTTTCATCTTTGCGGTCATCGGGCTATGCTGCCCGATGATTTCCCGCTGTACGTCTGGCAAATGAGGGAAGCGGCATGCCTGATACAGGGCTTCCGTCGTCAGGATGCGAACGCCATTGACTAGTAACGGATACCCCGAAGCCATATTTGACAGTCCGCCGAAATCCTCCTTCGTTTTGAAAACGACGACTACCTCGCTGCGAGCGTAGGTTCGCAGAAGGTCATCTCCCGTACGATTGATGTTAGAACGTTGCAAGGTCATCGACACCGTTTCCTGCTCACGCGTAGGTTTCCCGCTGTAGCAGCGGATACCAGTGCAAAGCGCCTGAAGTCGCATCTGGGTCACCCCACCACATTGCCAGAGGGCAGTTATTCGGGCAGTTGCGATACGTGGCGATTGTGGCACCAAAGCCCACTCCAAACGCGCTGAAGCCTAGAGGTCGCATGGACGGCTTCGGTTTCTCGCTCTTTGCTCTGATTTTTGCGCCGGCTATCAAAAACTCTCTCTCCAAAACCTGGCGACCAGCCTCTGATGAGAATGGGACAATACCTTCCTTACTAGGTTCTCGGGGCTCAAAGGGGTACTTCGTCGGCAAAGCCATATAGGCTTCCACCGCGTCCACGTCCGGGACACCAGTAGGCCACAGTACACCCGAGCTGTTTTTGTAGTACTTGCGGTTCTCGATTTCGAGAGATCGCCAATGCTTAATCTTGATCGTCTTTCCTGCCTCGTCGGCTACATTCTTGAGCTTGTTGTCGACCAGATACGACCCTCCCGAATGAAGGACAGCGACGATGACATGGACCCTCGCGGACTTAGGCGCTTCCTTGCGAATCCACGGCTCCAGATCGTTACCTACACGATTGCCGCTGAACATTACGTCGTCAAGGTATACAAAGTCGCCCCCGTCCTGTCCGCAGTCCTCCAGCTCGAGGCCATATTCATCTGCGAGAAGTCCCTCGAAGAGCCTCAGCATTGCACTCTGACTTTGCCCATGCTGCTGGATGTCGAGAATGTTCGCGGATGACCAGAATGCTTTGGGGTCGCTCCCGGCTAGTTTTTTGCTTACAAGAACTTGACGCAGGAAGTCTTTCACGTTTTTTCGTGTGAAGAATGTCTGCTTGATAACGTGCTCAAATTCACGCAGGAACGGCAACTGTTGATCCTTGGTGAACTGCTTCAGCCAGCGATCCACATGATCCGGTGTCGGTTCGGGCAGGTCGCCTTTGCGGTAAGTCTTGATTTCGTTCGCTACGGAAATGAGCAGGTCGTCACGTTCACTCATGTTGCAGTCCCCGGTGGTCGATTACTTGTTTGTGTAACTGCATGTTACCGGACTGTTGCCTTGAGTGTTGCACCAGGCACGTCGCAGAGTGCATATCTTCACCGTGAGCAGTTGCGGCTGCGAGTGAGCAAACGTATCGACATGCGCGTGGGAGGAGCGAGGCCGAGCTGCACCCGAATCAACGCACACGGTCGGTGATTTCCCTAGGAGCGGGAGGCAGGTGCGTCGAGTTGCAGGGGCTCAAGCAAGAAAATTGGCGTAGGTTTTAGCGTAGCTTCCTGCGCCAAATATTGTCAGATAAGGCGCAGGTATTGCTGCATCATTGGAGTGTGGCCAGCAAAGGCCTCGGGCGACAGCGTGGTCATAGATCCGGCGTAAAGTTGTTGCCCGAGTTTACCTGTGGCTTCGGTGCACAAGCGCGAAGTTCGCCGTTTGGCCAGTAGCGGGAGGCCGAGATTGGCGGCCGTCGCCCCGATATGCCGTTCGATCTTGCTGCGAGGCGGGCATTCAAAAGCCGGTTTTACCCGGCGCACGAACCT
>Ga0154006_1000893_pt1 | contig 10244 bp, 8 predicted proteins | sample TSFL090MetaG_FD_104747 | JGI IMG/M metagenome (GOLD analysis project Ga0154006, IMG submission 104747) | Attine ant fungus gardens microbial communities from Florida, USA - TSFL090 MetaG | ecosystem: Host-associated > Fungi > Mycelium > Unclassified | place: USA: Florida, Wakulla State Forest... | reverse complement strand
AGCGCGTGATCGACAACCACGGCACGCCGCCGTCCTGCATCGAATTCGAGATCACCGAGAGCATGGTGATGCACAACCGCGAACGCGCCATCGCCATCATGGATGGCATCCGCGCCCAGGGCTTCACCATTTCGATCGACGACTTCGGGACCGGCTATTCCTCGCTGGCCTATCTCAAGCGCTTCCCGGTCAACATCCTGAAGATCGACAAATCATTCATCAGCGACATCCCGGACGCCCCCAACGGCAGCGCCATCGTCCAGGCCATCATCGCCATGGGCCATGCGCTGAACCTGAAGGTGGTGACCGAAGGCGTGGAGACGGCCAAGCAGCTCGACGCCCTGCGCGCTTTCGGCACCGATGAATACCAGGGCTACTTCTTCAGCCGGCCGGTGCCGTATCAACGCTTCCTGGGCCTGCTGCTCGACCAGCAATCCCCCTTGGCCGAAGTCGGCCGACCGGTCGTGGGCGGCTAGCCGATAAAAGGTCCGGATCAACGCTGCACCAACCGATCCACGCGATACAAGTCGGGAAACAGGCGAATCCACAGCAGCACGATCAGGATCGTCCCCACCCCGCCGATGAGCACGGCCGGCATGGCGCCGAACCAGGCCGCCGTAACGCCGGATTCGAACTCACCGAGCTGGTTGGAGGTGCCGATGAAGACCGAGTTGACCGCCGACACCCGGCCGCGCATCTCATCGGGCGTCTCCAGCTGGACGAAGGAAGAGCGCACCACCACGCTGATCATGTCCGACGCCCCCAGCGCCACCAGCGCCACCAGCGACAACGCGAAGAAGCGCGACAGGCCGAACACGATGGTCGACAGACCGAACATGCCCACGGCGATGAACATGGTGCGCCCCACCCTGCCGCCCAGCGGATGACGCGCCAGGAACAGCGCCACGGAGAGCGCACCGACGGCTGGCGCCGAACGCAGCAGGCCCAGTCCGACCGAATCGGTATGCAGGATATCCTGCGCATACACCGGCAGCAGCGCCGTGGCGCCGCCCAGCAGGACGGCGAACATGTCCAGCGAAATGGCGCCGAAGATGGCCGGCTTGCTGCGGATGAAAGCCAGTCCTGCAAACACCGACGACAGTCTGGCGCCGGCCGGCTTGGCGGGCGCGGCGGATACGGCCTGTACATCGGATGCAGCGGGCGCGCGCCTGATCATGGTCAGCAACAAGCTGCACAAGGCGAACAGGATGGCGCTGCTGGTATAGACCACCGCCGGGCCGGCCACATACAGGAAACCGCCGACGGCCGGGCCGATGATGATGGCGAACTGGGTCGCCGACGCCGATCCGGCCACCGCGCGCGGCAACAGCGCCGGCGGCATCAGGCCGGGCAGCAAGGCCGACATGGTCGGCTTGCTGAAGGCGCGTCCGGCGCCGATGACGAAGACGATCGCCAGCACGATTTCCCGGTTCAGCCAGCCGCCCAGGCTACCCACCGCCAGACTGGCCGCGGCCAATGCTTCCAGCAGGGCTGAAAAGCGCGCCACATTGCGGCGGTCGTAACGGTCGGCCACATGGCCCACGACGAACACCAGCACCAGCGACGGGATGAACTGCACCAGGCCAACCATGCCCAGGTCGAAGGCGCTGTGGGTGAGCTGGTAGACCTGCCAGCCGACCGCGACGATCTGCATCTGCAAGGCGATGGTCGAGGCCACGTTGGCGCACCAGAACAGCTTGAACGGAGTGTGATGACGCAAGGACTGGTTGGCGTCGGGGACGGATTCGCCGGTCTCAGGCCCGGTCGCCGGCGTAGGAGAAGTCGATGACATGAATGCGGATATGGATGGATGACGATACCTTGTTGCGGTCACCGGTCTGGCGCCGGACCGGCCGCGCCCTGCAATGCCGGGCCGGCGCGGCTATACTACCCCATCCCGCCCGAGACCGCCGCCAAGGCATAAGACGCGGTCCGCACAACAACAAGGAGAAGCACATGCAGTATCGCCAGCTTGGACACACCGGCCAGCAAGTCAGCCTGATTACCCTGGGCACCATGACCTGGGGCGAGCAGAACACCGAAGCCGAAGCCCACGCGCAACTGGACCTGGCCACCGAACGGGGCATCAACCTGATCGATGTCGCCGAAATGTACCCGGTGCCGCCGCGCGCCGAAACGCAGGGCCTGTCCGAACGCTACCTCGGCACCTGGCTGAAAAAATCCGGCAAGCGCGACCAGTTGCTGATCGCCACCAAATGCACCGGCCCGGCACGCAAGCCGCACAACCCGCGCCACATCCGTGGCGGCGTCAACGATTTCGACCGCAAGGGCCTCACCGACGCCCTGCACGGCAGCCTAGAACGCCTGCAACTGGACCATGTCGACCTGTATCAGCTGCACTGGCCGGACCGCTCGGTAAACAGCTTCGGCCAACTGGGCTACGAGCACATCGCCGATGAACAGACCGTGCCCATCGAAGAAACGCTGACGGTGCTGTCGGAATTCGTGAAGGCCGGCAAGATCCGCTACATCGGCCTGTCCAACGAAACCTCCTGGGGCGTGGCCCAGTTCCTGCGCGCGGCCGAGCGGCACGACCTGGAGCGCGTGGTGAGCATCCAGAACCCGTACAACCTGCTCAACCGTACCTTCGAAATCAACCTGGCCGAATTCGCGCATCGCGAACAGGTGGGCCTGCTGGCCTATTCGCCGCTGGCCTTTGGCGTCTTGAGCGGGAAGTACCTCGGCGGCGCGCGTCCGGCCGGCGGGCGGCTGACCCTGTTCGAGCGCTTTGCCCGCTACGCCAATGCCCAGGCCCAGCAAGCGGCCGAACAATATGTGATGCTGGCGCGCCAGCACGGGCTGGATCCGGCGCAGATGGCGCTGGCCTATGTGAATACGCGCGGCTTCGTGACCTCCAACATCATCGGCGCCACCAACCTCGACCAGTTGCGCAGCAACATCGACAGCCTGGACGTGAAGCTGAGCGATGAAGTGATCGCCCACATCGAGGCCATCCACAAGGGCCAGCCCAATCCTGCGCCCTGAACCTGGCCGACGGTCCGCTAGCGGACCGGATTGGTACAAAAAAAGGGCGCCACGCGGCGCCCTTCTTGCATCCGTAGGGGATCGCACACAAACTCAGTCGGCCGCTTCCGCCGCCATGACCTCCCGCACTTCATCCTCACGCGCGCCATAACGCTGCGCCATCACCGCGCACACCATCAACTGCATCTGGTGAAACAGCATGATCGGCAGCAGCACCATGCCCAGCGCCCCGGCCGAAAACAGCACCTTGGCCATCGGCGCGCCGCTGGCCAGACTCTTCTTCGACCCGCAAAAGACGATGGTGATCTCGTCTTCCTTGCTGAACCCCATGCGGCGGCTGCCGAAGGTGGTCAGGCACAGGATCAGGGCCAGGAGCGCCGCATTGATCACCAACAAGATCACCAGCATGGTCGGCGGCACCTGATGCCACAGGCCCTGCACCACCGCTTCGCTGAAGGCCACATACACCACCAGCAGCACCGAGCCCTGGTCCACGAACTTGAGCCAGGACTTGTTGCGGTCGATCCAGGCGCCGATCCACGGCCGCGCGATCTGGCCGGCCACGAACGGCAGCAGCAGTTGACAGACGATGTTGATGACCGCGTCCAGCGGCGAATGGCCGGCGCCGCCCTGGGTCACCATCAGCAGGCCCACCAGCAGCGGCGTGAGGAAGATGCCCAGCAGGTTCGAGGCCGAGGCCGCGCAGATGGCCGCCGGCACGTTGCCGCGCGCCACCGAGGTGAAGGCGATCGAGGATTGCACCGTCGAGGGCAGCACGCACAGGAACATCATGCCCAGGTACAGCTCGGGGGCGATGACTTGCAGCAGCAAGGGCTTGAGCAGCCAGCCGATCAGCGGGAACAGCGCGAAGGTGCACAACAGCACCGTGATATGCAGCCGCCAGTGGGTCATGCCGGCCACCACCGCCTCGCGCGAGAGCTTGGCGCCGTGCATGAAGAACAGCAGGCCGATCATGAAGGTGGTCAGATGATCGAAACCGACGGCGACGTCGCCGGCACAGGGAAACAGCGTTGCCGCCGCCACCACGGCGAACAGCAACAAGGTCATGTTATCGGGAATGAAACGGGGACGAGCCATGGCGTATGAATCTCTGAATAATGGTTATCGTGAATGCCGTCGCCGGAAAGCGGTCCTTCTTTGAGATCTTTTCCGGAAAGATTGCTATTTTACGTGACTCATCGACATTGGCGCTTGCCTCCTCTCAATCCGGCCGCCCAGGCGCTGCCGATCCGGTGACAATGGAGATGGAAAACAGAGATGAAAAGCGGACATGAAAAAACGGCAGGCCCTGTCGGTACCTGCCGTCTTGATGACGTGCGCCCCGCACCGCGTCACCACAACCAGAACATCAGCAGCCAGGCATAGTTGACCAGCGCCAGCCCACCAATGACCGGCATGGCCGCGGCCAGTTGCTGGGGCCATGAAGTCGCATGACGCGCAATCACCTTCCAGCCCAGCAGCAGGCTCCACAGCGTCATCACCGTCAAGAGCGCGGCGCGCGCGTCATTGGCCCAGTCCACGGACAGGCGTTCGGCGCGCAGCAGGCTGATGGTGGTGGCCGACAGGCCGATGAACACGCCGCAGCCGGCCAGCGGGATCAGCGACTGCACCAGGTGGTTGAAACGGCTCCACTGCCAGCGGCCCAGCACACGGGTCGCCAGCGCGAACAGCAGCGCCACGGCGGTGCCCAGCAGCAGGCCCGTGGTCAGGATGTAGCCCACCACCATGGCGCCGTCGAGCCAGGTGAAGACGTCGCTTTGCTGCGGGTAATTGGTCAGCAGCCACCATGGCGCCTGGGTGCCGAAGGGCCACATGATGTCACGGTCGATCAGCCAGGTGGCGATGGCTTGCTTGGCGCTGATGAACCAGGGGCTGGCGGTCCAGTGGAAGGCGCCGATGGCGATACCCAGCAGGCCGTACAGCACCAGTGCGCTTTCCCACAGGCTGTTCTGGGTCTTGCCCAGCGTGACCACTTCGACCGTGGGCGCGCGGAAGGTCAGGCTGATGGCATCGCGATGGCCGCTGCACCGGCCGCACATGTGGCAGTCCGAGGCGCCTTTCATGTTGCGCAGAGGCACCAGCGGCGCGCAATTGATGGGGATGATCTTGTGCTCGGGATGATAGGAGGCGCGCCAAGCGTCCTCATCGACCTTGTAATGCAGCGGCGCCAGCTTGGACAGCAGGCCGAACACGCCATTGACCGGACACAGGTACTTGCACCACACGCGCTTGTCGCGGCCATACAGGTAGCCGACGATCATGGCGCCCACGGTAGAGCCGCCCAGCACCAGCAAAACCGCCTTGGGATACTGGTAGACGCTGACCATCTGGCCGTAGACGGTGGTCAGCGCGAACGCCACGAAGGGCCAGCCGCCCCAGCGCATCCACCTGGGAATGGCCCGGCCGCGGCCGTGGCGGCTGGCGAATTCGGTCAGCGCGCCTTCCGGACACAGCACACCGCACCACACGCGCCCCAGCAGCACCATGCTGACCAGCACGAAAGGCCACCAGATGCCCCAGAAGGCGAATTGCGCGATCAGTGTGAGATTGGACCAGAGATGGGCGGTTTCATCCGGCAGCGGCAGGAACACCGGCACCAGGATCAGTACCGCGTAGACTGCCACCACCAGCCATTGCACGCCTCGGATGAGTGCGCCGTGGCGGCGCATCCAGTCGCCCGTACGCGAGAGCAGGGTCGGCGATGGCGCACAGGTATTCATCATCGGATTACACGGCCGCTTGCTGCTTGGGCTGGGCCTTCGGTTTGCGGTAAAGGGCGGAGCATATCACAACCCAATACACCGCATAGACCAGCACGCTGAGCAGCGCCGGGCGCGCGCGGTAGCCGGTCAGGGTCGAGATCAGGCTGCCGATGGTGGAGGAATCGTCCAGCACCCAGGAGGTATCCCACACCGGCGCGGTCAGGATCATGGTCCAGTCGGCCGAGGCCAGCGCGTCCGAGCTTTCCAGCAGCACGTCGAAGCCCTTCTCGATCCCCGTGAGCAGCAGGCCGGCGGCCAGCAGCAGCAGGATAACTTCGGTCACCTGGAAGAAACGCCGCCAGGAAAAGATCTTGCCGCCCAGTTGCAGGATGTAGAAGGTCAGGAAAGCCAGCGCGAAGCCGATGGCGCCAGCCAGCACCAGCGAGCCCGTGCTGGCGTCCTGCTGGCCCATGCCGATGCCGTACAGGAACACGGCGGTCTCGCTGCCCTCGCGCGCGATGGCCAGCATCACCAGCACGAACACGCCCCACCAGTTGCCGCTGTCCACGCTGGACTGCATGGAGCTTTCCATGTCTTTCTTGAGGGTGCGCCCGTGCTTGCGCATCCAGAACACCATCTGCACGATCAGCACCGCGGCGATCAGCACGATGGCGATCTGGAAGTAGGTCTGGGCATCGCCCGCCAGCATTTCGCTGAAGCCCAGCAAGGCGCCGCCCAGCGCCACCGCCAGCAGCACGCCGGCGACCACGCCGCTCCACAGGTAGGGGATGCCGCGCCGCGCGCTGACGTCGCCGTTCTTCAGCCAGGCATACAGGATGCCGACCACCAGAAGCGCCTCGACGCTTTCGCGCCAGACGATGAACATGACCTGTCCCATTGAAGTCCTTTGATGAAATCCCTTGTTGCATGATGGCGTTGCTGCCTGAACGGCATGCAACCATCGCAACGACAACCTAACGACCATAACAAAGGCGCCCCGGCGATGCCTTGCATCCCGGGTGACGCGCGCCCCTCATCCCTGTGTCCCCGCGCGGCGGCTCTGGCGACCGCCTGTCTGCTGGTTGCTGCTTACTTCGCCACGATCACGCCTTGCGGCATGTTCAGATGGAAGTCGTCGAAGAACTTGTATTCACCGGGACGCAGCGGCGCAATCACCACGAAGGATTGCGCGCCCGGCGCCAGCACCTTTTCCTTGCGCAATTCGATGCTCTCGAACTCGGCGGCGGACTTGCCGATATTGTGGATCTCGATCTTGATGCGCTGCCCCGAGGGCACTTCGATGCGCGGCGGAATCAGCTTGCCATCCTGCATCTCCAGCTTGAAGGTCGCCAGTTCCGAGGCCGATGCCATCGGCACCTGGAGCGCACCTGCCGTCAACAGGGCCGCCACGGTCATCAGCCGGATATTGCGTAAAAACATGATCACTCCGGAAAGCGGAAACGAATCCGGCCGATTCAAGCGGCATCGCCGCGCCACGGCCGGAATGAAGCATGTCGGCATGTCAACCATGCCGACATGGAGCTGGATCAGTAACCGCCCTTCTTGCCGACGCCGGCGAAGGGGAAGTCGTAATTCAACTCGAAAGTCTTGAACCACGGGCCGACACCGGTTTCCTTGTCGACGTGACGGCCGAAGTGCGCGTGCTCGCTGGCCGACGGCGGCGAGATGGTCAGCTTGAGCTTGTACTTGCCGGGGCCATCGAGCTTGACGTTATCGCCGTAGTGCGGGCCGTCGTTGGCGACCATGGGCATCATGTCGCCCTTGATGACCTTGGTCGAACCGGCCTTGCTCAGCTCATACTTGATGACGAGGTACGGCATCCAGTCGCCTTCGGCGAAACCGTTCGGGTTCTTGGCCACGGCACGGATGTCGGCTTCCAGGTGGATGTCGGACTCTTCGGCCTTGCGCATCATGCCATCCGGTTCCATCTTGACGGGTTGCAGGTAGACGGCGTTGACTTCGAAACCGTTCTGGATCTGCGGCTTGCCGATCGGGTATTCGGCGGCCATGGCGGCACCGGCGGTACAGGCCATCAGGGCGGCGGCGACAGCGAGTTTCTTGATACCGATCATCTTCGTATTCTCCTGGTCGATCAAATGATAATGATTAGCATTAAGTGTAACACCATTTGATGCACGACAACACCGCGTCGTCACCAGGGGCATCCACTGCCGCGCCCCTGCGGCCCCATGAAAATCGCCCGGCGCGGAAGACTCCGGCGCCGGGCGATGGACACGAAGATAGACTGCCCTCACCCGGCCCCGCGCATACATGGGCCGGAGGGCGCTCGATGCATCAATACTCTTCCATGTCGGTTTCCAGGTTCAACCGGGGCACGGCCCGGTTGCTCAGGCGCGCAGCGGCCGGCGTGACATCCACCGCCGGACGTGCGGCAGCCGTCCCGCCCGCCACCTGCCCGGCCGCACGGGCCGCGACCTGGCGCGAGGCATCGAGCCTGAAGGCGCTGACCACCTGCTCCAGCGTTTCGGCCTGATGCTGGAGGGCTTGCGCGGCGGCGGCGGCCTGCTCGACCAGGGCGGCGTTCTGCTGGGTCGTCTCATCCATTTGCGAAATCGCCGCATTCACCTGCTCGATGCCGGTGCTCTGCTCTTCGCTGGCATCGGCGATCTCGCCCACGATCTGGGTCACGCGCGCCACGCTGTCGACGATGTCGCTCATGGTGGAGCCCGCCTGCTCGACCAGCTTGCTGCCGGCGCCGACCTTGTCCACCGAATCGTCGATGAGCTGCTTGATTTCCTTGGCGGCCGACGCCGAGCGCTGCGCCAGCGAGCGCACTTCGGACGCCACGACCGCGAAACCGCGCCCCTGCTCGCCGGCGCGCGCCGCTTCCACCGCGGCATTCAGGGCCAGGATGTTGGTCTGGAAGGCAATGCCGTCGATGACCGCGATGATGTCGACGATCTTGCGCGAGGAGTCGTTGATCGAGTTCATCGTCTCGACCACCTCGCGCACCACGGCGCCGCCCTGGGAAGCGATGTCCGAGGCCGACAGCGCCAGCTTGTTGGCCTGGCGCGCGTTTTCCGAATTCTGCTGCACCATCGCCGTCAGTTGCTCGATGCTCGATGCGCTTTCTTCCAGCGCGGCGGCCTGCTGCTCGGTGCGCGACGACAGGTCGGCATTGCCGGCGGCGATCTGGCGCGCGGCCACCGCCACCGAATCGGTCGAGGTACGCGTGGTGGTCACCACGTCGACGATGCGCGCGAGCAGCTTGTTGAAGGCGGTCGCGGTATGGCCGATCTCATCCATGCGCTGCACCGGCGCCGGGCGCGACAGGTCCAGCGTCTGGCTCACATGCTCGAAGGTGCCGCGGATCTGCTCCAAGCTGCGGCTGATGTTGCGCACCACCGAATAGCCGATCACCGCGATCAGCAACAGCGCGATGATCGTCGCGCCAGCCATCGCGGCCCGGGCGCGCCGGTAGGCGGCATCGCTTTCGGCGCGCACATCGGCGATCAGCCTGCCGTTGTAGACCAGATGGTCGTCCAGCCCCTTCTTGACGGCGGCGGCCGTCAGCGCCAGCGGCGTGCCGGCCTGCAAGCTGGCGCGCACGCCATCCATGTCGTTGTAGTAGGCGGCGTTCAGGAACGGCGTCAGTGCCTTGCGATAGGCCGCGATGTTGGCGCGGTCGGTCTCCAGCATGGCGCGGTCGGTGTCGTCGTAGACGCGTTCCTTCTCGTAGCGGATGAGTTCGTCGTCGAGCAGCTTGTTGGCGTCGTCCAGCGCCTTTTGCAGGCCGCTCTTGTCGGTCAGGTTGGCGAACACCGACAGGCGGTAGCCCGCCAGGCGCGTATCGGCCAGGTAGCCCTTGGCGGCGTTGAGGCCCTCGATGCTGGGAATGATGCGGTTCTGGATGGTGTCCAGGCGCTGCTGGGAGCGCTGCAACTCCCACAGCCCGTCACCGCCGACAAACAGCAGCGCGAGCAGCGCGGTCGATAAGGTAATGATCAGGCGCTTCGTGATCGTCATGATTGAAATCCATCAGTAAGTTGTATCCCCTCCGGAATTTTTCCCGGAGCCAGTGTCGTCCCTCTTGCCAGGCATCACCCGTGGGCATGACCGGCTTTTTACCTGCGACTGATGCCATCCTGTGTTGCGTATCTCCCGTTCGCGCCGCCCTTACGCCGCCAGTTGGGCATCGCCGAACCCGATGTCGAGAGTAGCGGCATGCCGGGCGCAAAAGGCCAGGCCGGCGCGGTAGCCGACGTCGAACAGCAGCCGCATGTTGGAACTCGACCAGTCCAGCACCTGCGGCCAGTGCCCCGGGGGGACCCCGCCCATCAGGTCGACCTTGAGCACGCGGCGGCGCGGCCGGCCGGTGACGGGATCGGTGTTGTGTTCGAGTTCGAACAGGCGCTGCTCGGTCCGGGAAATCTTGACCAACGGCGTGATGATGGAGCGCACCCAGGCGTCATAGAGGTTGCGCGGCTTGCGGATCAGGCGATCCTCGCCGAGGATGTCGAGCACCACCAGGGT
>Ga0154006_1000892_pt1 | contig 10246 bp, 7 predicted proteins | sample TSFL090MetaG_FD_104747 | JGI IMG/M metagenome (GOLD analysis project Ga0154006, IMG submission 104747) | Attine ant fungus gardens microbial communities from Florida, USA - TSFL090 MetaG | ecosystem: Host-associated > Fungi > Mycelium > Unclassified | place: USA: Florida, Wakulla State Forest... | reverse complement strand
TGCTTCATCTTCGGCTCCGCCGCGATGGCGCGCACATCGCTGTTGAGCTTTTGCACGAGCGCGGGCGACATGCCGGCCGGCCCGAACACGCCCCACCACAGATCCACGCCGTAACCGGGCTGCACCTCTCCGATGGCCGGCAGGTCCGGGTAGAAAGGCGAGCGTTTGCTGGAGGTCACGCCCAGCACGCGCACGCGACCGCTCTTGAGCATGGGCGCGATCGAGGCAAAACTGGCGATGATGAAGTCCACGCGGTCGGTGGCCAGATCGCTCATGGCCGGCGACATGCCCTTGTAGGGGATATGCGTGAACGAGACTTTCGCGGTCGAGGCCAGGATCTCGCTGGCCATCTGGTTGATCGACCCGATACCCGCGCTGCCGTAGTTGATCGCCCCGGGATCTTTGCGGCCGGCGTCCAGCAAGGCTTGCAGCGTGGGAAAGCGCGAGTCCTTGCCCGTGACCATGGCCATGGGACTGCTCGCCAGCATGGCCACCGGCGTGAAACTCTTCACCACGTCGTATTGCTGCTTCTTCTGCACGGCGGCGCCGGTGGTAAACGAAGAAGAGGTCAGCATCAGCACCGAGCCATCCTTGGCCGCGCGCGCCACGTAATCGGCGCCGATGGCGCCGCTCGCTCCCGGACGGTTCTCGACGATGACCGAGGTATGCAGCCGGTCGGCCAGGCGCTCGGCCAGCACGCGCGCGAACACATCGTTGCTGCCGCCCGGCGGAAACGGCACCACCATGGTCATCATTTTCGGCAAGGCGGGTTCCTGCTGAGCCTGTGCGGATGCGCAAGCCAGGGAAAAGGCGGCCACGGCCAGAGCCAGTGATTTCTTCATCGGTTTGTCTCCTGTTGTTGGCCAGGACGCTGGCCTATCGGTTTTTCCGGTTGATCTTAGTCACCCCTCCTGATGAAATAAAGCGATGATTTCTCAATCGCATGATGAGTAATTCTGATGAAGATAGAAGCCTTCCGTACCTTGCATGCCGTGCTGCAGTGCGGCAGTTTCGCTGCCGCGGCGGTCGACATGAGCCTGTCTCCCAGCGCAGTCAGCCTGCAGATGAAGCAGATGGAGGAATACTTCGGACAGCCCTTGTTCGATCGCTCGGCATTGCAGGTCCGCCCCAACGAATTCGCCGCGGAAGTCGATGCCTTGTTTACCGAGACGCTGGCCCGCGCCGACGCCCTGCGCCAGCGTCGCTCGACTGCGGTGGAAGGCCGGGTGCGGCTGGGGATCATCGAGCCGCTGCAGACCAGCATGCTGCCCGGACTATTGCGCCAGGCCCGCTCGCGCTACCCGCTCCTGGACGTGCGCCCGATACGCGGGCGTGTCACCGACTTGCTGGACAAACTCAAGAGCACGGAACTCGACGCCGCCATCGTCACGCAGCCGCCCGGCGGAGGCAGCCAGCGCCTGGCCTGGACGCCATTGTTCCGCGAACCGCTGGTCTTGATCGCCCCGCCGGACTCCACCGAAACGCGCGTCGCCGATCTGTTTCGCACTTATGAGTGGATCCGCTTCGACAAGGCGACCGTGGGCGGACGCGCGGCCGCCGGCTATGTCATGCAGCATGCGCCGCATGCGCGCAGCCGCATCGACATGCTGTCGCTGGCCGCGATTACCGCCCTGGTCTCCGAAGGCCTGGGCGTATCGGTCCTGCCGAACCAGGAAGCGCGCCTGTATCAGGCGTATCCGGTGCGCGTTCTGCCGCTGGGCCGCAAGGGGCCCTACCGGCAGATCTCGTTCGTCTGCCGGCAGGTCGACAGGGAAGACCGGCTGATGCAGGCGCTATTGGACTGCGCCTCGAGCTTAAATACGCCAAGGAGCCTCTGAATCTCCCGCAATCCCATAGCGGCCGGCAAGCTCCCGGCTCTTTTCCGGCGCCACCGCATGCACCGCGGCGGCAACGATGTGATGGCGGTCGATCTCGAAAAAACGGCGCAGCTGGGCGCGCGTATCGCTGCGCCCGAAACCGTCGGTGCCCAGCGCCACGAAACGTGCCGGGACATATGAGGCGATCAGTTGCGGATAGGCCCGCACATAGTCGGTGGCGGCGATCACCGGGGCTGAGCCCGGCAGGCATTTTTCAAGATGGCTTGCCGCCGCGAGGTCGCCGGCGAACAGGCGGCGGCGCTCGCATTCGCGCGCTTCCCGCGCCAACTCCGAAAAGCTGGTAACGCTCCAGATTTCCGCGTTGATGCCCCAATCGTTGGCAAGCAGCTCGGCCGCGGCAATGACTTCGCGAAGAATGGCGCCGGAGCCGAGCAGCCGCACGTTCAGCGAGCTGCCCTCGGCCTTTTTCTCGCCAAACCGATACATCCCCTTGATCACGGCTTCGTGCTTGTCCGCCGGGAGCCCGGCCTGCGCGTAGTTCTCGTTGCCCACCGTGATGTAGTAGAACTCGTCCTGCTGCGCTTCGAGCATGCGCTTGGCGCCGTGGTGGACGATCACCGCGGCCTCGCTGACGAATGCCGGATCGTAGGCGCGGCAGTTCGGCACGGTCGCGGCAATTACATGGCTGGTGCCGTCCTGGTGCTGCAGACCCTCGCCAGCCAGGGTCGTGCGGCCGGAGGTGGCGCCGATCAGGAAGCCGCGCGCACGCTGGTCGGCCGCGGCCCAGATCAAGTCGCCCACACGCTGGAAGCCGAACATCGAGTAGTAGATGTAGAAAGGCAGCATCGCGATGCCGTTGACGCTGTATGAGGTGGCGGCAGCGGTCCAGGAGGCCAGGGCCCCGGCTTCCGTGATGCCCTCTTCCAGCAGCTGGCCGTCCACGGTCTCCTTGTAGAAGAGCATGGAGCCCGCATCCTCGGGCTCATAGAGCTGCCCCACGGGCGAGTAGATGCCGACCTGCCGGAAGAGGTTGGCCATGCCGAAGGTGCGAGCCTCATCGGCCACGATCGGCACGATGCGCGGCCCGAGGGCCTTGTCCTTGATCAGGTTGGTAAAGAGGCGGACCAGGCCCGTGGTGGTCGATGTCTCGCGCGCGTCGCCCTGCAGCGCAAACTGCGCGAAATCCTCCAGCCGCGGAACCGGCACGCGCTCGGCCTGCGTGCTTCGCCGGGGCAGGAAACCGCCCAGTTCCGCGCGCCGCGCGTGCAGATACTTCATCTCGGGCGAGTTGGCGTCCGGCTTGTAGAACTCCATGCGTTCCACCGCCTCGTTGCTCAGCGGCAGGGAGAAGCGGTCCCTGAACGCGTGCAGCGCCTCCACATCGAGCTTCTTCTGCTGGTGCGCCGTCATCCTGGACTCGCCGGCCGCCCCCATGCCATAGCCCTTCTTGGTCTTGGCCAGGATGACCGTGGGCGCGTCATGATGGTCCAGCGCCGCCTGGAAAGCCGCATGCAGCTTCTTGAAGTCGTGGCCGCCGCGGCGCAGCCCGTCGATCTCGGCCGTCGTCAGCCCGCTCACCAGCGCCTTGAGCTCCGGATCGGTATCGAAAAAGTGCGCGAGGTTGTATTCGCCGTCCTTCGCCCCGAGCGTCTGATACTCGCCATCCACCATGGACGAGAAGCGGCGCAGCAGCGCGTGGTTCTTGTCCCGCGCGAACAAGGCGTCCCATTCGGAACCCCAGACCACCTTGATCACGTTCCAGCCTATCCCGGCGAAGAGCGCTTCGAGTTCGTTGATGACCTGCCCGTTGCCTCGCACCGGACCGTCCAGGCGCTGCAGATTGCAGTTGATGACAAAGCTCAGGTTGTCCAGGCCCTCGCGAGCGGCCAGCGACAAGGCCGCGATCGACTCGGGCTCGTCCATTTCTCCGTCGCCGAAGACGCCCCAGACATGCCGGCCCGCCGTCTTGGCCAGCCCGCGGTTTTCCAGGTAGCGCAGGAACCGCGCCTGGTAGATGGCGCTGATGGGGCCTATGCCCATCGACCCGGTGGGAAACTGCCAGAAATCCGGCATGAGCCAGGGGTGCGGGTACGAGCAGAGCCCGTTCTTGCCGACTTCCTGCCGGTAGTTGGACAGCTGGTCCTCGGACAGGCGGCCTTCGAGGAAGGCGCGCGCGTAGACGCCGGGCGCCGAGTGCGGCTGGAAATAGACCAGGTCGCCTTTTTCCCGCTCGGAGTCGGCCCGGAAGAAATGATTGAAACCCACCTCGAAGACTTCGGCCACGGACGCATAGCTGGCCAGATGCCCGCCCAGCTCGCCATACGATTTGTTGGCGCGCACGACCATCGCCAGCGCATTCCAGCGGATGATGGACGTCAGCTTCTGCTCTATGGCCAGGTCGCCCGGATAGCGCGACTGCTCCTCGACCGGAATCGTATTCTGGTACGCCGAATAAGGATGCGGCGTAGTGTGGATATTGAGGTTCTTGGCGTGCTGGTCGAGACTCTCGAGTATGAACTTGGCGCGCTCCGGGCCGGCCGTGCGCAGCAGGCCCTCCAGCGCGTCCAGCCACTCGCGCGTTTCCTCGGCATCGTCGTCGACCGCAGGGCCGCCCGAATGGTCCATGCCGTGGCCTGCGGCGGGGTGTTGTCTCATCGCGCACTCCTCCAGAATCGTTTCCGACGACTGTACGCTAAACGAGGGCCGGGCACTAATCCCGCTTATTTTCTCAATTGACAGTAATGCCGCTGTCCTTGATGACCTTGCCCCAGACCGCCGTCTCGCGGGCGAGCAAGGCCTGCAGCTCTTGCGCGCTGCCGCTGCGCGTTTCGGCGCCGATGCCGGTCAAGGTGTTCTGCACGTCTTGCGATGCCATGACCTTGCGCAACACCTCGTTCAGCCTTGCCAGTCTTTCCGGCTCGACAGCTCGGGGAGCAAAGAGGCCAAACCAGCCCAGGGCCTGGAAGCCCGGCATGTTCGCGCTGGCGGCGACGCTGGGCAGGTCGGGCAAGAGCGACGTCCTTTCCGCACTGGTCACGGCAATGCCGCGCAGTTGCCCGCTCTTGATGTAGGGCGTGAGAATAGCCACATTGTCTATCCCGGCCTTCAGCCGGCCCGACAGCAGGTCGGGCATCAGGGCGGAGGTTCCCTTGTAGGGGATGTATTGCATCTGTACGCCGGCCTGGCGCTTGATGAGTTCCCAGGACAGGTGCTGCGCGGAACCGGGGGTGGACCCCGCATAGGACAGGTCATCGGGATGCGCCTTGGCATAGGCCAGGAGCTCAGGCAGGTCCTTCACGGGCAAGGAGGGATGCACCACCATGACATAGGGCGAAGTCGCCACCAGGCCGACGGGCGCAAGGCCTTTCTCGGGATCGAACGTGGTATGCGGATAGAGCGCGCGATAGGTGGCAAGCTGCGACGGCGCCATCAGCAAGGTGTAGCCGTCGGCCGCGGACTTGGCCACATCCTCCGCGGCGATAAGGCCGCTGGCGCCGGCATGGTTTTCAACCACGAAGGACTGCCCGAGCTGCTCGCCCATTTTGTTGGCGACCAAGCGGGCCACCACGTCGGTCGTGCCCCCGGCAGGCGTGCCCACCATGAGCCGGATCGGCCTGTCGGGAAAACGGGACGACTGGGCGTGGGCGCTGGAAAGCGCGAGCGTCGTCATCAAGGCGGCCATGCAGCACAAGGCCGAACGGCGGTTGAACATAAGCATGTTTTTTGTCTCCATGTAATGTCATGCCCGCGCTTGGTGCGCGGTGCGTGCAGGCGGTCAGGCCCGCTTGCCGATCTGCGTTTCCTGGGCCGTCCATCCGGCGACACGCTCGCTGAGCGTCAGCCCCAGGCCCGGACGCGTCGGTACGATCATGCGGCCATCGCGCGTTTCCAGCCTTTCGTTGAACAGCGGCTCGAGCCATTCGAAGTGTTCGACCCAGGGTTCGGTCGGATAGCAGGCCGCCAGATGCACGTGCAGCTCCATGGCAAAGTGCGGGCCGAGCATCAGGCCGGCGTGTTCGGCCAGGCCTGCGATCTTGAGGAAAGGCGTGATGCCGCCGACGCGCGGCCCATCCGGCATCAGGTAGTCGGCGCCGCGCTGCCGGATGAATTCCCAGTGCTCGGCGACACTGGTGAGCATCTCGCCCGTGGCGATAGGCGTATCGAACTGCGCGGCAAGCGCGGCATGGCCTTCGGCGTCGTAGCAATCCAGGGGTTCTTCGATCCAGACCAGATTGAACTGCTCGAATGTGCGGCACATGCGCTGCGCCGTCGGACGGTCCCATTGCTGGTTCGCGTCCACCATGAGCGGAAAGTCCGCCCCCAGGTGCTTGCGCACCGTCGCGACGCGGTGGATGTCCAGGGCGCAGTCGGGCTGGCCGACCTTCAGCTTGATGCCGCCTATGCCCTTGCCGCGGGACACATCCGTATTGGCCAGCAACTGATCGAGCGGCGTATGGAGAAAACCGCCCGAGGTGTTGTAGCAGCGCACCGAGTCGCGGTGCGAACCCAGCAGCTTGGCGAGCGACAGATTGGCGCGCTTGGCCTTCAGGTCCCAGAGCGCCACGTCGAACGCGCCTATGGCCTGCACCGCCAACCCGCTGCGGCCCACCGAAGCGCCGGCCCAGGCGAGCTTGCTCCAGAGCTTGGCGATGTCGCTCGGGTCTTCGCCTATCAAGGTCGGCGCGATTTCCTGGGCGTGGGCGAACTGGCCCGGCCCGCCGGCCCGCTTCGAATAACTGAATCCCAGGCCTCGGTGGCCGTCGTCCGTCTCGATCTCGACGAACAGAATGGCGATTTCCGTCATCGGCTTCTGCCGGCCGGTGAGCACCTTGGCATCGCTGATCGGCGTCGCCAAGGGCAAAAAGACGGAGGCGATGCGGATCCACGCTATGCGGCCGGCGGCGGCCGATGACGTTTGGGTCTGGGTGTCGGGCATGAGGTGGGTCCTTGTACAAACGAATCGCCAGCAGGCGAGAACGATTAAAATGATTGCGCAATCATATCGGGTCGAAAAAAGAAATTCCACAACTAAATTCCGCCGCATGGCACTGCGCATGCAAGCGCATGGGCACCGTCGCACGCATGGCAAGCCCGGGGACACATGCGAAAATGCGCAGTCATCGACGAATGAACCGCCGCCGCGCTGCGGGAATTGCGGATATCGAACAGGAGCCAGCGTGGCAAGGAAATCCGAGCGCAATCAGTCCGCCCCGGAAACCCAGGGAACAAGCGTGACCTTGGTTGACGTCGCCCGCGTGGCCGGCGTTGCCCCGATGACGGTGTCGCGCGCCCTGCACCGTCCCGAGCTCGTGCGCGACGAGACCGTGAAGAAAGTGCTCGACGCCGTGCGGGCGACGGGCTACGTGCCCAATATGCTGGCGGGTAGCCTGGCCAGCAACAAGAGCCGCCTGGTCGCGATTCTCTTGCCGACGATTGCCAACTCGATCTTCGCCGATACCGTCCAGGCCTTGATGGATGGCCTGACGGCTTCCGGCTACCAGACCTTGCTCGGACTCACCAACTACTCCGCCGAGACAGAAGAACAACTTGTGGAAGCCCTGCTCGGCCGCCGTCCGGACGGCATCGTCCTGGCGGGAACGAACCACACCAGCGCGACCGTCGGCCGCCTGAAAAAGGCGAAGATTCCAGTGGTCGAAATATGGGACTTGACCGACAGGCCCATCGATATGGTGATCGGTTTCTCGCACGAGAAAGTGGGTATAGCAGTGGCGCGCCATCTCCTCGGCAAGGGATATCAGCGCTTCGGCGTCATTTCCGTCGACGATCCGCGCGGCTTGCGGCGCTGCCGCAGCCTGATCAAGGAGCTGGCGCGCCACGGCAAGACCGACATCCCTTTCGAAATCCTCCCCGCGCCGGCGACCCTGCTGCGAGGGCGGGAAGGATTGAGCGGACTCCTCGCCCGGGGCGGCCCCGAGATCGTCGTTTGCAGCTCCGATACGCTGGCCCAAGGCGTGCTCGCCGAGGCGGCGAGCCGCGGCCTGCACGTGCCCGGCGATCTGGCCGTCATGGGGTTTGGCGATTTGAGCGCCGCGGCGCACGTCAGCCCTGCCCTGTCCACGGTACGCGTGGACGGGACGACGATAGGACGGAACATCGCCGGCGCATTGCTTGCGCGCTTCGCGGCCAAATCGGACAAGGACCGGGTTGCCGTGCACTTGGACACCGGCTTTTCCATCATCGACCGGGAAAGTACCTGAGCGCCTTCCGGCAATGAGACACGCCGCGGCAAAAATGTAAATCCTCTTGCTGCCGAAGGAATATTTGCATTAATGTTTGTCGAAAATGATTGCGCAATCATCCAAACGACCAAAACAGCGCTCAAAAAATGTCCGGCGCTGCCAATAAGTTCATGCCGTACTTTGGGAGACATCAATGAAGAAGCAATTACTCGCGTTCGTCCTGGGCATCATGGGTTTGAGCGCCCATGCAAGCGGCTGGCCCGACAAGAACGTCACCCTCGTCGTTCCCTTTCCGCCCGGCGGCTCTACCGACCAGGTGGCGCGCGCGCTGGCTTCGACGATGGGAGAAACCTACAAACAGTCCTTCATCGTGGACAACCGCGCGGGCGCTACCGGCACCATCGCGGCAAACTACGTCAAGCGACTCCCGGCCGACGGCTACAACTTCCTGGTCACGTCCTTGGGTCCGCTGGTGATCGTGCCCCACCTGATGAAGGACATGACCTACGATCCCCTGAAAGACTTCACGCCGATCACCGTCGCCGTCTCTTCGCCCAATGTGCTGGTCGTCCCCGCCAACTCGCCCTTCAAGAGCGTCGCCGACATCGTCGCCTATGAAAAAGCCCATCCGAAAACGGTGACGTTCTGCTCCTCCGGCGCCGGCTCCAGCGACCATCTCACGGCCGAGTTGTTCTGGCAGAAAACCGGCACCACCGGGATCCACGTCCCCTACCGCGGCGGATCGCCCTGCCATACCGATTTGATCGGTGGGCAGATAGCCGCCACGCTCCAGAACATCAACGCCATCATCCAGTTCATCCGGGGCGGGCAGATGCGCCCCCTGGCCATCACCAGCGTCAAGCGCTCGCCCCTGCTGCCCGATGTTCCCACCATGGCCGAGGCCGGTGTCGACGGCGTCGTGGTCACGTCCTGGCAAGCGCTTGTCGCGCCCAGGAACCTGCCCGCCGAGATGCGCGACAAGGTCACCGCCGCCTTCGTGAAGGCGCTGCACAGCCCCAAGGTCTCGGACCAGTTCACCTCGGTGGGCTACGACATGATCGCCGACACGCCCGAACAGTTCGCCCAGTTCATGAAAGAAGAATCGGCGCGCTGGAAGCAGGTGATCGAGGCCGGCCACATCACTGCGAACTGAACCTCGTCAAAGCAAAGATTAGCCGCCTGGCTGCTGGCAGCCGTCAGGCGACGAGCGGCCGCCTCGCCAAGCCCACTACTTGCGCCGGTGAGGACGATAACTTTTCCTGCAATGTTCCCTGACATAGTGATCCTCCCTGCATAAATCGCGGGATTTTCAGACGGGTTTATTTGCCGACCCGCGCCTGAAGATGCGCCGGGTAACGGTCACCCTGCACAGCGATGGTCGAGAGTGCGGATTCAATGTCGCGCAAGTTATCGGCCGTCAATTCGAGGTCGGCGGCGCCGGCATTCTCTTCCAGGCGATGCAGCTTTGTCGTGCCCGGGATCGGCGCGATCCAGGGCTTTTGTGCGAGCAGCCATGCGAGCGCGACTTGCGCCGGCGTCGCATTCAACCCGGCCGCGATCTTCTTCAGCACATCGACCAGACCCTGATTGGCCTTGCGGTTCTCTTCGGAAAAGCGCGGAACGATGTTGCGGAAGTCAGTTTTGTCGAAGCTCGTGCGTTCGTCGATAGCGCCGGTCAGGAAGCCCTTCCCGAGCGGACTGAAGGGCACAAAACCAATGCCGAGCTCTTCAAGCAAAAGGAGTATCTCCTTTTCCGGCTCGCGCCACCACAGTGAATATTCGCTTTGAAGCGCAGCGACGGGTTGCACGGCGTGAGCGCGACGGATCGACTGCGCGCCCGCTTCGGACATGCCGAAATGCTTGACCTTGCCTTGCTGGATCAAATCTTTGACCGCCCCCGCGACGTCTTCCATTGGAACGTTCGCATCGACGCGATGTTGATAAAAAAGATCGATGCGGTCGGTCCGCAGGCGCCTCAGTGCGGCATCCGCCACTTCGCGAATGCGCTCCGGCCGGCTATCCGGCCCCTTGCCGGCGTCACCATCCTGGAAACCAAACTTCGTCGCAATAACGACCTGATCCCGAAACGGCTCCAGCGCCTCGCCCAACAACGCCTCGTTCGCGCCTTGCGCATAGGCTTCAGCCGTATCGAAGAACGTCACGCCGCGTTCGAATGCGGCGCGGATCAGCTTGATCGCGTCGGTCTTG
>Ga0154006_1000889_pt1 | contig 10277 bp, 9 predicted proteins | sample TSFL090MetaG_FD_104747 | JGI IMG/M metagenome (GOLD analysis project Ga0154006, IMG submission 104747) | Attine ant fungus gardens microbial communities from Florida, USA - TSFL090 MetaG | ecosystem: Host-associated > Fungi > Mycelium > Unclassified | place: USA: Florida, Wakulla State Forest... | reverse complement strand
GATCTCGGCGGTTACACCGCCTCACGCTATATCTGCGAGCCGCTGCGGTTGCTCGACTATTGCCTGGTGAACGATGGCGGAGTCGCTCTAATTTTGACATCGCGCGACTTCGCACGCCGATTGCCTGCGCAGCCTGTGCTTATCAGTGGGATCGGGCGTAGCGAAATTAATGCTCGATCGACGAGCCTCGAGCCCCGCCTCATCGATTTTTATCACGACGCTCATGCCAAAGCGGCAGATGCCGTTTTCAACATGGCTGGCATCGACAGGACGGATGTCGATCTTGTAGGAATTTACGATAGCTTCAGTGTGCATGTTCCTATCGCATTGGAGGGATTTGGGTATTGCCGGCCAGGCGAAGTGGGAAAGTTGCTGGATCCGAGTTACATCGGCCCGGGCGGAAGCCTACCAGTGAACACGTCGGGAGGGCATCTTTCGGAGTCTTACATGCAGGGGTGGAATCACCAGGTAGAGCTCGTGCGCCAACTTCGTGGCGCCGCAGGTCAGCGTCAGGTGCCAAACGCCCGGAATGCGCAATACATATCGGACGTGGCCGGAAAAGTTATCAGCCTTATCTATAGGAGTACCGGAACATGATGCAGCCGCAACGGCCATCCAGAAGAACCGGCCTTCTCGAAGATCAATTCTGGAATCATCTTGAGCAACACAAGTTGCATCTGCAACGCTGCGCCGATTGTGTACATCTCTGGTATCCGCCTGGACCTGTATGCCCGCATTGTCTTTCTCAACGGTGGCAATGGGAACCGATGTCGGGACGTGGTCGGGTCGCTTCCTGGACCGTTTTCCACCGCCAATATTTCACCCAGATGCCGCCGCCCTATGTCGTAGTTGTTGCGGAGCTGGAAGAAGGCCCGCTCATCGTGGCTGATCTGGAGTCCACAGAAACACAGTCTCTGCAAATAGGTGCGCCCGTCAATCTCCGTTTCCTGGAGGTCTATACGGATGACACCGCATGGTGGAATTATCAATGGAAACTCGCATCCAAGACCTCGACTTCCGAAGCATCATCCGTCCTGGAGATACTGTAGTTTGGTCCCAGGGGACCAGCGAGCCTGTCTCGCTCATCGAGCGCTTGGTTGAGCAACGCAAAGAGCTTGGTGGAATACGAGTGTTCTTGGGCAGCAGCTATTGCGAAGCAATCCAGCCGGACCACGCCGATTGGATCCGATTCATCGGAATTGGTGCAGTAGGGCGAACGAAGAAGTTCTACGATGCGGGTGCCCTCGAAATTATCCCCTGTCATCTGACGGATATTCCACGTCTTATGCAGGACGGACGCTTGCAGATTGATGTCGTTCTCTTACAGGCAAGTGAAAATTCCGCGGGCGAGCTCAGCTATGGCTTGGTAAGTAGCTATCTCACCACTGCCGTGGAGGGGGCTAGAGCAGTGGTCGCGGAGATCAATGACCATACGCCTTGGACATGCTCCACCACGCCGCTAAAACGCGATCAGGTGCATTACACAGTACGGACGTCCAGACCATTGCAAGAACTGCCTGTACGGCCGCCGACGCCTTCGGACGTTCGCATTGCGGAGCGGGTGGCTGGGCTCATCGAGGACGGCGATATTCTCCAGATCGGAATCGGTACGCTGCCCGACGCAATTTTGACGTCCTTGTCCGATCGTAAAAATCTCGGTATTCATTCAGGCATCATCAGTGATGGTGTCGCGGATTTGATCCAGTCCGGCGTCGTTACCAACGCGACCAAAACCGTGGACCGCGGTATCACCGTTACTGGTGGGCTATTTGGCAGCCGGAAACTCTATGAGTTGGCGCATTGCAACCCGAGCATACGTGTCGATCCGGTGGTTTACACTCACTCCACTTCTATTCTGGGCAGTTTTGACGCGTTTGTGACAATCAATGCGGCTATCGAGGTCGATCTGACTGGGCAGGTCAACGGTGAGGTTGCAAACGGTGCTTATCTTGGCATCGTGGGTGGCCAAACCGACTTCTCTCGCGCTGCAGCACAGTGTTCGCGCGGACGGTCCATTGTGGTGGTCCCGTCTAGGACGGGGCGGGGTGTCAACCGTATCGTTGATCGTCTGAGTCAGGGCGTGGTGAGCGCGGCACGCGCGGATGCCGATATCATCGTGTCGGAGTACGGGATTGCCCATTTGCGGGGTTGCTCCATATCGGAGCGGGCGCGACGAATGATAGCCATTGCTCATCCTGATGATCGGGCAGCGTTAGAAGCGGCGGCGCGAAATATACCCGGTGCCGTGGGTCTTTGACGAGGCGCCTGATACGGCGCATGCACTTGGTTAGAATGTCACCTGAGAGAGGCGGGGGCAGATTATTCACCCATATCGACCTGCTATCGAATTGGACTATAGACAGCGGGGAGTTTGTTATGAGTGAGTCGCGTCGCGACACAATGCACGAGCAAATTGCGCGAGTGTTGCGTGATCGTATTTCAACCGGGGTGTATTCAGTAGATGAAATGCTTCCGCCCGAAATGCTGTTGGTGGCGGAGTTTAAGGCAAGCCGGCATACGGTTCGCGAAGCCATGAAGACGCTGGTCAATGAGAGGCTCATAGAACGTGTACCGGGAAGGGGGACGGTAGTGCGTCCCCGTTATAACGAAGAGAAGTGGGGGATTCGTTCTCTGAACGACCTGGTGGGGGAGTTCAACCAAAGCCAGATCGTCGTGTTAAAGAGGGCGAATGTATCTTCGAAGTCCTACCCGCAAGTGGCGGATATTTTTTCTCTGCGGGGAGCGACTTCCACGTTGTTTCACATTGAGCGGGTCATGAATAGCTACGTCGGGCCTATGGCGTTACACAATCTGTTTACGTTGCCTCGTTATGCCAAGCAATTACCCGCTGATCAGATCGGGCACGTACCCTTGATTGGTCAAATTGAAGAGCATTGCAATGTGCGGGCCGCCAGGACGCGTCAGGTCGCAACTGCGGAAAGCGCGGATGCCCGTGTGAGTAAGATGCTGGGTGTCCGAGTGGGTACACCGATGCTGATATTGCGGCGTACCTATCTGGACCAGGATGGAAACCCCATTGAATACACCGAACTGATCTGCCGTCCGGATCGTTATCAACACACTATCGATTTCCTGCGGGAAAGCGTGTAATACTGTCTTCTCATATTTGCCACAAAAAATGTACGTACTTTTAATTGACAATGTACGTACATATAACTAACATGGTGTCTGTTTCCAACGAGGAGAACAGGCGTGGCAAACACATACAAAGACGTAATTTACGAGGAAAAGGGTACTACGGCGACGATCACTATCAATCGCCCCGAAGTGCTCAACGCTTTCCGTAGTAGTACCTACGATGAGGTCATCGACGCGCTATTGCGTGCCGGCTACAACAAGCGTATCGCGGCAATCGTCCTGACGGGCGCTGGCGATCGTGCCTTCGGCGTGGGTGGCGACACCAACGAACCCAAGACCTCTCGCAAGGGTGGCTACGGTGCTGTGGGCGTTCCGGTGGAGAAACTACAGTCCACGATCCGCGATGTACCCAAGCCTGTCATCGCCAAGATTCGCGGTTACGCCATCGGTGGCGGCCACGTCATGGCCACGATCTGTGACCTCACTATTGCAGGCAAGAGTGCCGTATTTGGTCAGGTTGGACCAAAGATCGGTTCGGTGGACCCGGGTTTCGGTACGGCCTATCTCGCCCGTATTATCGGCGAAAAGCGTGCACGCGAGTTCTGGTACATGTGCCGGCGTTATACGGCCGAGCAGGCCTATGCAATGGGGCTGGTCAACGCCGTCGTTCCGGATGAGGAATTGGATGCCGAAGTGGATCGTTGGTGTGCAGAGCTCGCCGAACGCAGCCCTACTGCGATAGCCCTCGCTAAACGCTCGTTCAACGCCGATTCGGAAAATCTCCGAGGCATCTGCTCACTGGGTTTTGAAGCTTTGGCGCTTTACTATCAAAGCGACGAAGCCAAGGAAGCGGCCCAAGCGCGACGCGAAAAACGTCCGCCGCGTTTCTACGAAGCGCCCGAGGAGGATTGAAATGAGCTTTCAAGCCATTCGGGTCGATCATGAAGGTCCCGCTTCGCTCATTACACTCAACCGCCCAGAAAAGCGCAATGCCATCAGTTTTCAAATGATGGACGAGCTTGAGTCCGCGCTGGAAGAACTGGGGAAGAGGTTCGAAACACGAGGAATCATCCTGACGGGCGGGGCCGATTTTTTCTCGTCAGGGATGGACCTCAATAGCATGAAAGAGGTGGGGTCTCCTCGTGAGTTCACCGACTACATGTCGCACTGGCGGCGATTGAATAAATCCATAGAAACCAATCCGAAGCCTGTCATCGCGGCGATTGAGGGGTTTTGCCTAACGGGTGGGCTCGAACTGGCACTCGCCTGTGATTTGCGGGTGGGGGCGGAGGGATCGCGCTACGGTATTACTAGCTCCAAAATCGGCACGATTCCGGGCGCGGGCGGTACCCAACGCCTGCCTCGCATCGTAGGTATTGCCAATGCGCTGGACATTCTTTTTTCGGCAGACATGATCGAAGCCCCGCGAGCCTCCGCTATCGGTTTGTTGAATCGACTTACGCCGAAGGGCGAGGCATTGTCCGAGGCAAAGAAGCTGGTTGACGTGTACGCCGAGCGGGCACCATTGAGTCTGCAGTTCAACAAGCGCGCGGTTTATGCAGGCATGCAGATGCCGTTGGCCGAGGCAATCGAGTTCGAAGGCTTTATGGTCAACACCATTTATCTGACTGACGATAAGACGGAGGGCATGGTCTCATTCCTCGAAAAGCGGCCGCCCCGCTTTACGGGTAGCTGAGCGAAGGGGGAGCATCATGACAGATAAGGTTGCAGTGATATTTGGGGGGGCTCGTGGCATCGGTTATGCATCCGCGCTGCGGATTGCGGCCGATTGCAGCGCGATCTCCCTGGTGGACATCAATGGTGAGCGAGCGAAGGCAGCGGCCAAGGCTTTGCAAGAAGCCACGGGCACGCGCGCCATGGGCTACGCCTCGGACATTGGAAAGCTGGACGATGTCAAAAGTGTACGGAACGATATTGTCAAGGAACTCGGGCATCCCTCGGTGCTGGTGAATTGTGCGGCAATCGTTGACGACAAGTTGTTTCTCGACTCTTCGCCCGAAGATTGGAATCGCATGTTTTCGGTATGTCTCTACGGGACAATGCATGTCCTGCATGAGTTCCTGCCTTCGATGGTTGAGGCCAAATACGGTCGGGTAGTGTGCTTGGCGTCCGATTCCGCCAAGACGGGCCAAGCAAGGCTTTCCTACTATGCAGCAGCAAAGGGCGCTGTAGTCGCGCTGGCGAAATCGATTGCTCAGGAGCTAGGCCGTAGCTCCGTCACGGTCAATATCGTCTCGCCTGGGGCGACTAATACCGAGATGCGTAATGAGCGGGAAGAGAATCTACTCGCGGCGATGGGCCCGGAGAAATACGAACGCCGAAAACAAGCCGTGCTCAAGGCATATCCCTTAGGACGCCTGGGTGAGCCGGACGACATCGCCGCAGCCGTGCATTTCCTCACCACTGATGACGCAAGTTGGATCACCGGCCAGGTGCTGAGTGTCAACGGTGGCTACATGATGAGCTGACGAATGGACTTTTTGCCGAATGCTGACCAAAGTTTGATGGTCGACGCCTGTAAGCGCATGGTCGCGGAACGGATCCAGCCATTGCTCGATTCCGAACCCCGTGACCGGCCATTGTCCAGGTCGACCTCGCAGGCTGTTCTGAAGCTGCTCTCCAGCTTGGGCCTGACGGCCGCTCGTTTGCCTGAAAGTGCCGGCGGCCCTGGTATGAGCTCATTGGAATATGGGCTGATGATCGAACAATTGCCGATTGCCGCAGCTTTTCTATTGTTGCCGCAGGAGGTGACTGTCGCGCGTTTGCATGCCGGATGCAATGCTTCTCAGCGTGAGCAGCTATTGCCGGCTCTTATCAACGCAGACCGGTTGATTTGCACCGCAGCGACAGAGCCCGACACGGGATCGGACCCGCGAGGTATCCGTGCCCGCATAAAGCGGGATGGAGATCATTATGTTCTCAATGGGCGAAAGATGTGGATTTCGAATGCCACGATCAGCGATCTCTATAACGTGACATGCCTGGATGAGGACGGAAAGCTGGTTCGAATACTCGTGGATCGAGAGCAATCGGAGGTTGAGGCCATCGAGATTCCAGTATTGGGCATGCACCAGAATCATCTGGGTGAAGTGGCTTTCAACGACACGCGTGTGCCTTTGGAGAACCGACTGGGCGGCAACGATGATGCAGCCAAAGTCCTGACGTTGACCTGGCTTGCCAATCGACCTCTGATTGGTCTTGTGGCAGTAGGTATGGCGCAGCAGGCGTTGGCGGCGACTGTGGAATATGCCAAGGGTCGCAAGCAATTCGGCAAGCCTATTGGTGCCTTCCAACTGGTCCAGAAAAGTTTGGCGGATATGGAGCTGGCCATCGTTACCAGTCGTTTGCTTTGCCTGCATGCCCTGGCTGCGATCGATCGTGGCGAACGAGCGAACGGTCTATCGGCAATGGCGAAACGGTATTCCATAGAAGCGTCGGAACGCGCTATCGTACTGGCCATGCAGCTTCACGGTTCCATGGGTTTGAGCCGAGAGTTGGGCCTCGAGACATTGGCACGCGACGTACGCATGTTGACGATTCCCGATGGTACGCCCGAAATTCTGACCTTGATTCAAGGTCGGGAACTTACGGGACTGGATGCTTTCCGGGGTTAGTTCTGGCCGGGCCGTTTTAGCCCGGCAGTAGCTTTTTGAGCGGGGGGCAGAATCGGCGTCTCTGCAACGCTAGGGCTGTGCGTCGAATTCCTCGCTGGTGGGAAGCGGTGGAATCCAGGAAAACCGACGTTTAGTCCATATTTGCCGGAACGGCAATCCTAGTTCATAGCGTTGCTCTAGGGCCCCCACTCGTAGTGAGTAGCTTTTTGGATTTTTTGCGGCTGCGGAGTAAATAGGACTGCCGCAGTTGCCGCAGAACGCATGCGTGCGTCGATTCCCGCTTGGAGCTATCTTCAGATACGTTCGCGGACTTCCTCGAACGATCCGAAATGTGTCAGCGGCTGCAGCGATGTTCGTTCGGAACACGGACCCGGACTGCATTTGGCAGTCCGCACAATGGCAGATTGCGATGGTGCCAGGCTGAACCTCCGCTTCATAAACTATGGATCCGCAATGGCATCGACCATTCACTTTCATGGTGCCTCCCGTGCTATGGTGGTAGAGGAATACAGACGCGTGGCGAAGGACACTTTAAATTCTACGTCTCTGCTATTTTCGTCGTCATTACGATTCCACGGGGTGGGGCTGGAAATTAGGCCTTGCGGCATTGACATGCGGTGTACGCATGCTGACGATTCTCGATGGAACCATCGAGTTCCTGGCCTTGATTCAAGACCAGGAGCTCACGGGTATCCGCGTAGCTTAATTTTGGCCGGACTGCTTAGGGCCGGTCATGAAGCCGCCATCTCCGTACAAGGTGGATCCTGTGATCAAGGCAGAGGCGTCCGACAATAGGAAGCGGGCAATGTTGGCGATTTCTTCCGGATTGCCGGGTCGTCCGATCGGCCCTGACACGGAGGCAAGTCTGGCCTCGGATGCCGCGCCGTCTCCGCCGGCGGCCAAGGTTGCTTCTGTGCGGACTACGCCGGGGCAAATGCAATTACAACGAACATTGCGGCTGCCATATTCGTGTGCGATTTGCACCGTCAAGGCTTCGACTGCGGCTTTGGTGATGGCATATGCATCACAACCCATGCCACCACGATGAGCATTGATGGATGAGGTGTTGACGATTGATCCGCCGCCCTGTGCCAGCATGACCGGAATGGCATGTTTGCAAAAGAAGACAGTACCCTTCAGGTTGACTGCGATCGTGAAATCAAGCGTCCGTTCTTCCATCGAAACGATGGACCCTGCCCGCGTGTTGATGGCAGCATTGTTGTAAAGCCCATCGAGGCGGCCATACGTGTCGCGGGCAAAGGCCACGGCGTCTATGACGGCTTGTTCTCGGCGTACATCGCATACCGCAGCAGCAACGGCATCTTTGCCGTGCGTAGCCTGCAATCGCTCCGTTGCCTCGGCCAGCAGATCGGGTTTCCAATCGGTGATCACGACGCGAGCGCCTGCGCGCAGGAAACTATCTGCGGCGACGAAGCCGATACCTCGGGCTGCGCCCGTGATCAGAATGATTTTGTTTTCTATATCCATGATTATTGTCGTGAAATTTTCAAATCGGCGAGTACTGCAGCATCATCTACGCCTAAGTCTGACATCAGGCGTTCGACCCGGGGTGGGGTGGTGTGTAGCCTGAGCGGCGAGTCGAGCACCATATAAGTGTCGCCTTCGGCAGTGAAGCGTTCCACCAGTATGTGCTGAGCGACAGTCTGCGGATGTTCCACGACTTCGCCCACCGTCAGGACTGGCGAGATACTAAGACCAGGCACATTTACGGTATTCGGCAGATCGTCGCGCTTGACAGGCCAACGCGCGGCCACTTTGGTAATGGCCTCCAGCTCACCTTCTATTAGGGCGTAGCCGTCGAGGCACTCTACGACACAATAGGCTGTCTGCTGCGTATTTTCTGCGACATAGAGGCTGGTGAGCCACGTTGTCGCATCCTGCATGGCGACATCGCAATGGATGCCGGATACGCCACGAGCCCGGGCCTCAATGCTCGCGAGGATTGCCAGTAGACCGCATTGGCTACCGACGAGATCAGAGACTGAGATGCCCGCTTTGTAGGGTATCCCTTGTTCGGTCGTGGTGCTCATCAGGCCCGACATGGCTTGTACGACCGTATCGAATGCCGCTCGGCCCGGGTAGGCCGACTCTGCTCCAAAGCCGCTTAGTCCACAATAGATCAGATTAGGGAAGTCTTTGCGAAGGCGTTCGCTTGGGAAGCCATAGCTGGCCAGCGCACCAGGTCGCATGTTTTCTAGGAGAACGTCTGCATCGGAGAGAAGTTGGTTCAGCGTGTCCTGCGAGGCGGGCTTCGTGAGATCCAGAACCAGTCCACGCTTGTCGGTGTTCATCATCGCGAAAATCTGCGAGGTCTGACTTTTTCCAACCTTCGCATGGCGGATCGCGTCGCCTTTGGGCGGTTCGACCTTGATGACTTCTGCGCCTAACGAACTCAATTGCCGCCCTGCGAAAGGGGCAAGGGTGTACTGGCCGACCTCCACTACGCGTAGTCCGGTTAGCGGCCTCAGTGAGGGTTGGGCGTGCAGTCCTTGTGCATCGGAGGAGGGCGCGACCGCACAGCCCGTGGTCCGCTGTTCGATGTGGCGTAGCACATCGAGCCGGTTATCATCCGGCGCTGGAATCTGGGATCGTGTTGCTGCGACAGGCGGCTCAGTCCGCAAGGGCGAGCTCGGAAGCGCGCACGGCTTGCCGCTGATCGGATCGATGGTCTGCACGAACATGCCGCGATGGGCCAGGTTCTTTTCCGTCGCCAGGCCAGGGACACTGATAATTGGGCCACACGCGATGTTTGCGGGTGCCAAAATGGCCTCGCATTCCGCGGTGGAGCGGGAGACGGTCCACTCAGAGATAAGGGAATCAAGCAGATCGGTGTGTTCGCGACGCGCTGCGGGTGTGGCGAACCTGGGATCCCTGGCGAGTTCCGGTTTGCCCATGACCTCTGCCAGCCGCACAAATTGATCCGTAGTAACCGTGCAAATGGCCACGAACCCGTTGTTGCTCGCGTAGACCCCCCAAGGTGCGGCCAGTGCATGTCCGTTTCCTGCACGCGTGGCGGGTTCGCCGCCGTAGTGTAGGGTGAGAAAGCTAGACAGGGAGTTGACGGCGGCTTCGTATAAGGTCGCCTCGACGTGCTGCCCCGTGCCTTCGAGGCGTAATAGGCGTGCCGCGGCCAACACGGACGTCGTGCCGTAGATGCCGGCACTGATCTCCAGCAACGGCACGCCTACGCACATCGGTGGCCCATCGCCGCGGCCTGTCACGCTCATGACGCCGCCAAGAGCCTGCACGGCTCGGTCAGACGCTGCTTGCCCTTGCATGGGACCTTGGTGTCCGAAGGCCGTCAGATCGCACACGATCTGCTTCTGCCCCGGCTGGGCTTGCCACTGGGCCAAGCCAGCGCTGGTACGGAATTCTCCCGGAACGTCCGTGCTGAGAATCACGATGTCTGCGACCCTGATCAGCTTTTCGATGACCGCACGGTCTGTCGGATCAGACTCGTTTAAGCTGATACTCAGCTTCCCTGCCATGGCGCTAGCACGGTCGGCCCATTTGCCGATCCGT
>Ga0154006_1000888_pt1 | contig 10285 bp, 9 predicted proteins | sample TSFL090MetaG_FD_104747 | JGI IMG/M metagenome (GOLD analysis project Ga0154006, IMG submission 104747) | Attine ant fungus gardens microbial communities from Florida, USA - TSFL090 MetaG | ecosystem: Host-associated > Fungi > Mycelium > Unclassified | place: USA: Florida, Wakulla State Forest... | reverse complement strand
CTGATGTTGGTGGAGCAAAAGATCCAGCAGTGCAGCATGGTGGAAAACCAGTACCGCCGCGTGGTGCCGGAAGAAGGCAACAGGCTTGCGCAAAAGGCGATAGACGACGTGTTTACGGTGCGCGGCGAAGCCGAATGGCGCGGCCTGGGCGTGATAGACGACTCCGGCGTGCAGCTCAACGAAGCGTATCGCCAGTTTGATGCAGAAATTCATTTCCAGCCCAGGCCTCAGCAGGTTTACGACGCCCCCAAAGCCCGCTGCGGCGACGTACTCACCGGACGCTGCAAACCGCAGCAATGCCCGCTGTTCGGCAGCGGCTGCAACCCGCAAAACGCCTTCGGCGCGCTGATGGTCTCCTCCGAAGGAGCCTGCGCGGCCTGGTATCAGTACCGTTCTCAGGAGTGTGAAGTATGAAAACCGTTGAGCTGGCCCACGGCAGCGGCGGCCAGGCGATGCAGCAGCTGATCGCCAGCCTGTTTATGCGGGCCTTCGATAACCCGTGGCTGGCAGAGCAGGAAGATCAGGCCCGGCTTTCGCTGGCTGAACTTACCGCCAGCGGCGACCGACTGGCGTTCTCCACCGACAGCTACGTTATTGACCCGCTGTTTTTCCCCGGCGGCGATATTGGCAAGCTGGCCGTATGCGGTACGGCGAACGACATCGCGGTGTGCGGCGCTACGCCACGCTGGCTGTCATGCGGCTTTATCATCGAAGAAGGGCTGCCGTTTGAAACCCTGGAGCGCGTGGTCACCAGCATGGCAAACGCCGCACGCACGGCAAATATCGCTATCGTAACCGGCGACACCAAAGTGGTGCCGCGAGGTGCGGCCGATAAGCTGTTTATCAATACCGCCGGAATCGGCGCTATTCCAGCGGGCATCAGCTGGGGCGCGGCTCAGATTCAAGCAGGAGATCTGCTTATCGTCAGCGGCACGCTCGGCGACCACGGCGCAACCATCCTCAATCTGCGCGAGAAACTGGGTCTGGACGGCGATCTGCAAAGTGACTGCGTGGTGCTGGCAACGATGATTGCCCCGCTGATTCACATTCCCGGCGTAAAAGCGCTGCGGGACGCCACGCGTGGCGGCGTGAACGCCGTTGTTCATGAGTTTGCCGAAGTCAGCGGCTGCGGTATTGAAATCAGCGAAAACCAGCTGCCGCTGAACCCGGCGGTGCGCGGCGTCTGCGAGCTGCTTGGGCTCGATGCGTTAAATTTTGCTAATGAAGGTAAGCTGGTCATCGCCGCTTCACCCGAATCTGCACCGGCCGTTTTAGATGCTTTGCGGCAGCATCCGTGCGGTAAACGGGCGGTGATAGTGGGCGAAGTCGTTGAGCGCAAAGGCGTGCGCGTGACGGGGCTTTATGGCGTAAAACGCACCCTTGATCTACCGCATTTTGAACCCTTACCGCGCATTTGTTGACCTGCGCCAGTATGCAGTCAGGCAACACTGACTAAACTTAAAAAATATTTATTAATCATATTTTTAGCCCTGCGCCCGCCGCAAGGCATTTCAATGGAAAGCAAAAATGTCATATACGCCGATGAGCGATCTCGGGCAGCAGGGGATATTTGATATCACCCGCACGCTGCTCCAGCAGTCCGATCTCAACGAACTCGCCAGCAGCCTGACGCATATGGTGAAGCAGGGCGCGCTGGCCGACCGCGTAAACATCCTGCTTTACTATCCCCTTAATCAGAGGGTGACCTTTTATGGCAAGGATAAGCATGGCAAGGAACTGCAGTACGAGGATGAAATGGTGTTGGCCAGTGGTCCGGTGCACCGCATTCTGTCGCGCCCGGAGGCGCTGATTTGCAGCCAGCAGGAGTTTAATGAAACCTGGCCGCAAATGGCGAGCCTCGATTTGTATGCCCCTTTTGGCCGTTACTGCCTTTTGCCGCTGGCTTCTGACGGGAAAATTTTCGGCGGCTGCGAGTTTATGCGTGACAGCGCGGACGGCTGGACCGAAAAAGAACTAAACCGGCTGCATACTCTGGCTCAGATTGTAGCCCTGGTTACCGAACAGATTCAGAGCCGCCTCAATTCCAGCCACGACCACCAGCTGCTGTGCCGCGAGCGTGATGATTTCCGTATTCTGGTGGCCGTGACGAATGCGGTGCTGTCCAAGCTGGATCTGGACGAGCTGATAAGCGAGATCGCTCGCGAAATTCATTATCACTTCGCCATTGATTCCATCAGTATCGTGCTAAAAAGCAGCCGCAAAGCGCGGCTTACGCTTTATTCCACCCACTTTGTTGATGAAGCCTCGCCGATTCACGATAAAAGCGACGTCGTGGAAGACGGTACGCTTTCAGAGCGAGTCTTTAAAAGCGGTGAAATGCTGCTGCTAAACCTCTCTCCTGGCGGCAAGCTAGCACCGTATGAACGCATGCTGCTGGAGATGTGGGACAACAAGCCGCAAATGCTTTGCCTGCTGCCGCTCAAGTTTGGCAACAATATGCTGGGCGTGCTGAAACTGGCTAAATGCAGTGAACACGGCTTTACGCCAGCCAACCTGAGGCTGCTGCGCCAGATTGCCGAGCGCATCGCCATTGCGGTTGATAATGCGCTGGCCTATCAGGAAATTAATCGTCTGAAAGAAAACCTGGTCGATGAGAACCTCTATCTCACTGAACAGATTAATAACGTCGACAGCGATTTTGGTGAAATTATCGGGCGCGGCGAAGCCATGTCTATCGTACTTAAACAGGTAGAGATGGTCGCCAGTAGTGACAGTACCGTGCTGATCCTCGGCGAAACCGGCACCGGCAAAGAGTTGATTGCCCGTGCAATCCACAACCTGAGCGAGCGCAACAGCCGCCGGATGGTGAAAATTAACTGCGCCGCAATGCCCGCCGGGCTGCTGGAAAGCGACTTATTCGGCCACGAGCGCGGGGCGTTTACCGGGGCGAACAATCAGCGCATTGGCCGCTTTGAGCTGGCGGATAAAAGCTCGCTGTTCCTGGACGAAGTCGGCGATATGCCGCTCGAGCTTCAGCCTAAGCTGCTGCGCGTGCTCCAGGAGCAGGAATTCGAGCGACTTGGCAGCAATAAGGTCCAGGCGGTGAATGTGCGTCTGATTGCCGCCACCAACCGCAACCTGAAAGAGATGGTGACTAACCGTGAGTTCCGCAGCGACCTGTACTATCGGCTAAATGTTTTCCCTATTACCCTGCCGCCCCTGCGCGAGCGCCCGGAGGATATCCCTCTGTTGGTAAAATTCTTCACCTTTAAAATCGCCCGCCGCCTCCACCGCAATATCGACAGTATTCCGGCGGAAACGCTGCGTGCCCTGAGCCGCATGGCGTGGCCAGGGAATGTACGCGAGCTGGAAAACATTATCGAGCGGGCGGTGATACTGACCCAAGGAAATATATTACGCATTTCTTTATCGGAAATGGATAATCGACAATTTTTTGCTCAAAAACACGTTTCAGCTGACCGGGATGAATTTCAGGAAGATGAGTATCATCGTATTGTGCGGATACTCAGAGAGGCAAACGGTGTTATAGCCGGTCCCAGAGGGGCAGCTCAACGCCTGGGGATGAAACGCACCACGCTTATTTCACGAATGAAAAAATTAGGCATTGATAAAAAGTCGGTTTAGTTATCATGCTCAGCGATAAGCATTCTGTAAAAGGGCATAGACTCATCCATGCTGTCAGAAGCAACTGTCCATAATTTCATCGTGCTGGCTTGTTATCATCAGGTCCGGATGAAAGAGTGCTTTGGTACAGGCTCAGCTGTCTATCACAGAATTACTGGGGCCATGACGCTCCGGGCAGCTGCACCTGGCGACGCCGGGCGTAAACCAAAGCCGGGAAAGGAGATCAGTGGCGGATGTGCGCCATGCCCTCTTCGGTCAGGCCGGTCATCTGCATAACGGTGCTGCGGTCGATACCGTTCTGCAGCATGGTACGGGCAACTTCCAGTTTGCCTTCATTGCGCCCTTCCCAATGCCCTTTTGTTCAAGCTGCTGTGCGATGGTCATGAGTGCGTCTCCGGGTTGCGGCACACGCTGTGCCAGTTCGCGACAAAGGCCCCCGGCGTCGGCCGTTTCGCCCGCCTGTACGATATAGATGAGGAGTAAGCGTTATCCTGAAGCGTTTCAAATCGAAGCAGTCAAACAGGGAGTTGATCGCGCCCATTCTGTTTCCAGCGACGCTGAAGCCGGTTACTAAAGAACCGGCCTTGTAAAAAATAACCGTGGCGTACTTCGCAAAACTGTCCGATTGAGGTACGCCTTCATCCGTGACAACACCAGTTACTGGCCTGGTTGTCTGCTTTGTCGGAGGATATTAGTCGAACCACGGCTGAAAAGGATCATGAAGCGTTTTCCAGCTTTCGGGACCGCCCTGCATTTCTTCATCGGTTAACAGCGCGCTATTGAGTTTAAGCCGAAGCTGGAGTTCATCCATATCGATGCCAATGAAGACCAGCTCCTGTCGCGCATCGCCGGTATCCTCCGCCCAGTTTTGCATGATGTAGTCGCGTGACTCTTTATCTTCCGGCCAGTGCTGCTGCGGCACGCTGGCCCACCACATCCCCGCCAGTCCCTGACGACTCACGCCGCCTGCCTGCGACCAGGAACCCGCATGTTTAGGCCGGCTGGCAAGCCAGAAAAAGCCTTTAGATCGCACAATACCCTTCATGTCATTCTCAATCACCTTCCAGAACCGGTCTGGATGGAAGGGTCGACGGGCGCGATAGACAAAGCTATGAATGCCATACTCTTCTGTTTCTGGCGTGTGTTCGCCACGCAGTTCTTTAAGCCAGCCAGGGGCCTGAGCCGCCGCGTTAAAATCAAACAACCCCGTGTTTAAGACATTGTCCAGCCCCACCTTGCCAAACTCAGCACAGACGATCCTGGCTCGGGGATTAAGGGAGCGCAGAATCGCCATCAGGCGCGTTTTACCTGCTTCATCGATCAAATCCATTTTGTTGAGAATTAACACATCACAAAATTCGATCTGGTCGACAAGAAGATCCACGACTGTGCGTTGATCTTCTTCACCAAGAGATTCCCCACGCGCCTGGATACTTTCATCGGACTCATAGTCGCGCAGAAAATTGTAGCCATCGACAACCGTTACCATGGTGTCAAGCAAGGCCACCTCGGACAGGCTCTGGCCGCTGTCGTCGGCAAAAGTAAAGGTTTCCGCTACCGGGAGCGGCTCAGAAATGCCGGTTGATTCAATAACCAGATTATCAAAGCGCCCTTCCTGCGCCAGCCGGTTAACTTCCAGCAGCAGATCTTCGCGCAGCGTACAGCAGATGCAGCCGTTGCTCATCTCGACCAGCTTCTCATCGGTCCGCGACAGTTCCGCCCCCCCTCTCTGACCAGCGCCGCGTCGATATTGACTTCTGACATGTCATTGACGATAACAGCGACGCGCCGCCCTTCGCGATTATTCAGAATGTGATTGAGTAATGTTGTTTTTCCTGCGCCTAAAAATCCGGACAGGACGGTAACAGGCAGTTTCTTAAACTGGACGGCGTGTGGCGCTATATCAGACATTGCATGCTCTCCAAAATGGACAAAAGCGTTCGTTTTTGTCATGGCTTACGCGGACAAAACGGACATCGACTTTAATTTGATATGTTATAACATAACATTCGCATTTGTCATTGCCAGAAATCGTCATTGAGTTAACGCAAAGAGTTTCAGCAACTGTATTGCAAGCTTCAGCCGTCGGGAGGACCCTTTCCTGAAACAGGCAGCAGAGACAGGTGAAAAAAGAGCTTGAGATTAACTCAAGCCAGCGACTTTTCTGCTTCTCATGCGCAAACACCAGCCGACAGAGGGGTGCTGCGCAATAAACGATAAAAAAAGTCCCTGCCGCCCCCTTACACTCTGCGCGCCTGAACTAAACGTGATTCATCCATCAAAAAGTCCGCTATAGCAAAAACCAAGACCATTAAGTTCAAGGGATAATTTTTTATGACGAAATTACCTCAGTTTTCGCTCGCTTTTTTACATCCGCGCTTCTGGCTTTGCTGGTCAGGCATCGCCGCGCTTTGGCTTACCGTGCAGCTGCCCTACCCTGTGCTGATTAAAATCGGCCCCAGACTCGGTCAGTTAGCCATGCGCCTGCTGCCGCGCCGCGCTGACATTGCCCGACGCAATTTATCGCTCTGTTTCCCTCAAATGAGCGAAAAAGAACGCGCGGCGCTGCTACAGCAAAACTTTGAATCGGTAGGGATGGGGGTTTTAGAAACCGGCATAGCCTGGTTCTGGCCTGAACGGCGGTTGCGCAACTACTTTAGCGTCAGCGGCTATGAACATATGGAGCAGGCGCGCGCACGCGGCAAGGGAGTGGTACTTATCGGCATGCATTTTCTCACGCTGGAGCTGGGCGCCCGCATTTTTGGCATGCTCAACCCTGGCATCGGCGTTTATCGCCCTAATAACAATGCGCTGCTTGACTGGCTGCAAACCCGCGGACGCCTGCGTTCAAATAAAACCATGCTGGATCGGTATGATTTAAAAGGCATGATCCGCGCGCTGAAGCAGAATGAAATCCTGTGGTATGCCCCCGACCATGACTATGGCAAAACCAACAGCGTATTTGCACCCTTTTTTGCCGTCCCGGATGCCGCTACCACTGCAGGAAGCTATATGCTGGTAAAAAGCGCTAACCCCGCGGTGATTCCCTTTGTGCCACGCCGTAAAAAGGATGGTACAGGCTATGAGTTAATAATCCAGGAGGATATCAGTGGCACATTGCAGGGCGCAGATAAGGAATCGGTCGCGATACAGATGAATCAGGCGATCGAACGCGCCGTACTGATGGCGCCGGCGCAATATATGTGGCTGCATCGACGGTTCAAAACGCGCCCGCAGGGACAGCCGGATTTATATGCCCGTGAAAAACAGCCTGAGCCAGCAGGTCAATCTCTGTTTACCCAGTCCATTTCGGATCGATCGAATATGCAGCACTAAGCCGACGCAGATTGAGCCGGTCGCAGGCGGACATGCAAAGCGCGTTCGCCTGCCTCGGTGATTAGCTCAGCATCTTATGCAGCAGTCGGATCAGTTCCTGATGCTCCTGCTCGCTCAGGCGATTGAGAAACGCACCATCCACACGCTCGGCCGCCGGTTTCGCCTCATCCAGTACCCGCTTACCGGCGGCGGTAAGATAGATCAACCGGCGACGCTTATCGTGCGCGCCCTGCTCTCGCCGCACTAATCCTTTTTTCTCCATGCGCAGCAGCAGCTCCGCCAGCGTCGCTTTCGTGCTGACGGAGACTTCCATCAGATCCATTTGCTCAATGCCTGGCTGTTCATCAACCGCGCACAGCACGGCGTACTGGGGTTTTGTCAACTCATTGAGCGACTGCTGCCACTGAGAAGTGTGCTCCAGGAAAAGCCGGCGCATAAGGTGAAACGGAACATTGCTAAGGTTTTTGTGCATTTCGTCTTGGTTCCCGCCGTTTAGCCTGATTGAGCCAGATTTTAGTCCCGCTATTTCAGCAATAAACCGCTCTCAAGACAAATCGCTTGATCGTGCGCAACAAAAAGTTCGCCTACGAACTTTATTAACGCTTAGCGCTTGTCAGCGTAAACAACTCGCGCTATGGTAAATAAATAGTTCGTACACGAACAAATACGGCGAGGTGAACAATGAGACTGATAGTGGCCATGACGGGCGCAACCGGTGCGCCGCTTGGCGTCGCGCTGCTGCAGGCGCTGCGGCAAATGCCGGAAGTGGAAACGCATCTGATTCTTTCTAAGTGGGCGAAAACCACGATTGAGCTGGAAACCCCCTTGAGCGTTCGCGACGTCGCAGCGCTCGCTGATGTGGTGCATAACCCGGCCGATCAGGCCGCCGCTATCTCATCAGGCTCTTTTCATACCGACGGCATGATCATCATTCCTTGCAGCATGAAAACTCTGGCCGGCATTCGCGCAGGCTATGCCGAAGGCCTCACGGGCCGTGCGGCCGACGTGGTGATCAAAGAGGGACGCAAGCTGGTACTGGTGCCGCGCGAGACGCCGCTCAGCACCATTCATCTGGAAAACATGCTTGCGCTATCACGGATGGGCGTGGCGATGGTGCCGCCTATGCCCGCCTATTACAACCATCCAGAAGTGATCGAGGATGTCACCCATCACGTTGTCGCTCGCGTACTGGATCAATTTTCTCTCAGCTACAACAAGGCGCGACGCTGGGAAGGACTTAGCGGCGCCAAAAATAACCGTTCTACACAGGAGGATTAGGCATGGCTTATGATGATTTACGCAGTTTTCTGCGCGCGCTGGACGAGAATGGCCAGCTGCTAAGCATTGATGAAGAAGTCAACGCCGAGCCTGACATTGCCGCAGCGGCTAACGCAACCGGCCGTATCGGCGAAGGCGCGCCTGCGCTCTCTTTTACCCGTATCAAAGGGTTCAACCATGCGCACGTTGTCATGAACACTATCGGCTCGTGGCAGAACCACGCTATTTCCATGGGGTTGCCGCCCGGCACGCCGGTAAAACAGCAGATCGATGAATATATTCGCCGCTGGGATAAATTTCCTGTCGCGCCGGAGCGCCGCGCCAATCCGGCATGGGCGGAGAACAGCGTCGATGGCGACGAAATAAATCTGTTTGATCTGCTGCCGCTGTTTCGGCTGAACGACGGCGACGGAGGTTTTTACCTTGATAAAGCCTGCGTGGTATCGCGCGATCCGCTGGATCCGGATAATTTTGGTAAACAAAACGTCGGTATCTATCGCATGGAGGTTAAAGGCCGCCGCAAACTCGGTTTGCAACCGGTGCCCATGCACGATATCGCGCTGCACCTGCATAAAGCGGAAGAGCGCGGCGAAGATTTGCCCATCGCGATTACCCTCGGCAACGACCCGATTATTACCTTAATGGGCGCTACGCCGCTCAAATACGATCAGTCTGAATATGAAATGGCGGGCGCGCTGCGCGAAAGCCCCTACCCTATTGCAACGGCGCCGCTGACCGGTTTTGACGTGCCGTGGGGCTCAGAGGTGATACTTGAAGGGGTGATTGAAGGCCGCAAACGAGAAATCGAGGGACCTTTCGGCGAATTCACCGGCCATTATTCAGGCGGCCGCAATATGACCGTCGTACGCATCGATAAAGTCAGCTACCGCACTAAACCTATCTTTGAATCGCTCTATCTCGGCATGCCCTGGACCGAGATCGACTATCTGATGGGGCCGGCAACCTGCGTGCCGCTCTATCAACAGCTAAAAGCGGAGTTCCCGGAGGTTCAGGCGGTCAATGCGATGTATACCCACGGCCTGCTGGCGATCATCTCCACGAAAAAGCGCTATGGCGGTTTTGCCCGAGCGGTAGGTCTGCGCGCCATGACCACGCCACACGGCCTCGGCTACGTGAAGATGGTGATTATGGTCGATGAGGATGTCGACCCGTTCGATCTTCCGCAGGTGATGTGGGCGTTATCGTCCAAAGTTAACCCTGCAGGCGATCTGGTTCAGCTGCCAAATATGTCGGTGCTTGAACTGGATCCCGGCTCCAGCCCGGCGGGTATTACCGACAAGCTTATCATTGATGCGACAACGCCTGTCGCGCCGGATACGCGTGGTCATTACAGCCAGCCGGTCAAAGATTTGCCTGAAACCGCGATGTGGGTCGAAAAGCTCACCGCGATGCTCGCTAACCGTAAATAATAAGGAGATCGCTATGATTTGCCCACGTTGTGCAGATGAACATATCGAAACTATGGCACACTCGCCGGTAGCGGGCGTCTGGACAGTGTTTCAGTGCCAGCGCTGTCTGTATACCTGGCGCGACACCGAACCCGCGCGCCGCACTCAGCGCGAGCACTATCCGGAAGCGTTCAGAATGACGCAGCAGGATATCGATAATGCGCCCGAGGTACCGACAATCCCGCCGCTGCTTTGAACATAAGCGATGCCTGAACGCATGACATCACCTTAGCCGGCACGGTGAATTTTATTTATTTGGCTAACCGGTAACGATATCTCGTTGCGCTAACGTATTTAAATCGTGCCTGTTATTAAGAAAGCCCATAACCCTGGGGTTATGGGCTTTTTATTTCTTTTTATTATTATGGTAATTCCCCTGGATATTGGCCTTCCACAATATTTCTATGCTACTTTCTTGTTTATCAGCAGGCCCAAATAAGGTACGGCATATTCAATGCAGCGTTATTTTTAAGTAGGGTAATTAATCTGTATGGTCAGATTAATGTAGGATAATTTAAATGTAGGGATACGTTTATGAAAGAGAGGATATTACCTTCCAGACTTATTCAGATGTTCGAAAGCGATCCTGTGGTCGG
>Ga0154006_1000887_pt1 | contig 10291 bp, 10 predicted proteins | sample TSFL090MetaG_FD_104747 | JGI IMG/M metagenome (GOLD analysis project Ga0154006, IMG submission 104747) | Attine ant fungus gardens microbial communities from Florida, USA - TSFL090 MetaG | ecosystem: Host-associated > Fungi > Mycelium > Unclassified | place: USA: Florida, Wakulla State Forest... | reverse complement strand
TGAGGATAAACCTCAGACTTAACAACATCTTTTGCTGCTTGTCTAACTTTGCTTTTTTGAACACTTTGATTATCAAATCAAGCAATCACAAATCAGTAAGTGGCCATTTGTGATAATGTCCCAGAGAGTAAAATGGAAAAGGCAGATAGCTTGAGTAGGAGGCTGGACTGGGAGGTAGGAGTAGAAAGGGACAATGAGGATGAGACATTAGTAAAGCTAGAATAGTTGGAAGTGAGAAAAACAGAGAGAGTAGAAGTAATAGTAAAAGGAGTAAACTTACTAGAAAAAGTAAGACAGTCAAAAGTAAAAGACAACAAAGTAGTCAGAGCAATAGAAGAAATAAAATAAGCTGGAGTAAAGATGTTACAAAATAAAGAATAGAAAGAAGTAGATAACATTATGTATAAAGAAGGAAAAGTGTATGTATCTAAAGACAATATATTGAGAGCAGAGATAATTAGGTTACATCATAACATGCCAGTAGGAGAACATGGAGGACAGTGGAAAATGGTAGAACTGGTTACCAGGAACTTTTGGTAGCCAGAAGTAACCAAGAAGGTAAAGCAATATGTGGAAGAATATGATTCCTGCCAAAGGAATAAGAACTGCACAGAACAGCCAGTAGGCAAGTTAATACCCAATTCAATTCCAGAAAGACCTTGGATACACATTTCAACAGACTTTATCACTAAGTTGCTGCTAGCCCAGAAATACAACTCAATCTTAATAGTGGTAGATGGGTTAACAAAAATGGTCCACTTCATTCCTACTACAGAGAAAATGTTAGCAGAAGGACTGGCTAGGCTATTTAGAGACAATGTGTGGAAATTGCATGGACTACCCAAGACTATCATTTTGGATCGAGGACTACAGTTCACAGCAGAATTAATGAGAGAGCTGAATAGGATGTTGGGGATCAAAAACAAGATGTTAATGGTATTCCACCCTCAAATAGATGGACAAACAGAAAGGGCTAATTAGGAGTTAGGACAGTACTTAAGAATGTTCATTGACCATAGGCAAGAACAGTGGCTAGACTGGTTAGGAATGGTAGAGTTCACATACAACAATAAAGCACACTCAAGTATAAAGATATTGCCCTTCAAAGCAAATTATAGGCAAGATCCTAGAATGGAGTTCAAAGTGAGGAAGAAGGGGAAGTACAAAGGTGCAGAGAAATTTGTGACAAAGATGAAAGAAATTCAGGAGAAAGCAAAAGCTATACTAGGTAAGGTGCAAGAAGAATGAAGAAATATGCAGATAGAAAAAGAAAAGAGGTCAATGAGTATAAAGTAAAAGACTTGGTGATGCTTAGTACCAAGGATTTGAAATATCAATGGTTGGTAAAAGAACAGAAAAGTTGACAGAGAGGTTCATAGGTCCCTATAAAGTTAAGAAAATTGTATTGGTAAATGCAGTTGAATTGGAGCTACCTAGTACAATTAAGATACATCCAGTAGTAAATGTCAGTAGGATATATAGATACATAGGGAAAGTAGAGGGACAGAGGAAGGAGCAACCAGCTCCAGTGATAATAGAAGAAGAGGAAGAATAGGAAGTAGAAAGAATACTAAACAAGTGGCAAGTTAGAAGAAAGGACAAATATCTAGTATAGTAGAAGGGGTCTATAGCAGAATCAGATACTTGGGAAGGGATCAAGAATCTGGAGAATGCAAAAGAAGCAGTTGAAGAGTTTAAGAAGGAATACCAGTAAGATATAGAAGATGTTAGAAGACAGAAAAGAAAAGAGGAAACATCCAGGAGGGGAGAACTGCCAGGGCAATTTGCAGCAAGAAAGCTATTTTTGGTTGGTCAGATAAAAGATATGATGAGGAATATTGGGCAAGGTTAGAAAGAAATTGGAGACAATAGAAAGGAGGAAGGGTAAGGGAATGAAGAATAATGGAAATAATAAAAGAAGAGGAAGAAGAAATTGGGCAAGAGAATTCAGGACTCAGAGAGACAGAAGAAGATGATGATGAAATGGGGAACATTTGTGACCCCTACTATGAGTTGTGAAAATTCTCAGGACAAGGAATCTTGAGAGGGGGGTGGTGTCATGACATAACCAAAATGGCCAAGTCATTATTTATATTTCTTTTCTTCTTTTTCATTTAATTAAATAATTGGTGGATGCATGAGAGGGAATGACTCAAAAGAGATGCATGGGAGTTTATAAATAGAAGTAAATACAGGAATGTGTATAAGTAGTGTACAGCAATTGAATAAGAACTCTATCAAGTTCTCCTTGTCAACTTGGACTAGGAGTGGAACCAAGTCATCTCAGCTACATTCTTACAGGACTACAGGATGCTGCTGTGCATGATAGGCATGATAGAGAAGATGCTAGGCCTTTGGGATGCAAACTCATTCTTCTCTCTTCTCATATAGGGAGTCCTAGGTTTATGACTCAGTTGTTCTAGGATGCCATGGCCATTTGGAAACTTCACCTGTCAGTGTTTCTGAACCTTCTGTGACTGCCTGCCCTGTATCATCACCCAAAACATGGACAGACCCACAAAAGGCTCCAAAGTTTGATTTGTTGCTACTTCTTCTCTCGCTTGAACACGTAGGTAAGTTGGTTTGTCATTCAGGTAGCGTGGTTGCAGTCTCATGTTCTGACTTATGACTGTTATTATCACTCTGTCCCGCGGTCGTTTGAATGAAATAGATAATCATGTCTCACATATCTTTGAAAATGAAATGTCACACAGGTGAAAGGTTAAATGTAGTAGGTCTCCGGTTGGCTGTGCTAGAACGTATGATCCCCCACTGCTTATTTTCTATTTCAAAGCGGGCGTTTATTGCATACTCACGAATACCATTTGTTGTCTCCCCAACAGTCAACAGGAGTCTAATAACAAGTTCAAACCTCGACGACCCTAGTCATTGAATATATGCCACATAAAAATCCTCTGATGAAGCTTAGATCCTGCCTCTTCAATCGCTCCAATCTCCTCTTTGCCCAGATCGGGAACATGCTCCGTATCTAAAAATCAATCCGTGCCATCTTTGCCGAAGTCCTACTTTGAATGCCAATCATCAGGCATTAACCAGATATGCAGATGACACACACTATCACTATTGCTCCCTTCTGCAATATCCACTTTGACAGAACCTGGCCTTGAGGAACGGGAGTGCCGCGCGCCTGTTCGAGTTGAGCTCGAATACTGGGCAGAATACCCTTCAGTGGACCATTTGGAATACGAGCAAGGGAGTCGCGCCGCCATAGGACGCGATTTTGATTCTATGCTTTTCGGAAGATTCAACGATGGGTTATGCAGCCTTCCAAACATGTGGATGCAACTCGATCTAATACGATATCACAGGACAGTCTTTGCCGGTTTGATGATCTCTACAAACCTGGTTCACTAAAGGCATAATCTTCGTACCGGGAAGGATCTCCTACTTTAAAGTTGGACACTTCAATAGATTTGGCAAGCCCTTCACCTTTCACCCGTTCCATTTGTGTCCATATCTCCTTCAGTCAACTCTCCTTTTGGTGTGGAGTAGGATAACGGATAAGGAAAAGGTCGACGTAAGTCAATGTGTCTTCGTTTTTATACATCTGGGCACCATCCAGGTGAGTAACACCAGCCTCGATAGCCTGGAAAAATAATTGGGTAACATCCTGGTGGTGTAATGCAGTCAGTACCAGTGCCGAATCCCAGGAATTTGGTTGCCGTCGTTGAGAATAATGAGACATAACTGGAGATGATGTGGGTTAACATTTGACAGGCACGCTGACACCTGTTGATTAGTTGATAGCTATTTGTCTGCCGTATATGTGCGTGTCTATACTGACGCTCAGGAACTAGGGTCACATCCAAAACCTAGAGGTAGATATTTTGAAAATTCATTGATGTCATATTCTATTTTCAAAGATATGCGATACATAAATATCTATGTTATTCAAATGACCGTTGGATATGATGATAATAATAGTTAGAATGGGACTTTGTAACTATGTTACTTATAAATGTATGTGGTCAAGCGAGAGAAGACTGAAGGAAAAGGTATCGCATGGTAGCAACAAATCAAACTTTGATGAATAGCGATTGCAAAACCTAAAGGGAACTAAATAGGGACGATCGGGAACAGGGGACAAGGATCATAGAACACCGCGGGGCCATGCAAAACGAGATTGTTGATTGACCAGAAACAGTACAAAAGTATTGAACTTACAGGACCGAAGAAATGGGGGATAAGTATGTTGTCTCGCAATGTCCCATTTGTGAGGATAGTGATTGACATAGAAGATGGTCACAACGACACGCGAATGCCAAAATAAATGAGCAAGAGTGGGTCTTCAAAAATGAAGCAAAAAGCTGGGTACAGGAACAAAGGTCGTAAAAGATTTCGGGGAAAACACTTCATATAGTATCACCCTGGCCAACCACTGCCTTTGCTTTCTTCTGCAGCCCAAAGTCGAGCTTCTGGGAGGTAATCAACACTCATCTCTCAGCTCCTTCGCCCCGTCGCTGAAATTCGCTCTCATCATCGCGTTTTCCAATGACAACCCCTGTCTCCCGAAGGCTCCGTCTCAAACCCTTTGAGGTACTCACATCAACTGTTGGTCCCTTATAAGAGATATTTTCCTTTCGGTGCGTTGGGAAAGAGGACGTAGGTCTGCAAACTATGGCAGGCGAGTAATCTGGGTACTCAATGGGAAGGAGGAGACAAAAGAGGCCGGTTTTCTGATACTCGCGACGCACATCACAGCTGAGAGACAAACAAAAATCAGATGCATCCATATTTACATGAAAAGAGAAAAGCTCACAAAACATGTCATAGTGGGCTCCTCATAATGGGTGTTACCAGGTGTTTGAGAACTTGTGCGGAGAAGGCGAACATGGAGCCATATAGAAAGGGTTATCAGGTAAATGGAAGATGGTTGGGAAATCCGGCGATTTAAAGCCTTTCGTGGACCTGTCTGTGTCTTGGGTGGTGATGCAGCGCGTGGCAGTCGCAGAAGGTTCATGAATGCCAGCAGGTGAGGCTGCCAAAGGCAGTAGTTGAGGCTTGCGATGGGATGGTGGAGGAGGTGTCAACCCATTACTAGTCTCTGAATGTGATTGCTTCAGCCCCCTCCTTGATATCCGAGAGGTATCCCTCATCCAAATCCTTCTGACATACCATCTCCGACTTTGGTTTTGCTAACCAAAATGCTTCTCTGTCATCACTTTTGAGAGACTTCGTCTCCGCTTTACACACAACCGGTGGAATTGGGCATCTTCCTCATCTGCGCTTGAGAGCGCCGGGCCTTGGTTTCCCGAAGCATCGTTTCAGAGTCACAATCACCATGTGAGCATCCTCTCTTGCTTCTCCTGTATGCCCTTGGTGGAGTAGGTAACGAAGCCGTGAAGGCCGAGCGCTTCAGGCCACTTCTGTTGGCGAAGGAAAGATCTCCATTTCCGATTTCAAGGCTAGAAAGAAGTCGACGATGGGAGAGATGGTAGACAAACAGCTATCAACTGATCAGGGACGAATCCTCGAGCGCTGTTCAGACTGATGTTTGATGTATCGGCTACTGCATCCACACTACCAGCTGTTAGGCCGATACAATCCTCTTGTAGCTACAATGGTTTGAAGTCTCAGATATGATCTCTAACAATTAAAGAACCAAGTAGTCAAGACTGGAGTAGATGTTGAGATGAGAGGGAACAGTACCGGGGTCGTACCACGCGTTGGGTCGGACAATGGACTGCACTTGCCGCTTCCAGTCCAATAGATCACTTGAGATTCTCAGACATAGGTCAAATTGGTAACGGTCAAGTTAACACTTTGAGAGTGACAAATAGGTTTTCTGGATGCAAACATCCATCACAGCATATGCGCAGGAACGTCCTTGGATGCTAGAAATGCTGGACCGAGATCCAGACAGAAAGACTTGAGATTAATTATCACAACTAGTGAAACAGTAAGCAAACATACCTGAGATCCAGACAGAAAGACTGGATCTCAGGTTTACATCCCAGCGGTTTAAATACTGTAGACGATGTGTCTGTATTTACTGAATAATGAGAGAGAAACTCGGGGTAACAAGATAGTCGCTAAGTAACAGTAATGAATGATGAAAAAGAGCAGACAAATGAGAAATATAAGCGGAGTAGAGGGCATTAGCGAAAAGATAACGAAGCAAAGAATTCACTCTGTGTAGTCACTTCGGCAATCCACGCATTACTTGTACAAGCAGTAACAGTTGACTCGCTTCCTCAGCACATCACTCTCATCACTTGCTGTGATGCCCATAACATGCTCGTCACATGCGCCCACCCATCCGCATCTTGTCTACCCAACCCTTCTTTTCACGTTCACATTGTCTCTGCTCCTCATGTATCAGACTCTATTTTCAACTCTTTTTCCCATGCAGCATTTTCATGCCACAGCGCAATAGTAATATGTCCATCTATACTATGCAAAGCCCTGCTTTTACCCTCACATAACACACTGATGCCGCAAATGTTGAAGCCTTCTTGGCTGGATAGTATCTGTTAGCGTCTTACAACATTCTAATTTTTCAGATAATGGGCCTGTCATAGCACAAGATTGAGTGGGAGAATCATCCAGAGGAGAAAAATAGAACATGGGAAGAATTCGCTATTGTTGGTTAGTTTGTAACCTGCATTCACACGTTGACATGAATTTAACAACTTCCTGCTCTCATCATTTATTTATCTTGCCACCACCATGTCGATGTTTCCTGATGCTAGAGACTTCATGATCAAGGATAGTAGTTTGATTGCGCAGTCGACTACCAATATCACAAACAACATTACGAACCAATATGGCCGATCTGGTAAGCAGCTTTGTTTTGGCTAATGAAATGTTAGTCAATGCAGTACTAGGAATCGGTATCCTCTATGATGCCTCCGATCCAGGAGCTGTATTTGATTCTCGAGACGACTACGACCATCGCTGCTACCCAGGTACTCGGGAACAGTATATCAGTGACATCACAAATTGGGTGACTGAATCTGCCAACCTACCCTCGTCAATGTACTGGATGAGCGGACCAGCTAGTGTTGGAAAATCGGCCATTGCTCAGACATGTGCTGAGAAACTCAAAGAAACTGGACATCTTGGTACTGCATTTTTCTTCACTGTCAACAAACGCTCTAATCCCTTACGCTTCTTCGCTTTCATCGCTTACCAACTTACTACTGCGCTTCCTGACTATCGTGCCGCTGTTGATGACAGGATCTCCAAGGATAAGAGTCTTGTTGAGAAGAAAATGCCATCACAATTTGGATCGCTGATTGTTGAGCCGATTCGGGACCTAGAGAAGCAGGGAAAGAAAGTACAACCAAAAGCCATCTTCATTGATGGATTGGACGAGTGTGTGGGCAAGGACGCACAAGCAGAAATTATCGAGATAATTGCATCCTCTGTCAGGGAGAAACCTACTCCATTCCATTGGGCCATTTTCAGCTGCACTGAACCTCGCACTGTGTCTGCATTCAAGCAGGACAGCATCGCTTCTGTCACTCATTCTATTGAACTTCCTATCTCTCGAGAGGCAGACGGTGAGATCGAGATGTATCTTTGGGCTGGATTCAAGAACATACTTGATCAGCAAGGCTTTCTACAACTGCTATCATCATGGCCAACTGACAACGATATCCGGACCCTTGTTGATGCAACGGATGGTCTATTTGCTCACCCTGCTGCTGTCCTGTGTCATGTGGCCTATCCACGAGACTCGCAATTCCATGAACGACTGCAGTCCGTTCTCGATGCCCTCTCCGGTGCAGGAGAACAGGCAGCCACATCACCCTTTTCGCAACTCGATGCTCTCTACGTCCACATTATGGAGCACATTCCGGAGCACATTCTCCTATGCGCACAATTCCTTTCCCAACCTTCAGGCAATGTCTTCATGCCCTATTGTATAGGATCTTGGAATATACTTTTAAGGACATCTGTCACCATCTACATACGGTGATTTCATACGAGCCGTCTTTCAACCCTCTTAGCTCACTCGACCCTCGCATCGACCTCACATGACCATATTATGACCAAGGCCAATGGTTCCATCTAGATAGATCCATTATGAACCATTTTCACGGCGTTCATGGAACATTTTGTTTCTACCACAAATCTTTTGATGATTTCCTCTGGGATCCTACTCGCTCTGGTGACTTTTGTGTCAAGACCTCTGCCTTTCGTTCCAAACTCCTTGATCACTGGATTCAAAATCACCATAATTACGCATCAAGCTATGCTATTGACGGTTCAAGCACGTATTTTCTACGTTGTATCTGCCCTAAGCTTACTTGTTATTCCAGACCTCATGTTGGCACCGGGTATCATTGGCTCCTCTACCATACTCTCTTGGCCACATGGAACTGAGTTTGTTGACTCCTGTCTCAAATTGATGTTTTTTTCGCCCTCTCAGTAGCTTGCGTTGACCCAGACACTTGGCCATCTCTTGACGATGTTCCGCTCGCTATATTGCAGCGACTGGCAGATCTTGATTATCGCAAGTCCCTGATAGCAATGCAAAAGTGGTCGGAAATAGATAATTCGTCAAGTCGTGATCTTTTCGACATCTCAGCGATAGTCCGAACATTATCCCACACCATGTTTGATTGTATTGGCACTGAAAACTTTGTTGAATCAGTTCCTGCTAAAATTCTTCAGGTATCTTTCAAATATGATTATCCACAATAAATTCATCCAATCGCTCACCAGTTTGTCAATAGATTGGAGAAAGCAAAGGTCATCTGGCCATATGTTCCTCTCTTTGGATCGGGTCGTACCTCAGCCCTTCTTCACATTCTCTCTCGCAAAAAGTTAGTGAAGAGGAACAGTGGGCTTTATAAAGTTGGACATGGAGAAAAGTCAATTATATGGTACTGGGAGTTTGATGTGGACAAGCAGTATTTCCATGGGTTCAAAACTATTGACTATGCAGCAGCTCAAGAGTTCTACAAGGTGAACAAGTTCACGATGTGGGCAAAAGAAAAGGAAGAAAGCAACGCAGAGGTGGGGGAAAGCAACACAGAGGACAGCCAAGAAGACGGTGAGGGAGGGGAAGATGTCCAGGGATATTTTCATGATCATACTGCTGACCATGAACATGAGGATCAGCGTGAGTCCAAAACGGATGTTCAACGCCAGGATGATGGCCAGAATGATGACGACGGAAATCTCAAAGACAATGACGATCAGCAGGACAATGAGGAGGAGCGAAGAGGGAATCAGGATATTGTTCATCCTTCTTAGACACTAAACTGGCTCCGAACAAAAGGCATTTATGTATCATCCTTTCGGCTCTTATTTTTGGTAGAGTCTTCGACATCTACTTGCAGGACGATATGGGTTTTCCGAACCCTGTTGCAGTGGAATAGATTCATCGAACCGTCCAGTGTTGTGTGTCGTCGGTAAATAGTGTAAACATCTGTGATAGATTTATTTCTTTTCTTCTGTCCCTGCCCATCCAGTTCACTGCTCTCTTATTGTGTATGTAGTAGTCGAATTATTGTTCATGTCGTCAACATAATTGGACAATCCTGTGTCTGTCAAAACAAATATAACAGTACTGAGAATACAAAGTCTATGTGTGTAATATATCATATAGATCTGACATGATTTGAAGTCTCCACTTCACGCGCAGACTCAACCTCACTACTAATTCAAAACTCGTCAGCTCGACATTGCACTTTATTATTTCTGAATACTTTTGATACTTTGCAGATCTTTTGTTATACCATTTTGTTTCTTCAATGTTAATCCATTGTCGATACTGCTTGGTTGATCATAATTGTCTATACCTTGTTGGATCATCCAGGGCATTGTTTGATCAGTCATCATTGTTGGTACCTTGCGAATCATCGATCACTAAAATACCCCTATCCTGATAGGCATCTCATCATTTGAATCAAACTTTGTCTGTTGTGCTATGACTTCCATTGTATTTGCATCACACGCCGGTCAAAAATAAATCATCACTACAGGGCTTTCATTTTTGACAAACACTGACATTTTGATGTCAAATTGATATACTCTTAATCTTAACTAATTTCGTAATTGTATAATCGATGAATGATTTGCAAGGTACTAACAATGATGATTGATCAAACAATGCTTCTGGATGATCCAACAAGGTATCGATGGTGATCAATCAAACAGTATTGATGATGGATTAACATTGAAGAAAAAAAATAGCAACAACGGTATGACACCAAAGTATCAAAAGTATTTAGACAGAATAAGATACGATATCGAGCCAGTAGACTTGAGTGGTGGACAGACCGCATTCAAGTTCATCTGACAGACAATCTTGACC
>Ga0154006_1000886_pt1 | contig 10307 bp, 8 predicted proteins | sample TSFL090MetaG_FD_104747 | JGI IMG/M metagenome (GOLD analysis project Ga0154006, IMG submission 104747) | Attine ant fungus gardens microbial communities from Florida, USA - TSFL090 MetaG | ecosystem: Host-associated > Fungi > Mycelium > Unclassified | place: USA: Florida, Wakulla State Forest... | reverse complement strand
TTCATTTTATTTTTATTTTTCTTTCTAATTTCTGCTCCTGATCTCCTAAATTGTCTACTCCTATAGGATCATGATATAGACCAAAAACTTGTATCACAACTCCTATTCCAGGATTTGTATAAGTACTCTATCAGTACATTATAATTCCTTAGTTCATAGATTAAAGTCGCTTTCTCTATAGTCTTTTAGTATTCTTTCTCTTTGCTATATATCTCTTAACTCCATTACTCCTGAATTACCTCTTCTTTGGACAATATTCCACTACTCCAAGATATGCAACCACAACAAGTGACAGGAGATCAAGACACAGTGCACAAGCAAAGGCCAAGGTTGTTCTACTCCTTTGTTGTTACTACATTCCCTCCAGACCAGCTGTAAAACTACAGGACCAGAGAGTGATGTCTCTTATTTCTCTCAGTAGTATGTTCTTCACTCCAACTCCATCCCTTGCATCACTTTCCAGAACCCAGAGTGTGTATTCACAGTAATTTACAGTATATTCCTAGCTTTTTCCATGCTGCTCCTCACCTACCTAACACAAGGTTGAAGTGTATATTCACTCTTGTAATCTAGAGTCTTAATACTAGGTGCAAGAGCAATGTCTGACTGGAGGCCAGAGGTTACACTGGAGAGCTAGGTAAGGGTTCCAGAAGCTAGAGTGTGTCACAAAAAATGACTACTAAATAGTAACATAGAGGTATAACAAAATACCTGTTCAAAGAACTACATAAATAGCTAGATTCTTGTTAGCAAGTAGCCTTGCTAACATTGCCCTTTTGGTGTAGTGGTAAACCATACAGTATGTGACTACTGGTCCATAGCACAACTATGACAGAGTGATATTTAAGTAAGGGTAAATCTACCAATACAGGCTCCTATATATACTATAAAAGATGGTCTGTACACAGTTATATGAGCTACAGTCCAATAATAGTACTTTCTAATTTAGATAAATAGAATGATCAAGATGGTATGTAAACAGAGAGATAAGGAAGTAGATGGGTATGTGTTATGAGACAACTCCCAAGAGGAAAACTGTAAGGGGACACTTAGTAGTTGTATCTAGAAGAGCTTAGTCTGCATCAGTATAAGTAAGTATTGTCTAGCTTGCCCTATAATCTGTGCAACCACTCTCCCTATATCCCTTCCCCCTGGTTTGTATCTTCCCATTAGTACTAGGTTGCCTTATAAGGTAATTTAGTTATTAATGTGTGGTACATGTGATTACTTGGCAACATGCATAGACTGCCTAGTATAGTATATATATTAGTGGATGTATAGTAGAATACCTTACCCTAACATTGATTGGAACTTCTGGGCTATTCAATGTTCCAACTTAAGTCTGCTCTTATCAGAGTACTTAGAGTAGATTAGAAACTGTATGTTCCCCTTACAAAAACTATTTCTTGTATATTCATCAACTTGATTGAAAAATATCCAAGAATACAATGTGCAAAAGATATAAATAGTATAGAAAGGATTATGTAAGATATAGATAGTTCTTAGGGATCCACTAGGTCCATAGGTCCATGTGATTATGTCAGGACAAGCTAAACTAGAAATAGTAAAATCTATTACATAATCCCAGAAAATATCAGAACCTTGGACATACACCATGTAATAAATTGCTGAATATACATATCAGAACCTCAATCCAGCACTTGTAAAATCAACTATAATGCCAACTGCAATGTTGAGTGCAGCACTGATTACAATAGCTTATATAGTCTAGTTATAGTACTATCTGGATAGCATGCCCTAGTGGTCCTCATTACATTACATTGGCTTGGAGTCTTGCACTGGGTTACTTAACCTTGGTCCTTGACTACTTCAAAGTGACTGGGCTCCCACTTGTACTTATCCTTAGAAGTGAGCTTTAAGCTGCTTGGTTTACAGGTACTAGGCCAAGGTTCTGATTTTTTCCCCTAATTCAGCAATTTATCACATAGTGTACATAAATAGTTTGTTAGAGGTTCTGATAACTGTACCAATATTCACACCCAACTTAGAATAACACCAGCTAATCCCTCCCCCCCTCCCAAAGCTAGGGTGTAGTCAGTAGTATACCATTATGTATCTTACCCACCACATCTTAGCACCTGCTTGTTGTAGTATACAAATACAGAATTCTCTCTCTCTCTCTGTGTAATAACTGAATTTTGGGAATTATGTAATTATCTCTTCCATTTTAAGTTTAGCTTTTCCTGACATAATCACACAGACCTGTAGGCCTAGTGGATCCTATAGTTCTTAGTAAGGGTCATGTGATCATGGGAGATAGGTACATAAACTAACTAACACTTGTATAAGTAGCTACTGGAATCCAATAGGGAACTTTATTGAGTTCTTTCTGAACAACCACCTTAGTTGAGCCTTAAGTCTTCACAACCTTGCTATCACAAATGGCCACTTACTGATTTGTGATTGGTTGATTTGATAATCAAAGTGCTCAAAAAAGTGAAGTTAGACAAGCAGCAAAAGATGTTAAGTCTGAGGTTTATCCTCAGACATACAGTTCTTAAATATATGATTGTGGTGGTCTGTGCACCAGGTCAGCCTACCACATGATCACTACCTATTGTTCTACATATAGGAGTGCTATTGTTCTTGAAATAGAGATAGCCTAACCATCTTAGGGTAGTTCTTTGTTCTATTCAAGAACAGATGATAATCTATGGATAAAGATCAATGTCATGTACAAATATTGAGGACCTTGTATCTCTATGGGATCTTATTGCCTTGGGTTCTATTTATGGCCAAAAGAAGCACATTGAAGAGAGCTTCATGATGGTTGTTGAAGCAAACAATTATGTCAAGCAGTTCCCAAGATATCAGTGATTTAGTGTCTGGTAACTTGGTAATTGTAGACTGATCTGCTGATAACTTGGTTAATACTGATCACTTTGAGACATTTTTGGTTCTGTTTAAAAGGTCTTCTTTAGGGCTTTTGGTGGCCATTTAGATCATTGGAATTGGTCAAGTATTCCTGGAGTTATGGTCTGAATGAAGTTTGTGACACTTGCACTAACAGTATGTATTATAAGATAAGATCCACTAGATAGATTGCAAATCAGATACTTAGCTAAGCCCTACCCTAGGGTGATCACTGTTCCCTTACATGGACCTAGGTCTGAATGAAGTTTGTAGTAGTAGGGTCCATTTACAGTTTATCTCTTCCATACTACTCTGACACTGTACTAGTACTCTACTTTGCAGACTTCAGCTGTTATAACCTTAAGGTTTGATTCAAGCTGTAACTTGGCTAAAAACTTGAGTTCTAGTTGCTGGTAACAAATCTTCAGTAGGGCTTGACACAAGCAGTAAGCAAAGTAAACTGTCTGTCACAGTTGTGCTATGGACCAGTAGTCACATACTGTATGGTTTACCACTACACAAGAAGGGCAACATTAGCAAGGCTACTTGCTAATGAGGGTCCAGCTATCTATGTAGTTCTTTGAACAGGTATTTTGTTATACCTCTATGTCACTATTTAGTAGTCACTTTTTGTGACACTGTCTATGACACAACAAGATGGAAGAATACAATATGAATATACTCAGTACCATTCAAAATTAGTACAGGTTGGAGGCCAAGCTAAAGGCATGGTGAAAGCCTTGTTCCACAGATTGAGGCAAACTCAATACTTATCAAAAATATATGATTATTCAGGTTCTGATAAGCATTGTCATTATTTGTTGATCTTACAAATGATATTTTGATATTTTTGAAATAGGAATTGTTTTCCCACACAAATTATCAGAACATTGATTCATGATGGTGTGCAAAAAACATGAATGGGTACCCAGGGAAGTCTCAAAGATGGTCTCATGGTTTTCCTACACGTCAATATCTAGAACTACCTGGGAAACCTGTTGTATCTAGCATCTCGGCACTGATCATTTTGAGAAAATCTAGGGTCCCAGATTTTCTCTAACTGCTGATGAGTCATGTCGTGTACTTTTTTTCACAAATACTGATATGTGTCTTTTCAGCTGACCATCTTGACATGTTTTGAGAATGTTCTTCAGGAGGGATGATTTAATGTCAAGATGGTGGAGTACTTTGATGTGGGGAATTCTTCCAATTCTCATCGTTAATTGTCCAAGCCATCTAAACGACGATGAACTGATATAGGAATACTCATGTAGAACACGAGGTTAAGAAGGCAGGTAGGTGGCATGACCTTGCAATTTGACCGTGAGATATGGAGATATAACGCTCATTACTGAGAGACGAGAAGTTGCATCATCAAATTCCAAGATTGGAGAAGCTATATTAAGAGAAATGAACTTACAGATGTAGAAATTTTTTCTGGCGCCGAAAAACAACTTCAGGGAGGTAATCTGATCAGCGAGAAGCCTGTTGTTGGGAACGCCCTGGACACATTAAATGGCTTGAATATGGTATAAAATGTGTACTGGAACCTATTATCGTTAACTTGCTAGCTTGATATTCTCTGGGATGGTGAATTCTTCTGTAACTCGGCCGCTGGTGACGCTTGCCTTGCTGTGCTCTCAGGTTTCGTTGGCAGCAGTCGTACACCAGAATATAAATGCACTGCCTACGGACATCAGATTTGATTTCATCGTCGCTGGAGGTCAACACAGCCTTTTAATATTTAGAAATTTGTCAAACTCATGTCGTAATCAGGTGGTACAGGTGGCACACTAGTCGCATCCCGACTCGCCGAAAACCTCAACTGGACAGTACTGCTAGTTGAAGCCGGAGGCTCGTAAGTATGCCTTAAAGGATGTCTGACAATTGAGCTATTGGGCATAAATTTTCTAATAGGAATGATGATGTCTGGGAAACACGCGTACCTGGACTTTGGAAAAATCTTACCAAAACACGCGTAGACTGGAATTTCACGACAGTACCCCAGATTGGCCTCAACAATCGACCGGTAGAATATCCGAGGGCTAAAATGTTAGGTGGATGTAGCTCCCACAGTAAGTTTGAAGAACTTGTTTGTATATAGACATATTGAACGATGTGCCGAGATTCTATGGTATACACCCGAGGATCGAAGGGTGAATGGGATCGCTATGCGGAGATTGGCGGGAGTGATGGTCTGAGATGGGATAACATGTTGCAAATGCTAAAGAAAGTATGTCCTATCGAGAAGTACGAATAATTCTCACCATGAAAAATAGGAAGAGAGATTCACACATGGTCGACAAAATTATCGCGATGCGGGTCATTATAGCCCGACGTTCCATGGGACAAAAGGGCAACTTTTCACACAGGCGCCATATTCCGACCATCCGTTTAATGATCTGATCATTCAAGCCTCTCAGGAATTGAGCAAGGAATTTCCTTTCGACCCTGATTGGAATGATGGTTCGACCGTTGGGATAGGTAGGGAAATTCTATCACTTGTCATGTTTTTTGACAGAGATTTTCGCCCACAGGCTGGACCCAGTGTACCATCGATTCAAATTCCGAGCGCAGTAGTGGGGTAACTGCATTTTTGAGTCATACAGGCGAAAACGTACACATACTTCTCAATACCCAGGTGACTAGAGTGATGCCCATCAGACCGAATACCAATGAGTTCCGAGTGGTCGAAGTTGGCTCTGAAGCTGGAAGTCAACGCAAGAATATCATAGCCGAGAAGGAAGTGATTATTTCGGGTGGCGTAGTCGGAACGCCTCACATCCTTCTGCACTCTGGTATCGGGGACAAGGAAGAGCTCGAGGCGGTAGGTGTCAAAACCCTGGTCAACAACCCGAGTGTAGGGAAGAACTTGTCCGACCATGTGTCGGTGGCATTATTATTTTCCACCAGCATGCCAAAGACAAGGTGCGATAATGTCTCTCGTGTGTCTGATAGTCCATGTAGCTCAGTATCATTCAGTTTTGACCAGGATGCGGCTCTGAAGGAATGGAACACGATGCGTACTGGGCCGCTTAGTCGACCCTTCGAAATGGACCACTTGACTTTCGTCCGACTTCCGAAAGATGCACCACCGTTCAAGAAAGAAGGATTTCAAGATCCATCACCACCAGAAGGCTCGGCTCATATTGAGTTCTCCTTTCACATGATAGGTGATCTAGGTCAAGGTTCTGCCGATAGTAGGTCTGGTCTGCAGGCAGATGCCGTGAACCTTCATCCCATCTCCCGTGAGTATCTGTGTATTGGTCAGAGGCTCTCATCTCATATCGCGGAGGCGGCTCTATAACAATCAATAGCTCGAATCCGTTCAACTATCCCTTGATCAACCTCGGTCTCCTTGAAGAGAAGATAGATGTTTCAATATTGCGCGAAGGAGTTCGTAGCATTCGCAGGTTACTCTCTGGTCCTGCCTTCAAAGGATCCGTTTTTGGTTCCGTCATCCCACCCGTGAATGTGACGTCTGATGAAGACTTGGAAAACTTCTTAAGAAACGCGGGAACTACTTTCTCCCATGCAGTTGGTTCTGCTTCTATGTCCCCTCAAGATGCAAAATGGGGAGTCGTTGACCCAGATTTCAGGGTCAAAGGTACGAGTGGACTAAGAGCGGTCGATGCATCGGTCATTGTAAGCTTCTTACGATCCTCGAAAGAGTTACTGCTCAACGACGTTTGATAGCCCTTGCTCCCGAGCGGACATACGCAAGTGCCTGTGTACGGATTTGCAGAGTGGGCTAGTATTGTCATTGCTCGAGATTATGCATGAAAAACATTTTGGATGTTTGGGTAGTTTGCGGTTTGTCCCCTTTACTGTTCTCCCTATTTGTTGAGCAGTTGACCGTGTAGTTTCGGATATGTTGAAATATGACCTGCTACTTGTTGCTGTCAATGAACATTTGGTCGCACACAGCGATCGACTGAGCAATCAACGCGTCTGAATCTCTGGAATGTACTCTAGGCATGCTCGTCCTGCTGTCGGACGACTTCCTAATGGGGATTAAGTAACGTTACCACGTGAGAAATGAGATGACATAATACATAATCGGTTGTGATAGGCACGCATTATTACTTCTCTCGTCTGCGAGAATGGCGAGCTGTGTGTATGTTTTTCCAAGACAATGGACAGCGCTGACACTTTTTTACAGCATCTTCGGGTTCTCTGTATGTTATATATATGTTTTTTTTTATCTGATGCTGAAGCCTATCCAGGCCGACAGAGTCATCGCCAATAATATCTCTCCCACCGTCCTCCGTTCCTCCAACCACAACCTCAGCCTCCAGTCCAGATCCTCCTCCTCCGTCGACTACAACATCGTCGACCAGTCCTCCCACTCTTTTGCCATCGACTACCACAACCAGCTCAACAACTCTAGCTCCTCCTCCCATCGACACCTCCACTTCTTCTTCCACCGACACCTCCACTTCCTTCACCTTCACTACTACCACCACCACCCCGTCCACTTCTTCCTCTACAGGTATCCCCGTTACACCTATCACTTCACCCACAGCTACAACGCCTTCCACCCCGATAACCAATCCCAGTATTATCACAGTTATCACGCAAGTATCCTCAAATAGTGCAGTTACCACTACATCCGTACTTGTCGTAAGCCCTTCTTCCGCTGTACCATCAAACTCGCCTCAGAGCTCGAATAGTGGTAGCGGGTAAGTATCTACTGCTTCAATTGCAACTCCCTACCCATTGTTTTTTATCCTAGATTCTTTCACAACAAAGGTGCAGTAGCAGGTGTATTTACTGTCGTTGGCTTGATTGTCTTTGCCGTCCTCATCGCCCTCATCACGAACTGTATCCGTCGTCGCCGCGCCAAGAAATTTGATGACGAAATAGCTGCTGCCGCCCATGATGCCGCCAATGCCCAAGTACCTAACTTTGGCTACGAAGACGAGTTCCAGCCAGGCGGCGGTGCCTCTTACGGCACTAATAATGGAGCAAAATACTCGGATATTTCTCATGGAACGTACACTCAACCACCGATGGCCATCCCTGAGAGCTATGGCATGCGTGAATTACCACATGGACATGGACCTGCACCTGCACCCGGTGAATATCTTGATCCAGGAAGGCTAGGGTACGGTGCTGATGCAGCAGCCGCAGGGGCTGCTGGCATTGGTGTTGCCCGGGCCCGAAGCATGCGCGACGGTTCTTACGCGGCTGGTTTACAGGAGGGTGCCTCGCCTTACGTTGCATTCGCATATCCCAATACTCGTAATAACCCTGACAATGGGCCTCAATATCCCCCCGGTATGATTCGAGGCACTGGAGGGCCCGAGTTTGATCTTCAAAGACGACCCTCACAGTATACCCAGCAATCCGGATCGGACTATTCTTCAACTGTATTTTCGAAGACTAAATCATTAACTGGAACATTACCTACCTCGACGCACTCGCATCATTCGGAACCCTCACATCTTGTTCCTAACAACACAGGAGTCGATGAATACCAGGGATATCCCAGTAGCTTCAGAATCTATGGGAATAAAGTTGCTACTTATTCTGGTGGCGTCACGGGTGGAGATAGCCATTTACCACCGATACCTTCGGAAGAGAATTTAAACTCAGCCTATGATGGGTATGTCGCTGACGAGTCCGACCAACCGAAGAATTCCCATCAGGCAAACACAGCGCATCCTGTACCCGATCAATTGCCAAACCCATTTTCAGCGAATGATCAGTACGATGATGAGACGGATGAGGATGAAGCTGAACAGCCAAAAAGAATTCTCAAAGTCGGTTTGATTTCGAGACCTATTTCATTTGTTTGACGACTGATTTGGTGATAGGTTGCGAATGAGTGAACAAGTGTCGATCATCAATTTAAAGGCTGTGCAATCCTCCTTTCTATAAGTACAGTCTGACTCGAGTTTCGCGTGGATCCACCTTTCTCTACATTTGGTCACTTATTTGACATTGCAATCCATCTGTGATTGCTCGTTTCTCTTTCCTTATAATACTTAAATCTTTCTGTAACCGTCCACTCTTTTCTCCACTGGTAAACCGCTGTGCGGACGTTGCCCCACCTTCCTTTTCTTATCTGTGTGTCTCTCATATCTGTTATTCATATCTCGCTGCTGCTTATGCCTAGGCTTTTTTGCTGTTTTCCGTTCCCTTGTCGAGAATTTCTTTTTCTCATGATTATAGGGAAACTTGGTATTTTTTTCATTCAGAAATGCTTCTTGTGATTTAGTTTGGAACCTGGATTTGTATATTTCATCATAATGAAACCTGTTTTGTGTCGCGCAATTTTGCGCCTAGAAGAGCAGCACTCCAGTTTCTAAAAGTCATTGTCCCTGTACTGGTCCTCCAGATAATTGGAGATGTTCCATAAGGAGGGATATTGACCATGCCACTCTTGCTAGCATCACGGTTAGAGACAGGCAGCTTATGGATATGCTGGGACTGTGCAGAGTTCACTATGATATGGGAGGGATGCATGGCTACTGAATTCCATGATATGCCAGTTCTATCAAACTTGCGGATTCGAAGGGGAAATTTTAGTGTGCAAATGAGAAGAATGATTATCTGATTTTCATTGCGGAATACGAGCAGGTATCTTGCAGTCAAAACATATGTTTTCCCTACAATGCGTACACAGGTCTGTAGTACATTGTCTTTCTAATTTCTACACCTTACTGTCTCTCCACTACTTCTGCACGAGACTGTGTTATCTCTTGGGCCTCCCACTGCACCACCTGGTTGTGTTACCCTCTAATGAACTTTCTGCTAATAGATTGACTTCACCTCGCGACTCCCTCGACACCCCACACAATCAAGAGCGATAGTCTAAGACATCTGTAGATAGATTTGATCTTACGGTCCACTAGTTCAAAAGTAAGGACGACTGTCATATGCATTGATAGCCACACTCAGGCTGAACACTTCAGCTTTTCTTCATGCACCTACCCCTTTGACTGAGATACCTTCAGATCCTCTCTATTGAATACAATTGTCCAATTAATTTCCTACCAAGGTCTTCCATGGCTTAAATGACTCCTTTACACTGTTCTACTCAAATGCCTGTCCACTCAAACCCTTTACTAATCGTGAACTTTCCGAGAATCTCCTGGCCTTCATCTGCACCTTCCTCGCTCGAAAATGCCACTCGGACATTATAGGTTCCATCTTCTACAACCCACGCCTTTTCCCAATACGAGACACTCAATCTGTCCAAGACCAGTGTGATATAACGGCTTTCGCCAGGTCGCATGTCTCTAACTTTCTCAAAGGCACGGAGTTGCCAACGTGGATGAGTGAACTCAGAGATATCGGGAAGGCCAATATATAGCTGGATAACTTGGGAGCCGGCAATGGAGCCAGTGTTCGTGAGGGTGACAATGACCGTCGCGTTAAATTGGTCACCAGAAACAGTAGGCTCGGGGATTTTCAGGTTAGAAAGC
>Ga0154006_1000885_pt1 | contig 10312 bp, 9 predicted proteins | sample TSFL090MetaG_FD_104747 | JGI IMG/M metagenome (GOLD analysis project Ga0154006, IMG submission 104747) | Attine ant fungus gardens microbial communities from Florida, USA - TSFL090 MetaG | ecosystem: Host-associated > Fungi > Mycelium > Unclassified | place: USA: Florida, Wakulla State Forest... | reverse complement strand
CGCTGGTCAACGAAGGCATGACCTCGGTCACGCCGAACGTGCTGGTTGAGCAGCCGGAGATCGACGAAGTAGTGACCATGTTCGAAAGCTTCGGCAAAGCGGCGGTGGTAGACGAATACCTCATACACTCGGTGGTCGGCGTCAGCGGCTCCGCGCCCGCCTACGTCTTTATGTTCATTGAGGCGATGGCGGACGCCGCCGTACTGGGCGGCATGCCGCGCGCTCAGGCTTACCAGTTCGCCGCCCAGGCGGTAAAAGGCTCGGCGCAGATGGTGCTGGAGACCGGCAAACATCCTGCCGAACTAAAAGATATGGTCTGTTCGCCCGGCGGCACCACCATCGAAGCGGTAAAGGTGCTGGAAGAGAAAGGCTTTCGCGCCGCCGTAATGGAGGCGATGCAGCAGTGCATGGCCAAATCTGAAGCGTTAAGCAAAAAGTAACGCATCGGGCGGAGCGCCCGCTCCGCCCGCCCTCGCTATCCCTATCCCTGACGGCTCGCCACCGTCGCCAGCGCCTGTTCCATAGTCATCGGCTGCTGCATTTCCAGCACCAGCGACGCCGTGAGCGTATACATACCGCAGGAGAAGGCCGCCGCCAGCTTGCCCTGCTGGCCGTAGAGCGCAATAAACGTCTTATTCTCCAGCGAACCGATTAGACGGTACTCATCCCACTCTTCAGCATGGCCGAGGTACTCGTAGCGCGTGCCGAAGTGCGTGGTCCAGAAAAAAGGCACGCGATCGTACATCGTCTCCTTGTCCAGCATATTGAAGGCGGCGATGCGGCCCTGCTGGTGAGCAACGCGATAGTGCTCGACGCGCAGCGGCCCCTGCGGCGTGGGATAGCTGGCGATATCCCCCGCCACCCAAACGTTTTGCGTCACGCGCAGCTGGCTGTCGGCAAGCAGGCTGCCATCATCGCGCAGCGGCAGATCGTGAATAAAGCCGGTGGCGGGCTCAATGCCGGTCGCCAGCAGCACCACGTCCGCCTTGATGCGGCGGCCATCCTGCAGCCGCAGCGCGGTAACGTGATGCTCGCCCTCCAGCTCCGCCGGATCGCCATCGACAAAGTGCACGCCGTTGCTGTCGTGCAGATCGCGGAAATAGCGGCCGATCTCTTCGCCGAACTGGCGCGCGAAAGGCAGCGGATGCCGCGCCACCACCGTGACCTCTACGTCGCGATTGCGCAGCGCCGACGCCATCTCCATACCGATAAAGCTGTTGCCGACGATGACCAGCTGCTGGCTGCTATCGACCTCCCGCAGCAGCGCGTCAGCCTGCGCCAGCGAACGCAGCAGGTGCACCCCGGCCAGATCGCCGCCCGGCAGATCGGGACGCTGCGGCGCGCCGCCTGAGGCGATCAGCAATTTGTCGTAAAACAGCGAGTCGCCGTCGGCGAAGTGGATACGCTGCTCGCGCGTGTCGAGACGCGTCACCTCGCCCTGGAGGCGATCGACGTGCTGTAAAATATCCTCTTTGAGAATGCGCGGCACATCCTTGATATCCATCTTGCCGGAGGGAACAAACTTGGTTAGCGCGGTGCGGTCGTAGGGCGCTTCCGGCTCGCGCTCCACCAGCACCACCTTTCCTTTATAGCCTTCGCGGCGCAGCGTCCAGATTGCCGCGCTGCCTGCCGCACCGCCGCCCAGCACCGCATAAACCGGCGCGTCACCGCCGCTGCCGATGGGCGTCGCAGATGACATCGCTTTGGGATTGACCTGCACGATGCCGCTCTCGACGCGCAGCGGAAACTGCTTGAGATCGGCCAGCGCCAGCGGCTCGCACATATGACCATCCTCCAGCGCAAACACCGCCTTATGCCAGGGGCAGACCAGCTTATCGCCGCAGATAGCGCCCTGCTCCAGCGGCGCGCCCGCATGCGGACAGGTGGCCTGATAAGCGCGCACCTTATCTCCGTCGCGCACCAGCAGAATATCGGTATCGGCTATTTTCGTTTTGGTCGGCTGGCGGTCGGGCAGATCTTTCAGGGCAATGACGGGCTGATAATTCATGACGCGGCTCCTTCTTTGTCGTTATGCAACGGTACGCCCCAGTCGGGCGCGGCTATCCCCTACAAAAAGTAAGTGTGGCAAAGGAAAGCGAAAGACAAAGCCAGAAAACAAAAAAAAGCGGATAAGCTATTGTTAATCCGCTTTTTAAAAGTTTTAGCAGCCGTAACGGCTAGCTTAACAGGCTGGGAACGATAATCAGCGCAAAGATAGCCGCAATCAGAGCGTACTTCGCCCAGTAGTAAAGCGTACGGTTACGCTTTTTCAGCCGCTGCCCCGCATTGCGCAGCGCATAGACATATTTGAAGATGCGGTTGATAAAGCCGGTGCGATCGTTTTCACTGTTTGGCGAGGCGGCGGCTGACATCAGCCAGCTGCCGACCCAGCGATTGACCCCCTGCGCCCAGCGCCACTTCATCGGCCGCTCGATATCGCAAAATAAAATTATGCGGGTTTGTTCGCTCTGATTTTGCGCCCAGTGCACGTAGGTTTCATCGAAAATTACCGCCTCGCCGTCGCGCCAGCTATGCCGCTGGCGATCGACCTCAATAAAACAGCGATCGTCATTCGGCGTTTGCAGCCCAAGATGGTAGCGCACCGATCCCGCATAGGGATCGCGATGCTTGCCCAGATGACTGCCCGCCGGCAGTTCGGCGAACATCGCCGCCTTGACGGAGGGAATACGACTCACCAGCTCGGTCGTGACGGGGCACAGCTCCCGCGCCGACGGATGCGCGTCGCTATACCACTTCAGGTAGAAACGCTTCCAGCCGCGTTTGAAGAAGGTATTAAAGCCCGCGTCATTGTTCGTTTGCGCCGCTTTAATATGATCCTGGAGGCGCAGCGCCTCCTCGCGAATAATTTGCCAGTTTTCCGTCAGCGGCTGTAGTTCAGGAAAATCGCTCAGGGGAAAATAGGGTTTTTTAGCCGGCAGAGTAGAGAAAGTAGTCATAAACATATTTATCGGCGCCATAAAAGTCGAGTGGTCAAAAAGCTGGCGCGATAAGGTCTGTTTTTCTACGCCGCGCGAATGGGCGTATAAAAAGCTAATAATAAATATGCCAATAATAATGACGGCTACCATACAACGGGTTCCTTATGTTGTAACAAAAAGCGCCAGAACAGCGTCAGGCGCTGCGAAGTCAGGGGGTAGATAATACTTAGAAGAATTTTCATTTACGTTTTGGCAACGCGTGCGGCTGAGCAAAACGGGATTAAGTCGGGGCGGGAGAAAGGAAAAAAGCAGCGGCCGCAGCGCGGCCGTATTGAATAAGAGAGACTACGCCTTTTTCAGGCAGCTACTCATAAAGGTTTTGCGCGCGTCGCCGCTCAGCTTTTTATCGCCCGCTTCGGTGTTGCAGCTTTTCATTTTCATCTGCTGCGGCGTCATACCGGAGAGCTTACTCTCTTTCTTCAGGCACTCGCTCATAAAGGATTTACGCGCGTCGCCCTTCAGGTTCTGCGTGCTGGCATGCTGGTTACACTGCGCCATTTTTTGCTGCTGCGCCGTTTTCTCGGCGGCCTGCGCCACGCTGACGCCATTCAACAGTAAACCCGCCATCACTACTGCCGCTAAATGCAATTTCATGATTACACTCCCTAAATGAATACCTTGTTAAGTCTGGCACGAGAAAACCAGCACGATGGAAATTTGCGCAATTTTGCAGACAGGATCGCACGACCTGCTATTTACCTTCAAACGCGCGGGTAGTTAAGCAGTCTGTCCAGATAGTTGCGTAGCAGAAGCGCGTCTTCATTACTGGCGTCGGCGTCGGCATGCTGCATTGCGTTTTCAATACCGGCAGCGATAGACCGCTGCTGCTCAGGATCGAGCTTGCGTAATATCGCCGTTACGATAATTTCCAGCGCTTCAACCTGAGCCACCAGCTCTTTAGACTCTTCTTCTTTTGCCGCCAGCTTTACCAGTAATTCAGCGATAAGGTTTTTCATGCCCTTGTCCCGTGGGTAAATAAAAGCAGACGTTATCACTCGCTTAAATAAAAAAACAGCGCTTTTACGCCCATTTCCCGCGACTCTTTATAGTCAGTTTTATTAAAACAGGGGCTAAACATTTTATAAGAAGTGGCCGAAACGTTTCACTGTTAATTAAGCGAGATGAATAGCGTTTCAGCCCAGAATAGAGCGGAAGTGAGGGAGGATTAACGCGGGTCAGTAAAACCGCGGCCGTGACCGCCCCAACCGCCATCGCCACCGCCACCGCCACCGCCAGGGCCCCCCCAGCCGCCGCCCGGAGGCGGGAAAATACAGCCGCTCAGCGCGGTCACCAGCGCCACGATCGCGGCTAGTTTAGCAATACGTACCATAACAACCTCAGGATGGATGAAATCGGGCTGAGTGTATGAGCGGCAAAGCGGGGCGACAAGAGAGAATTCTCCTACTCCGGGCGGTATTAATCCTTGCATACCAGGCTTAACAATTTGCTGTCATGAAGGTGACACAAAACCAGCACGCGGCGCGCTTTCGGCCCAAAGCCCGCTAAAAATTCGCCTTCTTTATACGCTGTCGCGCTTTACAGCCTGGGGGAAACACTGCATTGTGAGCGCAATACAATTAAAGGATACCGCTATGCCAACGTCGTCAATTTCGCTAAGCCAGGTTCTTGCTCGTCGCGACTGGGAAAATCCGGTCGTTACCAGTCTGCATCGCCTTGACGCCCATCCGCCCTTCGCCAGCTGGCGCAGCGAAGAGGCGGCGCGCGACGAGCTGCCCTCTGTCGCGCAGCGCAGCCTGAACGGCACGTGGAATTTTAGCTACTTCAACCGCCCTGAAGCGGTGCCGGAAAGCTGGCTACAGCAGGATCTGCCCGACGCCGCTACGCTGCCGGTGCCCGCTAACTGGCAGATGCACGGCTATGACGCGCCCATTTATACCAACGTTCAGTATCCGATCGCGGCGACGCCGCCGTGCGTGCCTGAAGAAAACCCTACAGGTTGTTACTCGCTCACATTCAACCTTGACGACAGCTGGCCTGAAACCGGACAGACGCGCGTAATCTTCGACGGCGTCAGCTCCGCCTTCTACCTGTGGTGCAACGGCCGGTTTATCGGCTACTCCCAGGATAGCCGTTTGCCCGCCGAATTTGACCTCAGCGCAGCGCTGACGCGCGGTGCGAATAGACTGGCGGTGATGGTGCTGCGCTGGAGCGACGGCACCTGGCTAGAGGATCAGGATATGTGGCGTATGAGCGGTATCTTCCGCGACGTCTCGCTGCTGCATAAGCCGACGCCGCATCTGGCGGACATCCAGCTGGAGACGCCGCTCAGCCCGGAATACCGCAGCGCGGATCTGGTGGCGCGCGTCTGCGTTAGCGCTGAGGATGCGGCGCTGCGCTTGCGGCTGACGCTGTGGCGAGCGCAAACGCAGGTGGGCGTGATCGAGCAGCCGCTCGGCAGCGCGATTATCGACGAACGCGGCCACTATGCCGATTGCGCCGAGCTGCGCCTGCACGTTGACGCGCCCGCGCTGTGGAGCGCCGAAACGCCGACGCTCTACCGCGCTACGCTGGCGCTGCTCGATGCGCGGGGCGAAACGATCGAGGTCGAGGCGTATGACGTCGGCTTTCGTCGCGTCGCTATCGAAAACGGCCTGCTCTGCCTGAACGGCCAGCCGCTGCTGATACGGGGCGTAAACCGCCACGAACATCACGCGGAGCGAGGCCAGGTGATGGACGAAGCGACGATGCGGCGCGATATCGAACTGATGAAGCGGCATAACTTTAACGCGGTGCGCTGTTCGCACTACCCTAACCATCCGCTCTGGTATCGGCTGTGCGACCGCTATGGCCTCTACGTGGTCGACGAAGCCAATATCGAAACCCACGGCATGCAGCCGATGAGCCGCCTGGCGGACGATCCGCGCTGGTTCGCCGCCTTCAGCGAGCGCGTCACGCGCATGGTGCAGCGCGACCGCAACCACTGCAGCATTGTTATCTGGTCGCTGGGCAACGAGTCGGGGCACGGCAGCACGCATGACGCGCTCTATCGCTGGGTGAAAAGCGCCGATGCGACGCGGCCCGTGCAGTATGAAGGCGGCGGCGCGGACAGCGCGGCGACCGATATTCTCTGCCCGATGTACGCGCGCGTCGATGAAGATCAGCTGTTTCCCGCCGTGCCGAAGTGGTCGCTGAAAAAGTGGATCGGCCTGCCGGGCGAAAACCGGCCGCTGATCCTGTGCGAATATGCGCACGCCATGGGCAACAGCCTCGGCGGCTTTGCCAAATACTGGCAGGCGTTTCGCCAGTTTCCGCGCCTGCAGGGCGGCTTCGTCTGGGACTGGGTCGACCAGAGCCTGACGCGCTACGATGAAAACGGGCAGCCCTGGCAGGCCTACGGCGGCGACTTTGGCGACAGGCCCAACGACCGTCAGTTCTGCATGAACGGCCTGGTGTTCGCCGACCGCACGCCGCACCCGGCGCTGTTTGAAGCGCAGCGCGCCCAGCAGTTCTTCCACTTTATACCGGACGCTACCGATCCCTGGCGCTTTAGCGTCAGCAGCGACTACCTGTTTCGCCGCAGCGATAACGAGGTGCTGCGCTGGCGCGTTGAACAGCAGGGTGAGGTGGTGGCGCAGGGTGAAGCGGCGCTGGATATTGCGCCGCAGGGAACGCAGCGCATCTGCGTTCCGCCGATGGCGGATCTGACCGGCGAGTGCTGGCTGAACGTCGCCGTACACCAGCGTGCCGCCACGCCGTGGTCAGACGCCGACTGGCGCGTCGCCTGGCATCAGTGGCCGCTGCCCGCCGCGCTGGCGCGGCCGCCGCAGCCGAAAGCGGGCGAACCGCCAACGCTCAGCATGGAAGAGGCCGCTATCGTAGTCACGCACCGTAATCAGCGCTGGCAGTTTAGCCGCAGAAGCGGCGAGCTGACGCAGTGGTTCGTCGACGAGGAGGCGCGGCTGTTGTCGCCGCTGCAGGACTGCTTTATCCGCGCGCCGCTTGATAACGATATCGGCACCAGCGAAGCGGAGCGCATCGATCCCAACGCCTGGTCGGAGCGCTGGAAAGCGGCCGGCTACGATGCCCTGTTCAGCCGCGTGGAGCGAACAGAGGCGGAGAGGCTGTCGGACGCGGTGCAAATCAGCGTGCTGCACGGCTGGTATGCGCATAGCCGACTCGTTTTTCTCAGCCATAAGCGCTATCGGTTCGACGCGCAGGGCGATATGCATCTGGAGGTTGAGGTGGAACAGGCCGCCGACGCGCCCGCGCCGGCGCGCATCGGCCTGCGCTGTCAGCTCGCCATCGCGCCGCAGCAGGTGGCCTGGCTGGGGCTGGGGCCGCATGAAAACTACCCGGACCGTCAGCTGGCGGCGCAGTTCTCGCGCTGGCAGCTGCCGCTCGACGCGCTGTATACGCCTTACGTCTTCCCGAGCGAAAACGGCCTGCGCGGCGGCACGCGGCGGCTGGAGGCAGCAGGCTGGGGCGTCAGCGGCGACTTCAGCTTCTCGCTGAGCCGCTACGGCCTTGAGCAGCTGCGCGACGCGACGCACCGCCACCTGCTGCGCGCGGAGCCGGGATGCTGGCTGCATCTGGACGCCGCACATATGGGGGTAGGCGGCGACGACTCCTGGAGCCCGAGCGTCAGCGCCGAGTTTCTGCTGACTCAGCGTCGCTGGCGCTATGCGCTGCGCTTTTCCCCTTCGGATTCAGCACCGTGCGCGGACGACGATAAAAGCGCTTCAGCAGCAGCACGTTAACCAGCACCACCAGCGCGGTGGCGAAGAAGACCCAGCGATAGCCGGTCAGCGCCGACACCGCCGCGCCGAGCAGCGGGCCGGCGACGTTGCCGAGGTACATAAAGGACTGGTTGTAGCCAAAGATCCTGCCGGTAATGTTGTCGCGCGAATGGCGCACCAGCAGCGTCTGCACCGCGGGCATCATCGCGCCGTCGGCAAAGCCAAGCAGGAAGCGCAGCACGCCGAGCTGGGTGGCGCTGGTGACGAAAGACATGGCGATGAGCAGCAGCAGCGACATCACCATGGTCGCCAGCAGAATGCGCTGGGTGCCGATGCGGTCGCCCAGCCTGCCGAGGCGCGGCGCGGCAATCAGCGCCGAGATACCCGGCAGCGCGGCGATCACCCCGCTGAGAAAGGCGATGTTATCCGCCGTCGGCGCCAGCTCGCGCACGAAAAGCGTCAGAATCGGGTTAACCGAACCGTTGCACATCTGGATCACCATGGTGGTGACAAACAGACAGAGCATCAGCCTGGGATTGTCGAGCGAGGCGAACACCTCGCGTCCGCTCAGCTTGTCTTTTTTACTGACCGGCGTATAGCCGGTCTCTTTAATCAGAAACAGCGTGACCAGAAAGCTCACCAATAGCAGCCCGGCGGTGACGATAAAAACCATGCGCAGCCCGACCCAGTCCGCCAGCAGGCCGCCGAGCATCGGCCCGAGGATCACCCCGCCGATCTGGCCGGTCGAGACGCAGCTCAGCGCCCAGCCGCTGCGGTCGCGCGGCACCTGCGCCGCCACCAGCGCCATGGCATTGGGAATATAGCCCGAGGTCAGCCCCATTAGCGCCCGCAGCAGCAGCAGCTGCCAGGCCTGGGTAACAAAGGCCTGCAGCAGAATGACCACGCCCATGCCGAGCGCCGCGCGCAGCAGCATCAGCTTGCGTCCTTTGCGATCGGCGAGGCTGCCCCACAGCGGCGCGACGGCGGCCGAAACCACAAAGGTGATGCTGAAGGTGAGCCCAGACCAGAGGCTGAGCGCATCGCCGTCTTTAACGCCAAGCTGTTCAATATAGAGCGGCAGAAAAGGAATGATCTGACTGATAGCCAGGCCGGTGAAAAAGCAGCCGAACCAGACCGAGATAAGATTAATTTTCCAGGGTTCAATTGTGCGTGGCATGAGCAAACGGGCGCTGACAGAGTGAGGCCGCAGTTTAGCAACGGCGCTTTACCCCTGAGCGACAAATGATGGCACAAAAAGAAAAAAACCGTTTTTGGCTGCGTCCGTCCCCTTTCGCTGCCGTATATAGGCCGTAAGCGCTATTTAGCAGTGAATTTCAATCGCGACTCACGTCGAGTGTCAGCAGAGATGAAAAAATATGTCAGGCTGTTACTGACAAGTTCAGGCGTCGGTTCTATGTTTAAAAAAACGCCAGTTTTCCTGGCGTCGGCGCGCCGTTCCGGCTGCGCTAGCGCCTCCGCCACATCCCGTCGCGGCGAGGTCCACAGTTATCATTCACATTGACTATCACGCTGCGCTGCGCAGATCGTGACAGGCGCGCCGTCGCCTTAGCGGAGGTGGAGATGAGAGTTCAAAACAGTGCCAGCCGTGCGATTGTGGACTATTTCAACAGCCCGGCGTGGCACGCGCCGCAGGAGTCCGATCTGCTGGCGGTGATCCTGCGCGAGCTGATGGAAGCTGGCGAGCCGGCCACGAATAAAGCGGTAATGGCGCGCGTTATTCAGCGGCTGGAGGAGGAAGGCGACGCGCGCCGTCTGGAAAATTATCGTCAGCTGCTGGCGCAGTTAATGGAAACCGGCTCGCCGGAATAGGCAAAAAAATTCCCGCCGAAGCGGGAATAAACAAGACGAGCATTGCATATTGAGAGTGACGAGAAAATCTCTGTTATCCGCGATCCATCTTCGACCTCGTTGATGAACAGCGCATGACAATGCGACGCTTTTTTTATGACGCCCTAGCCGCAGTAAACCTGAGTAATTACGTCGTCTTTGTCCGCCAGGAAGTTCAGGCGATGCAGATTAAAGTCCATTGTGACCGCGCTGTTCCAGCGGATGGCGCGCATCGGCGTCTCCAGACGCAGGCTGCTGGCGGCGCTGAGCGGCTTGCCGACGTAGCTCTGATACCGTGAAGCGCCGCAGGTATCACTTGTCGCGTCCGCGCCTGCGGCGGCGCTCTCGTGCTTCATTGCCGACTGACAGGCGGTTAAGGCGAACATGCCCAGCGCCAGCAGCGCTTTTCCATAATATTTCACGTTTTCTCCTCATGGACGTGGTGAACCTGCCCCTGAGAGTAGCAAAAGCGTGCGGCCGGCTTAACCCTCTTGCCGGAAAAGTTCGCCTGTTTGCGCCGTCGCCCGCCGAGTTTTTCAGATAAATCGCACTTACGGAACAAAACCTTCGCGCTGAACGGCTAAAATTATTAAGACTTTTCTGAGGAGGATCGTATGGAACTGGCAATTTTTGTGGGCTTTGCCGTTCTGATGACCGCCGTGGCGGTTAAAGTACGCTAAGCCCGACTCTGTTGAGATGGGGTTTCCAGAAGCGCAGTAAAGTCCGCCAGCGGCACGGGGCGTCCTAAAAAGTAGCCCTGCCCCTCTT
>Ga0154006_1000882_pt1 | contig 10344 bp, 13 predicted proteins | sample TSFL090MetaG_FD_104747 | JGI IMG/M metagenome (GOLD analysis project Ga0154006, IMG submission 104747) | Attine ant fungus gardens microbial communities from Florida, USA - TSFL090 MetaG | ecosystem: Host-associated > Fungi > Mycelium > Unclassified | place: USA: Florida, Wakulla State Forest... | reverse complement strand
CAATGGAGTTCTTCATTGGATTGCAGCCCTACTTATACTACTACTATAGTGGCTGTACCCTAGAGTCCTGCAATCACATGTCCTTTCCAGAATGTTCTATGATCACCTAACCTTGTTACGTGATTTTGACTTGCTAAGTCCCTACACTATTTATATCCTTACTCTATTGTATGCTTTGAGATTTTGGATTAAGTGTTCAAATGTGTGGAAAACCTTTTCCTGTTTGGGGCTCTCATAACATGGCCCCCTCTTCAAGTTTCCTTGTCCTAAGGAATTTTTCTATTGATACCAGTTTTTGTCCCATCTCTTTTCCCTCTCTCTTTTGTATCTTTTTCTTCCCCAACTGTACAGTAGTTTTGCTATGAATTCCCTAGGTAATTTCCAACTGAACTCCTTTTTTTCTTCTTCTTGCTCCTATTGCCTTAGTTCTTCAACCTCTTCCCCATGCTCCTTCTCGAACTCTTCTACCAGCTCCTTTGCATTTTCCAAGTTTTCTCTATTTTCCCAGGTATCCTCTCCTGCCATGTAGCCTTTCCACCTCACCAGGAACTTCTCCTTCCCTCTAACCGTCCTTTTGTTTAAGATTTTCTCTATCTCGAATTCCTCCTCTCCTTTGATGATAACTGGTTTTGGTAGTATCTTCTTCTGTCCCTTTACCTGTGATTTGTAGAGTTGTACTCTACTTACATTAACTACAGGGTGTATTTTGATAGAATTAGGCAGCTCTAATTCTATTGCATTACTTGAGACGATTCCCTTTACTTTGTAGGGGCCCACAAAGCGTTCGGTTAGCTTTTTCGACCTTCTTTCTTTCATCTGCCATTTTAGGTCCTTCATACTTAGCAGCACTAAGTCCCCCACTTTGTACTCCTCTCCCTTTCCTCGTCTCCTGTCTCCAAACTTTTTCATTTCCTCTTGTGCTTTTCCTAATACTGCTTTGGCTTCCTCCTAGATTTTCTTCATTTTTTCTATGAATTTTCCCACTGCTTTGTACTTCCCCTTTCTTCTTCCCTCAAATTCCATCCTTGGGTCTTGACTGTAGTTTGCTTTGAATGGTGATGTTTTTATAGCCACGTGGATTTTGTTGTTATATGTGAACTCCGCCGTCCCTAACCAATCCGGCCACTGCTCTTGTCTATGATCAATGAAGACCCTTAGATATTGCTCTAACTCCTGGTTTATCCTCTCTGTCTGCCTATCCGTTTGAGGGTGATAGGCTGTTAAGAGCTTTGTCTGGATTTCCAGCAAGTTATTCAGCTCCTTCATTATTCCCACCGCAAACTGCACTCCCCTGTCTAATATGATACTCTCTGGAAGTCCATGCAATTTCCATACGTGGTCCCAAAATAGCTTTGTGAGTCCTTCCGCTGACGTTTTCTCTGTTGTTGCTATAAAATGTGCCATCTTGCTAAAATGGTCACATACTACTAAGATTGTATCATATTCTTGGGCTAGTGGCAGTTTGGTGATAAAGTCTGCCGATATGTGGCTCCATAGCTTTTCTGGGATTGCATTGGGCATTAGTTTTCCCACTGGCGCTTTGCTTCAATTCTTGTATCTTTAACATACATCACATCCATCCATATATCCTTCCATCTCCTTCATTACTTCTGGCCACCAGTAATTCCTGACAATCAACTCTACCATCTTCCACCTTCCCCTATGCTCTCCTACTGAAGTGTCATGGTGTAGTTGTATTATTTCTCTCCTGAGGTCTCCTTCTGGCATGTATATTTTTCCTTCCTTTAATACTATTCTATCCTCGATTTCCTACTCTTTATCTTTCAGCACTTTTATTCCTGCCCTTTTTAGCTCCTCTACTGCTTTTACTATCTTCTCATCCCCTTCCTACACCTTTCTGATTCTTTCTCTTAGGTTTTCTTCCTCCATCAATGTTTCTACTCCCCTAATCCACTTTGGTTTTATCAGCTTCTGGTCTTTGTTATCTCTTTCCACCCCCTCCTGTCAGTCTGGTCTTCTGCTTAATCTATTCGCCTTCTCTATGCTCTTCTCTGGAACATGTTTTAACATGAAATTAAATTGTGATAGGTATAGTGTCCATCTTACTTGTCTGTGGTTTAATTTTTGACTCATCATAAAATACTAGAGGTTCTTATGGTCTGTCCAGATTTCAAATTCAAGTTTCGCTCCCTCTAAGTAGTGCCTCTATGCTTCTAGGCACCTTCTAACTACCAGCATCTCTTTATCATGAATTTCGTAATTTTGCTCTGTAGTATTCAGTGATTTAGAGATGAAGGCCACTGGCCTTCACTTCCCATCTTCATACTTTGTCAACAACACTCTCTCTGTTGCATAGTCTGAGGCATCTGCTTCCACTCTTATTTCTCTATTGATGTCTGGGATGGCCAGAACAGGCTCTGTGGTGAACCCTGCCTTAAGTTTTTCAAACGCTTCCTCCTGTTCCTTCTCCTACTTCCACTTTTGCTCCTTCCTGACTAGCACGTGTAGCAGTGCCGCTATCCTAGCAAAGTCCTTTATGAGCCTCCTGTAGTAATTGGCGAAACCTAGGAATTTTTGTACTTCTTTGACGTTCCTAGGTACCAGCCAGTTCAGGACTCCTTCTACCTTCTCCTTTTGTATCTCCACTCCTTTTGGACTGATTACTACTCCCAGGAACTCTACTTCTCTTACTTTCCATTTGCATTTCTCTGGTTTCACAAACAGATCATTCTCTTCCAATCTCCTTAGTATTTCCTCCACCAACTCATCATGTCCCTCTTCTGTATCTATGGCCACTAAAATGTTGTCAATGAAGGTTGCTGTATCCCCTTGGTTTATAAGGTCCCTGAACAGGTCATTCATCATTGCTTGGAAGGTGGCAGAGGAGTTTGTCAACCCAAAATACATGACTGTAGGTTCATATGCTCTGATATGTGTTGTGAACACTGCCTTCCATTTGTCTCCTTCCTTGATTCTGACATTATTGTATCTCCATCTCAAATCCAACTTCGTAAACATCTTTCTCTTTTCTACTCCATCCAATATATCTGCAATGAGGGGTAAGGGGTACCCATTTTTTATCATCTACTAGTTTATGTGTCAATAGTCTTGTACCATTCTCCATGTGCCATCCTTTTTCGCCACAAAGTGTACTGGCGATGTCTGGGGTGACTTGGAGGGTCAGATATATCCCTTTCTCAACTGGTCTTCTACAAATGTCTGTACTTCCTCTCTTTCCTCTCTTGATAGTGAGTATACTTTCCCCTTTCTTGGCGTAAATCCCTTCTTTAATTCTATGGCATAGTCCCAGATCTTTTGTACCGGTATCCTTTCTGACTTCTTTTTTCCAAATACTTTCTTCCACTTCCAAAATCTCCTGGGCACTAGCTTTTTTAACACTTCCTCGTCCTCATCCTTTTCCATCTTTCTTACTTTCCTCTCCTTCACTTCTTGCTTTCTTCTTCCACATATAGGTGGGCAATGTGTTATCTTCACTTCTTCCTTTTTCCAATCTATTTCTGGATTGTGGGTTGCTAGCCACGGCATTCCCAATATTAACTCTGTCTTCCCTAGGTTGCATACATCCATTCTGGCTCTTTCCATATGTCTCTTAAAGAATATATTGCACTCGACCTGGTGCGTTATAGCCCCTCCCATATTTGCCGTTCCATCCACATTTCTAACTAAGAGGGGTTTTTTCAACCTTTCCATTTTAAACCCCTTTTCCTTTGCAAAGGTCGTGTCCATGAACAGACCTGTTGCCCCGCTATCCAACAACGCCTCAACTTCTCTAACCCTACTTTCAACCAGACTTCCCTTAATAGTCGTAGTGTGCATTGTATGTCTCTTACTCTCTCAGTTGTATTGATGGAGTTCAATTTATTGCCCAGTTTTTCTGGGCGCAATACACTGTATGCATTGTTGGAGGCCAGTCAAGAGCTTACTGTCCTCCATTTTCTTTTGTTGACTCTTGCGGTGTTTCCACTACTCTTCCTTTGTGCCTTTCCCAACAATTTTTGGCTATATGGCCCCACTTCCCACACATGTAGCATGTCCTGTCTCCTTCTCTTCCTCTGTCTATATCTATTGCATTTGGATCTCTCCTTGGACCCATCTGAGTTCCTTCTCTACTGAGCATATTTTCTCCTCTCCCTCCTCCTCTATACCCTCCTCCCATTTTCCACATTATTTGCCCCTCTCTTCCCCCATATGATCCTCCTCCTCTTGGCTGCGTATTTCCCTCTGGGCATGCCGTACTCCTTTCCAATACTCTCTCCTCTGCCCTACTCTGTCTTTGGTTTCTGTCTAACCTCACCGCTCTTTTTTGCCACTCTCCAATGGTAGTTGGTGGTTCTTCTGCTTTAGCCAACTTCCTCTGGATAGCCCCATTCAGTTCTCTTTTAAACTCTTCAATGAGGGGTCTTCTCTCATAGCCACTCTCCCTAGTAACCTTTTTGAATTCTTGCACATACTCATCACAGGTCCTTCCTCCCTGTTCAATAGTCCTCAACTGCTTTATCTTTCTTTCTTCCTCCAATGTTTCTCCAAAGTCGTTCCTTATCTTTGTGAACAATTGCTCCACCATTTCCACCTCTGACTCTCCCTTTGCTAATTCACCCAACAAATTATCTTTTCACACCTTTGCTATTCCCCCCTATACATACGATAATACCCAGGCTACCTGGGTTGCTGCTGCTTCTTCTGTCATCTTCATTCTGATATATAGTTAAGCTGCATTCACAAACGTGCTCACCTCCTCCATTTTCCCACTAAAGACTTGAGGTCTTGCAACCTCCACTCTGCTCCCTTGCTGCTAAAGGAGCATGGTATTAACCTGCTGTTGCAGGGTTACAATCATGGCAAGGAGTTGCTCCTCTCTGGTTTGGGGGGAGGCAAGTACTAAGGGGCATTCCCCCTGTTGCTGTTGTTGTTGGCAAGACATTGGTGGTGGCAATAGCAATGGTAATGATTCCTCGTAGGAGGATGAGCAGTCTTCTTCATCTGTAATTATAACTGGCTACTGACTAAGAAGGGTGAAACAATATTATCTCTAAGAAGGGAATCTCTAAGCTAGACGGGCCTTTAAGAGGTTACCGTTGTTCCCCTGCATAGACCAGTCACAATAGATCAGTAGCACGGAGCTGGTAGTAAAGAACTAGTTATAAGCCCACTTGATATAGAGGTTAGGTCTTGGGCGGAGACACAAGCTTTGTCCAGGCCATTTATTCACTGTCCCTAACTGACAGTGAAGTCCCCTTTACAGCTAGGGCCCGCTATCCAAGATGCTTTTGAGCACTGTGCTTGTTAGTGAGGATAATAAGAGAGTAAGTAGGTGGTGAGGCCACAAGGTGCGAGGTTACCATTTGGGAATTGAGTTCTTGTGTTATCAATAGACAGTGAATGTCCTTAGTGATTACTCTAGGTAGATGTTCAAGAAGAACTCGATGGAGTTCTCTATTGGATTGCAGCCCTACTTATACTACTACTACAGTGGCTGTATCCTAGAGTCCTACAATCATATGTCCTTTCCAGAATGTTCTATGATCACCTAACCTTATCATGTGATTTTGACTTGCTGAGTCTCCACACTATTTATATCCTTACTCTGTTGTATGCTTTGAGATTTTGGATTAAGTGTTTAAATGCATAGGAAGCCTTTTCCTGTTTGAGGCTCTCATAACACACTGCTTTTGCTTTCTTCTGGATTTTCTTTATTCTTTCTATAAATTTTTCTGCTACTTCATACTTCCCCTTTCTTCTCTCTTCAAACCCTATTCTTGGATCCTGACTATAGTTCACTTTGAATGGCGATATTTTTGTTGCTTTGTAGATTTTGTTGTTGTATACAAATTCTGCTATTCCTAACCAATCTGGCCATTGCTCTTGTTTATGGTCAATGAAGACCCTCAGATACTGCTCTAACTCCTGGTTTATCCTTTTTGTCTGCCCATCTGTTTGGGGGTAATAGGCCATCAAGAGTTTTGTCTAGATTCCCAACAAGTTATTCAGCTCTCTTATTATTCCCACCACAAACTACACTCCTCTATCTGATATAATGCTTTCTGGAAGTCCATGTAACTTCCATATGTGATCTTGGAACAGCTTTGTAAGTTTTTCTGCTGATGTTTTCTCCGTTGTGGCTATAAAATGTGCCATTTTGCTAAAATGGTCACATACTACTAGGATAGCATCATATCCCTAGGCTAATGGTAGCTTGGTGATAAAGTCTACTGAGATGTGGCTCCATAGCTTTTCTGGGATCATATTGGGCACCAGTTTTCCTGCTGGTGCTTCGCTTCGATTCTTATATCTTTGACATGCATTACATCCATCTATATACCTCCCCACCTCCTTTGTTACTCCTGGCGATCAACTCTGCTGTCTTCCATCTCCCTCTGTGTCCTCCTACTGGGATATCATGGTACAATCGTATTATCTCCTCCCTGAGTTCCTCTTCTGGTACGTATATCCTCCCTTTTTTTGTTACTATCCCATCCTCTATTTCCCATTCTTCATCTCTCAGTATCTTTATTCCTGCCCTCTTCAGCTCTTCTACTACTTTCACTACCCTTTCATCCCCTTTCTGTGCCCTTTTTATTCTTTCTTTTAGGTCTTCTTCCTCTACTATTGTTTCGGCTCCTTTAATCCATTCTGGTTTTATCAGTTTCTGGTCCTTGTTGTCCTTTTCCACTCTCTCCTGCCAGTCAGGTCTCCTGCTTAATCTATCTGCCTTCTCTATGCTCTTTTCTGGAATGTGTTTTAATATAAAATTAAATCGTGATAGGTATAGGGCCCATCTTGCTTGTCTATGGTTTAATTTTTGGCTCGTCATAAAATACTGGAGGTTTTTATGGTCTGTCCAGATTTCAAATTCAAGTTTCACTCCCTCCAAGTAGTGTCTCCATACTTCTAGACACCTAATAACTACCAGCATCTCTTTATCGTGAATTTCATAATTTTGCTCTGTAATGTTTAACAATTTAGAGATGAAGGCCAATAGTCTCTACTTTCTATCCTCACACTTTGTTGACAATACTCCCCCCATTGTGTAGTCTGAAGCATCTGCCTCCACTTTCATCTCCCTATCGATATCTGGAATGGCTAAGACGGGTTCTGTGGTGAATACTGCCTTAAGCATTTCAAACGTCTCCTCCTGTTCCCCTTTCCATTTCCATTTCTGCTTCTTCCTGACCAGCATATGCAACAGTGCTGCTAACCTGGCAAAGTCTTTTATAAATCTTCTGTAATAATTGGTGAGATCTAAAATCTTCTGCACTTCTTTGATGTTTTGGGGTGCTGGCCAGTTTAGTACTCCCTCCACTTTTTTTTTCTGCATTTCCACTCCTCTTGGACTGATTACTACTCCTAGAAATTCTACCTCTCTTACTTTCCATTTACACTTTTTGGGCTTTACAAATAGGTTGTTCTCTTCTAACCTTTTTAGTACTTCCTCTACTAACTCATCATGTCCTTCTTTAGTGTCTGTGGCTACCAGGATATCATTGATAAATGTCACTGTATCTCTCTGGTTTATGAGATCTCTGAATAGATCATTCATTATTGTTTGGAAGGTAGTGGAAGAGTTCATCAACCCAAAATACATAACTGTGGGTTTATAAGTCCCAATATGTATTGTAAACGCTGCCTTCCATTCATCTCCCTCTTTGATCCTGACGTTATTGTATTCCCACCTTAGGTCCAGCTTCGTAAACACCTTCCTCTTTCCTACTCTATCCAGTATGTCTGCAATAAGGGATAAGGGGTACCCATTCTTTATCGTCCACTAATTTATGTGTCGATAGTCCTGCACTATTCTCCGTGTGCTATCCTTTTTTGCCACAAAGTGTACTGGTAATGTTTGGGGTGACTTGGAAGGCTGGATGTATCCTTTCCTTAACTGATCTTCTAGAAATGCTTGTACTTCTTCCCTTTCCTCCCTCAACAATAAGTATATCTTTCCCTTTTTTGGCATGAACCTCTCTTTCAATTCTATGGTATGGTCCCAGGTCTTTCATACTGGCATTCTTTTTGACTTCTTTTTTCTGAACACTCTCTTCCACTTCCAAAACCTCTTGGGTACCAATTTTTTCAATGTTTCTTTGTCTTTATCCTTTTCTACCTTTTTTACTTCCTTCCTTTTCCCTTCTTGCTTTTTCCTTCCACATATAGGTGGACAATATGTCATTTTTACTTCCCCTTTTTCCCAATTTATCTCTGGATTATGGGCTGCTAGCTATGGCATTCCTAGTATTACCTCTGTTTTTCCTAAGTTACATACATCCATCCTCACTCTTTCCACATGTTCTTTGAAGAACATGTTGCACTCTACCTGGTGCGTTATGGCCCCTCCTACATTCGCCGTTCTATCTATATTTCTAACTAATAGGGGGTTTTTTAATTTTTCCATTTTAAACTCCTTTTCTCTGGCAAAGGTTGTATCCATGAATAGACCCATTGCCCCGCTATCTAGCAGTGCTCTTACTGCTACCCCTTCATAGTTTTCCAACTTTTCTAGTCCTACCTTCATCCAGACTTCTCTTAGCAGCCGTAGTGTATGCCGTACATCTCTCACTCTCTCAGTTGTATTGATAAAATTTAATTTATTGCCTAGCTTTTCTGGGCACAATACACTGTACAAATTATTGGAGGCCAGTCAAGAGCTTACTGTCCTCCATTTTCTTTTGCCAACTCCTATGATGTTTCTACTACTCTTTCTTTATGTCTTTTCCAACAATTTTTGGCCATATGGCCCCATTTTCCACATACATAGTATGTTCTATCCCCTCCCCTTCCTCTATCTATATCCATCACATTTGGGTCTCTTCTTGGACCTGTTTGAGCTCCTCCTCTATTGAATGTGTTTTCTTCTCCTCCTCCTCTATATCCTACCCCTGTTCTCTATGTTATTTGCCCCCTTCTTCCTCCATATGATCCCCTCCCTCTAGGCTACACATTTCCCCCTGGGCACGCCATATTTCTCCCCAACATCCTTTCTTCCATTCTACTTTACCTCTGATTTCTATCCAGCCTCACTGCTCTTTCTTGCTACTCTCTGATGGTGGTCGGCAGTTCTTCTGCTTCTGCCAGCTTCCTTCTAATACTTCCATTCAATCCTCTTTTGAATTCTTCAATGAGGGGTCTTCCCTTATAGCTGTTCTCCCTGGCAACCTTTTTGAATTCCTGTACATACTCATTGCAGGTCCTCCCTCCTTGCTCAATTGTTCTCAGCTGTTCTATTTTTCTCTCCTCCTCTGATGTTTCTCCAAAGTCATTCCTTATCTTTGTAAACAGCTGCTCTGCCAATTCCATTTCTGATTCCTCCTTAGCCAGCTCATCCAGCAAGTTATCCTTCCATGCTTCTACTATTCCTTCCTGTACATATAACAACACCCAGGCCACCTAGGTTGCTGCTGCTTCTTCTGCCATCTTCATTCTAATATATAGGTGAGCCATATTAATGAATGCGCTCACCTCTTCCATTCTTCCACTAAAGGTTTGAGGTTTGGCAACCTCTACTCTGCTCCCTTGTTGCTGAAGGAGCATGGTATTAACCTGCTGCTACAGGGTTGTGATCATAGTGAGGAGTTGTTCCTCTCGAGAGGCAGGTACTGGAAAAGGCTCCCTTCATTGCTGTTGTTGTTGTTGTTGTTGGCAGGACATGTTGTGTGGTGGTGGTAATAGGGATGACGATTCATACTCTGATGATTCTTGATCCAGGGTAACTAGCTAAGACTATGTCCAACAGGGTACACAACCTTCACCTGTCTGGACTCCTACTGTCCTACTGACTTCTGCCCTAATCAAATTGGTATACGATTGTCTCTAAGGAGAGAACCCCTAAGCTAAGTGGTTTCCTAAGGAATGACCGCTACTCTCCTGCATATACCACTCACAATGGAGTGCAGCACAGAGTTTATACAGAGAAACAAAGTAAAGAACAATGTCCAATTATGAGGTTAGGACTCAAACAGGATACCTGGACTTAGTATCTAGTCTCCTCCCTTAGTCCCTAACTAACTGAGAAGTCCCCTTTACAGCTAGGGCCCACTATCCAAAATGCTTGTAAGCACTGTACTTACTAGCGAGGGAGGTAAGAGAGTAAGTAGATGGTAAGGCCATGAGGTGCGAGGTCACTATTTGGGAATCGAGTTCTTATGTTATCAATAGACAGTGAATGTCCTTAGTGATCACCCTAGGTGGATGTTCAAGAAGAACTTGATAGAGTTCTTCCTTGGATTGGACTACTACTTATACTGTTTTACAGTGGCTGTACTACTACTAGTCTATAATCACATGTTCTTCCAGAATGTTCTATGGTCACTTGACCTTGTCATGTGATTTGGTTACCTAAGTTCCCACACTATTTATACCTTGACCTCATTG
>Ga0154006_1000875_pt1 | contig 10381 bp, 10 predicted proteins | sample TSFL090MetaG_FD_104747 | JGI IMG/M metagenome (GOLD analysis project Ga0154006, IMG submission 104747) | Attine ant fungus gardens microbial communities from Florida, USA - TSFL090 MetaG | ecosystem: Host-associated > Fungi > Mycelium > Unclassified | place: USA: Florida, Wakulla State Forest... | reverse complement strand
GCAAGGATGGTCTGCTGCACATCAGCCAGATCGCCAACGAGCGCGTCAATGCCGTGGCCGACTACCTCAAGGAAGGCCAGCAAGTGCGCGTGAAGGTACTGGAGACCGACGACCGCGGCCGCCTGAAGCTGTCCATGAAGGCCGTCCAGGCCGAGGAAGCGCCGGAAGCCGCATCGCAAGAAGCGCAATAAGACAGGCGGTGCGGCACGGCTTGGTCCGTACCGCAACCGCACTGTCGGACGAATCCCCCGTATCGCGAGATCCGGGGGATTTTTTCACTCTTTTTCCGGGGCATTGTTCTTTCCGGTTTGCCGCGATGGTTGCCGATGCCCCTGCTCAGCGGTATTCGACTTTTCTGGCTTGCGTTCGTGCAGCGGGCCGTGCCGGGCTGCCTATGACAAAATGGCCAAGTGCATCCGGGCCAAAAGTATGCGACCCTGTCCTTTCGACAAGAAAATCAGGAGAGCAGGTGCCAACGGGTGCATCGCTTCATCCGGATCAGAGAGCGGCAGGGGACATCGCCATCCGTCGCGCGGCTTGAGTGTGGCTCAAGTGTGGTCAGAGTGTGATTCGATGCGCGCGCGGATCAGGACGGAAGAAAAGTCATCTTTGAAAGGGAAGGCCATGCCCCACGTCATCATCATCGGCTGCGGTTTCGGCGGCCTGGCGGCCGCCAGGGAACTGGCCGGTGCCGACCTCCGGATCACCATGATCGACCGCAGCAACCACCATCTGTTCCAGCCGCTGCTGTACCAGGTGGCCACGGCCGGCCTGTCGGCGCCGGCCATCAGCGCGCCGATCCGCAACATCCTCTCGGGCCAGCGCAATGTCACCACGCTGATGGCCGATGTCACCGCCATCGACGTCGCCGCCAGGTCGCTGACGCTGGAAGACGGCACGACCATGGCCTACGATCACCTGATCGTGGCCGCCGGTTCCACCCACAGTTATTTCGGGCGCGATGACTGGGCCGCGCTGGCACCGGGTCTGAAGACCCTGGAAGACGCCTTCGAAATCCGTCGCCGCGTGCTGATGGCCTTCGAACACGCCGAGCGCGAGACCGATGTCCGGCGCCGCCAGGAATGGCTGACCTTCACCGTCATCGGCGGCGGCGCCACCGGTGTCGAGATGGCCGGTACCATGGTCGAGATCGCGCGCCATACCTTGTCGGGCGAGTTCCGCAACATCGACCCGCGCAGTGCGCGCGTGGTACTGATCGAAGGCGCCGACCGCATCCTCGGGGCCTATCCGCCCGATCTCTCGGAAAAGGCGCGCGAGCAGTTGCAGCGGCTGGGTGTGGACGTGCGCACCGGCAGCCGCGTGGTGCATATCGACGAAACCTGTGTGCGCTATGCCGACTTCGACGGCGAGCAGATGCTGGCCTCGCGCACCGTGATCTGGTCGGCCGGCGTGGCCGCCTCGCCGCTGGGCAAGTCGCTGGGCGTGCAGACCGACCGCGCCGGGCGCGTGCCGGTGTCGCCGCAACTGAGCATCGAGGGCCATGACGACGTCTACGTCATCGGCGACCTGGCCGCCGCGCAATCGGAAGGCAAGCCGGTGCCGGGCGTGTCGCCGGCTGCCAAGCAGATGGGCCGCGTGGCCGCGCGCAACATCAAGCTGCGCATCGCCGGGCGTGAACCCGAAACCTTCGTCTACCGCGACTACGGTTCGCTGGCCACCATCGGCCGCAAGGCTGCCATCGCCATGGTCGGCCGTTTCAAGTTCTCGGGCTTGCCGGCCTGGCTGTTCTGGCTGTTTGTGCACGTGTATTTCCTGATCGGCTTTCGCAACCGCCTGATGGTGCTGGGCGACTGGGCCTGGGCATATTTCACCTTCAAGCGCAGCGCGCGGGTGATTTCCGCCACCATGCATGCTGATGGGCAGGGCAAGGTGAGCACGGAATAGCACGGGAGAGATGGCTGTGTAATCGAACAGTCATTCCGGCTTTTTTCCACCGACGGTGACCATCATGCATCTTGAAGAATCACCTTCGACAGGCTTGAGCGTCTTCCTACCGCGAAACCCGCATGCCGGTGCGACAGCGGGATACTCAGGGTTCCTAGCCTGACGATACGTCTGGCCAGACCGCGGAGATCCCTCTGATGGCAGAAATGACAAAGCCCTCATGCGTGAGCATGAGGGCTTTTGCTTGAGCCGGTGCGGACAGGCGCGGATCAGCCTTCCAGCGCCAGCAGGGCGAAGGTCGCCAGCCAGTGGCCGCCACTGTAGTGGCTGCCGACCACATGCTCGATGGAGGCCGCGATGTGGCGTTCGATGGCGGCGTCGAGGGCCGGGCGCGCGGCGTGAGTAGTCGGCAGGTGGCGCAAGATGTGTTTCATGCACCAAGCGCGCGACAGGTTCAGGCCGTCCAGGTGGGCGATCTTGGGATCGGAGCGGTCGCTGACGTGGGCCGGTTGCATCAGTTGAGTGACCTCGCCGATGCGCGGCAGGTAGGCGTCGAACCAGGCCGGGAAACCGCCGGCTGGCAGCGCCTGGGTCATCAGCAGCGCTTCGGTCAGGGCGCCGGAGATGTACTCGTCACCGCCCGGTTCATAGTGCGCCGGGTAGTCGGCGTCGTGGCCGTAGTAGCGTTGCGCGGCCTGGAGGATGGCGCTTTCCAGTTCGCCGTCCTTGGCGTGGCGTGCCTGTTCCAGCGCCAGCGCGAGAGCGAAGGCGGTGTTGTAGTGGGTGCCGACGCGGATCGGATAGCTCAGCGCGCCGAGGTAGTTCAGCAGGCGCTGGCGGATCTCGGCGGTCAGCGGTTGCATGGCGGTGCGCCAGGCGGCCGCGCGCGGATGGGCCGATTGCGCCAGTTCCTGGTCCAGCGCCAGTATCCAGCCGAAGCCGTAGGGGCGCTCGAAGGAGCCGCGGTTGGGGGCCTGGAAGTAGGCGGTTTCCTGTTCCATCGCGGCAGTCGTGAAATGCTCGTCGAACAGGGCTGTGATGTCGTCGGCCAGTGCCAGCGAGGGATGCAGGCGCAGGCAGCGCAGCAGCAGCCAGTAACCGTGCACCGCCGAGTGCCAGTCGTAGCAGCCGTAGAACACCGGATGCAGCGCGCGCGGCGAGAGCACGTCCTGCCCGTCGTTGAGCAGGTGCATGATGTGGTTGGGATATTCCTGCCGCAGGTAGGTCAGCGGCATGCGGGCGAAATCTTCGGCCTGCTGGAGGGTGAGTGGCATGGAAACTCCTTGAAAGAATGCGCGCCGTCATGGCGCGCACGACAAAATCAGCGGAAGGCCAGGAAGTACATCAGGAAGATATTCACGATCAGCAGCGTGATGCCGGTCGGGATCTGCACCTTGATGACCTGGTACTTGTTCTTCAGTTCGAGCAGCGCGGCCGGAACGATGTTGTAGTTGGCCGCCATCGGCGTCATCAGCGTGCCGCAGTAGCCCGACAGCATGCCGATGGACATCAGCGGCGCCGGATCGGCATGCTGGCCGAGGATCAGGAAAGGCAGTGCGATGCCCGCGCTCATCACCGGGAAGGCGGCGAAGGCGTTGCCCATGATCATGGTGAACAGGGCCATGCCGATGCCGTAGATCGCCACCACCAGGAAGCGGTTGTCGGGATTGACGAACAGGGTCACCACCTGCTGCACCGAATTGCCGGTCTTGGCGGCTACGAACACACCGCCCAGCATGGCCAGCATCAGCGGCAGGATGGCGGCCCAGCCGATGGCGTCCAGCAGCCGGCGCGACTGGCGCACCGCTTGCAGCGGCGTGCCGCGCGTCAGTACCCAGCCGGCGATCAGGGCGCTGATGCAAGCCACGCACAGCGCCGCCAGGGTCAACTGCTTCTGGTCGAGCAGGTACATGCCGCCCACCGAGACGCCCTTGAGCAGCACGGTACACAGCACCGTCACCACCGGGATCAGCACCGCCGGGAAGAACAGCCAGTTGCCGTGGCGTTCGGAAGCGGCCACGCGTTCGGCCTGCGACGAGGTCGCATAGCTGCCCATGGAGAGCAGGCCGGTGCCGGCGATCAGCGAGATGAGGATGACCGTGGCGCCGATGATGCGATAGGCCATGGATTTGCCCAGTTGCGCCACCAGCAGGTCGCCGAACAGGAACACCGCGCCGAACAGGAACCAGAACAGCGCCGTGGTGTAGCGCTTGGGGTTGCCCTTGTCGCGCAGGGTCATGACCACCAGCATCATGACGATGACGCCGATCAGGTAGTAGATGCGATCGATGCTGATGAGGGTGCTCATGCGTTCACCTGCTGGGTGGTGGATTGGGATGCTTTCCAGGCGTCGACGTCGCGGCGTACGCTGGCGTCGAGGCGGGTCAGGCGGAACATGTGGATCACCAGCGCCGACAGCGCGGTGGGAATGGCCCACAGGCCGAGGTGCAGCGGTTCGATGGTGGCGATGCCGTTTTCCTTGAGGAAGGCATCCATCAGCAGCACCGCGCCGAAGGCGATGAAGATGTCTTCGCCGAAGAACACGGCGATGTTGTCGCAGGCCGCGGCGTGGGCCTTGATCTTGTCGCGGATGTGTTGCGGCAGGTCTTCGCCGTAGGCGTTCACGGCCGCGCCTTCGGCCATCGGCGCCAAGAGCGGGCGCACGGTCTGCGCCTGGCCGCCGAGGTAGATCAGGCCGAGCGAAGCCGTGGCCTGGCGCACGAAGAAGTACAGCATCAGGATGCGCGCCGAGGTGGCGCTGGCGATGCTGGCGATCCAGGCTTGCGCGCGCTCCTTCAGGCCGTAGTGTTCGAGCAGGCCGATGATCGGCAAAATCAGCAGGAAGGTCGCCAGCGTGCGGCTGTTGATGAATTTCTCGCCGAAGGTCTCCAGCAGCATGCCGAAGTCCATGCCCACGGCCAGGCCGGTGGACAGCCCGGCGACGGTGACCACCAGCAAGGGGTTGAAACGCAGGGCGAAGCCGGCCACGACGATCGGTATCCCGATCAGTGGCAGCAGGGTTGAGCTATCCATGAAAACTCCCTTCGAGTGATAGACGGAACAGGATGGGCGACGGGGCCGCATGATGTTGTGCTTGGGTTGCGCTTGGCGCGGTTGTTGTTGCTGGTTGCTGCTTTTCTTGTTGCTGCGGTGTTGCCGGGTGGTGCAAAACGGGGCGGATGTGCCAGCCGCCATCAGGGCGCGGCGCGCACGGCGATCTGTTCTTCATGCAGGCGGGCGCGGATCAGGCGCGCGAAATCCAGCGCGTGGGCGCCGTCGCCATGCAGGCAGACGGTTTGCGCATTGACCTTGACCCAACTGCCGTCGATGGCCTTGACCCGCTTGTCCTTGATCAGCGACAGGGTCTGGGCGATGGCGGCGGCGTCGCTGTCGATCATCGCGCCCGGCTTGGTGCGCGCCACCAGGCTGCCGTCGGCTTCATAGGCGCGGTCGGCGAAGACTTCCTCGACCGCATCGAGGTCGGCGTGGCGCGCGGCGGCGATCAGTTCGCTGCCGGCCAGGCCGTACAGGCTCAGTTCCGGGTTGAAGGTGCGGATGGCGGCGCAGATGGCGTTGGCCAGCACCGCATCCTTGGCGGCCTGGTTGTACAGCGCGCCATGCGGCTTGACGTGGGTCATGCGGCCACCCTCGGCGCGCACGATGGCGTCCAGCGCGCCCAACTGGTACAGCATGCCGCTGACGATGTCCTCGGGCGGTAGCTGCATGGCGGTGCGGCCGAAATTTTCGCGGTCGGGATAGCTGGGATGGGCGCCGATGGCCACGTGGTTCTGGATCGCCCAGCGTACGCAGCGGCGCATGGTGGCGGCGTCGCCCGCATGCCAGCCGCAGGCGATGTTGGCCGAGCTGACCAGGGTCAGCAATCGCTCGTCGGTGTCGCAGCCTTCGCCGAGGTCGGCATTCAGGTCGATGTGCATGATGCGTCCTTATTTCCGGTAGAGCGTGGCGCGCGACCAGTCCAGCGCGGCGACCGAGGCGGCGATGCCGTCGAGGTAGCGTTGCTGTTCCCGGGCGGCGGCCACGGCCGTGGCCAGGTCGCAGCGCTCCAGGCGCAGGGTGGCGTTGAGTGGTGCCTGCGCCAGTTTCCACAGGTCGGCGCCGATGACCACGCCGATCTTGGGATAGCCGCCGGTGGTCTGGGCGTCGCCCATGAGGATGATGGGCTGGCCCGAGGGCGGCACCTGGATCACGCCCGGCACCACGCCGTGCGATAGCATGTCGCGCCCCGGTTTGCGCTGGAGTTCGCCGCCGTCGAGACGGCAGCCCATGCGGTTGCTGTTGGGGGTGATGCGCCAGGTCTGCGACCACAGCCGTTCGCGTGCGGCAGCCGTGAAATGCTCGAATTCGGGACCCGGCAGCACGCGCAGGGTCACATGCTGGCTGTGTTCGTCGGCTTGCGCGGCCAGGCCGCTCCAGCGCGGCGTGCGCACGCCGAAGGCGGGGCCGCTCACGACCGTTGCGGCCTGGGTGGCGTCGCCGATGGGCAGCTTGTCGCCGCGGCGCAGGGCGCGGCCCTGGTGGCCGCCGAAGCCGGCCTTGAGGTCGGTGCTGCGCGACCCCAGCAGCAGCGGCACGTCGATGCCGCCGGCCACGGCCAGATAGGTGCGCATGCCGTGGCGCGCGGCCTGGCCATTGCCCTTGGCCGTCGGCGCCAGGCGCAGCACGCTGCCGGCGCGCACCGGCAGGCTCCAGCAGGCGGCAATGGGATGACCATCGAGGGTGGCGCCGATGTCGTCGCCGCCGAGGGCGATGCGGGTCTCCGCGCCAAAGCGCAACTCGCAGTGGCCCATGGTGATTTCGATGCCAGCCGCATCGACCGGGTTGCCCACCAGCAGGTTGGCGCTGGACAATGCCAGGGCATTCACGGCGCCGCCGGGATGGATGCCGAGCCGGCGATGGCCGGGGCGGCCGAGGTCTTGCACGGAGGCCAGGATGCCGGGTTGGAGGATGTCGATCATGAGGCGATCTTCTCCACGACAAAGCGCACATGGTCGCCCGGTTGCAGCAGCGTCGGCGGTGTCTGCGCGGGATCGAACAGGGGCAGGGAAGTGCGGCCCAGCAATTGCCAGCCGCCGGGGGAGACCATCGGATAGATGCCGGTCTGTTCGCCGCCGATGCCGACCGAACCGGCCGGGATCGACAGACGCGGCGTGGTGTGCCGCGGTGTCGCCAGCTCCGGCGCCAGGCCGCCCATGTAGGCGAAGCCGGGCAGGAAGCCCAGGAAATACACCACATAGTCGCCGCCGCTGTGGCGCGCGATGACTTCTTCGCGCGACAGGCCGGTATGGCGCGCCACGGCATCCAGGTCAGGGCCGTCTTCGCCGCCGTAGACCACGGGGATCTCGACGGTGCGGCCGCTGGCGGCGGTGGCGGCCAGTTGCGGCCAGAGTGCGGCGATGCGCGCGCCCAGCGCCGGCAGGTCGATGGCCGGGCGACGGGTGATCAGGGTGAGGTTGTTCATGCCGGGGACGACTTCGGCGACTTCATCCCAGTCGGCGGCCTGTGCGGCCAGTGCCCAGATGCGCTGCTGGCGGGCCAATGTGGCCGGCGCGGGCAGGCTGCACAGCAGGGCGCTATCGCCCAGCGGCTGAATCTGCGGTGCTTGCATGTCTCTCCTCGCCTGGCGGGTGGATGTGGGGCCGTGGATCGGAAGGGGGATGCGACGGCCGGCCTGATTTTTTGCGGATGGTACCTTCAAAAGAAAATATTGACAATATATTGGTAAATTATATGTATCTGTTTGGGCTATAGTGTTGATACTTCGATGCCTCTGACCGACACAATCCATGAAAGACGACCCATCCGTTCCGGCTGCTACAGCCGGCGAGGCCGCGCCGACGGCCAAGATCGTATCTTCCCAGCATCTGGTGTCCGCGCGCAGCGCCGAGCTGTCCGAACTGGAATATGCCCTGATCATGGCCAGCCATGCCTTCAACCGCTGGATGGTGCGCTGCATGGCGGCGGCCGGCGCCAAGGACATGACCGCCATCGAGGTGTCGCTGCTGCATCATGTCAATCACCGCGACCGCAAGAAAAAGCTGGCCGATATCTGCTTCGTGCTCAATGTCGAGGATACCCATGTGGTTACTTACGCCTTGAAGAAACTGGTGAAGGCCGGCTATGTCCAGAGTGAAAAGGCCGGCAAGGAACTGCTGTTTTCGACCACGCTGGAAGGCCAGGCGCTGTGTCTGAAGTACCGCGAGATGCGCGAGCGCTGCCTGATCGAGATGCAGGCCGAGAGCGGCATTCCCAACCAGGCCATTGGCGAGGCGGCGCAACTGTTGCGCAATGCTTCCGGCCTGTACGACACGGCCGCGCGGGCGGCGGCCTCATTGTGAAAACAAATATGGATGATCAAAGGATAGACCATGCGGGCGATTGAAATAAGAGAAGTGGGCGCTCCGGAGGTGCTGGTGCCGTGTGAGCGGCCGATGCCGGTGCCCAGGGCGGGTGAGGTGCTGATCAAGGTGCATGCGGCCGGGGTCAACCGGCCGGACGTGTTCCAGCGGCTGGGGCAGTATCCGGTGCCGCCGGGCGCTTCCGATATTCCGGGGCTGGAAGTGGCGGGCGAGATCATCGGCGGTGACTTGGATGGCAGCGGCTGGCACAAGGGCGACCAGGTCTGCGCGCTGGTGCAGGGGGGCGGTTATGCCGAGTACTGCACCGCGCCGGCGGCGCAATGCCTGCCGCTGCCCAGGGGGTTCAGTTTCGTGCAGGCGGCGGCCTTGCCGGAAAATTACTTCACGGTGTGGAGCAATGTCTTCGACCGTGGCGCGCTGGCGGCGGGTGAAAGCCTGCTGGTGCAGGGTGGCTCGTCGGGCATCGGCGTGACCGCCATCCAGCTGGCGGCCGCGCGCGGGCACCAGGTGTTCGCCACGGCCGGCAGCGATGACAAGTGCCGCGCCTGCGAGGCGCTGGGCGCGCAGCGCGCCATCAATTACAAGACCGAGGATTTCGAGGCGGTGGTCAGGGAAGCCACGCAGGGCCGTGGCGTCGATGTCATTCTCGACATGGTGGGCGGCGATTACCTGCCGCGCGAAATCAAGACCCTGGCCGACGACGGCCGGCTGGTCTTCATCGCGCAACTGGGCGGCACGCGCGGCCAGCTCGACATGGGGCAGGTGATGCGCCGCCGCCTGCACATCACCGGCTCGACCTTGCGCCCGCGCCCGGTGGCGTTCAAGGCGGCCATCGCGCAGAAGCTGCGCGAGCAGGTCTGGCCGCTCTTGGAGCAGGGGCGCGTCAAGCCGGTGATCCACCAGACCTTCAAGCTGGAGGAGGCCGCCCAGGCGCACGCGATGATGGAGGGCGGCAGCCACACCGGCAAGCTGATGCTGGAAATTTGAGTCGGGCCGGGTTGATGTGTGCCGATGCGGCGGGTGGCGGCTGATGCCGGCGGCTTGTCCTCGCGGTAACGCGGTTTGACCGGTCTTGCGGCAACCGGCTACAATGCGCAGTTCCCCAATTTCAGACTGATGGGTCAGCACATTTTATGCGTCGCAAACTGGTAGCGGGTAACTGGAAGATGAATGGCAGCCTGGCTGCCAACGCGGCGCTGGTCGCCGGTATCAAGGGCGGTCTGGCTGCGGCGGCGTGCGATGTCGCGGTGTGCGTGCCGGCGCCGTACCTGGCGCAGGTGCAGGCGGCGGTGGCCGGTTCGGCCGTCGCGCTGGGTGCGCAGGATGTCTCGGCCCAGGCCAGCGGCGCCTTCACCGGTGAGGTGTCGGTGGCGATGCTGCGGGAATTCGGTTGTGCTTACGTCATCATCGGCCATTCCGAGCGTCGCGCCTATCACGGCGAAACCGATGCGACGGTGGCGGCCAAGACGGTGGCGGCGCTCAAGGGCGGTCTGGTGCCGGTGGTCTGCGTGGGCGAAACGCTGGAACAGCGTGAAGCCGGCAAGACCGCCGAGGTGGTGGGCGGCCAGCTCGACGTGGTGTTGGAGGCCCTGGACACCGACGAGGCCGCGCGTATCGTGGTGGCCTACGAGCCGGTCTGGGCGATCGGTACCGGCAAGACGGCCACGCCCGGGATGGCGCAGGAAGTCCACGCCATGCTGCGCCAGCGGCTGGCGGCCAAGAGTGTCGAGGCCGCGGCCAAGGTGCGCATCCTCTACGGCGGCAGCATGAAGCCGGACAATGCGGCGCAACTGATGGCGATGGCCGACATCGACGGCGGCCTGATCGGCGGCGCGGCATTGAAGGCGGCCGATTTCCTGGCGATCATCGGCGCGGCGGCTTGAGGGATATCGCCGATCTTCTGGATGGGTAAAGAATTTGTTGGCGGCAAGCAAGGTGCTTGTCGTAAATCGTGGTTGTCATACTGAAAAGTGATCGAGTGAAATGAATACTTTGTTTCTGGTGGTGGTAGTGGTGCAGGTGTTGTCGGCGCTGGCGATTATCGGCCTGGTGCTGTTGCAGCACGGCAAGGGCGCGGACATGGGCGCGGCTTTCGGTTC
>Ga0154006_1000874_pt1 | contig 10381 bp, 14 predicted proteins | sample TSFL090MetaG_FD_104747 | JGI IMG/M metagenome (GOLD analysis project Ga0154006, IMG submission 104747) | Attine ant fungus gardens microbial communities from Florida, USA - TSFL090 MetaG | ecosystem: Host-associated > Fungi > Mycelium > Unclassified | place: USA: Florida, Wakulla State Forest... | reverse complement strand
TGATCGCCGTCGAATCGATGCGCCAGTGGCACAGCTTGATCCAGTGGTTCCAGGACAACCGGTTCGGGGATGAACTGTCCGGCCGTTGCTTTTCCAGAAACAAATTCGACGCCATTTTCCGCAAGTTGGTGTGACCGGCGCATCTCGCGGGCAAGGCTCCGTACGACGCCGCCTTCAATCGAACTTGAAAAGGCAGGCTTTCTCGATGACTTTACCGCCCGTCACTGCAGCGCGGGTCAAGGCCATTGCCGAATTCTTGATCCGCCTGCGCCAGCAGGACTGATGCCGGAGCATCGGCGACGCAGCCTGCGGGACGCACGCACGACAACGCGGAGCGCGAATGTCATGCTCCGCCTGTGTCGGGAGCAACGCCGCATCATTATCACGGTGCGTGCTCAATTCTGCGGATAGGTCATGCCCCAGCGCTTTCTCGAATCGGCGATTCGTTGCTTCGCGGTCCGCAGCCGCTCTTGCCCGGCCGGGCGCGTATGTGTCGGCACTTCGGGCGCGACGGGCATACCGTCGTCCGTTGCGTTGTCCTGCTCGTATTTACGGCGTTGCTGCCTGACGGCGTCGTCTTTCTGCTTGCGGTCGTTCATCTGCCTGCTCCCGTGAATTCGTCTTGCACGGGCGTATCGGCATCGACGACGCACGCGTGTCGAATACAGGATGACCGGGCAGGACGAAGAAGTCGGTACGATGCCGCGCAGTGTCGGCCAGCGCCGTTGCAGGCCGGGAGCCGTTGTCGGATTGCTGCGCTGTTTGATGGTATCGCCGGTTCTTGCGGCCGTCCTGGATCGGTGAAGCAGACGGCCTCGGACCGCGCCGCGTTGCGGACGGATTCCTAGAGCCGCTTCAGGTCAGGAAGCAGGCGCTCGAATTCGCGCTTGACCACGCTGTAGCATTCGCACACGCGCTTTTCGAGCCCGGACCGGTCCAGCACCTCGATATGGCCGTAGTTGTAGCGGATGAGGCCCGCGTCCTGCAGCTTCAATGCCGCTTCCGTCACGCCTGATCTGCGCACCCCCAGCATATTGGCGATCAGTTCCTGCGTCATGCGCAGCGTGTTCGAGGGAAGCCGGTCAAGGCTGAGCAGCAACCAGCGGCACAGTTGCTGATCGATCGAGTGATGCCGGTTGCATACGGCGGTCTGTGCCATTTGCGTGATGAGCGCCTGGGTGTAGCGCAGCAGCAGCCGTTGCATCGCGTCGCCGCGCCGGAATTCTTCTTTCAGGATGCGCGCGTCGAGGCGATACGCCTGCCCCGCGCTTTGCACGACGGCCCGGCTCGGCGTCGTTTCGCCGCCCATGAACAGCGACACGCCGATCACGCCTTCATGGCCGACGATCGCGATTTCGGCGGACGAACCGTCCTCCATCACATAAAGCAGGGAGACGATCGACGTGGTCGGGAAAAAGACGTGTTGAAGCTGGCCGCCCGATTCGTACAGCACTTTTCCGAGCGGCATGTCGACGATCGTCAGGTTCGGGATGATGCGTGCAAGCTCGTCCTCCGGCAATGCGGCAAGCAGGTGATTTTCGGTGACGGGCGGGTTGTCTGGCATGCGTGGCTCCTGGGCTCGCATCTGGCGCGATGGAGTTGTCCGGTCGATTCGGGCGCAGCGGGGATTGAGCCGGATTCGCTATCGTATCTCGTCGCTCGCAACTCGACGGTACGGTGGCCGAAATAGGCCCAATTTCCCGATGAGCCGGGGACGGCCGTGGTCGGCAAGGCTCACGGAGCCGTTCGCCGCACGGTGTCGCCTACAAGGAAGTCAGGTCAACGCCAGGCTTGGCGCTGGGCGCGGCGCAAGCAGTGCTTCCGTGAGACGGTCGGTCGAGATGCGAGCGGGTACGTTAGCGGACGGACTGCGCGCGATTTACCCCCCATCGTGAATCGACGTCCCGAATTTCATCGGGACGTCAGCCCAGGGGTTTTTGCGCGCCTTGCCGGACCGGACGGCGCCGCGGCGACCCGAGGAGATGATCATGAGAAAGCTACATTCCGTGGCGGTCGGGACGGCGATCGTCACCATGACGACGATCGTGCTGGCGGGTTGCGGCGATATGTCCCACCGTGGAACGGATACCGTGATCGGCGCCGGTGTCGGCGGTGTCGCCGGTGCGGTCCTGACGGGCGGCAGTGCGTTGGGCACCGTTGGCGGAGCGGCCGTCGGCGGGGTTGTCGGCAATCAGGTCGGGAAATAGGTTGGCCGAAGGGAATCGGTACGCGTACCTGCCGTCATGGCGAAGCGCGCGGATGCGAGCATGGCGTGAAGTGCGAGCGGTATGTCGGCATTTCTGCTGAACGGTGAGCTGAGGCTGTCCTGGTGGCAGCTTGCGTGGGTCGTGATCGCGCTCACGCATGTCACCGTCGTCGGTGTGACGGTGTACCTGCACCGCTGTCAGGCGCATCGCGCACTGGATCTGCATCCGTGCATCGATCACTTTTTCCGGTTCTGGCTGTGGTTGACGACCGGCATGCTGACCCTGCAATGGGTCGCGGTGCATCGCAAGCATCACGCGAGGAGCGAGACTCCGGACGATCCGCACAGCCCGCGAACCCGCGGCCTCGCGACCGTGCTGCTGCGCGGCGCGGAACTGTACCGCGCGGAAGCGCGCAACGAGGAAACGCTGCGCCGATACGGATCGGGTACGCCGGATGACTGGCTCGAACGCGGCGTCTATGCCCGCTATCCGAATCTTGGCGTCGGGCTGCTGGCCGTGATCGACGCCGGGCTGTTCGGGCTGCCCGGCGTGGCGGCGTGGTCAACGGTTGCGGTCGCTTCAACGGTTATCGGAATTTCGCGACGTCCGATGCGAGCACCAACCTTTTCCCGCTGGGCATCGTGATCGGCGGAGAAGAACTGCACAAGAATTGGTGCCGTTGCGCGGACCAGAGCGGCATCGACGCGATCGCCGATTTTTCGATGCGCCTGTGCCGGTATGCGTGATTATCGGGGGCCGCCCGCGACCCGCGATGCGGAACACTGGCATGCCAGGGCGCGAATGGCGCCACTTGCTCGCATTGGAATCGGTGCCCGCATCGAGACGGGGGCGGCGGACGAATCATATCGCTCGAGGGGCGATCTTGCCATCCACGATGTCCTTGCCGAATTGCATCGCCAGGTCGAGTGCGAGCGCCGCCGTCTGCGGGGCGCCATGCTCGAAAATGGTCGAGTACCGTGGCGCCGCTGCCGAGGTCGCCGGGATCGTATCGGTGCGTACGATCGAACCGAAGCGCTTCGGACCGGGGGCGTGGGGATCGCCGAACGGCGGGAAAAGCATTTGTGAATAGACACGAAGTTCATGTCCGCGATATTCGAGAGTGGGGATGGTCATGCTTTGCTCCTGACAGAGCAACCGTTGACGCCGAAGGATTCAAGGGCGCCGATGCCTTGACAAAAAACCGGCAGGTATCCTCAGTGTGCGCGCCCGACAATGGTTTCGCAATGAAAACATCGGATGCCGAAGCATATTTTCGATGCGGATGAAGAACCGGGTTGCAGAGCGGCTTCTGAAGAACCCGCCTCAGAGAATAGTCGCTGCCGTACAGACCAGCGCGTGTCGTCCGGTTCAGGATGGACTCGATACCGAGGAGGCTGCCATGTACGTCCCACTTTCGCCCGAGGCTGTCGAGGCCCTCAAATCACTTGATCGAATTCCCGATTCCCAGGCCGATATCCCGCGCGCCATAGCCAATGAACTGTTGACTCGCGGTCTCGCGAACGAATCGCGTACCGGCGGCTCGATCAATATGACGGCCGCAGGCCGGATGTGGCTGAATCGGTGCGCCGATTAGCGCGCACGCGCCGACCGTACGGGACCGGCGTTTTTGTCCTGTACAACGATCCATGGACCTATGAGGAATGGTAAAAATCCAATCTACACGATGGTTTGTGCTGGACCGCTATGCGCCTGTTCGCGACGGATGGTATGAGGTGCGTCTGGTGAGCGGCGACACGGCATTTGCGAAGTTTGGCGACGGCGAATGGACGGAAAAGCCGGTGCTCGCCTTTACGCGCTGGCGAGGCTTGCGCGCCGATCCGGCCAGTTCGAGCGACCAGGAGACGATTGGAGCGGATGCGACTGCCGCGAAAGGTGTCCGAGACGTGTGGAACGCATTCTTTCCCGGCGTGGGAGACGAGCAGCACACACCACTTGCCGCCGCGCACAGCGACGACGCCCGACACACTGCCGCATCATGACGGCCGGCCGGGAAACGGAATGTGCCGGGTGCGGACGTGTGCCATGTGTGTTATCGGCACCCGGCGAGTCGACCGCAATTTTCCCGATCGCGCGGCGCTTCGGAACGGTTCGAGCGAACACCCTACGGTCGCCTCTTAAATTGCGCTTTCGCGTCACCGAATGAGGCTTGCGTCTTCCCGACGACCTGCTCGACCGTGCCCTGCATTCTGGTCGTTCGATTCCCCATGACCTTGCCGATCATTTCCTTCAGTTTGCCTTTTGCTTCCGCGATGCGGCCTTTCACTTGATCCCTGTTCATCACATTGCTCCTTGGCATGGGTCGCCTGTTTCACCGATACGAAGCCACGAACCGATCGAAGCCTCGTATCGGGCGCTTAGCGCACGACATCCAAGGCGCCCGAACACATGCTATGCGCCATCGTGATGGCAGTCGGTACGCTTTCGTACCGCATTCGCATTTGCCTGTGTGTAGCGTCAGGGATATCCATGAATAACCTCGATCGAGTCATGCAGCGACGAGCGTTGCCGTCGGGCACTCCGGGATCGATCCCGGCTACTGGCCGCGCGGTTTCGGGATGCATGGTGACCGACAGGTCCGACGCCGGTGATCGCCAGTTCGACAAACGCCACGATCCATGGGTCGTTTTCAATCTTGCGGAGGGTATATGCACATTCTCACGAGCGCGGGCCCGCTGGTTTCGTTGATCGCGGGCATTCTGATTCTTGTGGTGCCCCGTCTGTTGAATTACATCGTTGCGATCTACCTGATCGTCATCGGGTTGCTCGGGCTGTTCGGCGGACATCTCCACTGAATCCGGAGGGCCTTCCGCGCGGCGCGCCTGACTGCCGGACCATTCGCAAAATCGGACGGTATGGGCCCCGGACACGGAGCTGAACGCCGGCCCGGCCTCGTGGCGGCCACGAGGCGCCTAGCGTCGCTCATCTCGCCCGATTGTCGGGACGCGAATAACGCCATTTGCTCGCATTGGAATTGATGCCGGCATCCTGACGGATGCGCTTTTCGGACCGCTCGATGTCGGCGCGGGCGAGATCTTCCCGCTGCTTCTGCCGGGTCGCCTGATCGCGTTGATCAAGTGGTGTGCCTGAATGATGTTTCATAGTTCCTCCTGACGGGAGCGTACTGCGTATCGATATCGACCACTGCCGCGAATGCGTGCAGACACAGAATGGGCGAGACAAAGGGGAGAGTCGGTACGATGCCGTGCAGTGGCGGTTAGCGTTGCTTCAAATCGTCATGCGGGTGCTTTTCGGCGATGTCCGCGATGATCCGTGTGCGTCCGGTACGTTGCCGGACAGACTCCACGCCCGCGTCCGTCTACCTTGATATCGAAAGAATCGATGCACGTTCCGAACCGGGTGCATCGAGCACGTGTCCTGCATGAAGGGGCAGGGCGGCTTACGTCCCGGCTACTCCGGCATTCGAGACACGGCACCGCAGATTTCAACGCGAACGGCGTGTGCGCGCGTCGAGGCGGGAGCATATCGACGGCAACATCGGTTCGATTGCATTCGGTGGCCATCGGCGTGAAGGCACTGCGCGATGACCGGCCGGATGATCGATTGAGGAGAGACGACATGTCATTGGGACTTCTTCTACTGATCGTTGTCGTGCTGCTGCTGATCGGGGTGATCCCGACCTGGCGCTATAGCAACGGCTGGGGGTATGGTCCAAGCGGATTGCTGGGCCTGGTATTGATCGTATTGCTCGTCCTGATGCTGCTGGGCAGGCTGTGACGCGGGACATCATCGACGCCGCAGGTTCATGGAAAGACGGCCGCCCGGCACCTTGCGTGCCGGACGGCATCGCACCGGACCGCTCGACCCTGGCGCGCAGCGTGCCACGGCGTCCGCCCGGATCTCACGCATAGCGGCGCATGAGCGGCGCGGCTGAAATGCCGTGCAGCACGATCGACACGGCGATGATGGCCAGTACCTGCGGAACCAGCGGCAACAGTTCCGCGCGCGGCCCGTGCTCGAGGGACAGCATCAGGTAATACAGGGAACCCACGCCGCGGATGCCGAACCAGCCGATCAGCCGGCGCTGGTGGCGCGACGCCCGAGAACCGGTCAGCGCGAGCCAGGTAGAGGCCGGCCGGATGACGAATAGCAGTGTCACGACCACGGCCGCGCCCGTCCAGGTGAGCATGTCGGCCCAATAGCGGGAGACGAGCGCGCCGATCAGCAGGATCAGCACGGCTTCGGCGATGTGTTCCAGCTCGATCGTGAATCCCATGACCGATTCAGCGACGAAGGCGTGAGCTTTGTCGGGGTCGGTGGAAGTGGCTTCGACATCCTCGCTGTCCACGACGCCGACCGTCTCCTTCGACGTCTTCCGGCCGCTCGTGCGATGCTCGACGCGCCGCATCGCGACGCCCGCAGCGAACACGGCCAGGAACCCGTAGCCATGAATGGCGAGCGCCACGCCATATGACAGCATGATCAGGCCCAGCGCGAAGAACCCTTCGAGGCCGAGCGCCTGTCCGTGACGGCTGCGCAGGAACGCGACGAGCCGGGCGGTGGCCAGGCCGAGCAGCCAGCCGGCGCCTACACCGGAGGCAATGCCCCATGCAATGCCGCCGACCATGCTCCAGTGAAGCGCCGACGTCGTGCCGGAACCGCACAAAAGCAGGCCGAGCACCGCGCACGGATAGGCCGTGCCGTCATTGATCCCGCCTTCGCCGGACAACGAAAAGCGCACCAGTTCGACGTCGCCCGCGTCGCGCACGCCGACGTCATGAGCGAGCACCGGGTCCGTCGGTGCGATCATCGCGCCCAGCAGCACCGCGACACCGAGACTCAAATGCAGCACCAGCACGCCGAGCGCGGCGATCGACGCGACGGTGAAGATCATGGCGACGATGCCAAGCCGCAGCGGCAGCATCCAGCGGGGATCGGCGGGAGGGACACGCAGTCTCAGGCCGATCGCGAACAGCGAAATCAGCAAGCCGATTTCGGCGGCGATGCGCAAGCGCGCGACGTCGTCAGGCAATGTCATCGCCAGAAAACCGATACCGGACGGCCCGATCAGAAAGCCGATGCCGAGATACACCATGGCCGCGCTCAGCGGCAAGCGCTTGAGCGACGATCCGATGAGTCCCATGAAAATCAGCAGGGCCCCGAAGATGAGGCATCCGATCGTTTCGGTCACTTTGAATACCTGCGTGGATTACGTCGCGCTCCCCGCGCGTCGAGCGCAGGTCGCCATGCGGTCTCGTGGCAACTGCACGCGGCACGCTCGGAACGGCGTACACCCGATGAGGCGTCGATGCCCCCGCCCCCATCGCATAGTACCGCGCTGGCCGCACCACGTTCGCCGCGAACCGGTCCGTCGTCTGTCCGATGGCGGACAAAGGACCGGGCGCGACCGATGCGATCGCAGCGACGGGGCCGGCGGACGAAGTGGTCGGGAAGCCGGCCTCGAAGGGGCGCGCACGCGATGTACCGCGATGTACGGTAACGGGCAGAGTGGCGCCGTGCTTCGTCATAGACTGACCGTCGATCTTCACGGCAACCGGAGCATTGTCATGGCCAACACAGCAATCGAGGGCGACCTGCGTTCACTGGAACAGCTCATTGCACGCGTCACGCTCGGTGAGCCCGCGCCATTGGCACTCTGGCGAATTCGGCTGGAATCGATTCTGGAACACGGCGATCTGACGCCTGCGGAGCGCAAGCATTTCGTCAGCATCATCGCCCTGATCCTGATGCTCGAGCGTCGGGCGGGCAAGCCGCCCCTGCATTGAGCAGACGAGAGTGTGACCATGATACCGACAGGCGACAAGCTGAAACCCACGCCATCCGACCCGCCGGGCGTGCCGGCCGCGATGCCCGTCAGTCCGCTGGCAGGCCGGCTCGCGCCTTACGCGCTGTGGATCGACGTTCCCCGCCTCGTGACCGCGTACTACACCGATATGCCGGACCCGGCAGTTCCGGCGCAACGCGTGACGTTCGGCACGTCGGGACACCGGGGTTCCGCGTTGACCCGCAGCTTCAACGAGTGGCACGTCCTCGCGATCACGCAGGCGATCTGCCGGTATCGATGTTCGCACGGCATCCACGGTCCGGTGTTTGTCGGCATCGATACGCATGCGCTTTCCGAACCGGCGCAGGCGAGCGTGCTTGAAGTGCTGGCTGCCAATGGCGTCGAGGTCATGCTGGCGCCGCCGGGTGAATACACGCCTACGCCGGCCGTTTCGCGCGCGATCCTGGCGTACAACCGGGGACGCAATGCCGGGTTCGCCGACGGCATCGTCGTGACGCCGTCGCACAATCCGCCGGACAACGGCGGCATCAAGTACAACCAGGCGACCGGCGGCCCGGCCGGGGAGGCCGTCACCCGATGGATCGAAGCGGCCGCGAACGATCTGCTCGAAGCGCGGCTCGCGGGGGTGAGCCGCGTCTCGTTGTCGACGGCATCGAATGCCGCCACGACGCACCGGTACGACTTCCTCGCGGCGTATGTCGACGACCTGGCCAGCGTCATCGACATGGACATCCTGCGCGGCGCGCCGATCCGGCTCGGCGTCGATCCGCTCGGCGGCGCCGGCGTGCACTACTGGGGTGCGATTGCCGAGCGTTACCAACTGAATCTCGCGATCGTCAGCGAGGAGGTCGATCCGACTTTTCGCTTCATGAGCGTCGACTGGGACGGGCGTATCCGCATGGATCCGTCGTCGCCGTATGCGATGCAGAGCCTGATCGCGCGGAAACACCAATTCGATGTCGCGTTCGCGTGCGATACCGACCACGACCGGCACGGGATCGTCACACGCAGCGACGGTTTGCTGCCGCCCAATCACTATCTCGCGGTGCTCGTCGACTATCTGCTCGCGCATCGGCCGAAATGGCCCGCTCGCGCGGCGGTCGGCAAGTCGGTCGTCTGCAGCGAGATGATCGATCGTGTCGCCAGCGCACGCGATCGCGCAATCTACGAAGTGCCCGTCGGCTCCAAGTGGTTCGTCGGCGGATTGCTCGGCGGCACGCTGGGGTTCGCCGGCGAGGAGAGTGCGGGGGCCACGTGCCTGCAGCTCGACGGGCAACCCTGGACGACCGACAAGGACGGCATCGTTCCCGCGTTGCTGTCGGCCGAAATCACGATCCGAACCGGCCGCGATCCGGCGGAGCATTACCGCGATCTGGCGCACCGCTTCGGCGCGCCCGCCGAACGGAGGGTACAGGCCGCAGCCACACCTGAGCAGCGCGCGCTGCTGGCGCGGCTAACGCCGCATCAGTTCACGCAGACCGAACTGGCGGGAGAGGCGATCGTCCGGATACTCGATCGGGCGCCGGGCAATCGGGCCGCGATCGGGGGCATCAAGGTGATGACGGAGCACGGCTGGTTTGCCGCGCGGCCGTCAGGTACCGAAGATCTCTACCGGATCTATGCGGAAAGCTTCAACGGAGAGGATCACGTGGCGCGCATCGTGTCCGATGCGCAGTCGATGGTCGACGCGGTGCTCGAAGCCGGCACGCGCGATGCCGGTGGTGGCTCGAACGCCTGATACGCGCATGGGGCGCCCAACGGTCACACGAGCAGTTTCAGTGCGCGGTCGCAGACGTTCTCGACCGTGAAGCCGAAATCGCGCATCAGCTCGGCGCCCGGCGCCGACGCGCCGAAACCCGCAATGCCGAGTACGTTGCCACGATCGCCGACATAGCGGTGCCAGCTTTGCGACACGCCCGCTTCGATCGCCAGCCGCGCACCGACCGACTTCGGCAGCACGGCGTCCTGATACGACTGGGGCTGAGCGTCGAACAATCTCCAGCAGGGCAGCGACACCACCCGAACCGCCACGCCGCGCGCGAGCAACTCGGCGTGCGCTGCCAGCGCGAGCCCGACTTCCGAGCCTGTCGCGATCAGGATCAGCGCGGGGCGGCCGTCGGGGGCATCGGCGAGCACGTAGCCGCCGCGCCGCAAGCCCTCTGCCGGCGCGAACCGGAGGCGATCGATGGTCGGCACGTCCTGGCGGGTCAGGATCAGCGCGGTCGGCCGTTCTCGCGCTTCGAGCGCCACGCGCCACGCGACGGCCGTTTCGTTGGCATCGGCCGGTCGAATCACCAGCAGGCCCGGGACCGCGCGCAGGCCGGCAAGCTGTTCCATCGGCTGATGCGTCGCACCGTCCTCGCCGACGGCGAGGCTGTCGTGCGTGAAC
>Ga0154006_1000873_pt1 | contig 10385 bp, 10 predicted proteins | sample TSFL090MetaG_FD_104747 | JGI IMG/M metagenome (GOLD analysis project Ga0154006, IMG submission 104747) | Attine ant fungus gardens microbial communities from Florida, USA - TSFL090 MetaG | ecosystem: Host-associated > Fungi > Mycelium > Unclassified | place: USA: Florida, Wakulla State Forest... | reverse complement strand
GCCTTTTACGGGCTGCCCGCCTCCAGCGGCAAGCGCTGGGCGCAGGAGCGCGAACACGCCTTTCGTCAGCTGGTGCAGCGCGAACGCTATCAGGGCGTGGTCTATCAGGGCATGAATACCGCACCGGAAAACTGGCAGCATGCCCAGAACCGGCTGGCCGACTGGCTGCAAACCCTGCCGCCGCAGACCGGTATTATTGCGGTCACCGACGCCCGCGCGCGTCACCTGCTGCAGGCCTGCGAATATCTCAAGATTCCGGTGCCGGAAAAGCTGAGCGTGATCGGCATCGACAACGAAGAGCTGACGCGCTATCTGTCGCGCGTCGCGCTTTCATCGGTGGCGCAGGGCACGCGGCAGATGGGCTATCAGGCCGCTAAACTGCTGCATCGCCTGCTGGATAAACAGCCGCTGCCGCTGCAGCGCATTCTGGTACCGCCGATGAAAGCGATCGCCCGACGCTCGACCGATTTTCGCTCGCTGCGCGATCCGGCCGTGATTCAGGCCATGCACTACATTCGCTTCAACGCCTGTAAAGGCATTAAGGTAGAGCAGGTGCTGGATGCGATCGGTCTGTCGCGCTCTAATCTGGAAAAACGCTTTCGCGATGAAACCGGCGATACTATTCACGCCATGATCCACCGTGAAAAACTGGAGAAGGCGCGCGAGCTGCTCGCCTCTTCCTCGCTCAACATTAATGAAATTTCCCAGATGTGCGGCTACCCTTCGCTGCAATATTTTTATTCGGTATTTAAGAAAAGCTATGCCAGCACGCCGAAAGAGTATCGACAGCATCATGGTGAAAGCGCGCTGTAAAAGGACGGCGGCGTGATTAAGGCGAAGCCGCGCGTCGACATAAAATAAGCGATTTTTTATTGTCGCCGGGCGGTTTAGCCTTGTGGTTAATAATGTTTTTTTGCGCCATCTCCTGCCAGATAAATATCCCTGTTTGCCTCTTTATCTTTTTTCACTTTCAAAAGTTACAATAGTTACAATATTTGTAATTCTTTTTAAAACATGTGTTGTGGATGTTATATTCCGCCGCGTTTTTAACTGTAACTTAACATGCGCCCGAACCTGTTGGATGTGAGTTAAATTTTAGATGGAGATCGCAGCGCCTCCGCAGAAGGCGCGCGATGTCACTTGCCGGTTATCGACCGATAGCCGTTGGAGAAGTTTTTCATGCGTAAAATTGTACAACTTCTGGCTCTCTGCGCGCCTCTGCTGGCCGCGCAGCACGCGGCCTGGGCGGACGATCAGAAAAATGTCGACGTCATGCTGATTGGCGGCGGCGTAATGAGCGCCACACTGGGAACCTATTTACAGGAGCTGGAGCCGCAGTGGAATATCGAGATGGTTGAACGTCTGGATAAAGTCGCTGAAGAGAGCTCTAACGGCTGGAATAACGCGGGCACCGGACACTCGGCGCTGGCGGAAATGAACTATACGCCAGAAAAAGATGACGGCAGCATCGATATCAGCAAAGCCGTAGAAATTAATGAGTCTTTCCAGATTTCCCGCCAGTTCTGGACCTATCAGGTTAATCGCGGCGTTCTGACCAACCCGAAAAGCTTTATTAACAGTACGCCGCATATGAGTTTCGTGTGGGGCGACGACAACGTTAACTTCCTGCATAAGCGCTATGAAGCGCTGCAGAAGAGCACGCTGTTCCGCGGAATGGAATATTCAGAAGACCACGCGCAGATCGAGAAGTGGATCCCGCTGGTGATGGAAGGCCGCGATCCTAAGCAGAAAATCGCCGCCACGCGCATTCCTATCGGCACCGACGTTAACTTCGGCGAAATCACGCGTCAGCTGGTGGCTTCGCTGCAGAAAAGCGATCGCTTTTCGCTGGAAACCGGCCATGAAGTGCGCGATATCAAACGCGCCGACGACGGCGGCTGGAACGTGACCGTCGCCGATCTGCATAACAACAATGCCGAGCACGTGGTGCACGCGAAGTTCGTGTTTATCGGCGCTGGCGGCGCGGCGCTGCCGCTGCTGCAGAAGTCGGGCATCCCGGAAGCGGATAACTATGCGGGCTTCCCGGTAGGCGGCGAGTTCCTCGTCACCGACAACCCGGCCGTGGTGCAGCGCCATCTGGCGAAAGTGTACGGCAAAGCGTCGGTCGGCGCGCCGCCGATGTCGGTTCCGCACCTGGATACCCGCATGCTGGACGGCAAGCGCGTGCTGCTGTTCGGGCCGTTCGCCACCTTCTCGACCAAGTACCTGAAAAACGGTTCGCTGTGGGATATGTTCAGCGCGACGACCACCTCCAACTTTATGCCGATGGTGCATGTCGGTCTGGATAACTTCGATCTGGTGAAATACCTGATCGGCCAGCTGATGCTGTCAGACGATGATCGCTTCGCCGCGCTGAAAGAGTACTTCCCGGACGCGAAGAAAGAGGACTGGCGTCTGGCGATTGCAGGCCAGCGTGTGCAGATCATCAAGAAAGATGCGGAAAAAGGCGGCGTGCTGCGTCTCGGCACCGAAGTGGTGGCGTCGAAAGATGGCTCTATCGCCGCGCTGCTGGGCGCCTCGCCGGGCGCGTCGACCGCTGCGCCTATCATGCTGACGCTGATGGAAAAAGTCTTTAAAGACAAAGTGGCGTCCGACGCCTGGCAGAGCAAGCTGAAGGAGATCATTCCTTCTTACGGTCAGAAGCTGAATGGCAACGTGGCGGCGACGGAGAAAGAGCTGTCGGAAACCAGCCGCGTGCTGCAGCTTGACTACACGCCGGCGACGCCAGCGGCAAACGACGCTCAGGCGGCCACGCCGGTAGCGGTCGCGCAGTAACCGTTGTAACAGGCAGAGCGAAGGCTCTGCCTGTCCCTGTCATTCAGCAGCAGACGCGGATGACGTGAATCGATCGCAAAGTCGCTGTTCGTCATCCCTGACGTTGCTCATACTGCTCAATCACCGCCAGCGACAGCCCTACCGCCGGATCGAGGCGGGTCTGTAAAAAATGCAGCGTGGTATTCTGAAAGGTGAAGGCTGGCGTGCTGGATACGATCCGTTTGCGCACCGCGTCGCAAAACAGCGGATGCACATTCCAGGGCGCGTCGATAATAATCGAGGCGGGGTTGAGCAGCAGGATAATCTGGTCAATCGCCTTAGCGAGAAAGCCGCCCGCCTGCTGCATCACCTCATCCACCACCTTCGGCGCCTCGTCGCGCGTCTGCCAGCTTAAGCCGGGGCGGCGCTGGGCCAGCTGCTGCTCAATCGCCGGTTTACCGATCAGCGCTTCGGCGCACCCCTGACGTCCGCAACGACAGCGCGGGCCATCCGGCTGCACGCTAAGATGCCCTACTTCGCCTGCGGTCCATCGGTTGCCGGTCACCACTTCGCCCTGCTGCACCAGCGCGCCGCCCATTCCTTCCCCGATACGCAGATAGAAGTGGCTGCCCGCCGCTCTTAGCCCAAGCTGCTGCACCGCCAGCAGCGCCGAGGCCTTAACGTTATTCATCACGCGCAGCGGCACATCGACCTTTTGCCTGACCGGCGTCAGCAGATCGACATCCTGCCAGCCGAGATGGGTCGACAGGTGCATCCAGCCGCGTTCGGGATCGACGATGCCGGGAAAGCCCAGCCCGATGCCCAGCAGCTGCGGATGCTTCTCCGCCAGTTCGCCGCACAGGCTCGCCACCTCATCCAGCAGCTTCCTGGGGTTATCGGTATCGACGCGGCGCGTCTGCTCGACCATCACCTGCAAAAAGTAGTCGCAGACGCGCCAGTAAATCGCGTTGCGCTCCACCATCACGCCCGCGCTTTTCAGCTTTTCCGGGCGCAGCGCGATCTCAATCTTCGGGCGTCCGGCGGCGGCCACGCTGATCGGCCCCAGCTCCTGAAGCAGCGACTTTTCCAGCAGTTCGTCTACGATTAGCGACACCGTATTTTTGCTGAGCGACAGGATGTGGGCTAAATCCTGACGCGACGTTACGCGCAACCGGCGAAGCTGCGTCATCACGCGCTTCTGGTTGTTGAGTCTGAGTAGTGCGGGACCTTTACCCATATTCTTTGCAGCGCTCATCTGACGGGCAACCTGTCTTTCAGTGTAACAGCGCCGGGACGCCTCTTATCTGGCACTTTTGCGCACTGTTTCACACAAGTCGCAGCAGAGGGCGGCGCAGAGGAAAGAGACGTAAAAAAACCGGGTCGCGCCCGGTTTCTTGCAGAGAAGAGAAAATTAATATTCGTCGCCGCGCACGCGGCTACGGTAGCTTTCCCAGTCGAAGCGTACCCACATGCTGTTGCCGAGACGCATGCGGTCCATCACGCGTTCGCCCAGCAGCGTATTCATACCGGCGGGATCGAGGTTAGAGAGCATGCCGGTTGGACGTTTCGAAGAGGAGCGTCGATCGACGATCTGATTGATAATCACCTTTTCATAGCGCGACTCGCTCTGCATGCCGATCTCGTCAATCACCAGCAGATCGACGCTGCTGAGATCCTGCAGCAGTCGCTCTTCGGTGATGTCGCTGCCGCCGCTGAAGGTTCCTTTCATGCTCGACATCAGATCCGCCACGGTGACGATCAGCACGCTTTTGCCGCGCAGAATCAGATCGTTGCCGATAGCCGCCGCCAGATGGTTTTTACCGGTGCCGGGACGACCGGAAAAAACAAAGCTGGCGATACTGCCTTCAAAATCGTCCGCATACTGGCGCGCCATCGTCAGCGCCCTGCGCTGTCCTTCGTTCTCAACGCGATAGTTATCGAACGAGCAGTTCATGTGCAGCTCGCGAATGCCGGAGCGCCCCATTACGCGCTGCATTTTCATGGCGCGGTTCTCGCGCACGATGGACTCCGAACGCAGGCGTCCCTGCTCCTGGTTCCAGGCCAGCAGCTCTTCACCGCTGGTAAACTTCGGCTGAACGTTGGCGGGCATCATTTTTTTCAGACGGCTGAACAGATCGGTCGGCGTTTTCATTACTCACCTCGAAACCCATCGGGAATGTTGTAATCAGTATTGCTGATTTGCGTGATATCGCGTTTGGGCTGGCCGCCATTAGCGGCGCGGTTCATCTGCACGCTGCGCGCCAGCTTCTGCTGCCACTGCACATGGTGGAACAGGCGGCCTTCCGCCTGCCAGTAGGCGATGAAAGCGGCCAGCTCGGCAGGCGTCACCGGCTCACTCAGCGCAACGCCCCAGATAGCAGCCTGCCGCTGAAAGTCAGCGTCCGGCTGCCAGCCGGCATACATCGCGAACTTGCCCGCCGGCGTCGGCAGGGTCGCTGGCAGGTCGTCATATAAGCTGTCGTCCAGCGCCACGTCGCTGGGATGCGCCGCCGCCGACTCCAGCGCCAGCAGATGCGCCAGCCGCTCGGGCGTCACGGCGTAAAACGCCGGCGCGTAATTATCCAGCACAGCCAGCGTGCCATTTTCCGCCTGCTGTAGCGCCTGACGCGGATCCTGACGGAAGGCGTCCAGACCAATAAGCGTAGAAGTAAGAATTTTGACTGACATGATGAAACCTGACGTTGACCTGCACGCTGCGCCGACAGAGCGTCGGCGCACAAGTCTTTATTGTACCTTTTTTAGCGTCCTGGATCGCCAAAAAAGGCGCGTGTCAGGAGGACCAGGAAGCGGACTCTGTGGGAACGGCCGCCTGAACCGGCTCGGCGGCTTCAGCCCTGACGCGCGCCGGACGGGTTTGCCACAGGTAGCGCGTCGAGGCGAGCCAGCAGATGCTGTAGCCCAGCAGCTCGGTGCCCTCTTCGGCGATGTTTTTCACCACGCGGTTGTAGCCGTCCAGCATCAGGTGCTGCCACAGCTGGTGCATGCCAAAGAGGCGGGAGAACACCAGCACGATCAGCATGCCGCTGGCGGTCATCAGCCAGCAGCGATCCGTGACGAAAGCGACCAGCCCGTCCAGCGTGCCGCGCGGCGAACGCAGGGCCATCGCCAGACAGGCCGCGGCGGTCGCCAGCGCAAACCACACCCAGCTGCCGTGTTCGACGACGTCGAACACAAAGTCCAGCTCGCGGATCAGCATGCAGCTGTAGAAGCCGCCGATCAGGATCAGCGCGCCGCGCTGGGCAGGACGCCGATATGCCGACCAGAAAAACATCGCCGCCACGGAGGCGAGCATCACTTCCTGCAGCGTTTCCGTGATAGACGTTTCATGCATGGCGTCGTTCATCCAGTTAACGTCGATATAGATGCCTGACATCATTACTACAAGGAACAGTGTTGCAAATAAAAAAGCCGCACATTCACGGCCGAGAATTGAAATTTGTTCGCGCATATTATTACCAATATTATGATTAGCGCGCTTATTATATGGTGTTACTCACCGTCCCTTTCTCATTTTATGCCCCATGTTAAAAACTGGCGTTAACGCCGAGGCTGTAAATAAACTGCTCTCCGCTGTTTTGCGCTTCGTTTTGCGAAAATGCCGCGAATGCCGCTACGTTGTGGTTTAGCGGAATCTGCGCGCCGACGCTGACGTCTACCCATCCCGCCTGCCGCGCCGCTGGTTCATCCGCCGGACGCGCGCGCGTCTCACCGGTCAGGCTATCGCCGGGCTGATAGCTGTAGCTAAGCTGCGCGTAGGGCGCGATCCAGCCCAGCCGGGAATCCACCCGCCAGCCTAACGTCGCGATACCGTCGCGGCTAAAATCGCACTGCGGACAGCTAAGCGGCGCGGTCGCTGGCGCATACTGCGCCACCGGCCCGGTCGTCAGCGAAGCGATCAGCGGCATGTCCCAGCCTGCACTGTAGCGCGTGCCGGTCGGCACCGGCTCGACGCGCAGCGTGAAGGGGGACGGGGACGAATTAAGCGCGGCGTCCAGGAAGTTCATTTGCGCGTCGCTGCCGACGATAAGATGATTTCGGGAAATCTTTTCCGCAAGAATAGTGTCGTAATCGGGACGATGGCGCACGCGATCGTCCGGCGATGACAGGGTCTCGCCGCTCCAGGCAAACGGGGGCGTCGCAGAACAAAAAAGCAACGCACTACTCAGCCCCAGCGCCGCAAGGCGCTGGCTGGCACACTGACTTTTCTGCAACATGAAAACTCCAGACGATGCTGAAGAGAACGAACGGCGCTATTTAAGAATCTGTTTTATCACGCCTGCTGTTTAACTATTAACCGAGTGAACGTAAGATCAAGCGACGTCACAAAATTTTCTCTCTGGCAGGATAATGGACATGCAACGATGCGGCTGGGTCACTCAGGACCCGCTTTACCTGGCCTACCACGATCGGGAGTGGGGCGTAGCGCAACACGACAGGCAGGCGCTGTTTGAGATGCTCTGTCTGGAAGGTCAGCAGGCAGGGCTCTCCTGGATCACCGTATTGAAGAAGCGAGAGCATTATCGCCGCGCCTTTCACGAATTCGATCCCCAGGCGGTAAGCTTAATGGACGAGGAAGATCTGGCGCGCCTGATGCAGGATAGCGGCCTGATACGCCATCGCGGCAAACTCGCCGCCATTATCGGCAACGCGCGCGCTTACCTGGCAATGGAAGCAAAAGGCGAAGATTTTGCGCATTTTGTATGGCGATTTGTCGATAACCAGCCAATTGTGCACCGCTTTGCCCATTACAAAGAGGCGCCGACCACCTCTGAGCAGGCTATCGCCCTCTCTAAAGCGCTAAAGCTGCGTGGCTTTAAATTCGTCGGCCCGACAATTTGCCACTCTTTTATGCAGGCCTGCGGGCTGATCTGCGATCATCAGACGGACTGTTTTCGCCATCCTGACAGGCTTTTAGATACAAACCAGACAAAATAAGAGTTTCCCTCACTCCTTCTCTCTTGTTAAGCGGCATAATCTCGCCGCTTTTAAGACGTAATGTCTTTATTTGATTTAGGGAATGAGCATGTATAAAAAATCGTTTTCGCTTTGCCTGTTACTGAGCGGCAGTCTGGTCCTGTCGGGTTGTACCGTTAACCCATACACCAATGAATCCCAGGCCGGTAAATCCGGCATCGGCGCGGGCCTTGGCGCGCTAATGGGCGCCGGGGTCGGCGTTCTCTCCTCATCGAAAAAAGATCGCGGCAAAGGCGCGCTGATTGGCGCGGCGTCCGGCGCGGCGCTTGGCGGCGGCATCGGCTACTACATGGATGTGCAGGAAGCCAAACTGCGCGAAAAAATGCGCGGCACCGGCGTCAGCGTAACGCGTCAGGGCGACAATATCGTGCTGAATATGCCGAATAACGTCACCTTCGACTCCAGCAGCAGCAGCCTGAAAGCCGCGGGCGCCAATACCCTGACCGGCGTCGCCATGGTGCTGAAAGAGTATCCGAAAACCGCGGTAAACATCGTGGGCTACACTGACAGCACCGGCTCGCGCGCGCTAAATATGCGCCTGTCGCAGCAGCGCGCAGAGAGCGTCGCCAGCGCGCTGATTACCCAGGGCGTCGCGGCGGATCGGCTGCGCACCCAGGGTCTGGGACCAGATAACCCGGTTGCTACCAACAGTACCGAAGCAGGTAAGGCGCAAAACCGCCGCGTGGAAATCACGCTTAGCCCGCTCGGCTGACGCCTGAACGCCCCATTTCGGGGCGTTTACCGTCGCAATGTCGTTTTTTTGACATTTTTACGCGCTTTTTTCGACAAAATAGCGCGGGTGACATGCAACCTGTAGTGCCAAAACAGACTTTATGTTAGCGTGAAAAAAACGTGTTCAGCGAGTCGTCCAGCATGTCACTAAAAGCCATTGCCAGCGAATTAGGGTTGTCCGTTACCACGGTTAGCCGGGCGTTAAACGGCTATGAGGATGTGGCGGAGGAGACCCGTAAACGCGTCGAAGCAGAAGCGCAGCGTCGCGGCTATCGCCCCAACGCCGCCGCGCGCCGCCTGAAAACCGGCCGCGCCAATGCGGTAGGGTTAGTCTTTCCGGTCAGCACATCGCCCATCAGCGACTGTCGCTTCAGCGAGATGCTGCTGACGCTCGATCAGCGCCTGGCGCAGAGAGAGATCGATTTGATGCTGCTGGTAGATAAGCCCCACGACGGACCGCGTTCCCTGACTCGCCTGCTGCGCAGCCGCGTGCTGGATGCGCTAATCGTCACCCATACCCAGCCGCAGGATGAACGCCTGCTAAGCCTGCAGCAAAAAAACTTTCGCTTTATCACGCTCGGCCGCAGCGACCTGCCGCAGCCTTACGCCTGGCTTGACGTCGATCACCACCACGGCTCGCGCCTGGCGGTAGAAGCCTGTCTGCAGCAGGGGCTGGCGCGTATCGCCTGGCTGGGCAGCGATGAAGGCACCACTTTCGTCCGCGACCGCCGTCAGGGATTCCTTGACGCGATGGGTGCCGTCGCGCCGTTCGATATGGTCGCGGTACCGCCTTCGCGCCGCGCCGGCTATCAGCAAACCGCCGCCTGGCTGGCGCAGGATGCATCACCGCAGGCGATTATCGCCGACAGCAGCGCGCTGGCGGAAGGCGCGGCGCTGGCGATGCAGCAGGCGAACCGGCTGTATGGCCGCGAGGCGATTCGTCTCTACGCCTGGGAGGGGTTGCCGCGCGACGCGATCGTCGAGGCGCCGGCCATTGCTATCCGTCAGGCCTCAGACCGGGAAACCGGCGATCAGCTTGCCGATCTGGTGGTGCAGATGCTTGACGGCGCGCCGCTGGACGCGCTTCAGCTGCTGCGTCAGCCCTGGCTGGATAGCGCGTCGCGCTGATCGCGCTTTTTGCGACGGACCGCGGCTGTGCTAGTCTCTGCCTGTTTCTCTTTTGACAGGTACCGACATGAAGAACAGACCGCCTCGCGCCACCATTAGCGATGTCGCTCGCAGCGCGCGAACCGGTAAAACCAGCGTGTCTCGCTATCTCAACGGCGAGCAGCATCTTCTTTCCGCCGATTTAAAAGCCCGCATCGAACAGGCGATCGCCGAGCTGGACTATCGCCCCAGCCAGATGGCGCGCGGGCTGAAGCGCGGCCGCACGCGGCTGATCGGACTGATTATCGCCGACATCACCAATCCCTATTCCGTCGACGTGATGTGCGGCATCGAAGCCGCCTGCCGCGAGCGCGGCTTTACGCTGCTGATGTGCAATACCAACAATGAAGTCGATCTGGAGCAGCACTACCTGCAGCTGCTGAGCAGCTATCAGGTAGAGGGCGTGGTGGTGAACGCCGTCGGCATGCGCGAAGAGGCGCTCAGCCGTCTGCAGCAGTCGCTGCTGCCAATGGTGCTGATTGACCGTAAAATTCCTGACTTCGCCTGTGATGTCGTCGGCCTGAACAACGCCGAGGCCACGGAGATCGCCACGCAGCATCTGCTGGATAACGGCTATGAGGCGCTGCTGTTTTTAAGCGAGCCGCTGGGCAGCGTTAACACCCGCCGCGAACGCCTGCAGGCGTTCCGCCAGCGGCTCGCCGCCTGGCCGCAGATTGCTTATGAAAACGCAGAAGTCCCGCTGCATCAGCCTGCGG
>Ga0154006_1000872_pt1 | contig 10385 bp, 14 predicted proteins | sample TSFL090MetaG_FD_104747 | JGI IMG/M metagenome (GOLD analysis project Ga0154006, IMG submission 104747) | Attine ant fungus gardens microbial communities from Florida, USA - TSFL090 MetaG | ecosystem: Host-associated > Fungi > Mycelium > Unclassified | place: USA: Florida, Wakulla State Forest... | reverse complement strand
GCAGCAGCAGCAGCAAAGTAGCTAAATCTGTTCGCAGCCCTGATACCAGTCAAAGCGCTATGCCACTTTGCCCTAGGACTCCAATTTTGTTTAAGTGTGGGAGAAAGATCGGTATGGGATGGCGTATCGGCGGTGATGAGAATAGGGGTAAGCCAAGGATCGTGTAAAGCCTCCTGAGCGGTAGGACGATGGAGCGGGTCGACAGTGGCGAGACGTCGGATGAAAGATTTGGCTTGTTCAGAAACCGGGTTCCAGTACGGACTCTGAAATTCAATTTTGGGATCGGCAGTTTGTTGGGCGAGGGCGGTGGTGTTGTCAGCACGGAAAGGGGGGTAGCTGCAGAGTAGGACGTAGGTGATGATGGCTGTGCAGAGAGATGATGAGCCTAATTCGCTTGCGTGGGCGTATAGAAGCAAGGGTACCTGTGGACAAGATGTCGACGGGTTTTACGTGGCAGGTGTTTTTGATAACTTTGGGAGCGACGTACCCAAAAGAACCGGCGAGAGAGGCGAGTTGCTCGTCAGGGGAGTGGAGGAGTTTGGCTCTAGGAAAAGATCAAGGAACATAGGGGTGGGAAATGGATGGGAGACTCACATACCAACGTCGACGATGACAATGTCACTGTCGGGGTCCTTGGAGCGGTAAAGGATGTTTTCGGGTCTGTAATGTGGGTGAGAAGACACACAGAGAGAGGAGATTGAGCGTACTTGAGGTCTCAGTGGATGATGCCGTGGCGGTGAAGGTAATCGACGGCATCAAGGATGGACCGTGTGACAATGACAGTGTCGTGCTCTGTGAATTTTCCTTTTGCGAGGACTCGAGCAAACAGCTCTCCGGCAATAGCAAGTTCAAAGGAGAGATAGTATTTTGTGCGAGACTCAAAGCCCTCGTAAAACTTGACCTGGGGCTGGGTCAGGATGGGCTGGGTTAAGAAAAAAGAAACAGACAATGTTGGGGCCGGTGAGGAGGTCGATCTCTGTCCAGACACTGGCTTCGATTCTCTTTACGTTTTTCTTCTTGATGACTTTGAGGGTGACATGACGGGGTGGATGGACGAGCCAGATGGTGTCCTGGTAGAGAGTGAGAGAAACTAGGTAATTTTGAAAAGACACCCAGATGGGGACCCACTAGGAACAGGTCCGTGTGAAAAATGCCAGTAAGTCCATATTAGGGCCCGCCAAGCTGCTCTTTTTGTCCATGGGATATGAGTCCGCGTTGTTTGCGAAATGCATCTCCAAAAAGGAATACAAAGCCAAAGAAAACACTTGGAGTTTTTAAGTTCCGCTCAGCACATAGGCTTGGTGCTGTTCCGCAAAATTAAATGCTCCCTATTATTGACTCGGTACCCTCCTCAGCATATTATGGACTCTGAGCTAAAAGTGTGGGAACACAGGTTCTGACTGAGAAACGTTAACGCTGTACGATCACAATCTTCAGCAGAGCCCACGATCTTCAATCCCAGCCTATGCCAAACCCTCTCTCCCCTCTCTCGTAAGTACAGACAGCCGCACAAATGAGCATGCTGACCGCAAACTCCAGATAGCATAACATGTTCTCCGCTTATCAGGTCCATTTCTCTTATGCAGGCGATCTGGAAAGCCAAGAGCTCTCTGGTAACTCTGTGATCGACCGCAAAAGAGTTTGGTTTGTCTGGACCGCGATAAAATGAACCCTGGTTATTGTAAGTGGTCCTATCAAAACCATGTAGCTCAACTTGATCAGGAGGGGAATGTCTGAGTGCGCGTGATGCCGTCGAGTGCGTCTCTGGAAAGTTTCACGCTTTTGTCTCCGTATACAGCAATGCAAAACTTCCCACAGTAAAACACCTTTTGACTGGGACAGTTACTCCTTGGCCGTACGTGAATCAGGCCTCGCACTCTCATCAGTATCCATCAGTCAGCATCCTTTGCCAGACAGAAAGCGAGGTTGTTCGAAGAGCCCTGAACCCAGTGGCCTGTGGATGGTCTACTGCTACATCATCACGATCTCAGTTCTAACTTTTGTTATGCATCAATGTGGTGGGCTATGATGCCGTTGTTATCTGTCATCCCATTTTCTGGCTCTATATCTTTGCAGTCCAGAGCAGCAATGTGCATGGGACAGAAGATGGAATTTCTCAGTTTTATCCTAATGGCAGGCATTGGTTGCATAGGACACTCGAAACAAGGTTTCCAACAAGGTTTCGTGGTGTTACCGGCTCGTGTGACAGTGTTTCGAGTATGCCCATTGTCATTCACGGCTATAGTCATGACTTTACCAACTTTAAGTCCCCTGCTGCAATGGGAGTCGATGGCAATGCCAGCCCCATTACGATGGATGGAATCTCGCTGGAAATAGTGCCTCACTCCCCTTCCAAAAGGTCAACCACCATTGTCTCCGGAGCCTCTGGTTGAACTATCACTTTGCAAGCAATTTTCTTGATTGGTATATGCACAGCAATATCCATAGCTGCATAGGAGAATCTGGCGCCGACTCGACCGGTTATGAGTCCAGGGCCAATTAGCAAATCTCAGCAAAGGCTCATTCACTATTTAGTCAGATGATGAGACCGTCTGGCCAGGTTTACTATACCAGGGATGATATCAAGGATACTAGTCGGAATTTGGCAATCTTTGAGTTGTATGTATTCATGCTTGATTTCATATTGCTCAAACCAATACTTTGACGATGCTATTCATGCGCACGGGTGAACGCAATGTTGGTCATTGCTTGCTGGATGCTTGCTTGATCTCATCACAATCAGTTTTATTGATATGCATATGATTAGCTGTACTGCTTCCGAAGTCGTTCTCCATCTCTCTCGTCTTCATTATCGGTATTGTTTCCATTCGTTTCGTCATGGCTGTTATGTTCCAATGATTCTTTTCGTGGAAATTGGGGAATTCTCCCGAGGGAGACTTACGAACAGCGCATGCAACGTTCCGTCGAAATTGAAAACTTGTCTAGCAATATCTACCACCCCACCTGGAGCCAGTACCATCCCGACATTGGCAAAGATGGCCTGCGAAAAAAGGAAACTTGCAAGATATTCTTTCCCAACCAACCACAAGTTTTCGAGAAGCAGTGTCTTTACCTGATAGCACATCCCCCTTCTCTCTCTCATTGACGTCGTTCCTCAGCCTCCTCCAAAATATAAGCCACCCGGCTCCCCCCTCGCTCGCTCAATATGTTTGCTCACTACCTATTTCGGATCGTTGAGGGTCTTAGCCCTGCTTTTGACTCTTAGACGGCGACCTGGTCATTGCTGATGGTTAAGGGTGCCGAAATTACATTGATGACTCCTGGAATCTGTTTGTCCATGATGACTAACTTTGTTGTTGCTCCTCAAGGCGTTGGATCTCACTCTTCCGTCGCCATCGCTGATGGTCACAAAGGTCAAAAAATGGCCAACGTTTACACTGGATTCTACGATCATGATGACGCTACCGTCGAATGCTCGAAGCAACAATGGGTGTCCATTGTTCTTAGTATGAAACTAGGCAATTGTGGCAAGCGCGACAGCCAAATGTGTTGATTGCATTCTTGCAGAAGGTGATGTTCGATGACAGGATAACGACTTTCGAGCACGAATGTTTCAACCCAGTTTGGAGGGAAGCTAGTGTTAGTCCAGATCAATTATTAGTTGATTTCTGATTCTTTATTGAGGATGGTCAGTTGTATGGTGCATGACGAACAAATCATGGGTCTTTGCGATGAAATGAAGATTGCGAAAAAAGTGGAGACCTTTATGGTGATGATGCAGGGCAGCTTATGAGCTCTTTGTTTCTGAGCTCTTTTACTCAAATTCTGGGCTTTTAGTGCTACATTGTCATCGTATGACGAAAGCTTCTGAATTCATGTTTGGTAGTATTATTTGTTTACCAGGTTGCTTCAGTATGTATCGTATCAAAGCACCAAAGGGCAATACTAGTTATTGGGTTCCTATCCTCGCGAATCGTGACATTGTGGAGCACTATTTTGAGAATGTTGTCGATGTCCCTCACAAGAAATAGTAACATGGAAGGTATCGGGAATGATAGTTTTACAAACGGCTTGAGGGCAGAAGACATACTTATGCTTAGGGAATGTCTTCACCATGTTAGTAGTGATATTGATCTTCACCAAGTAGGAGGAGATTTTTCTTTCGAAGGGTATCAACAACATTCTCAGAGTAGTTTTCCACAATGTCAAGATAGGAACAAAATACTAGCATTGCTCTTTGATACGAAACAACTAGGTAAGAAAGTAACATCAGCGAATATGATTATGTGGTGAAAATATAGCACTCAAAGGTGAGATAAATTTGAGTAAAGGAGGTCAGAAACAAAGAGCTGATGGCTCGTCCTGCATCATCGCCATGAAGGTCTCCGCTTTGTTCGCAATATTCGTCCCGCTACAAAGAACCATGATTTATTCGTCACGCACCATGAAACTGACCATCCTCAATAAGGAATCCCCAAAATCCAAATGGAGTTCAAAATTCGCCGTTATCTTCTCATCGAGCATCATTTTCTGCAACAATGTCATCAACACAATTTGTCTGTCGCGCTTGCCACGATTGCCCATTTCGCGTCACCAGCTTCGAGAGGGTTGCCACATTGAGTGTCAAGGACAATGGGCACGTGTTGTAGCTTTGAGCATTAGACGGTAATCATGATTGTAAAATCCGGTGTAAAATTTGTGACCATCTGCGATGGCGACATAAAAGTGAAGTTCAAAAAAGTAACGACAAAGTCAGTCATCATAGACAAACAGATTTCGTCAATGTATTGCCGGCGCCCTTAGCCATACAATTAGCAATAAACAGAGTAGTGCGAAAACACTTGACGGTTTGGAATAGGCAGTGACCAAACATATTGAGTGAGCGAGGGGGAAATTGAACGGCTGAGGAACAACGTTGATGTGAGAGAAGGGGCAGGAATTATCAGCAAAAGCACTACCAGGCAAGGAAAATGTGCTTCTCGAAGACTTGTAGCTGGGCGAGTCCGGAGAACAGAACTAGCAAGGAAGCGTTGGTTTGAGCGATAATCAAGCATGAATACATACGACTCGAAGATTGCCAAGTATCGATTTTTATCTTTGACATCATCCCAGGTATACCTGGCCAGACGGTCTCATCATCTGACTAGATAGTAAATGAGCCTTTCTGTGCTGATTGGCCCCGGACTCATTATCGGTCGAGTTGGCGCCACTACGGCTATGGATATTGCAGAGCATATACCAATCGAGAAGCTTGCACAAGTGATAGTTGAATCAGGGGCTCTGGTGACAACGCCAAGGCAATGCTGGTTGACGTTCTGGAAGGGCACTGTTTCCAGCGAGGTTCCAACCGTCGTAATGGGATTGGTATTGCCATCGAATTCTATTGCGGCAAACTCATAACTATAGTACTGAATGACAACAGCCATATTTGAAACACTATCCCAATGAGCCAGGGACACCATGAATCCTTGTTGCGGGTGTCCTACACAGCCTCAGTGAAGCCAAAAGTCAAAAAACCGATGCCTGCCATGAGTGTGACAATAAGACTGAGAAGACCCATCTTCTATCCCATGCACGCTGCTGCTCTGGACTGTGACGATTTCAAGCGAGAGAGTCAGATGACAGATAACAACGCGTCATAACCCACCACATTGACAAATGAGAACAGTCGGAACCCAGATTGTAATAACGTAGCAGTAAATCATCCACGGGTCACTGGGTCCAAGGCCCTCCAAACAACCTCACTTTTTGTCTGGAAAAGGCTGCTGACTGACGGGTATCGATGAAAGTGTGAGGCCTGATTCACGCACAGCCAAAGAGTGACTGTCCCTGTCAGAGGGTCAGAGGGCGTCCTACTGTGGGAGGTTTCCCGTTGCTGTGTGCTTAGAGATAAGCAAATCTGAGTGAAACTTTCCAGAGGCACTCTCGACGGCATCACGCCCACTCAGGCATTCTCCTCCTGTTCAAGTTGAGCCTCGTGGCTGCGATAGTACTACTGACGATGACCACTGTCAATGTTCTCGTCCGGACGAACTAAACTCTTCTTGCGGCCGTTTTTCAAGCAATCGGAGAGTTTTTGGCTTTGGAAATCATCTGCATAAGGGAGATGGGCCTGATAAGGGAGGGCATGTTACACTGTGCGGGAGCGTCAAGCTGGGAATTGCGGTCACGAGAATCGGTATTCCAGAAGGAAACATTTGCGCGGCTGTCTGCTCTTACAAGAGAGGGGCAAGAGGATCGGGCATATGCGAGGGCTGGAGATCGTGGGCTCTGCTGAAGTTGTACAGCGTCAATGTTTTATCGTTCTTGATCAGAATTCATGGTAGCCATCTCCTGGATTCCCACACATTTGGCTCTGAGTCCATAATATGTTGGGGAGGAATATGATAGGAAGGGTTTTGCTGAAGTGCAAGTGCTTTGAATCAGTGGAACTCTTAGGTGTTTTGTTTGGCTTTGTATCCTGGCTTGTGGAAATTGGTCATATCTTACTTAGAAGCAGCTTGCATGAAAGCTCTTCGTCTTTCTACAGGAGAACTTGACCAGCCATGTAGCCTCTTAAATTGCTGATGCAGGCAAGTCCATTTCCCCACCCTTGATCACCTTGCTCATCTTTTCACAGCAAAACTCCTCCGCTTTCTCGACGAGAAACTTACCTCTCCCCTGGCCCTTTCGGCCACGTCTCCCCCGAAGTCATCAAAAACACGGGCCACGGAAAACCTGCAGATATTTCGTGGACAGGTATGATCGCTTTCGCATACATACACAAACGAAATACAAGATCATTTCTCTCTCTCTGCACAGCCATCATCTATGTTCCCCTCTGCGGCCTACCCCCCCCTCCCCCTTTCGTGACAACACTACAGCCCTCGCCTAGCAAAACCCTGATCCCAAAATCGAGTACTGGAAGTCTGTTTCCGATCGAGATCAAGCCGAATCATTGATCCGCTCCATCGTCCTCCCCAGGAGGCTCGGTTTAACCCCACTCTCAGACAAAATTGGATGCCTAGAACAAAGCGGACTGTGCTTTGACTGGCGTCAGGGTTTATCTCATTTGCTGCTTCTGCAAGCCGCTTGAGCACGCAAAGTAGTCGCGGATGGAACGATCTGGATCCGAATTCACGCGTCGTCACTCAAGTGCCGTATAAGGAGGAGTAGAGGCATGACCTTGGTCAAGGCAGTACTATGCCTTGTTCTTTTGAACCTGCTCATCGAGAACCATTGCTTCCTTGGACAAAGGTAATCGGAAAAAACTAGATGATTTTCTGATGCTTCTTCATGTAAACTAGAAAGTCTGGTCACACATTTTGAGAATCCAATCAACGAAAGATCGACGAGAGCAGTTACTGAAGGGTGATCACACAAATGCCCATCAATGAGTAATGCGTCGTGTCATGTTCATACACTATTGTTCTGAGATGTCCACCATGATCCAATCCAAGTCATTGTCTCTCTCTCTTGATCCTATGACAGCCATAGACTGACTATCTTTCCAGAATCACACACAAAAACACAGTTATCTGAGGTGCAGTCTGGAAAGAGCACGGATTCAGGGCGCGAAAACTAGCGAGATTTTTTATTTGCCCTCATCATGAAAGATTCTGGTGTTCCTCTCTCCCTGATCTATTTATTATCAATGTAAGTGGTCAGTCCAGTTATTTTTGTTAATTTGATCTACTTATTAATGCCTACGTAACGAAGTCATAGGCTCTCCCACTATCCGCAGAGGTGATATCTCGTTTCAACTCCAAGAACAACAAAGAGAACAATGACATTTCGCCTGTGAGATTTCTCTCTTAGATACTACCTCGACTGGTCTCAAAGTTGATCCCTATACAAGGTCCATCATCTATGAAATATGATCTGGTTAAAATTGGTTGATGTTTTTATCAGGCTTTCCTTGATCAAACTCATGTCTCGTTCGATCCCTCTCAATGGTTTTCTACCCATGACTGCTGTTCCACAAAGACCAAGATGAGTGAGACACAATATCTTTAGTACATGAATCGTCGATGGTGCAGATCTCTATTCTTGTTTGATTCTCAACTATATGAATATAATTAGTGCATTATTTCATTTCACTATCGACTCGAGCAGATTCCTTGAGTCATTGTCATCCAGTATTACGTTGTGCACCTCGTATGATCTCGCCGTTTTGTTGGTATCAATAGTCTCGATCCATTCATTACAACTCGTTAATTATGCGGTGGGAGATGAGCAGAAAAAAAGGTTATTATTTCGTCTACATCTGACACCATCTACTGGGGCGAGCAACACCAAATGTCCTATTCATCATCTTGCCTCTTCATGTATTTCTTCACCCATGGAGATAGCTTCTCTATTGCCTCGCAAAATATCTGCTTCAGTATCCCTATTGGACTCTGTATTACAAAACCTGAGGGATTCCATTGCTATACTTTTGTCGATGTCGTCACAATCGCAATGTTCCTCGAGAAGATTGAGTATCAACTGTGACACCTGAGCAAAACATTAATCAGCAGTGACAATAGAGATACAAAAGAGAAGGATTTTTAGCTTACAATAAAGGGATAAATGAAGTATTAGAAGCTAATAATCAGGGTCAGTAAGGGGAAGGCTAGCAACAATAACAACATACTAGGATAGGATATTTGAAATACGATTAGATGAATGTTGGAAAAAAGCGGCTTCCAGGCATGAGAAAACTTGAAAAAGGATGAGTTCTATCCCACTTGTTTTAGAGTCTGGGCCTACCCACGAGACTGAATGAATAGGCCATCAGCTAGATCAATAATATCTAGTCTTCGACTCACGGTATGAATAACAAGATTCCATCACGGTAAAACATATACAATAAACGAGTTGAGGTTTTCATGTAAGAAATATGGCTACGCATTCCATCACAAGAAATTCTCTGCGTTTTGTATGTCATGATGAACTTGATAGATGTCAAGAGGACTGCGACTGCGGTAGTTGTTGCCCTGATAATTCTTTTTTGTGTGATAATAAATGTGCAAGTCAGCAAAGTAAAATATATTAGAACACATACGCAAAGGCGATATTAAGACTGTGTTGCATATTATAATAGTGCGTTGGATTCACCCAGCAACTATGGAGAGGGACTAGTGCTCCGGACACTGAGTGGACATATACGTCGACTATCATCACAGACATCGCAGACTGAAAAATATGATCAGTTGGTAGATTGAGTATTGTACTCTCTTTAAAGCCTACCAGGACCTCAACTAATTCCGACCATCAGTCATCTATATAAATCAGAAATCAAATTGTACAAAACATACCTGCCGTTATGAAATATAGAATTAGCATGACTAGAATTCAAAAATAAATCAATATAACGAGTCCATTGACACATGTTTTTAGCTCTCTCACCAATGAGATCCTTGCTCCAGATTGCCCGAAGTCGGAGGACCAGCAGAATCTTCACTGCCAGTGAATTCAACATTATAAAGAATCTATTGACATAAGCTACTCTTATCCTTCAAAGTCATGATGAAACTCACTCGATACATAACGACGCTCCAAAAATACACCTAGCAATAGGAGAGGTCAGAGCAAGCAGCAAATACATTTTACCTATACCACTAAGACATCTCAGTCAATGAAGACATCAAAACTGAATTAAGAGTAATGCCTCACTGTTTTCGATGCCTAGGTTTCATTATCATCTGGTGAAGCTGTTATCAATGTGCATTTAATTTATGTCACATGATTTCCTCATACTATATGAACGCATTCTGAAAATTTGGATCAATCGTCTTATTCAATAAAGTAAGACATTCACACTTACATCATGCCTATCCAGTTGCTTGTCAGGACAGAAAAATAAATGACAGGTAGTTCTGATCACTTCCTCCTGAGTTTCCACATGTCAGTGGCAATAGTCAGCCATTGAATGGGCAACATGCCTGTGGAGGTACTGAAACTAGGAGAAAGAGATATGTGGAATCATCGTTCACAATTGCAAAGACTCACCTGTTGAGGAATGTGATCGATAAAATCATATACCATCAAAGTAGCAACAATGACTTGACAAGACGTCAGCTGCTGCTTCGAGAAAGATAGAATGAGGAACAGCATACCTTGGCTGTAACGTTCATTTGACAGTTTCTTCAGGTCAAGAACGTAATCTTCTGGTTTCAGCCCGTACTGATCAGCCATTTGAGTGGAATATGCAGGAGGGAGGTGTTTTGTACGAAACTTGATTCAACTGGTGTTATTCGACAAATATTCTATTCGGCTGCGCGCAGACCAAAATATCCGATCAAGGTCAAACGTCTGATATCCTCAGTCCAGTATCATAGATCAGTCCATTGCAGCTGTTATCAAGTGTGATGATACTTGATCTCAATTAAAACTCACGAGCTGGTCCAGCATCGCAACCGGTGGTGAAAAATTATGATGACTGAAAGAATTAGGCTGTAGGT